>Ga0163163_10005465_pt1 | contig 10985 bp, 10 predicted proteins | sample S65metaG_FD_119766 | JGI IMG/M metagenome (GOLD analysis project Ga0163163, IMG submission 119766) | Switchgrass rhizosphere microbial communities from Kellogg Biological Station, Michigan, USA - S6-5 metaG | ecosystem: Host-associated > Plants > Roots > Rhizosphere > Soil | place: USA... | reverse complement strand
TCGCGTGGCAAACCGATTCATCTCGACAATCGATTTGAGCAAGGAGAGCCAGGTTTATCCCGGGATATGCACGTGGTATGGAGCGTTGACTTTTGCAAAGACGAGCGCGAATCCAAAGCTCGCTTCGGAGCTCACCTCCCGTTTCGAGCAACAGGCCACACCCGAAATCCTGAAAGCCGCTCTCGACAAGCAACATGTCGATTACTCCATGCTTGGCTCGGTCCCTTTTGAGATTTACTTGCAGACGAAAGACGCAAAGTATCTCGCGATGGGAAAACAACTGGCCAACCATCAATGGGAGCAGCCTCTGCCCGACGGCCTCACTCGCGAGACGCGCTTCTGGATCGATGACATGTACATGATCACGATCCTGCAGGTGCAGGCTTACCGCGCAACTGGAGACAAGGTTTATCTCGATCGCGCCGCGCTTGAGATGGAGGCATACCTCGACAAACTCCAGCAGCCGAGTGGCCTCTTCTTCCACGCTCCCGACGTCCCATTCTTATGGGGACGCGGCGACGGTTGGGTTGCCGCGGGACTCACCGAACTCCTGCGCTCGCTGCCCGCTATTCATCCTCGCCGAGCTGAGATTTTAGCGGGATATCAGAAGATGATGCAGGCTCTGCTGCCGCTCCAAGGGAAAGACGGCCTCTGGCGACAGTTGCTCAACGTGCCGGAGGCCTGGCCGGAGACCTCCAGTACCGCCATGTTCACCTTCGCCATCGCCACCGGAGTAAAAGAAGGCTGGCTGAAGGACAAAGCTTATGCCCGCGCAGCGAGGAAGGGCTGGCTTGGATTGGTGAACTACATCGAGCCGAATGGCGATCTTCGAAACGTCTGTGAGGGTACCGGAAAGAAGAACGATTTCGACTACTATCTCCAGCGAAAGCGGCTCACTGGCGATATGCACGGACAAGCACCGCTGCTGTGGTGCGCGACTGCGTTCCTTCGGTGACGGTCATAGTCATGAACACTGGTCTGATCATTGCAATAGCGTTGGTGCTCATCATCTACCTGGTGGTCCGTTCGCGCGGGCGTTCTCCGGTGCGCACGTCGCCGGCCGAGCCTCCCAAAGCTTCGCAGGCAGAGGTTTACCAGGGCCTCCGAAATATGGTCCTTCACGGCACCCGTGATCGTTTCGGACTTCCGACGGCGAGTACTCCCGCCACTCCCTGGGGTGTTGTCATGGATTGGGGGATTGAAAACGGCACGGCCACCGTGATGGCACTCTCGGATGGAAGCGCAAGTATTTACATGAGCAGTGGCGGCGGATACATCGGAGGTCAGAAGGAAGAAGCGATTCGCTCAGCCGCGGTGCTTGCAGTTCGGATCGCCGGGGAATTTCAGGAGCAGATGCTGCCGACCACCGACTACATCCTTCCGACGAGCGGCGAAGTGATCTTCTACAACCTCACCGATGCAGGCGTATTCACGGTCAGTGGCAAAGAGGCCGAACTGCGCGCGCCCGGACATCCGCTGGCAAAGCTCGGTAACGCCATGCAGAACATCATCACCCAGTATCGAATCCTCGAAGACTGGAAGAAGTGATCAGAAGCCGGAAGGGACGCGTCGCGATGCTTCGCGAACCGCTTGCGTGCGCACATCATAGAGTAAGGACATACCCCGCACCGAAAATCCAACCAGCAGTCCTATAGTTGTCGAAGTCGTTCTTGCGAGTCCCGCGCTGTTGCAAACGAGAAACGACGCCGACCCCAGCAGTGCCGCCACCGCGTAAAGCTGGCCGGATTCGAATACCTGCGGAGTTCTTCCGCTAAGCACATCGCGAATCGCTCCGCCTCCGACCGCCGTCAGAATTCCCAGCATCAGAGCCGGCAGCACCATCAGGCCGCTGTCGATGGCACGCGTACTTCCGGCGACCGCAAAGAATCCGATCTCAGCAGCGTCGATCCATACGATTGCCCGCTCCATTCGAGGTCCAATGTGTCCCCGAAACGCGAGTGCAATGGATGCTGCGATCAAAGCCGTCAGCAGATATCGGGCGTCTCGCAGCGCGAGCGGCGGCCCTTTTTGCAGCAGGATGTCGCGGGTTATCCCGCCTCCCAGTGCAGACACAATTGCTAACCCGACGACGCCGATAAAGTCGTAGTGGTACCGCTTATTTCGCATTGCCTCCAGGCCGCCACTTAAGGCTCCGGCGAATACTCCCAGGAAGTCGAGGAGCAGAAACAGCGAAAACGGCAATGTCGGGAAATGTCCCATTCGATTTTTCGGCCAGTTGGCCAATGGCCGAAGGATGACTCCAGGAGCTACATTGATTCAAATTCGCGCGCGTTCGTTAGACTCCAACCAGAAAAGCCGCATCCAAGTATTCAGTCCAACTCTGGAGTGGAAACATGAATCGACTGAGACTGAGCAGTCGTGTGATTTTGGCCGGCGTCATCGCACTGGTGACGTTGCTTTTAACCGCGTGTCCACAGGAACGCACCATCGAGCAGATTAATCGCGATCCCGCCCGTTATGCCAACAAGGAAGTTGGCGTTCGTGGAACCGTGGTTTCCTCCTGGGGAGCCCTCGGGACCGGTATGTATGAAATCGAGGACGGCACTGGCCGCATCTGGGTCATGTCCCAGAATTATGGCGTGCCCGCGAAGGGCGCCCGAGTTGGCGTTGCCGGAACCGTCGTTCCCACGCTCAGTCTCGGTGGCCGCAGTTTCGCGACTGTTCTTCGTGAGACCCGCCGCCGTCATGGCGACTGATCCGATGTGACTTTCGTTCTATTTCAAATCGGACCTTCGATAGTAAATATCACGGTTCTACATCCATTTTAGATACTTGCTCTCCAAGCACTCTGGGGTACTATCGTGCTCCAGAGTGCCCATGGAACCCACTGCAAGACTTTCGTCTATTCAGGATGACATTCCCGTCAGCTCTGAAGTGCGCGAATTGGAATCGAAACTGGAAGCACTGGACGGACGCGATCTTTACCTCTGGTCTGTCGCAGTCCTCGTAGCCGTCATAGTCTCGGCAGGTTTCCTCGCCCTTGCAGTTCCGCAATTGCGCTCCGGTACCTTCGAGGTTTCCACTCGATATCTGCCCGCACTCTTCTTCGGTTTCGTTGTACTGGTAATTCTCGTAAACCTCTACTTGCTCGAGCAGCGTCTTGGCTTGAAGCGGAGTCGCCTTGAGTTGATTCGCCAGTTGATTCGAAGTGAGGCCGCGGAGTTGATGGCGCAGATCGATCCGCTCACGGAAACCTTCAACCGTCGCTGCCTCGAGCCTCTGCTCACCAAGGAACTGGCAACGGCCGAGAGACGCCAATCGGCTCTAACGGTCGCGATGATCGACCTCGATGATTTTCGAACTATCAACAACAAGCACGGTCACTCCGTCGGCGATCGTGTGCTCAAGACTGCGGTCGATATCATGCGTCGCACCTTGCGCGCATCGGACTCGATCGTTCGATACGGCGGCGATGAATTCCTCGTCGTCATGACTGACACGAATGCGCAGCAAGGCGCTTGCGCCATACAACGTCTGCTGGGAAATGTAGTCAGGTGGAACCAGTCGCCCGAAATCCCGGACGTGATCATCTCCCTGAGCGTCGGACTCGCCGAATACCGCAGCGGAGTAACTGTCGGAGAACTAATCGACGAGGCGGATCGTAAGATGTACGAAACAAAGAAGCAGAACGCCTGAAGACGCTCTTCGCGCCATCCATTCAGCCCGCTTAAGTCGCCCTGGAACTCAGGGCAGTAACTACTCTGCTAGTTACCAAGGGTTACTTCCGTGATATTGCCCTTTAGTAAGAACTGGATAGAATCAGTCGCGAAGTTGGCAGTTCTGGGGGAGGGCTGCCACAGCGTCCTGAACGAAAGTTTAGGACGCTTTGCTTTTGGGGCTAATTCTCTGGAGCACTGCTTCCTAGATTTTTACGGCCTCCGCTCAGCTTCCGCAGCAAACACCAGCCTTGCGTCCTTTGCCCCCGAAACGCATCTATTTAGATGTTAGGATATTCGGTTAATCCGGAGCAGCTTACTCAGTAAGCCGTTCCGTTATTGTTCTTGGGAGGAATATTGATGGCAACAAGCGACGCAATTCTGGAGATTACAGACTCCAACTTCGACCAGATGGTACTCAAGTCGGACCAACCGGTCATGATTGATTTCTGGGCTGCCTGGTGTGGCCCCTGTCGCGCCCTTGCGCCCATCGTCGATGAGGTCGCCAAGCAGTACTCGGGGAAGATTCTGGTCGGCAAAATGGACGTCGATAAGAACCCCGCAACCGCACAACGCTTCGGCGTTCGTGGCATTCCGACTCTGCTGGTCTTCAAAGGCGGCCAGGTCCGTGAGCAGATTGTCGGCTTCGTCGCCAAGGATCGCATCGAGAAAGCGATCGACAAGAACCTGGTTTAATCGCGCTCAGCGCAAAGTTCAGCCCGGCCAAGTGCCGGGCTTTCCTTTGTTCAAATTCCGCGATGTCTCTCAATATTTCCGCAGCACTCCAATTACGCGTCCCTGGATCTGAACCTGGGCGGCGGGAACCATGATGGGCTGCATCTTCGCATTCGAAGGCTGAAGTCGGATCATCTCGCCTTCTTTGTAGAACCGCTTCAGCGTCGTCTCCGAGTTATCAACTAGCGCGACGACGATCTCTCCGTTGCGAGCGGCGGGGGTCTTCTCGACCAGCACAAAATCTCCATCGACGATGTGCTCGTCCTGCATGGATTCGCCGGTCACCTCGAGTACGAATACGTCTTTCGAACGCGTGAAGTCCGCCAGTGAGATCGACTCCGGTGTCTCCACCTGCTCGATTGGCTTTCCGGCAGCAATACGACCTACCAGAGGCAACGACGCAACTGGAGGAGGCAAGTTCTTCGCGCGCGGCTTCAACGGCAGGATATCGATCGAGCGGCTGCGGTTGTAGTCGCGCTTCAGCAGCCCCTTCTCTTCCAGGTTGCTGATGTGCTTGTGGACCGTGGCCAGGGAACTCAGTCCAAGGCCCTCGCCAATCTCCTCAAAAGAAGGCGAATACCCATTCGACTGTACGAAATCCGCGATGAAGTCATATACCTGCCGCTGCCTGCGTGTGATTGCCATGTGCACCTCGCGCGCTCACAGTTTCAGCGAATAAAAGGCGAATGTCAATAGAGAGCCGTTGGCAAAATCATTATCAGTTCCAATCCGGTACATGTCTTCCCGATACACACAGGTACCAACCCCTACGTGCGGCCCTAACTGGTTCTCCGGCGAGGGGTTTCCGGTTATCCTCGAATCACTTCGCAGACGCCCGAGAAGCTCTACTGCGAGGCTCTGGTCGACCGCATGTCCGAAATCGCAAAGCGTCTGGAAAAAGCCGAAAAGTTCCTGCACAAAGGCCGGCCCGAAGCCGCCCTGGACGAATACCTTGCGATTCTCAACGACGATCCCCGCAATGAGCCTGTTCGACAAAGCGCTGCCGATCTCTGCCTGACTCTTGGCCGAACCTCGGAAGCCGCCAAACTCGTTTCCGACATGTTCAACCACTACGTCTCCATCAAGGACGTGGGCAAGGTCGTCGTCACCTATAAGCGTCTCGCCAGGCTGAGCACGCCTACGCTCGAGCAAACGCTCGCGTTCGCCGCCTTCAGCGAAAAGATCAATCGCAAAGATGCGCTCGATGGCTACGAGACTGCCATCAAGGGCCTGCTGCAAGCCGGCAGAAAGCCGGAAGCACTGAAAGCGCTTCACCACGTGGTAGCTCTTCACCCCACCGCGAACAATCATCAACGCCTGGGCCATCTGGCAGCAGAACTTGGTGAGAAGAAAATCGCCTCAGCTGCTTTCGTCGCCGTCGCGGTTTCCGAGGAGCGCGCGAACGAAGACGCGTCCACTGCGTACGCCCGCGCTTATGAACTCGACCCGCAGAATGCCGCCGCCATCCTCGGACACGGCCGCTGCCTCGGAGAGAGTGGCCACGCCGAAGAGGCCGCCCGCTTGCTCGAGCCCTTGGCGAATTACCCATCCGCCCCCGTGGAAGCTCGTGAAGCCTATGGAAAGGCCCTAGTCGCGTGCAATCGTTTGGTCGAAGCCGAACCCTACGTTTGGGAGATGTTCGACCGTACTCCCAAGCAGTACGCGACGTTGATTTGCAACTTTATCGGAGCGTTCTTGGACGCCGACGATGGCGAGCAGGCTTGCCGTCTGGCGAACCGAATGGAAGAGTTTCACCGCAAGGCAGGAACCCGCCGCGAATTCGTGCAGCGCATGAAGGAAGTCGCCGAACAGCATCCGGCTAACACCGAGTTCCTCGAATACCTGGTTGAGCTTTTCAACTCGTCCAACCGCGAACACGATTATTGCGCGACGCTGCTGCGCCTATTCGAGATCCATTTCGCCGCCGAGCTGTTCTCCAAAGCCGCCGACGCTCTCGATCGGGCCGCGGAAGTCGATCCCTACGAGCCGGGACATCAGAACCGCCTCGACATGCTGCGCAAGAAAATCGAACCCGCTCGGTTCAATGCCATCGCGAATCGTTTTGCCGGAGTCCTGAAGCCGGTTGAGCCGGCCGCGAAGGTGGCCGACGACGAGAACGAATCGACTGTGCTGGAAGACCTGATGTTGCAGTCTGAAATATTCCTGCAATATTCCATGCGTTCGAAGGCCATCGAACGCCTCGAACGCATCGTTCGTCTCTTCCCGCGCGAAGAGGACACCAACGACAAGCTTCGCCAGATCTATCAGAACGCCGGATTCATTCCGCAGTACCAGGAGAATTCGCGGGACATGATTCCGCCCGGCGCTTCTGTCTCTGCTCGTTCCATGGCAGCCATGGCAAGCTCGCCGGCAGTTCCTACATCGATACCACGCGCCGTCGCCAACGAAGCGGCTGTCGACAATATCTCCCGTGTCACCGAAATAACCCGCAATCTCTATCGCCAGTCGAACGTCAAGGGAGTGTTGTTTACCTCGGTGAACGACATCGGTAAGCACTGGGGAGCGAGCCGTTGCGTCTCCGGATTGATCACCCCCGGTAAGCCGCCGTCAGCAGCGATGGAGTACTGCGCGCCGGGCATCAAGCAATCGGAAGTCACTAATATCGTCAAGTTGATCATGACCCTGCAATCTCTCTGCGTTTCGAACGGGGGCGCCATCGCAATCTCGGATGTCACACGCGTTCCCGAACTTGCAGGGTTGCAGCCTGTCATTACGGCATTGAATATCCAGGCACTGCTCGCTGTCGCGTTGATGGATGGTGATGACCACGTGGGCGTCCTGATCCTTGAACAATGTGGCGCACCGCGACACTGGCTTCCTACCGATACCGTCGTGCTTCGTACGATCGCCGACCAGATGGTTTTGGCGGTCAACAATGCGCGTCTCCGCAGTCTCGTTAAGAACCTCGCAGTCACCGATGAGAAGTCCGGACTGCTCAAGCGCTCGTCTTATCTCGACGTCCTGATGTCGGAAGTCCGCCGATCGGTGCAGCAGGGCTCACCGCTCAGCGTTATGCTGATGGATTTTGGCAAGGCGTCGGCGATGGTGCGCGAACTCGGTGAGAGTGGCGTGGAGTCGATGATGCAGCAGGTCGGCCAGACTATCGCTTCTCACATCCGCCAGAACGATGTCGCCGTTCGGTACGACCTCACGGAAATCGCACTCATCCTTGCCGACACCAATGACAAGAACGCCTTCTTCGTCGTGGAAAAGATGCGTAAGCTCCTCGATGGCACTCGCGTCTCGGCGAAGAACCTTCAGCTGAGGACAACGGTCGGCATTGCCCAGGCCGTGCTCGATGCCAACTACGATCCCGTGGACATCGTCACTGAGGTGATCAACCGCGCCGAGAGCTCGCTCCTGACGGCCAAACATGAAGGTGGCAACATAGCTAGAGCGCTCGCTCCGGTCTTTGCCAACGCAGCTGCCAGCTAGTCCCAATCCTGCTCCCCTCCGAAGTCGCCGTGCTAAACTCTTCGTGCAAAATCCGCCAACCAGACAGTTCCACGCATCGGATTTCTTATGCCCTCCAGCGCCATCGTTACCGCTTTTCGAAATGTTGTCTCCAGGTTCCCTGAGAAACCGGCCCTCATCAGCGGTGAAACCAGTGTCACCTATTCCGAACTGGAGGCATTGTCCGCGAGCTTTGCGAAGCAGGTTGCAGAACGGGCCAAGGGCGATACGGTTGCGCTCCTTATTCCGAACTGCATATCGTTCGCTCCCGCTTTCTTAGGAGCTCTTTGGGCAGGGAAGACAGTTGCAGTCCTACCGACCCTGGCTCCTCCACCGATCCTCAAAATGATGGTCGCCAGCGTAGGCGCGGAAAGCGTTATCACTACGCAGGACTTGCTACCGAAATTGCTGGAATCAGGCATCCCATCATTCCCGTACGAAATCGGCAGCTACGAATCTCCCGCATCAGTTCCCATGGCGGACCGAGCGAGGGAAGCTGCTGTCATGCTGTTCACCTCGGGTACCACCGGAATGCCGAAGACCGTTGTGCTCAGCGAACGCAACATCCTGGACAACGCCGATGGCGCGCGCATCGCGACCGGGTTCAACGGCCAGCAAATCATGCTGGCGATTCTCCCGCTGTTCCACGCCTACGGATTAACCGTCACTCTACTGTTGCCTTTGGTTAATGGCGCGACCGTCGTCATCGAGCGCTTCGTCCCGCGGCAGATTCTCCAAACCATCGAGAAGCTTGGAATCACCTGTCTGGTTGCTGTGCCAAGCCAATACCGTGTGCTCGCCAAGGATCCAACGCCGGCAAACCTCAACTCGCTATGGCTTGCCATCGCCGGAGCAGAGCGCCTTCCCGAGCAGGTGGCTGTCGAGTTCGAAGAGCGTTTTCACAAGACCATTGTGCAGGGGTACGGCGCCACGGAGATTTCTCCAGTTGTTTCATTCAACGGTCCGGATACCAATCGAATGGGCTCCGTCGGTAAGCCGTTACCAAACCTGACGGTCACGATCCGCGACGAGAACGACGCAGTTCTCACAGCAGGCTCTGTCGGCGAAGTCTGCGTCGAGGGCTCGGCCGTGATGCTCGGCTATCACAACGATCCGGCCTCCACCGCGCGCAAGATTCGCAATGGCGTACTCCACACGGGCGATCGTGGTTATTTCGACGACGACGGTTTTCTGCACTTGGTTGGACGAGCCGACGACCTGGTAAAAGTTTCTGGGGAGAAGGTCTATCCGGCCGAAGTCGAAGTCGCGGTCGAGAACATTGACGGCGTCGACGAAGTAGCGGTCGTTGCCTATCCAGACGAAAAGCACGGCGCACGCTTGCACGCCTTCGTTCAGTTGAAACCCGGCGCCAACCTGAATGAAGCGACCTTGCGCTCGGCGACGCGAGAAATGCTTGAGCCCCACAAGGTCCCGCGAAGTTTCTCCATCGTTGACGCGCTGCCGCGCACCATCACCGGCAAAACCGACAAGCGCGCATTAGCGTCTACTGCCGGCTAACAACGGAGGCTCCGGACTCCGAAGGAATCAATGGAGGCGCGTCATGCGAAGCAGCTTCCCACCGAAGCATACTCACGGAACACCCACGTGCCCAACCTGCGGCTCCAACCAAAAGGTAGTTCGCATGCCGGACTCGCTTACCCCGTTCGAGCGGCCGAACATGCGTTTTGAAGAAGCGGGCGGCCGATACTTCTGCCAGGGTTGCTCACATGACTTCGAGCACGAACCAGAAGGGGAACAGCCGTAGACGTCTATTGCGCGCCGAAGAGGCCCATAGACCAGAAGTGAGTCAGTATCCCGGCGAAGACGATTCCAACCGCAAACAGGAGCCACCGCACCTCTCTCCACCGCTCTCGAAATCCCGACATTTGCGCAAAGATGTCGACCACGTAAGCAGCACAATAAGCAACATTGGCCAGAACACAGAGGAGTACAAGCACGAGAAGTCCATCGAGCGAGATCGGTTTCCTGTAGTAACCGTTTATGAAGAAATGAATCGCGACAATTGCAGCCAGCACCAGGTTGTAAGCAATGCGACGTGGCTCCCAGTAACGGATTGCCTCGGTGATGTATTCGCGGCTTAGTGTTCCGTCCATATTCCCGATTATGAATTGGGAAATGTCCGCATGCAATGCTTACCGGCATTCCACGTGTTACCCTCGAAGTGGCAGTCCTCGATCCGATTTTGATCATCTGACATCCCATGTTCGAACAGCGCGCCTCTGGACTTTTAGTTCATCCAACTTCGTTTCCGGCCCATGGTGGCATCGGGGATCTCGGACCCGCAGCCTACAAATTTGTCGATTTCCTTGCAGCATCCCGCCAGACACTCTGGCAAGTGCTGCCCCTCGGACCTCCGGGCTATGGGAACTCGCCCTATTCTGCAACCTCGGCCTTCGCCGGAAACGTTTTGATGATCAGCCTCGACCGCCTTGCCGACCGCGGCTGGATCGAGAAGTCAAAGGTCGAGAAGCTGCCTGACTCCATCAATAGCGTGGACTACGAACAGGTCCGTAAAACCAAGTTGCCGGTGCTCGAAGAGGCGGCCCGCAATTTTCTCAAGAATGCCAAGGGAGAGGATCGCGAGAGGTACGAGAAGTTCTGCTGGGAAAACGGCTGGTGGCTGGAAGACTTTGTCCTTTTCGACGCGCTCCGCAATCATCACGGCAGCGAGAGCTGGAATCATTGGCCGCGTGAGCTAGCCTTGCGTGAATCTGCCGCTCTCGACGAAGCTCGCAAAGAGCTCGCCGACGAACTGAATATCGGACGATTTCTGCAGTTCGCCTTCCTCGAGCAATGGCGCTCGATCCGCGCTTACTGCAGCGCACGCGGCATCCGCATCATCGGCGACATCGCAATCTTCGTCAGCTACGACTCTGCAGACGTGTGGACGCACCCTGACGTCTTCCGCCTCGATCGCAACGGCAATCCTGAAGTCGTCGCCGGCGTTCCACCCGATGCCTTCTCCGTAACCGGACAGCGTTGGGGCAATCCGCTCTACAAGTGGGACGCACTCCGAGATCGCGGCTATGACTGGTGGGTACAACGGGTCCGCTGGGCCCTCATGCTTTGCGATTACAT
>Ga0163163_10005463_pt1 | contig 10986 bp, 11 predicted proteins | sample S65metaG_FD_119766 | JGI IMG/M metagenome (GOLD analysis project Ga0163163, IMG submission 119766) | Switchgrass rhizosphere microbial communities from Kellogg Biological Station, Michigan, USA - S6-5 metaG | ecosystem: Host-associated > Plants > Roots > Rhizosphere > Soil | place: USA... | reverse complement strand
CGCTGCGTCCGCCTCACTATCAGTTCGATCTCGAAGAACTGACGCGCGCATTTCAGCAGAAGCCCAAAGCCGTGCTGTTCAACTCTCCGCACAATCCGTCTGGCAGGGTTTTCACCGAGCAGGAACTTTCGATCATCCGGGACCTTTGCGTTGAGTATGACGTCGTTGCGATTACCGATGAAATCTACGAACACCTCGTGTTCGATGGCCTTCGCCATATTCCGATCGCCACTTATCCCGGCATGCAGGACCGCACGATCACCATATGCGGCTTGGGGAAGACCTTTGCCGTCACCGGCTGGCGGGTGGGTTATTGCATCGCGAGCGGGGAACTGACCGACGCGTTGCGCAAGGTTCATGACTTTACGACCGTGTGCGCTCCCACGCCGCTGCAGGAGGCGATGGCTATCGTTATTGGTTCACCGGATTCGTATTATCAGTGGCTTCAGACCTTTTACACTTCTCGCCGTTCCCGTATGCTCGGCATTCTCGACAAGCATGGCTTCACGTATGCGGTTCCCGAAGGCGCCTATTACGTGATGGCGGACTTCCGGCACCTCGACCGCGGGGACGACGATATGGCCTTCGCTTATTGGTTGATCGATGAAGTCGGTGTGGCGACGGTGCCGGGCTCCAGCTTCTACGCTTCGGATCCCGGCCTGGGCCGCGGTCTGGTGCGCTTCGCATTTCCGAAGAAGGATGAAACCTTTGACGTTGTGGAAAAGCGCTTTGAGAAATTGCACGCCGGGCGATAGGTGGCTAGTGGCTTCCCATCGGTTTGGATGGATCTCGACCGTCGGCAGACAACCACGGATAACGTTGAGTGTCGAGGCCCGCATAATCCGGGTCGAGGTAGATAAAGCAACGCTGAATCAGGAAGTCCCGAACTTCGAAGACATCGCACCAGCGGCCTCCGTGCGTGACGCCGGCGCGCCAGGCACCGTCGCGATGGACGCCGGCGCTTGTGCCCTCGCAGGCGAAGATGTCTGAACCGGTCATGATCCAGTTGAAGCTTGCGTAGTCGTGCAGGATGCTTTCGATTAATCCGGCAAAATCCGCGAACAACTGCCCTATTTGTTTTTTGCCTGAGGCAAGGCCCCATTTTGGAAAGAACACCTGAGCATCGTCCGCAAACAGATCGAGGATGCCAGCCCCACTTGAGGTGACTCCCTTGTTATCGAACGCTTTCAGGTACTCCAGAGCAATCGACTTGCGCTGCTCATCCGTCATGGTCTGTTTCGTGATGGCCATAAGGTTTACCCGCACTCGAATTTTTCGTTGGAAACGCGAAACTATATCGCAGATTGCGCGTGCCTGAGCAATTCGACGCCGAAAACTGCTCCCGTGGCTCAGTTCTCCGACAAGCGACTTTTCGCCAACTGATGCAACAATCCTCGGGGTTGAAGTTAAGGTCTCGGATGTGATTCCATGCCGCCATGGAGCACGAATAAATTGCCAGCGGAAGATGCCCACAGCGTGTGGTATCCAGAGATGTTACTAGACTGCGATCCGTCTGGGATGAAGCGATGTCTTTCCCCGAACTGTAAAGATCCTGCGACGATCTCAACGCAATCCTCCAAAGAATCCGACACGAGCGGCAGATCTGGCTGCCTGTTATTCATTACCGAAATTGCGGTAAGACCGGACGAGCGGCTCAACCCCGAGTTAGCGACCGCGCAGTCATCCTCGCCGCCGCCAGATTCGGGCTTACCTCGCCAGCTGCTTGCCAAGAGGCTGGAAAAGGAATGGGGCCGGGTACCGTGTACAGAACGCACTCGATCTTTACGGTCACCAGACCGAAACGATTTCGGAATTCAGGGATCCGGCCTGTTCGCACACCACAGCTTCGATATGAAAGCTGCAAGAACTGTGTCACAAGGCCGATGTGCCTCGTCATTTCACTTCTGCGGTTTGCCGGTTTTACGGACGCTGGCGGCCCCGGTCCTTCCGTCCGCGAGTCTCAGGGGCAATTGCGCGTTTACGCGGATCGGGTTGAAAGTTAGAATCGGTTCGCGTCAAATGAGGGCACTATCAAACAGCGAAGCGAAGAAGTGGTGCGAGTCACAAGGTGCGGTATTGGCAGCCAGCGGATTTTCGGAGGCGAAGAGCAAAACGAAATCATTTGGTATACCAATCGATACCGGTCGCCGCGTGGCATTAGCGGCCGAACATCTGGAGCACTTACGTGGCAGTACAACGCTCGTCTGGTTCAATGATTGGGCGGTGTGGCCGTCTGGTCAACGCATGCACATTTTCGAGCGGTTCTTGGCCTCCTACGGTGAAAACCGACCGCTGATTGAAACTCCAGCCTTTCTATTCGCCGAGGCCGAAGACGAGGATCTGGTCTCATTCGTTACTTTGGGTCTTCTCTTTTTATGGGACGTGCACGTCGTAAATACGAAAGCTCGTCATTTGTTGTTCTATTCACACGACGAAATCGGCTGGGTAAGTTCGTAACGCGGCACAAATGGTCCCTCCACGTTGTACCCCATAACCAATGGTTGATCGGCATTTCGGAAATGAGAGTTCCCGCGTGGGCGATTCGACTTCATTCCGATTTGCCGGTATTACGGAAAGTGGAACACCGACACGCTCGAACATGGCAGATGACGAGATGCCGGTCTAACGGGATCCCGACAATACTTCTAACGGCTTGCTGGCGTTTTTGCTCATGTCGCTCCAATACAGAGAAATCGAAAAAGCAAGCCACCACGCACTGAATAGCATCCCAAAGACACTAATCCAGAATTGGGACAACCTCATAATAGCGTGGCTCCCAACGTTGAGAGCGAATAAGACCAACAGAGTTATGGCCACACAGAGGGTTACTGTCCTGAAGAGGTCCATTCGCCGGAGTGATTTCATCCAGAACGAACGGACCAAAAGCCAGAGTCCAGCGGAGCCTATTGCCGAACCAGTGATAAGAACGAAGAGCAGCTGACGCGAAAGGGATGTCGTAACGGGAACCGGACTACGAACTGGGCGTCAATCTGGATGTGAACACAATCTCGGATTTGAAGCTGCGGTTGGAATTGGTGAATCTGCTGGAACAGAGCTTGGCGTCGACCACGATTAACTAGAATTCTTCTCACCTTTCCCAAGAAGTGCATCCAGACGTTGCCAGCCCTCAATCCCAAAGGGTTCTTCCCTTTCTCGCAGTGCAGCGGCCATTGCGTTAGCCGTCAATTCCGCAATCTTCCCGTCAGACACAGTGATCCATCCGTTACTGCACGCGATGTCAAACTCGTCGCGGTCCTCGATCTCGATAGTTCCATCTGCATGACGGACGGCGTCAAGTTCCAGATCGACGTAAGCCCACCCGTCAACCACTCGTTCCGGTCGCAAACAGACATCGATCTCCAGACGCCGTCCATTGGGATAGTCAACCCACCAAGCCGCCCAGTACCGATCCGGTCTAATCAATAAGAGGGCTCCAAAAAGCAAAACGCCCTCGTCGTGCGGGGCCATCCATTCCGATCCAACCGGAGAGTAGAGCCATACTCCGTAGTCGTCTTCAACAAGGAACTGGACATCAAAGGAGAAGACGCCACCAGGCCGTTTAGTCTTGTAGAGCTTCAAGAGTTTTCCAAAATCATTTTCCCAGACGTGCGGTGCTAACTTACAGACGAACTTTATCGTAAGTCGTCCTGCCATTGTAGAAGTGAACAGCTGGCACACGGGCTCGGCGTGAACCTTGACGTTTACACTATTTCGGATCTGGGACAACGATTCGAGTGCGTGAAGCTGCCAGAGCAAAAGCCTCGCATCCACAGCTATAAACTCAGCACGGATTCACATTTCCGTTCTAGTCGGTAAACCGTAGAAGTGAATTTGTGTCCCGAGAGCGATCGCCAATCTACGGTTCGCCGGTGTCGTAGAAGTGAAATCGCGAACCCATGTCTCCGGCAAAGTGAAGGGTAGGCGGTTATAAGACAACTGAAGAGAGGACACTACCAATCATCCGTGCGAATATAATGCGCTTATATGAAACAGATGCGACCGAGCGACGAACGGCTGCGCGAAGTGTTCGACATGCTTGAGCCGTATATCGAGCGACGCTACGGTGTGCCGGTCATCATTAGTGATGTACCGGATCCGTTTACCGGAGACTTGGACGGCAGCGAGATTCACGTCGACTACGTCAATGAACTGGAAACCGCCGTTTTCATCATCGCGCACTTGTTTGGCCACACGGTGCAGTGGAACTTGTCCGAGCACGCCCGCCATATCGGTGACGGAGTGCAGAACCCTTCAGAACAGAAACTGGCAGAGTTGGAGGCGTACGAACGCGAGGCCTGCTCCTACAGCCTCCAACTGTTCCACGACGCAGGTGTGCATGACCTGGATCAATGGGTCGCAGACTTTGCGGCCTGCGATTGGGCATACCTGAAGCATTACTACAAGACGGGCGAAAAGCGCCCCCTCCGCGGCTTCTGGAAGGACGGTCAGCCGCCGCTCGAGCCGCGCATAATCCCTGACTTTCATCCCACTCGCTGGCTCTCTCGCTGGCAAGGCATTGTCGTTTAGCGCAAGCCATTCGATCCACTTGAACAAATAGTCGGTATTGCGGAGAAGTGAGATTCTGCACCTTCACTTCGGTGGTTTGCCGGTTATACGTCCGGTTGCTGGTTAATGGGATTTCAGAGAAGTCATATGGCGGAGTCGCGATCCGTTGAGGTGAACGTAGAGGGTTACGCAGTCTAGTGGAAACGAAACCGTGAACGGCGCTAATTGACAGGTGTTATTGATTCTCTATCAAGTCCGTGACTACGGATCGCGACGATGATCGGATACGCGGAAGCAAGCGTCACGCTGAGGGCAGATAGGCCAAACATGATGAATGGCGGACGCGCCGACCGTTCCATGGACGAAGCCCAGTTGAGCGAGGTGATTCCTGCACCAAATAGGGCGACGTTAAGAAAACCCAGCACCTTTGCTGTCTGCCGAGGCGCCGATCTCAGCATCGCGCAAGCCATGCCACTCGTGATACCGACAATCACTGCAGTAATCGGCGCAACGAACAGGTGCGCAAATGCGCTATCGAACATGTTTCGGATAACGAACGCCGATGCGTCTGTCATATCACTTACTACAAATGCCGGAGCGAGAAAACGTTCCATGTGTGCCATAAAGATCAAGCCGACCAAGAAGGCGAAAACAATCGTCCCGATCGTACTGACGAGCGCACTCGACACACTCGCCCAGACCCCAAGCCCAACTGAACCCGTCTTTCGATATGTGAACGAACTCGCGCCGCCAAAGAGCAAAAACATAACACCCCACATGCTCACACCGAAAATTGCGGGAATAGGCGGCTGAAGATTCGCAAACTCTTCAAGAGAATGATTAATGATGGCGACGAGCGCAATCACGACGCCGAACCTCGCGCCATCATTCACAGCCGTTTGCACAGTTTTCGTGGGGGTACGCCTAACCCATTCGGATATGGCGGCATACGCGAGTAGTGCCGTCCATGATCCGGCAGCGCTGGTAAGCCCACCATTCTTGATGCTGGCAGGAAATCGCAAAGCCCCGAACGCCATCAGCGCAAGCGTCGCCGCAATTCCGATATGAAATTTCTTACCGATGTTCGTCAAGTGGTCTACCCCACATTTTGGGAATTGTACACCGTCGAGAAGCCACGACCCCAGAATGAAGAGTTCCTTGTTCTTTGTGCTGGCGGCGCGTATTTCAAGTCAAGAGCCGACCCGCAAAACTGCTTCGCATGGCCAAGTCCCGATAAGTCGGTATCTCGGGTGCGCCGGGCTAAACCGGCATGTTGTAGGGGATGAAAGAGCCCTACAGGAAAGGAGAGTAGCGAATCCATCCTGGCCTCGAGTCATGCAGGCGGCACGACGAGTACAACAAACGATCTGCACTCTATGCATAGCGCCTGAAGTATCTCGGCTAGACCTCCTCACGGGAGCGGGCCAATCCTCCTTGGCATATTGACCTGGTTTAAGACGTGGACCGTTAGAGAAGATTGACAGTCAGGGCGATTCGGTATAACGTCTAACGCTATATCGTCATAGGATATAGTGATGTTGAAACCGGTCGAAATCCGAGATGACGCACTACCTGAAACATTTCTTGCCCCTCAAGAATCTCCTATCCGTATCGTGATTGCCGAAGTTGAGACTCATGGTCACACGACAATGTAAGACTTGGCACATCGAAGCGGGTGCACTGGTCGGTACCAGGTTCTGTCGTCAAATTCGGCATGAACGAGTCTGTAGTGGAGGGAAGATGAGTCGAATGTTTTGCATTGGATTGCTTGCATTTACAGCATGGACCGCTTGGGCGCAAGAACCAGTGGCTGCGCCTACAGCATCAGCTGCATCACTTCAGGGAATTGTCCGACAAAAAGGCGAGAACAACCCGGTATGGGGTGCAACAGTAGAGTTGCGGAAAGAAGGTAGCAACGCCGCGGTGTTTGGTGCTCTTACGGGCGCCGATGGTAAGTGGGCATTTCCAACTGTGCCTGTCGGCCGATATCGATTGATTTCCACATGCCCTGGCTACGTTTCTGCTGAATATGGCCAGAAACGCATGAATGGTCCGGGGCTTCCGATCAATCTTTCGGTCGGGCAGCAGATGTCGGATGTCTGGGTCGAGATGGTGCCGACGGGTGCAATCTCGGGCCGCATCACGGATCCCTCTGGGCAGCCCATTGTGTTTGCCGATGTGTTCGCATTGAAATCGTCATATCAGGAAGGTGAGCGCCTTTTGACTCCAATGTTGTCTGCGAAGACGGACGATCGCGGCGACTTTCGCATTTTCTGGATTACCCCCGCAACGTACTATCTGGCTGTCATCGCAACGGATGTGATCCGGCCGACAACGCCTTTGATTATGAACGCGGACGGCCGCGATGCACTCGGGACCACGCCTTTGATCCGTACTATCCCCAGAGAAGTACTGAGCGCGGCCAGCGCTGGTGGGAGCGAAACCTATGCGCCAATCTATTTCGCGAACACGACTGATGTGAGGCGGGCCCAATTCATAGATGTTGCTCCCGGCTCTGACATAAAGGGTGTCGACATCACTGTTGCTCCTACACACACCTTCGAAGTAAGCGGCATTGTTACTAACAGCATCACAGGACAATTTCCCGGAAGTCCAACAACGATGCTGGCCATCCTGCCGTTTGATCCGTTTGGAGCGCCCAACGGCAATTTCGTGAATGCTCAGACCGGAAAGTTCCAAATGAAAGGCGTCGTGCCCGGCAAATACATGCTTTATGCGGCACCGATCAATGCACGAGGAGTCGATGATCCAAACGCAATATGGGGTGGTATGGAAGTGGAAGTACTCGACCAAAATATCGATAACCTCAACATTGTTGCCAAACATGGAGTCGTTCTGTCTGGAAAGGTTATCGTTGAAGACCGACCGAACGCAGCTGGGGTCGCACCAGCATTAGGGCTATACATAGCAATCCGACCGCAGCCATTGATAGGAACGCGGGCGCCATCCACAATTGCAAAGGTATCTCCAGATGGCTCGTTCTCTCTTCCGGGCATCATCGAAGGAATGTACCGCGCATATGTGCTTCCATTGTTGAATCCCGCAAATCCAGACTTGATAAATGCTGCTCCGGACTTCCAGTTTTCAAAAGTGGACCTTTCACTGGCTCCTTCAGGAATGCAAAACGCCTATGTGAAATCCATTCGGGTTGGGGGAACCGACATTCTTGACGGTGGTTTCCGCCTGACGCCCAACCTGTCGATGGAAATTGTGATCGGTAAGAATTCCGGCACGATCAATGGCCGCGTCATAAGGACGGAGAATGGCAAACAGGTGCCAGCCATTGACGTCACGGTGGGGGCAGTTCCTGACTCTAATGCTGCCCGGGGATTCCGGACCGATATGCACCGAGCCACGCAAACTGACGTGGCAGGGTTATTTCAGCTCCGGGGTATGCCTCCCGGAAACTACCGAGTCTTTGCCTGGGAAGAAGCGGACAAAGACGCAATCATGGATCTCGACTTCGTGCGAATAAGCGAGGACAAGGGTACGCGCGTCCATATCGACGAAGGCGACAGGCAAAACATTGAGTTGGACATGATTCCTGCAGCACGGTGAGCCTTGCGTCCAACATACATTGTCAACTTCTGAGCAATGGTTGGACCGGGAATGTGCTTTTCTGAAAAGGGGGAAAATTTATTTCTGGAACAGTGATTCCTATCTGACGCGCTGGTGTTTACCAGTAGCTAAATACAAGTGGGCCGAACGGGATGCCGGCAAGCCCCTTCTCAATCGTAAGGCTAGTAGCGGATCAGCTGGGGGCTGGGAGCGAATCTCGTCTATACGATCTCCGATCTGACGCACCGATTGGAGTCCGTGAGTCTCCTCGAACAGCGCCTGGCGTCATCCGCGATCAACTGAGCAGAATTCAAGTTTCCGGAATGCCGGTTAGAACGAAGTCGCCTGCGGCGACGGACGCTACGCGTGTGCGATCTCAAAGGTCTTCCTTTCTCAAAACAACGGCAGTAGCATAAGCCCCGTCATGATTAAGGATGCCATCTCCAAAGCTCGGCAAGTTCAGGTTGAGGAACTCCTTTCGACAGAGACGGTTAGGTTACTTTCTCCATAAGGGCCACGTCCGTCGCCAAGCACAGGCGACTTCCTTCAAACCTCGAAATCGAAAATCCGCGGCAACGCAGATTCAGCTTCGTCCTCAATAGGTCTCGCCGCGGACTTCCGATGAACGCTAACGGTTATACGTCCAGTTGCTCGATCGGCCACACTCCGAACGACATTTCTCTTCACAAATTCAGTGACGAACGAAAAATGTCAGCCGGTTTGCGCGCTGACTTCAGGCTGCCGGATGGAGCCGCTCCACTTCCTTAGGCGCTTCATTGTCGAGGTACGTCCCCATTTACTTCACCCGTCTGGCCCCTCTTTCAATAATCCCAACAACCCGCACAACTATCCATTGGTCCGACCGGAATCGGTTGTCCACTCCCAGGTGGTCTCACCAAAGGAGGCATCACCAAAGTCGTACTTGAAAAAAACGTGCTTGAATTCCGTTTGGTCAGGCCGATAGCGACGGCAACGCCAGCTCCCGCCGCGGCAATCAGGACCCACTTCAACGCACTGCTTTTCTTCGCGGCTGGGGCGGGGACGGCTGTGGACCGGACTGTTGGGACCGTCGTTATCGAAGGATTCTGCCGCGCGTTGGCCGGAAGCTGAAGGTGCAGCACCAGATTCGGTGGACGAGATACAAGGTTTGAACCTGTCGCGTTTTCCGGGGCCTGAGCAAGAGCGTTCCGCTCGAATTGGTTCAGGGGCAATGCCAGCGCGGCGATCAGACAGGTTGCCAGCTTCAATCCTCGGTTAGTTCTCATGCGAGTCTCCTTGGAAAGAATGCGACCGATTCTAGCGCGATTGGGGACAGCGAGGAAGTTCTCTTTGCGAATGTTTTCTCTGTCCCAAATTGCCACTCCATAACCTGGTTAGCAGTTAACGGCCGGGCATGAAGTTCGTTGAAATTGTGACGACCTCGACCGGTAGCCCATCCAACATGGCGTCACCTGACCGAGTTTTTTGAAAAGTCGATGAATCCTTCAGTAGCGGATACGCTCGTCTAGCGCATGTCAGCGGTGGGGCTACCCTCTCGATCCTTCGTGTGCTTTTTGCATCAGCCCCGACAAACAGACGTCCTAAATCGCGGGCAATATACAAGAGACGATTGCTGATTGCCTACTATTTTTTCCGAATTCCAAACAGACTCAATTCGAGCGTGTAGTGCAAGAAGCAGTTTGAACGTTACGGCAAATATGCGAATGGAGATTGACGGGAATTCAACCGGACGCACGTCTCATAACATCGCATTACGTGGGTGAGTTTCGCATTTGGGATCTTATGTGGGAGGGTGGTGCCGCAGGCTCAAATTCACTTTTTTGTAGTGCGCCCGTTGGCGGGGGGAGAGCAATGAGCGGTGCAAGGCCAGCGGTTACGAGCGCAACCGCACTTTTCGCTTTAGCCCGCGCACCCTTTTTAATAACCACATGGCAGCCAGGCCACAGCCCATGGTCACCGCCGTCAAGGGCTCAGGTACAGCAGCCGCGGCGGCTCCCATCGTACTGACCAGGCCCGTATTTCCGAGGCTGGTGAGATTGCCAGTCGCCGGATCTATCTGAAATAGGGGCGAGGGGCTCGCAAAATCCGTCGCCAATAGACGATTCGAAGAATCAACGGCCAAGGCCATCAAGCAATTGTCGGAGGGAATAGGCGTGACAAGCGTTCCGGCACCGTTGGCTAGATTGATGGAATAAAGCGAAGATCCCTCGCAGAGCGAGGCAATCGCGTACATCGTACTATTCGCAGGATCCCAAGCCAGGTCCATAATTCCGGTGAATCCCAGGGGGCCAACGAGGGTGGCTGCGCCCGTTGAAAGATTTATAGTGTAGAGATCGTTCGTGTTGAAATTCCCGGCATAGAGCGTTCCGTTAGGGGCAAACGCCATGGCCTCAAGTGGGACTCCCGCTGGCGATCCGATCGGAGTCGCTGCGCCGGTGTTTATGTTCACTGTCGCCAGTTGGGCCGATGTAGAGCCGGCCTTGAAGATCGCGTACAGCGTTCCGCTGGGGCTGAAAGCTTGCGCAAGAACGCCCGTGACTCCGTAGGTTCCAATCAATGTACTGGCCCCGTTATTTGAGTCGACGACGTAGAGCGTAGTGCCAAGGCTCTCGATATAGATACTGGTGGCCCGCGCCGGTGCCGCATAAAGGATCACACAAGCTAAGAGGCACAGTTTCAATGTCTTCATAGAGTCTCTCAATTCTTCGGCGGGATTTCCATTCTGGCCGTCCGGGGTTCGCGTCATCGTACATCCGAAACCTCCGTGTGCGCGAGATTTTTCGAAGCAAGATCTGCGGTTCAGACACTGGGGGAAGGAATACTTTGGTTTGAGAATCGCCGAGCGGGGATTGACCATAGACAGGATAAGAAGTAGGGTCTTTCAAGATTTGGATGTCGGCG
>Ga0163163_10005462_pt1 | contig 10988 bp, 10 predicted proteins | sample S65metaG_FD_119766 | JGI IMG/M metagenome (GOLD analysis project Ga0163163, IMG submission 119766) | Switchgrass rhizosphere microbial communities from Kellogg Biological Station, Michigan, USA - S6-5 metaG | ecosystem: Host-associated > Plants > Roots > Rhizosphere > Soil | place: USA... | reverse complement strand
GTCTCTTCGGCCGGCACCGTGCGGACCGCGTGGCGCAGCGCGGTCGCGGTGGACGCCTCGCGGGCGACCTGCGGCGGCACCAGCATGGAGCAGATGTCCTGGACGAGCATGCGCCGCTCGGCCCGGGCGTTGGAGACCGCGATGCCGAACTCCTGATCGCCGGACGCCCCGGGCGCGTAGTGCTGCCGCTGCGGGGTGGGGATCAGCGCGTACGGCGCGAGGGTGCCCTGTTCGGATCCGGTGAGGTTGAGTACGCGGGAGAACGGTCGCAGCTCGGGGAGCTGGCACAGCCGGGCCAGCGGCCCGGACGGGTCGAGGAGCGTGACCTGAACTCCGCGGCGGGCGGCGAGGTAGCCGAGCGCACCGAGCAATGTGGACTTTCCACCGCCGGGCTCGGCCACGAACACGGCCAGGCCAGAGCGTTCCCGTACCTCCATCGGGAAGTGCAGGTCGAGGAAGACCGGCCGCCGGGAGGTGCCGGCTGTCCGTCCGATGAGGTCGCCGCGGCGATCGCCCACTGTGGACGCCGCCTGGGGTACGGCCGCCGCGAGTAGCTTGACCGGCATCCGCCGCAGGTACCCGGTGTGGGCCAGCGGCTCGCCCGGGATGAACTCGCGGGCCAGGGCGTCCTGCCCCTTGGGGTGCTGCAGCGAGATGCGCAGCTCGCGCTGGTAGAGCTGGATGACCCGCCGGGTGCGTTCGAGGCATTCTTCGCGGTCGGCGCCGGAGACGGCCAGGCGGTGCCAGCCGTGCACGCGGGACGAGTCCAGCGGCAGCCCGGTGGTCATCTCGTCGCCGAGCACCAGGGCCCGCTGGGCCAGTCGCTCCAGTTCGGGCGGCGCGTCCATGCCGTGCTCGGCGTAGTCGAGCTGCTGGGACCGGATCATGCGGAGCCGGTGCTCGAGGTTGCGGAAGCTGTCGCCCGGTCCGAGTACGTCCACTCTGGACGAGATCTCCATCGGCCAGGGCAGCCGCTCGTGGAAGTGCAGCCACGGCTCGTGCCGCTCCGGGATCTCCAGCGGCTCCATCCGGCCGACGGTGAGCACCGCCACATGGCGTTCCTCGCCGGTGAGCCGGTTGACCAGCCGTGTGGTCGCACCGTATGGCGAACGGAAGCGCTCGATCTGCTCGGTCAGGGCGAGGATGTCGCCCCGCTGCCACTCGCCGCGGCCACCGGCGGCCGACAGCATGGTGGGTGGCGACATGCCCAGCGCGACCGATCGGTAGAGCAGCCACTCAAGCTCGATCGGCGCGGCTCGGCGGCCGCGCATGCCGAACGCGCCGAGCACCTCGTCGAACTGCTCGACGGTGCGGGCCCACCGCTTGCGCTCGGCCTCGCCGGAGCCGGACCGGCGGAAGAGGCCCCCGATGCGTTCGGAGAACGTGTCACCGAGGGTGCGTCGCGCGAACGAGATGCCGAGGAACGTCTGCCCCTCGGCGTGGTTCATGGAGAGCAGGTGCCGTTGCGCGCCGACGAGGTGGTCGCCCCATGTGGGCGCACCGGAGACGTCGGGCAGCGGGTGCGCGGTGTTGTGGTCGACCCCGCGGGCCCATTCGTCCACAGCGAACGGTCGCGACGTGCGCCGCAGGTGCAGGCGGAACCCGGCCAGGCCGGCGTACTGCTCGGCCATCGCGATGATCATGGCCTCGCGGTCGGCATCGGGCCGGAACGCCCAGCGCACCTCGGGCAGCGCGTACCACGCGGTGACCGCGGTGTGGGTGAAGGTCAGGTGCCCGGCGATCTCGGTGAGTCCGAGCTCGACGACGGGGTCGCGGTCCTTGTCCTTGGGCGGCTTCGACTTCGGTGCGGGCGCCGGGGCCGGACGTCGCCGCGGTGGCCCGGCGCCGCGCGCGGGCGGCGGCGGGGGTGCGCCCCGGCGCCGCGGGGCCGGCGGTCCGGGCACGCCGGGGGCGGCCGGTGGAGGCACCGGCCCGCGCCGGCCAGGCGGCGCGGCCAAAGGATGGCCAGCGGGAGGATGAGCCACCGGAGGATGGGCAGCCGGCGGCCCGGAGATCGGCGGTCCGGTCCGAGGTGCGGCGACCGAAGGAGGAGCAGGAGGAGCAGACGTGGGTACCCGGGCAGGACCACCCGGGAACAGGCCTAGGAACGGCGAGTCGAGGTCGCCCTTGGAGGCGACCGCCGGGTTGGCGCGCGGGTCGGATGGTGGCCGTCGAGCAGGAGCGAGCGGGGTCGGCGCGCGCAGCATCGCCGGGCCGCTCACGGGAGCGTCGTCGTAGTAGTCGGCGAAGTCCGGGTCCAGCGCGGGGTCCATGACCGGCCCGCGGTCTGGGCCTTCTCGCTCCGTCCGGGTCACAGGATCTTCTCCCGGATCGTGACCCGGCGGGCCACCAGCCGCGGGGTGCGCTCCTCGACGCTGGCGACCTTGCCGGTCCGGCGCCAGTCGGTGAGGGCGGTCCGGATCACCGTGCGGGCCGGCCGGTCGGGGTCGACATGGCGCCAGATGTACGAGGTGGTGACCATCGACAGCGCGATCTCCCACGCCGGAATGACGTCGACATGGAGCGTGATGAGGTAATGCAGGAACATGAATACCGGTACGAGCACGATGAACAGCCCGTACTGCGCATAGGGGAGTTGGATCGGCAGCGTGTAGCCGGGAGGTCCGAGGTAGACGAGTCTGGCCCGGTAGATGTCGTCGTCAGTGCGCAGCCGCATGAAAGCCCTATCCGAACACCAGCGTGATCAAACTCTCGCCGAAGAAGAACAGGGCGCCGGCGCCCGCGATGAAGGCCAGACCGATGATCGCGATAGCGGAGCTGGTGAGTACGCGCGACATCTCTCCCTTGCCGGCGCGGCTGATGAAGATGACGCCGAGCGCGGCGAGGAGGATCGGGGCGATCTTCGTGGCGATGAAATTCACCACGGCATCGGTGTGGATGGCTGGACCGGGAGCTGGCGTGGGTGACGGATCCACGGCGAACACTGCCCCAACCGCCTGTACCAGGCTTGCGATGATCATCAGAACCCTCCCCGGTGCCCTGCGGCCTAGCCTCCCCGAAAATCCGTCTCAGCGGTACTGGGGAATCTACGAAACGGTGCTCCTGTGTTCGTAGGTGTTGCCCATCCATGATCTACCCAACGCAGAAGAATATTGCAGTCCATGGCCGCGCGTCGCGTTTGGGGCCCTCCCTTTGGGCATGATCTGACCCGCTGTCGGCGAACGGACACCCCGGTCGGCTCGGTAACGTCTGCAGGGTGATCAGGCGCACCGGCCCAGGCCCCGTCGTGATGGGGGTGCTCAACGTGACGCCGGACAGCTTCTCCGACGGCGGGCGTTACGAGGACCTCGACGCGGCGGTGGCGCACGTCCTGCAGATGCGCTCTGACGGCGCGGACCTGATCGACATCGGCGGCGAGTCCACGCGTCCCGGTGCCGATCGGGTGGACGCGGAAGTCGAGGCGGGCCGGGTTCTGCCGGTCATCCGGGCGCTGGCCCAGGTGGGCGTACCGATGAGCATCGACACAACCCGGGCCGAGGTGGCCGAACGGGCGCTGGTTGCCGGCGCCACGGTCGTGAACGACGTCTCCGGCGGTCTCGCCGATCCGCGGATGGCCGCGGTCGTGGCCGGCGCGGGCTGCCCGTGGGTGCTCATGCACTGGCGCGGCCACTCCCGCCGGATGCAGGACCTGGCCGAGTACGGCGACGTGGTACGCGAGGTCCGCGACGAACTGCGGGCCCGGGTGGACGACGCGACCTCGGCCGGGGTCGATCCGGCGCAGCTCATCCTCGACCCCGGGCTCGGCTTCGCGAAGCGGGCCGAGCACAACTGGCGCCTCGCCGCGCACCTCGACGAGCTCATGGCGCTCGGCTTCCCGGTGCTGATCGGGGCCAGCCGCAAGTCGTACCTGGGCAGCCTGCTGGCCGCGCCGGACGGTAAGCCGCGCCCGGCCGACGAGCGGGAGGCGGCGACGGTCGCGACCAGCGTGCTCGCCGCGCAGGCCGGCGTCTGGGGGATCCGGGTGCACGACGTGCGGGCGACGGTCGACGCACTCGCCGTTCTCCATGCGACCGAGGCGGCCCGATGAGCGACACCATCACGCTCAGGGGCCTTCGGGCGTACGGGCACCACGGGGTCTACGAGTTCGAGCGGGCCAACGGGCAGACCTTCGTCATCGACGTGGTGCTGGAGGTGGACCTCGCGCCGGCGGCGGGCTCCGACGACGTGGCCGACACCGTTCATTACGGGGAGTTGGCTGACGCGCTGGTGGCGATCGTGACCGGCGAGGCGGTGAACCTCCTGGAGACCCTGGCCGCGCGGCTGGCCGACGCCTGCCTGGCGGACGCTAGGGTCCACCACGCGACCGTCACCGTCCACAAGCCACAGGCGCCGATCCCGCATCCGTTCGAGGACGTGTCGGTGACCATCCGCCGGGGCCGGACGTGAGTCGAGCGCTGCTGTCGTTGGGCAGCAACCTCGGCGACCGGTACGGGCATGTGCGCCGGGCGGTGGCCGGGCTGGGCGACGCCGTACTGGTGGTGTCGGGGATCTACGAGACGCCGCCGTGGGGCGACGAGGACCAGCCCGCGTACCTGAACGCGGTCGTCCTGGTCGCCGACGACGTCGCGCCCGAGGCCTGGCTGGTTCGGGCGGGGGCGCTCGAGTCGGCGGCCGGGCGGGTTCGCGATCCGGATCGGAGGTACGGCCCGCGATCACTGGATGTCGACGTGATCGCCGTCTGGACCGACGCCGACGAACCGGTGATCTCCGACGATCCGCATCTGACCCTGCCGCACCCGCGGGCCCACCTGCGCGCGTTCGTGCTGCGGCCGTGGGTCGACATCCAGCCGTACGCGCGGCTGCCCGGGCACGGCCCCGTCACCGATCTTCTGCGGTCGGCGCCCGTCGTGGACGACCTGCCGGGCCTGGTCGCGCGGCCGGACCTGCCGCTTCCGGCCCCGGACGACGACCCAGGGGACGGCCCCGACGACGGCCCCGAACGATGAGTGATCTCGGCGGGCCCCCAGGGCCTGTCCCGAGGATCTGCAGGCGGGCTGCGTCGGGCCCAGACGGCGCCCGGCGGCGTTCTCGGCGCACCTGAATACAACACCGGTATTCAGGCAGGCCGACGCCTTGCCGGATCGCCGCCTGGACTCCGCCTCGCTCCGCCGAGATCCGCGGGGCAGGCCCTAGTAGCCTGGCCAGCGATGGCAGGCGAGGCGATCCGATGAGAGACATGCCCGACGACCAGCCCGGCATCGAGCGACCGCCGGGCGGAGGCGGGCCCGACGGGCGGCGCCCCGGCCTGCGCCCCACCAGGATCAGCACGTTGATCTTCTGCGCGCTCGGTACGGCGGCGATCGCCTGGGTCGGGATGGGGAAGTTCTTCGGGTACATCCCGGACATCACGTGGTTGGCCGGGTTGACGCTGGCCGGCCTGGCCGTGGTGGAGGCGATCACCGCCCACAACACCCGGGCCCGGATCGAGCACCGGCCCCGGGCCGGCGCGGTGAACCCGTTGCTGGTCGCCCGGCTGGCCGTACTGGCCAAGGCGTCGTCGCTGGCCGGCGCGATCTTCGCCGGTGCGTACGGCGGCGTCGCGGCCTGGGCGCTGTCCGAGCACGGCCGCCTCAACGTCGCCGACACGAATCTCCCGCCCTCCATCGGTGGTCTAGTTGGAGCGCTCGCTCTGATTGCCGCGGCGCTTCTGTTGGAGCGCGCGTGCCGGGTGCCCAATCCCCCCGACGACTCGGACAAGGAGGGGCACTAGGGGGGTTTCGGCCGGGCCCGCGAGGCAGGTACGGTGCGACGCGAAGATTGGGGAGCACCATGGTGTTCGAGGACAGCTCGTCGACGACGAGCGCGGGCTCGCGGTACCTGGGCGAGGGGTTCCGGCACGAGCCGGACTTCCGCGACGGCGCCGCCACGTACGAGGTCGTCACCGAGTCCGGAACGGCCACGGCGATCGCGACCCCCGGTGTACCGGTGGCGGCGCGGCGTGGGTCCAAGCCCAACCTCGATTACGTGTTCGACGACCCGGCCCACGGCGAGCCCGGCCGTGACCGCATGCTTGTCCACCTGATCTGGGAGCTGCTGCTTGTCGTCGCGGTCGCCGGCGTGGGCTTCCTGCTCTACCAGAACCAGTCGAACGCGTTCACCGGCACCGGGCTGCGGACGCTGGCGATGTCGGCCGCCCCGCTCGGGCTGGTCGCCGCCGCGGTGGCGCTGTCGCTGCGGGCCGCCGTGCCGAACCTCGCCGCCGGCAGCGTGGCCATCGCCGCCGCCATCCTGTTCGACCGCAACTACTCCGGCGGGGTGGTGCAGCCGCTGCTGATCGTGCTCGGGCTGGCCGCGGTCGTCGGCCTGGTTCAAGGGCTCATCGTGGCCGGACTCCAGGTGCCCGGGTGGGCGGCGAGCCTCGGCGTGGCGGCCGGGCTGACCGCGTGGATGGTCGGCCACGGCGTCTCCGATCTCTCCAAGGCCTACGACGCGAGGCCCCACGCGTATTACTGGTTCGGCGCGTTCGCGGCGCTGAGCGTGCTGGCCGGCCTGCTCGGCCTGGTCCCCGCGCTGCGACGGGCGGTCGGCCGGTTCCGGTCGGTCGCCGACCCGGCCCAGCGTCGGGGTTTCGGCGCCGCCGCGGTGGTCGTCGTTGTCACAGTGGTCTCGTCGCTACTGGCCGCCGTCGGCGGCCTGCTGACCGTCTGGTCGGCCCAGGCGGTCGATGCGCTGGGCGGCGTGCCGCTCACCGCGTTGGCCCTCGGGGCCGCCCTGCTCGGCGGCACCAGCGCGTACGGGCGCCGGGGCGGGATCTTCGGGACCGTTCTCGCCGTCGTCCTGGTCACCGTCGCCGCCGCGTACACCGCGGCTATCCACCACCCGTGGAGCGGTTTCGCTCTGGCCGGCGCGGCGATCGGCCTCGGCCTTGCGGTGACCCGGGTGGTGGAGCGGTTCGGCCGGCCGGACAGCGGCGCGGACGAGGACGACGAGGAGGAGTGGACACCACGCGTCCACTCGGCCAGCACCACCGGGGCCCCGACCGCGCGTAGCTGGCAGCCGACCGCCACGCCGAGCGCGCCGGCTGTCGGCGGACTGTGGGCGTCCGATGACGCGTGGGGCGCCCAGCGCTGACCGCCTGCTCAGCGGTCCTCTCATCGAGGCCGCTAAAGGTCGAGTTTGGACACTGGGCCGCCCGGGTACGACACCGGCATGTCCCCCGTTTTCACGCGCGCCAAAACCTCTACCGGAGCGGGTGTCATCGCGATCCTGCTCCTCGTTCTGGTCTTCGGGAACCAGATCTACGCCGACTGGGTGTCGTCCCACGCCAAGCCCGGCAACGCCTGGGATCTCTTCCTCACTCAACTCGCCTGGCCGCGGTGGTTCGTCACCTCGGGCGGCACCGCGTCACGGGACGTCATCGCCGCGGACGTCCGCGCGCTCCTGCTCATCGTCATGGTCGCGGTGATCATCGGAATGGGGGCGGACAACGTCAGCGGCGGCTTCGGAGCGTTCGTCCTCGGCTGGTTCTCGGTGATCCTCGGGGCGGCCGTCGCCGGGCTTCTGACCGCGTTCATCACGACCACAGCGTCCGCGTTCACCGCGCTGCAGGCGGCTGCGGGGGCGGCCACCTACGGATTGTTCGTGGGGTGGTTGGTCGGGTTGGCCGCGGCGGCGACAGTACGCCGAAAGGTCGCTGTCTCCGCGTAAACAATGCCTGGTCAGCGGGCGTTCGGCGGTTTGATGGCAGACGCGCCGAACGCCCCTGATCTGGGCCACCTTGACTTTCGTTCCCGCCGGATCCTGGGTAACCTCGCAGGCATGCCGGCCCCCGAAGCGCAGGTTGCCCGGCGCGGAAAGCTCGTGCAAGGGCTGTTCTGGGGTGGCGTCGGCCTCGCGCCCTTGGCCATCCTGATCCTGCTGTTCGGCTCCGGCACGGGCTCGCTGCGCGTGGCGGTGACCCTCAGCGTCCTCACGATGGTGATGTTGGGCGTGTCGATCGCCATGCGTCCGAGCATCGAGATGCTGCGGGTCGACATCGAGCACCGGGTGCTGGACGAAATGGAGCGGGTCCGCATCCGTACTCGCGACGACATCGCCAACGCGGCCCGCAACACGCATCGCGCGCTGACCGACCGCATGACCATCCTCACCGCCCACGTCGAGGACCTGCGCGGTGCGGTGGACGAGGTGCAGGCGCAGGCCATGCTCCCGCCCACCAGCCCGGTCAGCGCGCACCAGGTCTCCGGCCCGCCCGGGATGGTGCGGCGTACCGAGACCGTGCACGTGACCCGGCGAACCACGACCGCGATGGCGGGCGACGGCGATCCGTCCAGCACCGGCACCGTGTACGGGTCGAAGTCCGCGGTGGACGGCGAGTGGCGGGAGCGGCCGGACGGCGGGTCGCGCCACCGCGACGAGCGGGATGAGCGGGAGTACGACGACCGGCATGACGACCGGCACCGCAGCCGCGACGACCGCGACGACCGGCACCGCGGCCGCGACGATCGGGATGACCGCCGCGACGACCGGTACCGCGACGAGCGCGATGATGACCGCTACCGGGCTCGTGACGACCGGGATGACGACCGGTACCGCGCCCGGGACGAGCGCCGGGAAGATCGGCGCGACGAGAGACGTGACGACAGGCGGGACGACCGACGGGTCGACCGCCGGGACGACCGCGACGACCGGTACCGCGACGACCACTGGGACTCTGGTGACCGGTGGGCCGCGGTGCGCGAGGACGACCGGGGCCGGGAGCTGCGGATCGGAGAGCGCCGCTCCTCGGTGCGCAGCGACGACCATGGCACGGAGTACCGGGTCGAGGACCGCTGGGCGGCGATGCGCCACGACGACCCGCCCGGATATCGCGGCGACTCGGAGTGGGAGTCGACCTTCCGGTCGCTGCGCTCGGACTCGCCGCGCGCGCTGCCGCCCGCGATCGGCGACTCGCCCAGCCGGTACACCGAGGACTACGACCGGGAGCGCGACTACGGGCCGGTCCGCTCGCGCGGCCGCGAGCGGCTTGCCCGCAGCGGCCGTGACTACGACGACGACCGGGACGACCGGTACGCGCCGCGCCCGCGGACCTCCTCGGAGTACGACCGCTGAGTTACTTGTCGATGTCTCCGACTACGAAGAACATCGATCCCAGGATCGTCACCAGATCCGCCACCCGGCAGCCCGGGAGCAGCGCCGAGAGCGCCTGCACGTTGGCGTAGGACGGGGTGCGCAGCTTGAGCCGCCACGGCGTCTTCTCCCCGCGCGATACCAGGTAGTACCCGCCGACCCCGAGCGGGGTCTCGGTCCACGCGTACGTGTGGCCCTCCGGCGGCTTGACCACCTTGGGCAGCCGGACGTTGATCGGCCCGGTCAGCCGGTCCACCTGGTCCAGGCACTGGACGGCCAGGTCGAGCGCGACGTAGGTGGAGTCGAGCAGCACCTCGAACCGGGCGTGCGCGTCGCCGGCCGTACGCCTGACCAGCGGCACCGACAGCGACCCGTACGCGAGGTACGGCTCGTCGCGGCGCAGATCCAGGCTGAGTCCGCTCGCCCGGCCGACCGGCCCGGAAGCGCCGTAGCCGGCCGCGTCGGCCGCGCTCAACACGCCGACCCCGGTGGTCGCGGCGAGGAACCGCTCGTCGGTACGGATGAGCCCATCGAGTACGGGCAGGCCCTGGCGCACCTCGTCGATGGCGGCGCGGGCCCGGCCGGTCCAGCCGTCCGGGACCTCCTCCTTGAGCCCACCGACCCGGTTGAACATGAAGTGCATCCGGCCGCCGGACACCTCTTCCAGTACGGCCTGCATGGCTTCACGGTCGGCGAACGCCCGGCGGGCCGGCCCGACCGCGAGCTCGGCCGGGTAGGCGGCGAGGAACATCAGGTGGTTGAGGACCCGGTTGAGCTCGGCCAGCGCGGTGCGGAGCCAGACCGCGCGCTCGGGTACCTCCAGGCCCATGAGGCGCTCGACCGCCAGCGCGACGCCGAGCTCGTTGGCGAAAGCGGAGAGCCAGTCGTGGCGGTTGGCCAGCATGATGATCTGCCGGTAGTCGCGGACCTCGAAGAGCTTCTCGGCCCCCCGGTGCAGGTAGCCCACGATCGGCTCGGCCGACACCACCTGGTCCCCGTCCACGACCAGCCGCAGCCGGAGCACGCCGTGGGTCGACGGGTGCTGGGCGCCGATCGTCAGGACGGTGTCGGTGACCTCGAGCCCGGTCCCGGTTCCGACGACCATCTCGGCGCGCATGCCGCCATCGTCGCACCGGGTCAATCAGCCGCGGCTCGCAGTCCCACCGGGTCAGTCTGATGCGGGCCGCTCAATCTGAGGCGGGCCGCAGTCCCACCGGGAGCGCTTCGAGCGGCAGCCCGACCGGCTGCACGACCCAGTAGTGCCCGCCCAGGCCGCCGGCGTCGATGAGCTCCGCCGCCTGGGTCGCCGCCGACAGCGCGCCCACGTATGCGGCCGGGTCCCGGTTGGCCAGGTCGACCGGGGGTCGGCTGCCGTCGACGCCGAGGGCGGTCAGGGCGTCTCGTTGCGTCGTCACCAACCCCGGCTCGCCGGCGGCGTTCGCGCCGGCCACGCACACCGCGTCGATCGCCACATGGGCCGTGATGTCGCGGGACCCGTCCGGCACGGCCGAGGCGCTACGGCCGGCGTAGAACCCGGTCAGCGTGCCGGCGACCGGCCGCGCGTCCCCCATGTGTCCATAGTCGACGGTGATGGCGAGGCCCAGATCCAGCGCCGCCACAGCGGCAGCCCACGAGCGGTCTCGCTGGCCGCCGAGCTCGATCCGGACCCCGGGTTCGCGCGCGACCGAGGAGAACCAGCGGTCGGCCCACTCGGCGTCCTCCCCGGTGACTGGTTCGCCCGGCGTCTCGTCCCCGGTCAACGGTTCGACCAGCACGTAGCGCAGCACGCCGTCCTCGCCGACCTCGGCCACGTCCAGCGGCACGTTGTCCAGCCACTCGGTGGCGATGACGAGTCCGCACAGGGATCCCGGCACGGGGATGGCCGGCGACCACCCGAT
>Ga0163163_10005459_pt1 | contig 10990 bp, 11 predicted proteins | sample S65metaG_FD_119766 | JGI IMG/M metagenome (GOLD analysis project Ga0163163, IMG submission 119766) | Switchgrass rhizosphere microbial communities from Kellogg Biological Station, Michigan, USA - S6-5 metaG | ecosystem: Host-associated > Plants > Roots > Rhizosphere > Soil | place: USA... | reverse complement strand
CGTCGGCTGGCTATCATTGCTACGGCTACGGCTCCGTTCCCGGATCTGCGAGGTGTGCGGGAATCGGCCTCGGTCTGCAGTCACCACGCTGGTACTACAGCACTAACTATCCGTACTACATCTATTTCCATTCCCGGAATCCGAACTACACGGTCGGAGATTTCGTCGGCGGATGCTACTCGATCAAGCGGCCGATATTGACCCCGAGCGGGTGGCGCACGGGCACCGTTGAGCTTTGCGATTGAGGAGCCCTCGCTTGCGCTTGGTTCCAGATCCAGCCGTCAGGCGTTCAGCCTGTCTTCGATAAGTCTGGCATGATCGAAGCTTATTTCCTCATTGTGCTCGTTGTCACCAGCGCGCTGCTCGCCTGGATTGATTTGCGCAGCGGCATAATTCCAAATTGGCTTAACATTGCGATCGCGGTCCTGGGCCTTGCCCGGATTGTCCTGTTCGAGGGTTTGGCGACGGCGCTTGTCGCAGGCGGCGAGGGCATTGCGGTTGGCGCAGCTTTCTGGCTGTTGCGATGGTTTTTCTTCAGCTTTCGAAAATATCAGGGCCTGGGACTTGGCGACGTTAAACTGCTCGCGGCGTCCGCCATTTGGATCGGCATCGCCGGGGTCCCCGTGCAGTTGCTGGTGGCTTGCTTGAGTGCGCTGCTAACCGCGGCGATCTTGCACATTCGCGGGCATGGCGTAAGCGGAAAGACATCGCTGCCGTTCGGTCCCTTTCTCGCTCTCGGATTGGTCACAACTTTTTGGATTGAAGAGGTCGCGCCGCTGCACACGTTGTCGTAGCGCGCGGCGACAGATCGTTGCAAATCGTCGCCCGCGAACTTAGCGACGCTGATCGCGCCGCGCCGGGGAATCAGCTTGCTTTTGTGCCGCTGCACTATCAACCCAAGGACGGAGCGGCGGAACCGACGTGGTGCCGGGTTGCGGCAGTGTCAGGATCGCGGTCTGCTGTTCGTATTCCAGCGTCACCTCGCGACCCTGCACCGCGCGCAATTTCCAGCCCTGATAGTCCTCGCCGATCTTCAGTCGAAGCGCCGCCTTGGTTGTCTGGTCGACAAAAATGCCAAATTGCTCGTCGTCACCACTGACGGTGCCAACCAACGACAGTTGCGGACGTTCGACGCGCGGCGATTTTGGAGGAGGTGGTGGCGCCGGCGGCGCCGCCGGCGCGGCTATTGCCACAGGCGGCGGACGGCGCGAAGGCGAGAAGATCGGTCGCTCGCGCGTGACCGATAGGTTCGAAAGCGGAATTTCCCAAAGCGGATTGGGGCTGAGTGCGCGGGCGGGTGCGGGCGGCGGGGCATTCGGGGTTTGGACGATTACGATCGGATCTGACGTCGCAGGCGGGTCCAGGATCGCCGACGTCGGCGGAACATCCGCCCCACGCGATATGTGGAAATCAGGGGCCTCGGTCGGCAATGCCTGGGTCATCGCGGGAGCGCCCAGAGCGGTGGCGAGCAGAACGATCATGGCCGAGTGGTGCTTATGCATGGTCCGAGGTCGCATTATTTCGCCCCCTGCCATTGTCCGGACACGCTGATCAGAACGCGCAACTTTCCTTCGCCGGATGACGTGAAGCTTGCAGGCGCCTGCACGGAAAGCTGATCCACGAACAAGAATGGCTGGCCAGCCTCCAGATCGTAAAGCAGTTTCTGCAACCCCAATTGATCGACTTCGCAACTTGCGATGATGTTCAGGAAACCGGTCCTGGCTTGCGGACCCTGCAGGTCGACTTGGGACGACAGCACGTTGCCATCGAATTTTGTGACCGCGGCGGTCACGCGTTGCAACAGGACGGCGCCCGCGACCGTCACGGTTGCGCCCTCCAAAAACGGCGAACCGCTAGGCCCCGCGATAGCGACGCCTTGCCCTCGGCCCGTGGCCTGCTTGCGGCCCTCGAACTGCTCCAGCATCGTGCGTAAACCCGCGACCTGCTTGCGCTGGCTCATTAAGTCGGCCAAGGAGCTTCCGATCACGAACAGCAGCAGGATCATCACACAGAAATAGCTTATCGCCGCAACTATCGGCGTTGCCAGGAGCTTCCGAAAGGTCGGGTTTTGGTTCATGAGCCCGATCCAAAATAGGGATTGATATGCGCCTCGATGTGGAAGCGCTCGCCGGGCTCGTTCTGGCCGCGCGTCGTCGGTGCAAAAAAGGTCGCGCTGGAGAACTGCGGCGACTGTTCTATCAGCTTGATCAGCGAGGGCGCGTCCTGGGTCAAACCGATGACCTGCAGCTTGTCGCCCTCGATCCGCAGCTCCGTCACATAGGTCGAATCGGGAAGTACGCTGGACATCGCCTCGAAAACCATAACGCTCGAAGGCGACGTCTGCTTACGCTTGGCAAGCAGCATTTCCGCCGATCCCCCGGTCCGATTGGTGCCAAGCGCGGCGCGGTGTTGTGATATCTGACGCGTGAGCCGCTGCTGTTCGGCTTCCAGTTCGCCCGTGAGATAGGTCGTGACGGCAAGCGAGGCAGCGGCCACGGCGGCGGTGCCAAGCAAAGCCCGCCGCAACAAGATCGGCACATCGATTCGAGCCCCGACGGCGCTGCCGACTGTGCGCAGGAACACTCTGATCGGCCCGGTCGTGCCGCGATACCCATCCGCCTCGACCAGTCCGGCGATCGAGGCGGCCCCAACGTTCGTTGCCAGCTTGAGAAGGGGCTGAATCCTCTGTTCCGAGGTCGCCGCTATCGTCAGCGCGATCCGTTCGCCCGCAATCGGTTCAGGTTCCGTCATGCCGAACACCGCATCCGTTGCCGACCACGGCGTCAAACGATCGATCTGGGCTCGAACCATGCCGTCGAGGAAGGCGGCTGCGGCCTTTGGCAAATCAATCGTCCGGAACAGCATCTGGTCCGACCGCATGACGACCTCGATCCGGCTGCCGCGCAGCGCGGATTGCCATTGGTGATTGAATGGCGGTTCAGGCCGGCCGCTGGACAGACGGAACGAGACCTGTGGCAAGTTGGCGTCTTTACCTGAGGACGCGAGGCGCGCGACAAAATTTTCGGGCTCACCTTCCACCAGCAGGATGCGTCGTTGCGGGACGATTCGAGTCACAACCCTTTCGATCGCGGCAGTGACGGCCGCAATCCAGGTTGCAAACAGGTCCGTCAGCTCCGAAAGCATAGCCCGTCAACTCCTGTCAAAATTGCGCCGCCGACCGCCGTTGGACAACGACCTCGTTTTGCCACGACAACACTCGATACGGGTCCTCGTCGCCGTTGAGCGAGATCACGATATCGGATGCGGCCTCCCGGCCGTTCGGAAACCGGACGCGGACCCTGAGGCGGTACGCCTGGCTCTTTTGTATGGTGGCGTTCTTCTTGGCGTCGCCAAGCGCCGCCGCAATCGCCGTGGAGTCGTTCGGCAGTGAGCCGCGATCGTTCAGGAACTGCTTGAGCACCAGCGGTGTCATGCCGGGAAGTGCTGCGACGACTTCGGGTGCAGCGTTGAGCACATCGACACCCGGCGCGCCCGAGAACACGGTTAGAAACGGCAGCGCGCGTTCGACCAGGGCGCGTGGAAGGCCGAGCACAAGACTGAGTTCGTTGACATGCGCAAACGGCGCCTGTCGCGGCGAATAGGTTCGTCCGGCCGCAAGATAAAGTGCGTCCTCCTTGTCGGCTGTCTGTGGCGTGGCCCGCGTTCGCCAGCCAACGATGCGGTCTGCATATTGTGTTGCATCCTCGGGCGACGCACTCAAAATCGAGAGCAGGCCTGCGAGCAGCTCCTTGGGCGCGGCGTTGAGATCGATCCGCGCCGCCTCCGATACGAAGGAAACAGAAAGCTCCGCGCGATTGAGTTGGGTGTGAAAAGCGCCACGCGAGGGTCGGGAGTCCTGGCCCGTCAACCGCAATTGATAGGCGGTGAGTTCGACACCAGCCGAGATCAAGGCTTCGGCCTGCAGCGCGGTATCGTTCAGGGCAAGGGCCCGGGTCGAATTGGCAAGATAAACCGAGAAGATCAGCGCCAGTGCCGCCAGTGCCGCCAAGAGCCAGAGCACGGTGATGATGACAAAGCCGCGTTCGCCGTCAATCGAACGATTATTGGGGGCCTTCGCCATCATGTGCCGCCCTGCTTTGACGTGCCGTTGCCAACCTTGCCGTCATCCTTGACATCATTGGTGTCATCAGAAGGACCAGCGGATTTGCCGCCGCGGGCAGGCGCGTTGACATGTACTGGCGTGACCGTCGACATGGACAGCACACGCCCGCTTGTGGCGTCTCGCAACGTGAGCATGATCGCCGTCGGAAGAGCGTCCATGTCGCGCCACTCATCACGAAAAACCTGGTCAGGGCCGGCATAGGCGAACGATACACGAAGCGGTGGGCGCAGCAGCACCACCGGATCGGAAACATGGATCTGCTCGGTGAGGGAGATGCCTGGCGGGAGCGGTACAAACGGCGCCCGCGATCGAACCGTCACAAAACGCCCCTGATCGGTGGTCTCGCCGAGCCGTACCACGTCGATCCCGAGGCCGACATTTGGACCAAACGCGGTGCGCACGAAGGTGACTGCCAGGGCCGTACCCTCAAACAGAGGCTTCTTCGAAGTGCGGTTCGCCGGCACGAACTCCGCCGCGGCAAGATCGGCGGCGATCCGTTGCATAGAGATGCTGATCAACTCGCTCTGCTGGATGCGGTCAAATCCGCGATTCCAGCTCGGCAGCCATTGCGCTGTGAGGGTCGCAAGCGCAGACAGCACAAGCCCGGTCAGCGCCAGTGCCGCAAGCGTTTCGATCAGTGTGAAGCCGCGCTCGCTGTCGCGCGCGCTTGGCTTTCCTTTCCTCATCGCTTCTGCCCTCGCATCAGGCGAACGGTCTCAAGATCGATCATAGCGCCGGAGGGTGATCGCACGCGGATTTTCACCAGCTCCGGAATCCAGGCGGCATCGGCAGTATCGATAACCCACCCGCCACCGACGGGACCGATATTGACCTGCCAACGATAGTCGCGGAGTTGCCCGGCCAGATTGCCTGGCGCCAAATCCTTCCGTGGTGGAATCCCGGTCGTCAACACCGTCTGTGCGGTCTGAACCAGTGCGACATGGTCCTCCAGAGCCCGCACGCCACGGGCGTTGGTCGACATGACTGAACCGATGGCCACGATTGCGATCGCGACGACGGCAAGCGCAATCAGCACTTCCACCAGCAAGAAGCCGGCTTCACCCCGATCAGTTGGCGTGCGACTCATGCGAGATAATCTCGACCCTTCCAGTCAGCCAGTTGACGCGAATCTCGTATGAACTATCGAGCCGGGTCAGCGCGATCGCGCCGCCGCAACTCATCCCATCGGCAAAAAAACTGATGGTGGAGAGGGCGGCGCGCTGTCGGCAACTCTGCGGCAAAAGCGCCTCGAAGCGCACATCGTCGGGAATACGGATCAATTGCGCGGTAGCTCCGGATCGGATCGCGCGCGAGGTGGCATCGACCAGGGTCGACACTTCGGTGCCCCGCCGGATCGCGACGTTGCGGTCGGCCTTCAGCAGCGAGGCAGCCTCGATCGCATAACCCTGCAGCCGGGCCCGCGAGGTATTGCGGGGCACAAGCGGCAGCAGGACGGCTGCGACCATGGCGACGAGTGCGATCACGCACACCATCTCCAGCAAGGTAAAGCCGCGCTCGCAAGCTTTGGTCATGTGCTTTGCCGGCCGTTTCATTCGTTTCTGGCGCTTGTCATTGTGTCGAGGGAGATGTCGGCCGCCGTTCCGCCGCCCCCTTCCTGTCCGTCCGAACCGAGCGAGATGATGTCGAAAGCGCCGTGCTCGGCCGATGCACGATAAATATAGGGGTGGTTCCAGGGATCGTTGGGTACAACGCCGCCTTTCAGATAGGGGCCATTCCATGCCTCGACGCCCGGCGTGCGGCGTACCAGCGCCGCTAGTCCTTCCGAAGTCGATGGATAGCGGCCGGCGTCAAGGTGGAACAAATCCAGCGCGCTGGCAAAGCTCTGCATTTGAATCTTGGCCGCCTTGACCTTCGACTCACCAAGGTAGTTCAGCACGCGCGGTCCGATCAGTCCCATGATCAAGCCGATAATGGTGATCACGACCAGCATTTCGACCAGCGTGAAGCCCTGCTCGCCAGGTCGGGATTTCTTTTTCACACCCTGGCGGGAAAATCCGGTTGAGCTTTTCGACATGGTGGTCTCCTTCTACCCGACAAGCTGGGTGACCGACAGCAGCGCGGTCATGACGGACACAATCAAACCGCCGACGACGGTGCTGATAAGGATGATGGCAAGCGGCCCTATGATGCCGACGATCCGATCCAGGCTGCGCTGCAATTTTGCTTCGTAGAATTCAGCAACCCGTCCCGCCAGCACCGGCAATTGCCCGGTCTCTTCCCCAAGTCGAAGCATGCGCACCGCCATTGGCGGCAGGCTGCTTGATACGGACAACGCATCAGAAAGCTTACCGCCGCGCCGCACGCGATCGGCGACTGCCGTCCAGGCAGCGACCTTGCCGGTTACCGCCATGATATCGACCAGGATGCGCAAGGTCGCGGTCAGGCTGACGCCGCTTCCAAGCAGGACGCCGAGATTGCGGCAAAACAGGCTGGTTCGATAGAACTGAACGATCCTGCTGATGCCAGGAAGGTTTGAGGCGCCGCCGATGATCGCGGCTCGCGCATTGCTCCGGCGCAGCGCAAACCAGAGCGCGACGATGAGTGCCGCCCCGGTCAGCAGCAAGGCGCTACTATTGGCGCGCAGGAAATCGGAAAGGCGGATGAAGAAGCTGAGCGCCGAATCCGATTTGTTGCCGAAATCCTGCAGCACCGATGTGAATTGCGGCAGCACAAACACAATGAAGAACAACATCACACAGATCGCCGCGATCAGCACGAACAACGGGTATTGCGTAGCGTCCATCAGCTTGCGACGCATCGCCTCGGAGCGCATTCGCTCCTGACCCAGCAGCTCCAGCACCTGGTCCAGCGTCCCCGAAACCTCGCCGACCCTGACAAGCGCCACGTACATCGGCGGAAATAGAGTGGGATGCGCGGCGGTTGCCTCGGCAAAGCTCTCTCCGCTTAAAACCGCCCCGCGCAATTTTGCGACGACCGGGCGTAACCGGCCGACATCGGCATCGCCCGCAAGTAATTCGAGCGCATCATCCAGCCGCGCACCAGCCTTCAATAATAGCGCAAGATCACGTGTGAAGCTGGTCACCTCCGCGCGGCTTGGCTGTCCGAAGATGACGAAGCCGGTGGACGCAGAGGCCGGTCGTCGTGTTTCCTCCACGGTTTCGATCGGCAACAGTCGCAAATACTCTATGCGGGCGGCGACCTCGGCGGCGTTCGGCGCCGACAGTCTCCCATTCACGATTTCACCGGTCTGAGTCAGCGCGCGGTAGCGGAAGTTTGGCACGGCTTACCTCGTCGTGGTGACGCGCAGGATTTCCGCTGGGCTGGTCAGGCCGGCACGGCATTTGGCAAGACCGTCGTCGAGCATCGTGGTCATGCCGGCGCGGATCGCGGCCCGATCGATTTTCAAACCGTCGGTCTTGTCACCGATCAACTCGCGCAGCTCGTCGTTGAGCTCGAGCACTTCGAACACGCCGAGCCGGCCGCGATATCCGGTGCCACCGCAGCGTTCGCAGCCCGCGACCATATGAACGGTTTCCCCGGTCGAAAAACCGAGGGCGGCCAAGCGCGGGTCCTGGGCAAAATCGGTATAGTCGAGAACTTTCGGCGACTTGCAGCGGTCACAGAGCTGGCGCACCAGACGTTGCGCGATCACCGCGCGCAGGGTCGAGCGCAGCAAATAGGCTTCAACGCCCAGATCTAGCAAACGAGGCAATGCAGCAGCCGCGGTCTCGGTGTGCAGCGTGGTCAGCACCAGATGGCCGGTGAGCGCTGCATGAACCGCCACATGCGCAGTCTCCGAATCTCTGATCTCGCCGACCATGATCACATCGGGATCCTGGCGCACGAAAGAGCGCAGCGCGCTGGCGAAGGTTAGTCCGATTGCCGGCTTGATCTGCGATTGGTTCACGCCGGGAATTTCGTACTCGACGGGATCCTCGATTGTCAGGATCTTCCGGACCGGCTCGTTCAGGATGGTGAGGATAGTGGCAAGTGTCGTGGTCTTGCCGCTCCCGGTCGGCCCGGTAATCACGACCATGCCATGCGGCAGCTTCAAAAGCCGCCTCAACTTGGCTTCATCCGAAGGCGCAAAGCCCAGTTTGCTGATCACCAGCAATCCGCGATCCTTCGGCAGGATACGAATGACGGCAGATTCACCGTGCTGGGTCGGCATGATGGCGACGCGGACATCGATTTCCGAGCGGCCCACGCGCAATCGTGTGGCGCCATCCTGCGGCAGGCGTCGCTCAGCAATGTTGAGACTGGCAATAATCTTGATGCGCGAAATGATCGCTTGTGGCAGCACGCCCGCGGGTGCGGCGACCTGTCGCAGTAGACCATCGATGCGAAGACGCACGATCAGCCCGGTCTGAAACGGCTCGATGTGGATGTCGCTTGCGCGAAGTTCGACAGCTTTTTCCAAGAGATCGTTGACTGCGCGAACCACCGGCGCGCCACTCGCAAGGTCTCGCAGGCTTTCGATATCGTCATCGCGCAGCCTCCCAAACCCGTCCGCCTCGGCGACGCCTTCGGATATGTCGCTCAAAAGCCGCTGGTCCAACACGACCGCGAGATCGTCAAACGCCGCAACCTTGATTTGGAAAGTGGGGCCGAGCACGATCTCCGCCGCGCGCTTTGCCGCAAGATCGGTTGGATCGGCAATCGCCAGAATGGCGCGCTGATCGGCCAATTCATAAGGAAACACAAGCGTTTCGCGAAGGAAGCGCTGCGAAAAAGACGCAACCAGTGGTTTTGCCTGCAGCAGCTCCTGCAAGGTCGCGCGCTCATACCGATAGAAGCGTGCCACCTCGTCGGCGAGGTCCCCGGCCGATAAATTAGTGACTTCCCACAGCTTCTTGGGCGAAACCGGATTTTGCCTGTTATTGTCCGAGCGCTCGGCAGCTCCGTGTTCTCTGCTCTCCACCTCCGTCATCAGGTGTCCCGCCTGACGAAGCAAGTCCAAGAACTGCAACGACTGATGGCCAGTCATGGATTCTTCCGGTGGCACTGCACAATGCCGTTCTCATGGACCCTTTCGAATTATTACTGTAACATGGACTAATCACAATTGTTATTGTCGGGTTTTGCCTGGGGCATCGTTGGTCGGATTCCGCGCTCGCGGTTCAGCAGTTTCAGGATCTTAGTTGGGTCAGTATGGTATGCGTCGGCGATAGGGGCCGCTCCCGCAAGGCTGTGCGAAGTGCTGGCACGACGCTGGTTGCGCTGTGCGCCGCATCGTTTCTGACATGCTGTAATTATGCAACTGTTGGAACGGGTGGGTCCGTCGCGCCAGGTGATATCGATGTTCTCGATAAGGTGCGATCGGTCGATATCATGCCCCGGCAAACCCAGCAGGTTGCCAGCGCACAAAACAATGCCGGTCAGCGCGGTCACGCCGCGGTTTTCGAGGGTACCGAAGTTGCCGAGGTTGGCGCCGTCCCCCCGCAACAGCGATCCACAGGCGGCGGCTACGATCTGAACTTCGAGAACACGCCGATCGCGACTGTGGCAAAAGTGGTGCTCGGCGACATCCTCAATACGGGCTACATCATTGATCCCCGCGTTCAAGGCTCGGTCAGTCTGGTTTCGGTTCGACCCGTGCCCAAGTCGGACATGGTATTTGTGCTGGAAAGTGCCTTGCGGCTGTCCGGAGTCGTGCTCGTGCGCGACGGCGCGGGTTATCGCCTGACGCCGCTCGGCGATGCCGTTGGAGCAGGACGTGTCGATTCCGCCGCGGTGTCACCCGAACCGGGCTACGGCGTATCGGTCGTGCCGCTACAATATGTATCGGCTCAGACAATCCTGAAGCTGATGGATTCCTTTGCAACCAAGCCAGGCAGTGTGCGTGCCGATTCGACGCGCAACCTGCTGTTGATCCAGGGCACGGGCGCGGAGCGACGGACAGCCGTCGAGACCGCGATGAGTTTCGATGTCGACTGGATGCGCGGACAATCGGTCGGCATTTACCCGGTCAGCAACAGCGCGCCTGAGCCGATCATCGCCGAACTGGAAAAGATCATGGACTCCGGGGACAGCGGTCTCAGCCAGAGCGTGGTGAAGTTTCAGCCGATGAGCCGGCTGAACGCCATCCTTGTGGTTAGCCGCAAGCCTGCACTGCTCCAGACCGCCGCCACCTGGATCAGACGGCTCGATCATGCCGACACCGCCCGCACCAGTGTCCACGTCTACCGCGTCAAGTACGGCGAGGCCCGGCAGATGGCACGCGTCCTGACCGACATGTTCATCGGTGCAGCGGCGGGGTCATCGCTCGACAGTGCCGACAACCAGGTTGCGCCGGGATCCGGCACGTCTGCGGCGGCCAGCCTTGAGCGTCTGTCGCTCAATCCGAGTGGTCAATCGCAGATCGGCGGTTTCGCCCCGCGCGGGCTCGGCGGAGCGAGTTCTTCCGCAAATCCGGCACTTGGGCAGCCGCAAACAGGTGCCGCCGGTGGTCCACCGGGCGGCCCGCTCGACCGGGGCGGCCCCGCCACGGCAGGCAACGTCCAGCCACTGATGCAGGGCGTGCGCATTACGCCTGATGTCGTGAACAACTCGCTGCTGATCTATGCGGACCAGGGCAATTACAAGATCATCGAAGCGACACTTCATCAAATCGACAAGCCGGCCCTGCAGGTGGCGATCGACGCTACGATCGCCGAAGTGACCCTGACCAATGAATTGAGCTATGGCGTCCAGTTTTTCCTGAAAAGCAAAGGCTTCGGTCTGCCCCCCGACAAGGGCTCCCTGCTCAATACCCAGTCGACGCAGCCGCCGACCACGACCACTACCACCGATCCCGTCACCGGTGTGGCCACGACCGTGACTACTGGACTCATCAACCGGATCCTTCCTGGCTTCAATTTTTTGCTCGGATCGGAGGTGAACCCG
>Ga0163163_10005458_pt1 | contig 10990 bp, 8 predicted proteins | sample S65metaG_FD_119766 | JGI IMG/M metagenome (GOLD analysis project Ga0163163, IMG submission 119766) | Switchgrass rhizosphere microbial communities from Kellogg Biological Station, Michigan, USA - S6-5 metaG | ecosystem: Host-associated > Plants > Roots > Rhizosphere > Soil | place: USA: Michigan... | reverse complement strand
TCGTACTGCCCGTTCAGTCGTAGCGGTACGCCGGTGGCCGCATCGCTTTCGAGGATCTCCATGCTGGTTGGCGCGACGTCGCCCGCACCACGCCAGGTCGCCGTGCCGAAGCCGGTGATCGCGACCGGCCTGCCTTGCGCGACGAGACTGCGCACGCCGTCGCGGAACTGGTCGGCGACCGCCGCGGACCGGATGAGCTCGAGGGTCACCACATCGAAGAGTCCCCAATCTATGCCCTCGAAGTGGATGGCGGCGTAGGTGACCGGTCCGCGGAACCGCTCGCGGATCGCCGGGACGGTGCCACGAAAGAACTCGTCGAGCCCCGCGCGGAGTTTCGCGAGGCGTTCGGCCCGACCGACGGGATCGGCCAGCAGGCGGACGAGTCGCTCTTCGAGCCGGTCACCGTCGACGAACCCCCGGTTCATGATGCTCAGCTCGACGCCGGCGACGAACGTGACCTCGGCTCCGGCCGCGCGGATCCGTTCGGCCCGCTCGGCGCAGTCGAGGAACAGCGCGAGAGTCTCGTCGGGCGTCAGGTCCAGTGGGTACGGCGAGAACCAGACCTCCAGCCCGAGCTCCGCCGCGGCGTCGGCGGCCACCTCCAGCCGCGGCGGGTCGCCGCCGATGATCTGGACGGCGTTGCAGTGCAGGTCGTCCCGGATGATCGCCAGCTCACGCCGGACCACGTCGAGGTCGAACTGCAGCAACGAGTTGCTGCCGTCACGGATGAAGCCGGTGTCGTAGGCGATGCCCTTGGCGCGCATGGGCCCGAGGTTAGCAGAATCTTGCGCGTACGCAATTTTGCGTGGACGCATGTACACTGCCGAACGTGACGACCGGCGAGACGGGCTTGCGCGAGCGGAAGAAGCAGGCCACCCGCGAGGCGCTGCGGACCGCGGCGTTGCGTCTCGCGCTCGAGCGCGGGCCCGACAACGTCCGGGTCGACGACATCGCCGAAGCGGCCGGGGTCTCGCCGAGGACCTACAACAACTACTTCTCCAGCCGCGAGCAGGCGATCGTCGCCGCGGTCACCGCGGATCGGGCCGCTCGGGTGGCGGCCGCCGTGCTGACCCGTCGCGCCACCGTGGGCCTCGGCCGAGCCGTCATCGACGCCGTGGTGGGCCTCTACACCGATTCGGCCGATCACCCCCGCGAGGTGCTGCTGATGATCACGAGCAGTCCGGCTCTGCGCGCCTGCTACCTCGACGAGACCGCCACGGTCGAGGGCCCGCTCGCCGACGCCATCACGCAACGCTGCCCGGGCGTGGACCGGCTCACCGCCGACGTGTTGTCCGCCAGCGTCGGCGCGGCGACCAGGGTCGCGCTGCGGCAGTGGTTGCGGTCCACTCCCGTGCCGGCGTCGATGAAGGGCTTCGTGGTGCCGGCCGGGTCGCTGCCCGACCTCCTGCGAGCCGCGCTGATGCCTCTCCTGCCGGCACTGGACACCGTGGCGAAGCGCCATCGCGGCTCCGGCGGCCACTAGAGTGGGCGTGTGCCCCCGATGCGGCCCGCGGACGGCTCCCCTGAGGCGCTCGATGTCCGCGTGCGGCACGCGGTTTCGCTCCTCGTGGACGCACTGTCTCATGAGGACGGTGGGCAGCCGCCGGCGAACGAGATGTACCGAGGTGCCGTCGCGGTGATGATGCGCATCCTCTTCCTGTCCTTCGCCGAGGAGCGCGGGCTCCTCCCCGAGTCGTCGACCGGCGACCTGCTGGCCGACCTCGAGGCGCGACCGGCCAATGTGGACTCCGGCGCCTGGCCGCGATTGCTCGGCATCTTCGAGGCCGTCCACCACGTCCGCGGCGGCTCGCTCTTCGACCCGGCTAGCTACGGCTGGCTGCCGCGGAGCATCGACGACCGTCTGGTGCAGAACCTGCTGCGCTCGGTCCGGGCTCTCCGCTCCGTGGATGTCGAGCAGATCGGGTACGTCTACGAAGGTCTGCTCGCGTCGAGGTTGCGCAAGACGTCGGGCACCCACTACACGCCGCGCATGCTCGCCGAGGAGATCGTCGAAGGCGCCCTGGAGCCGCTGGTCTACGAGCCCGGTCCGCTGCAGACCGCCGACCCTCAGCTGTGGGTGCCCAGGAGCAGCGCCGAGATCCTGTCGCTCAAGGTGGCGGACATCGCCATGGGCTCGGGGGTGTTCCTGGTCGCGGCCGCCCGCTATCTCGCTGGGCACCTCACGCAGGCGTGGCGCAGGGAGGGCGCGCCGTCCGATGTGGACGCCGATTTCATGGTGATCAGGGCTCGACGGGCCGTCATCGAGCACTGCCTGTACGGCGTCGACATCGACCCGATGGCCGCCGACTTGGCCAAGCTGTCGCTGTGGCTGGTCTCGATGACGCCGGGGCTGCCGTTCACGTTCGTCGACCACCGGCTGGCTGTCGGCGACTCGTTGCTCGGTGCGGGCAACTGGGCCGCCGTTGTCGGCGAGGCCGGGCGGGACGCGCGGCTGGAAGGCCCCCGGACCGACCGGGCGACCGCCTACGCCGACCTGGTCGCGGGGAGCCGCGTCGCGGCCGCGAAGGCGGGCCGGCGGGAACGCCGCCGCATCACCGAGCGCGTCGGTGCGCTCGCCGACGACCTGGCCGCGAGCGAGAATCTGGCCGAGGCCGAGGATCTGGCTACAGTACGGGAGATAGCCCGCGGGTGGCTCGCCACCGACAACCCGGACCGCGGAATCCCGCGCACACCCCTGCACTGGCCGCTCGCCTTCCCCGAGGTCTTCGCGACCGGACAGGGTGGCTTCGACGCCATCATCGGCAACCCGCCCTTCCTCGGCGGGCAGCGCCTCACCGGAACCCTGGGCAAGGCCTACCGCGAGTACCTGGTGAACAGCATCGGGCGCGGTGCCCGCGGCAGCGCTGACCTCGTCGCCTACTTCGCCCTGCGCGCGCACGACCTGCTGAACGACTCCGGCCAGACCGGGTTGATCGCCACCAACACCCTCGCCCAGGGCGACACGCGCGAGGTCGGCCTCGACCAGATCGAGGCCGGCGGCACGACCATCCGTCGGGCGGTCAAGAGCCGACCGTGGGCGTCGAGGTCGGCCATTCTCGAGTACTGCGCCGTGTGGACGAGTCGGCTCAAGCCCGGCGTGGATGCACAGTACACTGTGGATGGTCAGCCGGCCGCGGCGATCACCACGTCCCTGGATCCGGCCTCCGCGGCCGCCGGAACGCCGTACCGTCTCGGCGCGAACCGCGGGCTGTGCTTCATCGGCTCGTACGTGCTCGGCATGGGCTTCACGCTCGGTCCCGACGCGGCCTCGGCGCTCATCGCGAAGGACGATCGCAACCGCGAGGTCCTCTTCCCGTACCTGGGCGGCCAGGATCTCAACGCGCGGCCGGACCGCTCGGCCAGCCGCTGGGTCATCAACTTCCATGACTGGCCGCAGGACCGGGCGCAGCGGTACCCCGACTGCTTCGAGCAGGTCCTGCGCCTGGTGAAACCGGACCGGGAGACCAACAACCGCAAGGTCCGGCGCGACCGGTGGTGGCAGTTCGCCGAGCGCGCGCCGAATCTGTACGAGGCCATCGCCGGGCTCGACCGGGTCATCGCGATCACGCTCGTGAGCAGGACGCTGCAGCCCGTCCTGGTCGCCACCGGCCAGGTCTTCGCGCACAAGCTCGCCGTCTTCGCCACGGACGATCCAGGCCTGCTCGGCGTGCTGTCCAGCGCGCCGCACTACTGGTGGGCCAGGCGGCGGACCTCGACGCGAGGGATCGGCAACGCGCCCAACTACTCCCCGTCCGACGCGTTCGAGACACTGCCCCTGCCCCCGCTCTCGGATGAGGTACGGCGGTTGGGCGCGCGGCTCGACGACGGTCTGCGGGCCGTGATGCTGGCGCGACGGGCCGGGCTCACGACCACCGTAAACCTCGTCAACGACCCGACGTGCCGCGACGAGGACGTGGTGGCGCTGCGCCGTACGTACCGGGAGATCGACGAAGCGATATGTCGCGCGTACGGGTGGGACATTCGGCTGGACCACGACTTCCACGACCTCGGCCGCGAGACCCGTTACACCGTCGGCCCGGCGGCGCGGCTGGAGATCGTCGACCGCCTGCTGGAGCTGAACCACCAGCGCCACGCCGACGCGGAGCGGGCGCGGCCGGTCGACTAGCGTTGCGCAGGTGGCGAAGCGGACGCTGATCAACGACCGTTACGAGCTGGACGACATGCCCATCCTACAAGTCCACCAAACGGGGCCGGCCCCGCCCGCGCCGCCCGCCCGGCAGCTGAGGAGATCTGGTGCAGCTGTTCCCGCAGGTACGGGAACAGCTGCACCAGTTCAGGAATCGGCGAGCCGCCGGCACCAGCGTGAGGCCGGGTCGAGGTACGGCCGCAGCAACGCGGTCAGTTGCGGATCGTGTCGACCGAGGAGCTCGTCGGACGCGACCTTCCGCGCCACGCCGGCGAGCAGATCGGCGACCTGGACGCGCGGGTCGGTCCGCGAGTCCACCTGCCGGAACTGCAGGAAGCGACCCTGATCCGGAAGGCGGATCAGCTCGAGCGGAGGGTCGGCGAGGATCCGCTCGAGTCGTCGCATTCGCCGTTCGGTGAGGGCGGACTGCTCGTCATGGATGACGGCGACCGGACGTACTCCATGACTCCAGTACAGGACGGTCCGGGCCAGGGCCGGTATCAGCGGCTCCAGAACGGGATGCTGCATGTGTTCCTCGAGTAGCCGCTTCCTGGCCGCATAGGCTTCCCGGGTGACGTCGCCCAGCCCGTCCAGGATGCCGCCACCGCCCCGGGTCCGCAGCAGCTCGACCTGACCGAAAAACGCGTCAACGGGTTCCCGGACCAACCCGCGCCGGTCCGCGCGCAGCACCACGTTGGCCGCGACCATGAACGCCCGCCACGGTTCCCGACCGAAGGTGTCCGGGCCGGCACGGCAGAGGCTGGCCGCGAGCTCGGCCACCCGCTTCTCGGGGCGCAGACCCACGCTCGCCACGTCCGCCCAGTCCCCGATGAACATGTCGAGGATCCGGCCGAGAACGAAGCAGGACTTGTGGGTCAGGTGAACCGTGGCGCGACCGGACACGGGACCATCCGGTCCGAGTAACTCCGCCGCGCCCTTGGCCCGGATCAGATGCGAGGCCTTGAATTCATAGCTGTGTCGTTCGGGGCGGCCCCGGAGCACGCGGATGCACTCCGCGGCCTCGTCGATGGGCAGCCGGATGCTGGCGTGCGCGATGACGTCGGAGTTGCCGGTGACGAGGTTGCTACCTTCCCAGCCCGACTCGTCGCACGCGATCTCGAGCGCATGCTCGGATGTTGTCTGCGTAGTCTCCACTTTCTCTCCTGGCGCTCCAATGGATTCGTCGACGTGTGATCGCCAGGTCGACCACCACGTCGGTGGAGCTGCCAGAAGAAGACATGGGCCCATCGTCGCCACCCGGACCAGGTACCGCCACCGAGTTTCGTGACCGTCGCGGCACACGCGGGTGTGCCACAACGGTCACGCACCTTGAAAGAACGCCCTCGACCACTGGGCCCGGGCGGCCATCTCGTCGAGGTATCCCTCCGCGACCCATGTGCGCTGTGGCTCCAGCCCCTGGTCAGCGAGCATCCGCACATGAATCCCGGTCAGCTCCTGCCGGCGGATCACCGCATCGACAAGCCCGTCGACGGTGGGCAGGCCGTACTCCTCGGCGAAGACCTCGATGCGTCGGGCGCGGTCCGGCGGGGCGTCGAAGCCCTGCCACCGCATGGCCTGCTCGTCGTCGCGGAACGGTGCCGTGTACTCCAACGCGTACGCCACGTCGTCGATCGCGGCACCGGGATGAGCGAAGTCGAAGTCCACCAACCCCACCGGGGTCAGGCCGTCCCACACGACGTTCCACGGGCCGACGTCGCCGTGGCAGATGACCTGGCCCGCCACAGCCGGGCCGTCGGTCAAGGCCCAGCGGGCGTCGGGCGGAGCGACGAATCCCGCGGTCGCCTCGTGGTACTCACGGAGCAGGCGGGCCATCGCCCGCAGCCCTTCCTCGGGCACGACCCGCCGCCAGCCCGATTTCCCGGAATCGCCCGGTATGAAGCCGAGCACCTCCTGACCGTCGACCACGCCGATCGGCTTGGGCACCCGCGTGAAGCCGACGTCGTGCAGATGGTTCAGCAGCGCGTGCACGGTCGGGGTCCACCAACCGCCGGGTCGGTACACCCGGTCCCCCACCACGACGACTCGTTCCTGAGCCACCGTCACGCGTCCTGAGCCACGGTCAGGCCGGGGCACGCAGGGCGGTGAGGCGGTCGAGCGCCTCCTCCGCCTCGCGTACGAAGCGATGTACCAGAACGCCTGCGGGCACGAGCTCGGCGATCGCCCCGACGCCCTGGCCGGCGGGGTAGCACTCCTTGTCGGGGTCGACGTCGGTGTTCTCGTCGCCACCGAGGTGCCACGCGTTGTCCCCCGACGACCGGCCGATCTGCATCGGGAAGGGCTGCAGCTCGTCGGGGTGGTCCTCGAAGTACTGCGTGTACGAGTTGCGCAGGGCGCGCAGCGTCTTGCCGGTGAACGCCCGCGAGATCACCGTCGCGTCCTCCGGCGATCGGAGCAGCGCGTCCTTGTAGCCGGGCACGGCCCGCGCTTCGGGGGTGGCGATGAACCGGGTGCCCACCCAGATCCCGTCGGCGCCCAACGCGAGCGCGGCGGCGAGGTGCCGGCCGTCGGAGATGCCGCCGGCGGCGACGACGGGAACCCGGCCGCCCACGGCGTCGACCATCTGCGGTACGAGCGGGAATGTGGCGACCTGGCCGGTATGGCCGCCGGCCTCCGTGCCCTGCGCGACGACGATGTCACAGCCCGCCTCGACGGCGGCGATCGCGTGGCGCACCTTCCCGCACATGTTGATGACCAGCACATCGTAGGAGTGGCAGAGGTCGATGACGTCGCGCGGAACGCCGAGGCCGGCGACGAACACCCGCGCGCCGGCCTCGATGATGAGCCTCACCTGGGCGGCCATGTCGCGGCTGGCCGCGGTCAACAGGTCGACGCCGAACGGCTTGTCGGTGAGTTCCTTGACCGCGCTCATCTCGGCGACCATCTGGTCGGGCGACATGGTCGACGCGCCGAGGCAGCCGAAGCCACCGGCCTGCGACACGGCGGCGACCAGGTTGCTGTAGGAGACACCGCCCATCCCGGCGAGCATGACCGGGTGTTCGACGCCGAGCATGTCGGTGAGACGGGTACGCATGGGCGCTACCTCCTTGAGAGCGTGCGTTCGTTATACCGTGTGCGCTTGATGGACGCCTCCCGCATACCGGTCATCGCCGCGGTCGCGCAGACGCTCGAACGCGGCCCGCTCGTGGACAACCTGGACCTCGCCGAACGGGTGGCCGCCGACGTGCTCGGCCCCGGCCTGGCCCCGCGCATCCAGCGGCTCACCGCGGTCGGCGCGCTGCTCGCGCCGGCCGGACATCGCCCGGCGACCGAGCTCGTCGCCCGCCTCCGGATCGACCCGGCGGTGCGGGAGATGACGACCAGTGGCGGGCAGACGCCGCAATGGCTGGTGACGCGGGCCGCCGCCGACATCGCCGCCGGGGTCCTCGACGCCACGCTGATCGTTGGCGCGGAGGCGGCGAGGTCGCACCGCGCGCAGGGGCGCGGCGGCGTCACGCCCTTCAACGCAGGCCGGGTCGACCGGGACGCGCCCGACGCCGATCCGGTCGTGGGCTCGCCCGACCGGGGCTTCCTCAGCCGGGCCGAGGCGTCCGTCGGGCTGACCCTGCCGACGACGGTGTACCCGGTCTTCGACAGCGTCCTCGCCGCCGAGGCCGGCCGATCGTTCGCCGAGCAGCGCCGGTACCTCGCGTCGTTGCTGGCCCCCTTCACAAGGGTCGCCGCGGACAACCCCTATGCGTGGTTCCCTCAGGCCGCGACCGCCGACGAGCTGGCGTCGACCGCCGACGGGAACCGCATCACCGCCGAGCCGTACACGAAGCGGATGAACGCGTTCCCGTACGTCGACCAGGCGGCCGCGCTCGTCGTGTGCTCGCTCGCGGTCGCGCGGCAGGTCGGGCTCGCCGACGACGCGGTCTTCGTGTGGTCCGGCGCCGACGCCGTGGATGTGCTGCTGCCCGGCGCCCGCCGGTGGCTCGGTCGCAGCGAGGGGTTGGAGACGGCCGTCGCCGCCGCCTTCGCCGCGGCCGGGATCGGCGCCGACGAGGTGTCCGCGTTCGACGCGTACTCGTGCTTCCCGTCCGCGGTGCAGATGGCCGCCCGCGCGTTCGGCGTCGCCGCCCACGACGAGCGCGGCCTGACCGTCACCGGTGGCCTGCCGTACGCGGGCGGTCCGGGCAACAACTACGCCACGCACGGCATCGCCACCATGGTGACCCGACTGCGCACGACCGGCGGACTCGGTGTCTGTGCCGCGCTCGGTGGCTATGCGACCAAGCACGCCGTCGGCGTCTACGGCTCGAATCCGCCCGGCGAAGGCTTTCGCGTCGCCAACACCACGGATGCCCAGGCGGTCATCAACGCCGGCGCGCTGCCGGTCGCCGAGACCGTCGAGCCGGGCGAACAGGCCACAGTGGAGGGTCACACCATCGTGTACGACGGCGACGGCGCGGTTACCTCCGCGCCGGCGATCGCCCGTCTCGACGACGGCCGCCGGGTCTGCGCCCGGGCCGAGCCCTCGCTGTTGCCCTCGATGGACGACGAACTGTTGGTGGGCCGGCGGATCCGCTTCGTGCCCGCCGATGGGCCGCCAACCTACGAGCTCGGCTGAGTGGGCACGACGATGACCTTGTGACCGGTACGGGCGGCCGCCGTCGCGAAGGCTTCGGCCACATTGGACAGTGCGAACCGGTGCGAGACGATCGAGTCGACGTCCACCAGGCCCCGCTCGACCATGCGCAACGCCCGCGGATAGGTCTCCTTCATCCGCCGTACCAGCGCAAAGGTGAGTCCTTTCCGTCGGGCGACCGAGGCCGGGAAGGTCGTGGAGTCGGTCGCGGGGATCCCGGCGAGAACCACCCGGCCGCCGGGCCGCGCGAGCCGCATCGCGACGTCGACGGCCGGGTCCGTGCCGGCGATCTCGAAGGCCACGTCGACGCCGTCCGGAACCCCGGCGTCGGCCAGCGCCCCCGGCAGGTCAGCGGTCGGCTCGAGGACCACGTCCGCGCCGAGCTCGACGGCCCTGTCCCTTCGATGGGCCAACGGTTCTACCGCGATGACCGGGTCGCAGCCGGCAGCGCGGGCCAACTGGAGCAGCAGCAGTCCGATCGGCCCGCAGCCGACCACCGCGACCGAGGCGCCGAGCCGCACGTGCCCGAGGTCGAACGAGTGAAGGGCGACTCCGAGCGGCTCCAGCATCGCCACGGCCTCGTCCGACACCGCTGGCGGCACCGGATGTAGCAGCCGATCGGGCCAGGCGACGTACTCCCGCAGCCCTCCGTCCTGAGTACCGTGGCCGGCGAAGACCACGGTCGGACACAGGTTGACGTTCCCTTCGCGGCAGCGGGCACAGACCCCGCACGGCCGCGCCGGGTCGACCGCCACGCGCTGTCCGTCGCGGGCGCCGCCCACCACGACACCGCCGAACTCATGCCCCAGCACCAACGGGCTGGCCAGCTGCGCGTCCCCGATGCCGCCCTCGTCGAACCAGTGCAGATCCGAGCCGCACAGCCCGACGGCGGTGACCCGGACCAGGCTCTCACCGGGGCCGGCCGTCGGTTGGTCGGCCTCGCCGACGCGCACGTCGCCGACCGCGTACAGCCGGGCCTCCGTCATGGGCCTGTTCATACGGGCTGGAATCCTTTCCTGATCGCGGTTTCCCGGTCTCCGCGGTAACGGCCGGCCGATGTCCAGACCCGTCCTCGCGCCACGATGAGCGGGCCGGCGCCGGTCGGCACGATCAGCTCCGCCCGCCGACGCTCGACCTTGGCCAGCAGACCGCCGTCGGCGAGCGCCTCGAGGAACAGCACGACGTCGGTCGCCGTCGCCGAGAGGTACCAGGCATGCCGCGGCTGAGAGACGTCGTAGCGACCCGTATCGGCGAAGTAGTGCAGCCGAACCGATCCGTCCGGGTCGACCAGGTCGAACTCGAGGCCGATGAACCGCGACGGGTGGACGAGCACCTGCACGCGGTAGCCCGGGCGGGTCGCCTCGTACCGCGTCGCGGGCCCCTCGACGGAGACGTCCACCGCCACCCCGCTCGCCGCCAACCGCTCGACCGCGGCGGCGACCCGCTCCTCCGGCACATCCGCCACGTCGCCGCCCATGCCACCATCCTATGAGGGCGGTCGTCAGCCCCGGGCGATGAGGACCGGGCACTCCGCGTGGTGCAACAGATGAAGGCCGACGGAACCCAGCAGGAGACCGGTGAAGCCGCCGCGGCCACGGCTGCCGACCACGACGAGACGGGCCTCCGCTGACGCGTCGACCAGCCGCCCCGCGGCCTGCCCCTCGACGACCGCGAGATCGACCTGGACCGTCGGGTACTTCTCCCGCCATCGCGCGACGCTCGCGGTGAGCCGCGCCGACTCGGCGGCCTCGCGAGGAGGCTCGTCCTCGACGTCCGGCGGAAGGTCGAGGCCCCACGTACGTACGCCCAACAGGTACGCGTGCAGGGCGATGAGGCGCGCGCCGTGCAGTGCCGCCTCGTCGAACGCCATCGTCAGGGCGACGTCGCTCCCCTCGCCCTCTTCGACCCCGACGACGACCGGGCCGTCCGCGTGATCGGCGTTGTCGCGCACGACCACCACCGGCCCGGTCGCGTGGGTCGCGACGTGCTGACTCACCGAGCCGAGCAGGAGTCCGGTGAACCCACCTCGGCCACGGCTGCCGACGACGACCATCGCGCCGCTCGCGCTGGCCTGGATCAGGCCGTCGGCCGCCCCGCTGTCGGTCCTCTCACCCCGGACCTCCACGTTCGGCGCCAGGGCGCGAGCCTCCGTGAGCGCGCTGTCCACAATCGCCTGCACGATGCTCTGCAGGTCCCGTTGGTGCGCCTCCTCAAGCGGGGTGCGGATCTCGTACAGG
>Ga0163163_10005450_pt1 | contig 11000 bp, 8 predicted proteins | sample S65metaG_FD_119766 | JGI IMG/M metagenome (GOLD analysis project Ga0163163, IMG submission 119766) | Switchgrass rhizosphere microbial communities from Kellogg Biological Station, Michigan, USA - S6-5 metaG | ecosystem: Host-associated > Plants > Roots > Rhizosphere > Soil | place: USA: Michigan... | reverse complement strand
TGTTGTCGTCGGCGGTGAGCTGCAGCGACGAGAGCTGCGTATCCCGCTCGAACGACTTGGCCGCGATCTGGTCCATCGACATGCCGTTGCCGACCACGCTGTCGGACTTCTTCACGTGCACGCCGGTGAGATAGGTGCCCGACGCGCGCGAGTGATCGCCGCCGCCGTCGCCGAGCGCCTCGGCCGGATGGCTCGACAGGTTGGTGACCACGATCAGCTGGTTCTTGAACGGCTCGAGCGGCTCGAGCACCGGCGACAGCGTGAAGTCGCGGCCGGTGTCTTTCGGCAGCCAGTTCTCGTAGATGACGCCGTTGGGGTGATAGACGACGCCGAGCCGCCGCACCGGCGCGGCGGCCGTCTTCTGCGTCGCCGTCAGCGCCGGCACCATGGCGTCGAGCAGCGGCAGGGCGATGGCGGTGCCCAGCCCGCGCAGCACGGTGCGGCGTGAGATGGCCTTTTTCAGCACGATCATAGGAACCACCCAACGATCGCGCCGCCGGCCGGGGTGTTGGCGATCGCGATACTGATCACGAGGGTGCCGATAATCGCCGCCGCCCCCCACGCGCTCGCCGCGTGCACCCGCTTCATCATCACGCGATCGTGAACGACGACCAGCAATGGGAGCGCCATCAGCGCGATGAGCCCCGGCAACGGCGTGCCAGTGAGACTGATCGAGAAGCGGCCGAGCGCCGGCCCGGAGACCGCGAGCGAGGCGAGCAGGAGCATGCGGCTATGTGTCTCTGGATAACGCCGCCAGCGGATCGCCAATCCCACCAGCACGAGAAAGGTCGCGACGACGAGCAGATCACCGACGACGATCAGGGCCGTCAATTCCGTGGATCCATTGCCGGCCAGCAGATGAGGAACGCTCCACGCGACCACGAGCGGGTTCAGCGCCACGATGACCACCGCAACACAGGCACCAGCGATGCCGAGCCGGCGATGCAGTGCCCGTCGTCCGGTAGCGATGAGCGCTGTTTGCACCAGCAACAACAGGAACCACATTGTCATCGCCGCGCCGTGCACGTGCAGATAGCCTGGTATCGGGCCGGCAGCGACCGGCCGCAGATAGTACGTGGGGGCAAACCCCAGGAAGACGAGCACGATCAGCAGCGACGACATCGCCGGGAAGAAGACCGGGTGCCTTCTCGCGCTCGGTGTCGCGCGCGATACCGCCATCTCGGCCTGGGCAATCGTCACGACCGCGCCCTCCTCATCTGAAACGGCGTGCTCTTCACGATCGCCAGAATCGTCGCCGACCATCGATAGTCGTCGGCGGCGGCGGCCCTCACGATACCGCGGATGGCCGGCGCGTCGAAGTACTCCATCTCGCGGCCCAGGGCGTAGGTCAGCAGCTTCGCCGTCACCGTCCGCACGAACTGCTCCTTCTGCGCCACCAGCGCGCGACGAAGCGCGGCCGGTCCGTTGACCGTCGTACCGTCGAGCAGCACGCCGGTGGCGTTGATCGCCGACTCGCCGTCGACGGTGCGCCACTGCCCGATGGCATCGAAGTTCTCCAGGCTGAAGCCCAGTGGGTCCATCCGCGCGTGGCAGCTCGCGCAGGTGGGATTGGTGCGATGCCGCTCCAGCATGTCGCGCACCGACTCGGGCTTGCCGGTCTTGCGCTCTTCGAGGGTGGTGTTCACGTCGGGCGGAGGCGGCGGCACTGGCGCGGCAAGGATGTTGTCGAGCAGCCACTTGCCCCGAATGGTCGGCGACGTCCGCGTCGGGTAGGACGTGACCGCCAGCACGCTCGCCTTGCCCAGCAGGCCCCAGCGGTTCTCGTCGGCCAGCGTCACGCGGCGGAAATGGCTGCCGTAGATGCCGCCGATCCCGTAGTGACGCGCGAGCTGCTGGTTGAGGAAGGTGTACTCGGCGCTCAGAAGCTCCGCGATGCCGCGGTCCGCCTTGAGCTGATCGTCCAGGAAGAGATCCGTTTCGCGGACGATTGCGCCGCGCAGGTTGTCGTCGAACCAGGGGAAACGAGTGTTGGTGTCGGGCGTGAGCAGCCACACGTTACGCGACTGCAGCCACTGGCCGAAGAAGTTGTTGACCAGCGCCGCGCGGGCGCGCGGCGCCGACAGCAGCCGGCGCACCTGCCGGTCGAGCACGCCGGGCTGCCGTAGCTGCCCCTTGATCGCCAGGTCGAGCAGCTCGTCATCGGGTCCGCTGCTCCAGAGGAAGTAGGAGAGGCGCGATGCGAGCTCGACATCGGACAGCCGATAGGTGCTGCCGGGCGCGACGCCGCGTGGATCGGCCTCGATTCTGAACAGGAAGTCGGGGCTGACCAGCACGCGCTCGAGCGCGGCGCGGATGCCGTCGTCGAAGCTGCCGCCGGCGCGGCCGCCGGCGAAGAATTCCATCAGCGTCTGCACGTCGGCTGCCGTGACCGGACGCCGATAGGCCCGCCGTGCCAGGCTCGAAAGAATCTTCGTTGCACATGCGCGCTCGTCGCGCCGAAGCCCGGAGGGCGGAGGCGGGCAGACGAAGAGGCGCTGCCGGCTTGGCGACTCCGCCGGCACGCGTCCGTTGTAGGGACCGCTCACCAGCAGTGACGAGATGCCGAGCGGGAACGTCGGCACGTCGCCATCGCGATTCCAGATCGGGATGCGATCGGGGCCCAATCCTTCGGATCGTGCGCCGTCGGTTCTCACGATGGTCGCGACCACCGGGCGCGAACCGGCCCGCACCGGCACGCGCACGTGCAGCGGCTCGTCCGCGTCCTGGCTTTCCGCCGGCGCCGTCGCCCCGCCAACCGTGAACTTACCCACCCGCACGCCGTCTACGCGAATCTCGAGGTCGCTCGGCGTCTGCAGACCGCGGATGACGTCGGCGTAGGTACGCGCGAGCCGGATCCGCAGGTCGTACTCGCCGTCCACCGGAAAGTAATGGCGCGCCGCGATGCCGCCGCGCGACCCGAGCGGAAAGTCTTCGCTCAGGCGCTCCGTCTGCCACAGCCACGTCTGCTCGTTCGCATTGCCCGGCACCGCCGTGTAGCGCTCCACCGCGGGCGCCACCGACGGATCGCCCACGGCGATGCGGGCGATCTTCGCCGCCGCCGTCAGGTAGCGATCGAGCAGCGCCGGTTCCATCGACAGCGCATCGGCGTTGGTGTCGAAGCCGAACGCCTGCGTGTCGGGTGGCAGCAGCGCCGCCGCATCCACGTCGATGCCGAGCAGGTCGCGAATCGCGTTGGCGTACTCGCCACGGTTCAGCCGATGCAGATCGGCCGGACGTCCCGGGTTGGGAGCCGCGAGCGCCGCGCGATCGAGTTCCTGCTCGAGCCACGCCGACACGGCGTCGTAGGTGCCGTTGTCGGGGCGCTTCATCCCGGCCGGCGGCATCGAGCGGCTGCGCAGCTTCACGACCACTTTTTCCCACACCGCGGCCGCGCGGCCCACGTGCGTCGCGTCGGCGCCGGCCAGCGAAAAGCCGCCCACCTTCGCGCGGTCGTTGTGGCAGCTCACGCAGTAGGTCGTGACCAGGCTGGCAATGGGAGTGCCCGGCACGGCTGGCGCCTGCGCGCGCACGGCGCTGGGTGTCGTGGCCGACACCGCCGCCAACCAGGCGAGACCGGCGTACGCCGCCAGCCCGCCCGGAGGGCGGGCAATCAACACTGCGCGCAGGATCTTCATCACCGGACTACTTGCACTTCACCTGCGCCTGGCAGGGTGTCCCCAGCTTCGGGTCGGCGCCGTGATCGAGCAGGATCTTCGCGCCTTCCGTGTTGTAGAGGACGCCGCCGAGACGATCGCCATAGCCCGAGGCCGCAAGCCAAGGCGTAATCCCCGCCTTGCTCACCGCGTTGACGTTGGCGCCCTTCTCGATCAGCTGCGCAAGCAGCGTGTTCCAGCCGCGATAGGCCGCGCCGAAGAGCGCGTTCTCGCCGTACGTCGTCTCGCCGCGCGCGTCGGCTCCCAGGTCGAAGAGCAGCTTCACCGCCGCCAGCACCTGCGGCTCGGTGAGAGCGCTCTCTCCGACGCTGCGATTGAGTCCAGACGCCGCCATCACCGGCGTCGCGTTCGTGCTGGTGGCGAGCGTGGGATCGGCGCCGGCGGCCAGCAGCAACTTCATGATCTCGACGTCGGCGGCGGCGCTCGCCAGCACGAAGGGCGTGGCGCCAACCGCGTCCTCGTATCCTCCGCCAATGAAGGGCCGCCTCGCCATGCGCCCGTTCGGATTCGCGCCATGGGCCAGCAGTGCCTTGATCAGCTGCAAGCGCGCCTCGCGGTTTGGAATGCCGCTCATCGGATCACTGAAGCCGTAGACCGGATTCGACACGTTCCCTTCCCAGGTGCCCACCGCCCAGTGGAGCGCCGTGAACCCCGCGTCGTCGACGTTGGGATCGGCGCCGTGATCGAGCAGGTAGAGCGCCAGGGGCACGTGGCCCCGAACCGCGGCCACGAGCAGCGGCGTGCTGCCAACCGACAACGCCGACTGGTAGGCGATCCCGCGGCCGTTCTCGTTCACGGTCGGCACCGAGCGGATGTCGGGGTCGACGCCCGCGGCCAGCAGGCGCGTGACGCCTTCGAGATCGCCCTCCCGCGCGGCGAAATGGAGAGCACTGAAGCCTTTCTTCGTGCGCGCGCGCGGGTCGGCGCCAGCCTCGATCAGCTGACCGACGACGTCCGGGTGACGCTCCGCCGCCGCCCACATCAGCGCGGTCTGGTGCTCGCTCGGCTCGGCCGTGTTCACCGCCGCGCCGCGCGCGAGCAGCATCTTCACCGCCGCCGTTGCCCCGGTGGCGGCGCACGTCATCAGCGGCGTTTCGCCGGTGCCGATTGGCGTGTCGGCCTTTGCACCGGCCTTCAGGAGCAGCTCCACCATCTCGGTACTGGCGTTGGTGCACGCGCGCGACAGCGGCGTCATGCCGAACTCATTGGCAGCGTTGGCGTCGGCGCCAGCCCGCACGAGCGCCGTGGCCACCGCGACGTCGTTCCAGTGCGCGGCCCACAGCAGCGGCGTCGAACCGTCGTCGGCCCGGACGTTGACGTCCACGCGGCCGCTGAGGAGAGTGCGCACCTGCGCCGCGTCTTGCGCGCGGACGGCCTCGATCAGCCGGCGATCGGCATCCGCCGCAAGAAGGGGCGCGCTGGCGAGCCCGGCAGCGATGAGCGACGCGAGCGAAAAGCGCCACATACGCGCGGTTATAGCACGGAGCTACCGGTCCGAGGGCACGCGCGCCCTCACTTCTTCGAACCAGTTGAGTACCATTTGAACGCTCGGAGCCGAATAGATCGGCGCCGTGTCGCCGACCGGCGTCACGCCGACAAACCGGCCCTGCGGCAGGACGTCGAAGAGGGCCCTGACAGTGGGAGAGCCCGGACTGAAGGCTCTGGGGATGTCGACCGGGGGACCGAAGGCAAACGCCGGACGCGTCGTGACTGGCGCCGCCTGGAAGCCACCAAGCCGCGGCACGTAAAACAACTCGCGGCCATCGCGAGACCACATCGGTTTATGCGCTCCCCCTTTTTCCACGCCACCATCGGAGGGAAGCTGATAGCGGACACCGGACGGAGGAAACGGCTCGACGAAGACCGCGGAGGGCATGTCCCGATCCGCGCGCGTGTAAACGACCCAGCGTCCGTCCGGGGAGAAGCGGGCGCCGACGGGCCTCGTGGACTGCACTCCGAATGGCGCCACCCGGTGATCGTCGAGCGACAGGATCCGCAGCGTCAGGTCGGTGCCGACACTGGAACTCAAGAGCAGCACTCGGGAGTCGGGAGACCACGACTCCGGGGCGTGCGACTCGCCAGGAGCCGGCGTCGTCAACCGCTCAGCCGTACCGGTGCCGTCGGCACGCTGGCGGAACACCGCGAGGTCGCCGTCGCGATTCGATTGAAACGTCACGTAGCGGCCGTCCGCACTCCACACGGGAAACCGGTTGTCGCCGTTGTAGGTGAGACGCCGCAGCGGCTGCGATCCGGCGAGGCCGTAAACGAAGACGTCGCTCTGTTTGCCGTCGTCGATCGCGAGCGCGATCTGCGAGCCGTCAGGCGACGCTGAGACGGCGCGATAGCCCGCTGGCGGCAGATTGATCGGCGTGACTCCGCCTTTCCGATCGCCCACTATCAACCGCTGCAGTCCCCATTCAGGGCCAACGCGCGGACCGGGCACGAAGGCCAATGTGCCGTTCTCGGAGACGGCAAACTGGGACGCGCCGGTGTCGCGCCCGGCGGCACGGCGGATACCCTCCACGAGCGCCACCGCGGTGCCACGCACCGCGAGCCGCTCGCGGTCGAATGCAACGGCGAACAGCGTGCCGTTGGCCATGTACACGAGATGACCGGTCGGTAGATAGCGCGCGTCGCTGGCGCCTTCGATGAGCAGCCGGCGGGCGCCACCCGCGAGCGACTGAACAAATACGTTCGCCTTCTCCCAGCGCTCCCACCCATCGCCGGTCGCGACGGTGAAGATCAGATGACGGCCGCCGGGCAGCAGTTGCGGGCCGTGCGCCTGCTCCTGCGGAGCGACACGAACGATCGTTTCAGGCGTTCGGCCGCCATCGGGTGATGCCCGCAGGATGCCTTGGCGGCCCAGCCCGAAGAAAAGGCCCTCCGCCGCCCACATCATCCCGAACGGCGCATCGGCGCGCGCGATCGACGTCGCACTCCCACCGTCGAGGCCGATCCGTTTGATCGTGCGATCGACCGATGTCCAAAATGCGATCGAATGCCCGTCGGGTGAGAAGACCGGCTCCGTCAGTCCCGTATAACCTTCGGTGCCGCGGACCTGGTGTCCCTCGATTTCGGACATCGTCCTGACGTAGAGCCGTGAGTTGGCCACATACGCCAGCCGGGTGCCATCCGGCGAAAGCGCGATGGCGTGGCGCGGTGTAGGCAGGGCGACGGACTCTCCACCTGGCAGCGTGTACGCGAACCGCGTCACGATCGGCAAGGGCGGCTGTGCCCTCCACAGCCACGCGACCGTGGCGCCAGACCCCACGAGCGCAAGCGACGCGAGCCGCAGCCACAGAGCACGGCGCGAGCGGGACTGCGTCGGCTGCGCTGGTGGCGCGGCCTCGGCACCGCCGCGCCCGACGAGCGGTTCGAGCACGATGCGCGCCTCGCCGATATCGCGAAGCCTGCGGGAGACGTCGCGCTCGAGACAACGCTGGAGCAGCCGGCGCACCGGCAGCGGCGTGGCCGACGGCAGCAGCGCCCAGTCGACGTCCTGCTGCAGGACCGCCGTCATGATGTCCGGCGGCGTGCGGCCCTGGAACGCCACCCGCCCCGTGAGCATCTCGAACACGACGGCGCCGAACGCCCAGATATCGGTGCGCTTGTCGGTGAGGCGCCGGCGGACCTGCTCGGGGCTGACATACGCGGGTGTGCCGGTGGCGGGTGGGAGCGGCGCGTCGGCTGCTGGTGCGGGTGTCGGCGCCTCCGAGGTCCGTGGCGGTGCCTCGGTCTGCAGCGCGGTGGCGATGCCGAAATCGAGCAGCTTCACCGTGCCATCGGCGAGAACCGCGATATTCGACGGCTTGAGATCGCGGTGGACGATGCCGCGCTCGTGCGCCGCCTCGAGCCCCGCGGCAATCTGGAGCGCCATCGCCACGGTGTCATCGAGGCCGATGGGACCCCGCGCAATCAGGTCGGCCAGCGTCGGGCCGTCGGCCAGCTCCAGCACCAGCGCCTGTTGGCCTCCGCCCGGCTCGAAGCCGTAGATCGCTCCGATGTTCGGATGGTTGAGCGATGCCAGGATTTGCGCCTCGCGCGTGAACCGCGTCAGTCGCTCGACGTCGCCGGCGAGCAACGCCGGCAGCAGTTTGAGCGCCACGTCTCGATTGAGGTGCTCATCACGGGCGCGATAGACGTCGCCCATCCCGCCGGACCCGATCCAGGCGCGGATCGCAAAGGGACCAATTCGTTGCCCGATCAGATCGGAGCCGGCCGGCGAAGCGAGGAGGTCGGCCGCGACGGTGAGCGCATGCGTTTCGAGGAAGCCACCGGAGTCGGGCGCGCGGGCCAGCAGCGCTTCGACGGCACGCCGCAGAGCGCGGTTGCCGGCGCATGCCTCGTCGAGGATTGATATGCGGCTCGCCGCATCGGCGTCCAGGACACGCCAATAGATCTCTTCGACCTGAAGCCACTCGTCCCGCGTGCGGAGCGGATCACTGCTCATGCGGCTCCCCGAGGGCCACGGGCGTCGAGCTGCTCCAGCAGCCACGCCTTTGCCAGCTGCCAGTCGCGCAATACCGTCTTCGTCGAGACGCCCAGCACGGTTGCCACTTCATCGTTGCTCAGCCCGCCGAAGAACCTCAGCTCCACCACCCGGCTCTTGCGCTCGTCGATCTCGGCGAGCGCCGCCAGGGCGTCATCGAGCGCAACGAGGTCGCGTCCCCTCGCCGCACCTTCGCTCGCAGCGTCGAGCGGCACCTGCACCGCACGACCCCCGCGCTTGCCGGCCTGGCGTTCGCGGGCGAGGTCCACAAGGATACGGCGCATGAGGCGGGAGGCCCACGCCAGGAAATGAGTCCGGTCCTGCCACCGTGTGTGTTGCGCGTCCGACAGGCGCAGATAGCACTCGTTGACCAGCGCAGTGACTTGGAGCGTGTGATCAGGACGCTCGCCGCGCATGTGCCGCCGGGCGATCTGACGCAGCTCGGCGTGGACCAGCGGCGTGACGAGCGCGAGTGCCTCGTCGTCGCCCCCGCCCCAGGCACGGAGCAGCTCGGTGATCTGATGCGCGGACACGGAAATCGTCCTGGCGACGTCCTGACGCATTCTACGTCGCGGCTCGATGTCCGTTTTCGCCGGCGGTTTCCGCCTATACACAGCGGAGGACTGATGACGGCAGCGCAGCTCAACCGTCGGACCTTTCTCGCGATGGGTTTGCTTCTGAGCGCTGGGCACCAGGCGCTCGCCCACCACTCGTACGTCATGTTCGACCAGACGAAGCGCGCGACCGTGCAGGGCACGGTTCACGCGCTCGAGTGGACCAACCCGCACGTCTGGGTGTGGGTGTCGGTGAAAGACGTCTCCGGAGCCGCCACCATCTACGGCTTCGAAACCAACGCGCCGAGCGAGCTGTCGCGCTTCTTCGGCTGGCACAAACACGTGCTGGCCGCGGGCGAGCCCGTGACCGTGGACTATTCCCCGCTCAAGAGCGGCCGTCCCGGCGGCGCGCTTCGCACCATCACGTTCGCCGACGGGCGGACGCTACGGACACCGAGGTCCAACGACAAGTACTTCTCTGGACCGGCGGAGGCGAGATGACGCGCGCGCACCTGGTCGTCGCCGCCGTCTTGAGCGTCGCAGCACCAGTAGCAGGCCAGACGCGGTCGGCTCCACTACCAGACTGGTCCGGCGTCTGGGTGCGCTCGTTCGAGGAGTTCTCGAACGAGACCGATCGGTGGCGCAATCCGAAGGATCCGACGAGCCCGCCGCTCAGCGCCAAGGGGGAGGCGGCCCGCGCCGCGTCGATCAAGGCTCTGCTCGCCCAGCGCGACCCGCAGGGGAATGCTCCCGCGGCGGGCACCTGCGGTGTTCGTGTCCCCGGCGGCATGCCGCAGGTGATGCGCTTCGCCTTTGGTATGGAACTGCTGTTCACGCCGGGCCGTGTGACGATCCTGTTGGAACAGGGCCCGACCATCCGTCGGATCTTCACCGACGGTCGGCCGCACAGCGCCGATCCGGACCCGACCTACACCGGTGAATCGATCGGCCGCTGGGAGGGCGACGCGCTCGTCGTCGACACGCGCGCCATCCGCGCCGGCACGCAGTTGACGGGCGGCTTGCCCACCTCCGGTGAGGCACGGGTAGTGGAGCGGATCCAGCGCACGGCTGCCGGCCACATGCGCATCGACACCGTGGTCGAGGACCCGGTAATGCTGGCGGCGCCGTGGCGATACAGCCGGACCTACCAGCGTCTCGATGACCGTTGGTACGAGCGCGCATGCGACAACGACCGCGACGGCGGCGATCGCGAGCCGGACCTGACTCCCCCGCGATAACTTTCCAAGGACACCATGCGCGCCACGTTCGTTCTGGTTCTCGCCACCATCGCAATGACGCCACCCGCCATCGCGACGGCGCATCACTCGTACGCCGCGGTCGACACCACGAAACGCGCCACGGTGCAGGGAACCGTGACGACGCTCGAGTGGACCAACCCGCATGTCTGGCTCTGGATCGCGGTGCCCGACGGGCAGGGCGGCACCACGCCCTACGCCTTCGAGTCGCTCGCACCCGCCGAGTTGACCCGGTTCTTCGGCTGGACGAAGCGCGCACTGTCGCCCGGTGAGCCTGTCACCATCGACTACGCGCCCTTTCGGAACGGCGATCGGGGCGGCGCGTTGGCAACGGTGACGCTGGCCGACGGACGCGTGCTGCGCGGACGACAGGTACCTCCGAATGCCGGCCCGCGGGAGGTCCGATGAGCACGACCTCGCCCTGCCTCGCGGCGGTCGTCGCAATTGTGATGACTACCCTTACCCCGGGATTAGCGTCGCAGCGATTGGGGACCCGCGAGGGCTCCCGGGCCACGCTTCCTGATTGGAGCGGCGCGTGGATCATCCCGTTCCAGAACTTCGGGCAGGAGAACGTGCGGCTCAGAATTCCGGACGATCCCAGCGCTCCGCGACTGACGCCGCCCTACGCCGCCCTGATGGACGAAACGCGCCGGGGCCTGGCCGCCAGAGATCCCGGCCGCCTGGGCGGCGCGGGCGAAGCCGTCGCCGGTGCGACGGGGCCACGCCGTCGGCTCAACTCGGAGGATTGCTTACCGACCGGTATGCCCAACGTGATGCGCTACGCCTTCGCCATCGAGTTCCTGTTCACGCCGGGCCGGGTCACGATTCTGCTGGAGAACGACGACTCGTCGGTGCGACGGATCTACACCGACGGGCGGGCGCATTCAGACGACCCGGACCCAAGCTACAACGGCGAGTCCATCGGCCACTGGGAAGGCCAGACGCTCGTGGTGCACACGATCGGCATGGCGGTGCGTATCTATCTTCACGGCCACCCGCCGATCACGAACCTCTACGCAACTTCGCT
>Ga0163163_10005449_pt1 | contig 11001 bp, 11 predicted proteins | sample S65metaG_FD_119766 | JGI IMG/M metagenome (GOLD analysis project Ga0163163, IMG submission 119766) | Switchgrass rhizosphere microbial communities from Kellogg Biological Station, Michigan, USA - S6-5 metaG | ecosystem: Host-associated > Plants > Roots > Rhizosphere > Soil | place: USA... | reverse complement strand
GAGAAACCCGAAGAGATGGACCAACTATTTCATCGAATGGTGTGGAATGGGCTGAATCAAAAAGAATAGGTCCAATCCAGTCTGCAGGTCCTATTTCTTCCCCTGTTTTTTCTTCTCACCCAAACTTTTTCGCCAATCGCCGCACAGTATTCACATTCCGTACCGTCGCCTGAATCCCTAAAGATTTTTCTAATAACGGGCCGTAAAACTTCGAGTCGCCCGCCTTCCGACGATACAGCCAGTAAACTTCTCGTTCATTGCAGCAAAAGTCGTCGACCGCCGAACGCATAGACATCAATTTTTCTACTGCTGCCTTATTCGGTTTCTCCGAAATAAAAATTACAAAGAGTTGATTTCCATTGGCGGCCAATTCAGCCTCGGAGAATGGCAGAAAACCAGAAATGTGAGCTATCTCAGCAACAGAGCGAACAAAGGTGGCCACTGGATATCCCAATGAATCATGAAGATGCCGGTCAATTTTTCTTTCCAGCGCTGCCACATTTTTTGACTTGCTGTCAAAGATTACATTTCCGCTCGCAATGAAGGTTTCGACGTTCTCAAACGACAACGCCTCAAACAACTTGCGAAGTTGGTCCATCTTAACAACATGACCGCCCACATTTATTGCGCGCAGAAATGCGACGTATTTTGGCATCTGTGTTCTAGAAGTGTTTCCTAATCAATCAACACTCTGCTGTTGAAGGCTTCGGCTTTTTCAATTGCTGAAAGCAGGCGTAAGTATTGACTGTAATTTCGACTGCGCGTTGTTAACCTTGCCACCTCTGACTGGCTGAGCTCGCTGCGCAACAAGAGATCTAAAAAATCGTAATAATCACCCGTCGCTGCCAGCGGGAACTCGCGGGTGTAACTCGTTGATTCTTGTTCTTCGGAGCGAAAGCCCGCTAATAAATCAAAAACGTGATCGGTCGTGACTCGAGCCCCCTCGCGCGTCAAGCCAATTGGCACTCTCAATTCAAAAAACCGCAATCCCTCAGGAGTGACTACTCGTCTCAGCTCTTTTGACGCTTCACCGTCAAACGGGGATTCCGGATCAACCAGAATTCGTAACAATCGCGGTTGGTCTTCTTTATCTAGCGTGTCAAGCGAAAGCTGAATTCGATCGGCAAGGAATTTTTCGAACTGGGCCTCGATTGGATAGTTGATTCGACCGAGACACCCCACAGATTCACCATCACCCGCATTTTCAATCGGCAAACTCGCCGGGCATTGCGGGCAAATCTTAGTTGCTTCCTGCAACTCTTCTACTTCCTCAGCGGCGCTAACGATCCAATTGATCTTATCGTTGGATGGGACCACGTCATCACCGGTGGTCAGACGCGCATGTAAACTGCTCAAACGCCCCCACTCTCGCAGGTGTTTTTCGGAATAGGTAGCACGCAGGGGACACGCGTATTGTAGTGCAAATTCGATTGACATAGCTTGATATGAGCTTAGTTATTTCTGCGGAAAGAGTCCAACGCGGGGAGTTGGTACTTTGTGCTTGGTACTTTGGGCTTGGTACTTTGAGCTTTGTGCTTGGTACTTTGAGCTCTGTGCTTGGTGCTTGGAGCTTTACAGAACCAGGAGCGGAGCGACTGCCGCCAGATGGATGGGATGTCGCAGTCGCTTCGCTCCTGGTTCTGTAGTTCAGCTCAAACGAAAATAGGCAACTTCAAAAATCAAAGTACAAAGTACCAAGCACAAAGCCCAAAGGGAAAGGGGCGAAGTTCAAAGGCCCCGCCCCCATATGTTAAGCTTCGATAAATTGTCCCCTTAGAAAGGTTATCTGCATGGCAGTAAGTCAGGAGCTTTTAGAGATACTCGCTTGTCCCGCTTGCAAGGCAAAAGTTGAGGTCAAATCCGATGGCACCGCACTGAAGTGCGTCGAGTGTAAGCGCGTTTATCCAATCCGTGATGATATCCCCGTGATGTTGGTCGACGAAGCCATCATCGAAGACTAGCAATGAACAGCCTGCGTCACATTGTTGAGGACTCTCCTGTACTGCGGGCAGTTGAAACCAACGCGAAACACCTGTCGCACGGAGAGAGCCTGGCGCAACCACTTGGCCCAGCCCGGTGGGATTGGACCAAGATAAGTCGGATTCTACTGATTCGCTTACGCTCAATTGGCGATACCGTACTCGCAACTCCTTCGGCGGTGGCTCTCAAGCGTTTCGTTCCTGATGCGCAGGTCGATCTTCTCGTTGAAGATTGGGTCGGCCCTTTGCTCGATGAACATCCCAGTATCGACCGGGTGCTGACCGTTGCGCGCCACGGAATGGCTGCTCGTACGCGATTAGCCAGGGAACTCAGACGTCGACGATATGATGTTGTTTACAACTTGCACGGTGGCACCACGGCGACATTCTTGACTCGAGCAACCGGAGCTCGTCACAGGATCGGTTACAAAACCTATCAGTACGCCAGGCTACACAATCATCAGGCACCTTCGTCATCGCAATTGTGGAATCAACCGCAAACACATTCAGTCGAGCAGCAACTCGCTCTGCTGGGATGGACAGGTGTGCCAGTTACCGATCGTCCGCGGACAGTCCTTGGGATTTCCGGTGAGGCCTCGCGGAAGATCCAAGCGCGTCTCGACTCGGCTCAAATTACTGGTCCAATCGCTCTAATTCATCCGGCTGCGGCTTTCGCAACGAAACAATGGAAAACTGAGCACTTCTCCGAAGTTGTGGATTACTTAACTGCGCAGGGCTTCAAGTGTGTAGCCGTAGCGGCTCCTGACGAACTCAGGATTCTGCAGGACCTTACCAACCAGGCTAAATCTGACTGCTTGATATTTCACGATCTCCGATTGCCCGAAATTTCTGCCCTGGCGTCTCGGTCGAAACTGTTCGTGGGCAACGACAGCGGAATTGCTCATATAGCAGCAGCTGTAAACACGCCGGCAGTCGTGATCTTTGGTTCGTCTAACATCGCGCACTGGCGACCGTGGCATCGCGCGCCTGCGGAAATCGTTTACGAAGAAATGGAGTGTCAGCCGTGTCACGGGTACTTCTGCGAAAAATTCCCCGCTCCAGAATGTATACTTCGCGTACCGGTTAACAGAGTAGTGTCGGCAATTGAGAGAGTTTTGAAGGGTTCGTAAATCTGAGCTCTGAATTGCAGGTTGATGGTTCATTCGGACCGAGTATTGATGAATAAAAAACGCGCTGAACAAATCCTGAACGACTTACGAAATCGTAGGATCACCGACCTGGGCGATGTGATGCTCGACGAATTTGTTTGGGGAGATGTCACTCGAATCTCTCCGGAAGGGCCGGTGCCCGTGGTTGACGTTCGCAAAGAGTCTCGCCATCTCGGAGGAGCCGCAAACGTTCTGGCAAATCTTGCCGCGTTGGGAGCTTCTGGTTCGGTCGTTGGAGTGATTGGTGGAGATGCAGCCGGCGAGTCTCTTCGCACCGGTCTCACCGCGTTGGGTCCGAACGCCTTCGAAAACTTGATCACGGACAACTCTCGTCCTTCCACAACCAAAACGCGAATAGTTGCCCACAATCAACTCGTGGTTAGAGCTGATCGAGAGTCGCGCAAATTGGTTGACCCCGAAATTGAGAATCGCATTATCGAACGATTGAAATCAGATCTGACCGAAGCTCACGCCCTGGTGGTCTCAGACTACGATAAAGGGGTCGTTACGCCGCGCATTCTTAATGAAGTCCTACCACTGGCGTACGGTCGCATTCCGGTCCTGATCGATCCCAAATTAAGAAATTTCGATTTTTACAGACCGGCTACGCTGATCACTCCGAATCATCATGAAGCTTTAAAGATGAGTAATACAGAAGAAGATTCTGATTATGGACTCCAACGAGCTGCCGAAATAATCCGCGAGCGATTGGGTTGCGACTCGGTTTTAATTACCAGAGGTGATCGGGGAATGATGTTGCTCAGCAACGATGGCCACCCAGTTTATGTTAAAACCGCGGCCAGAGAGGTATATGATGTTACTGGCGCTGGAGACACAGTTATTGCAGCATTAGCGGGAGCCCTCGCTACTGGAGCTTCCATGCTCGAAGCCGCCACTTTAGCAAATCATGCGGCCGGGATTGTCGTCGGCAAGGTTGGAACAGCGACCGCGAATTCAACGGAATTACTCGAGACGTTTGAGGACGTGTAATTCGTAGTTAGCTTCGTGGCGCAATACTTAATTGATTGGGCCTACCATTTCTCACGAGCTTCGTAGGCCCTCTTATTCTTACCTCACTACTTTGGGTGCAGCCGAAAGTTGATGGCCCGTTAACCTGAAACACAATGATTGGCAAGACTCTCCGTCATTACCAGATATCGGAAAAACTCGGGGCGGGTGGACAGGGAGCCGTGTATCGAGCAACCGACTCGAAGCTGGGCCGATCAGTAGTAATTAAGGTACTTCCTCCCGAGCTCACCGCTAAAGAGGCAAACCTGAAACGTTTTGAGCGTGAAGCTCGTCTCGCATCGTCGTTGGACCACCCAAACATCTGCACCATCTTCGATCTCGATGAAGTTGACGGCGTCCACTTCATTGCAATGCAGCACGTTGAAGGGAAGAACGTCCGACAGCTGGTTGCTGGCCGACCGTTGGAGCTGAAAACCGCGGTTTTGATTGGTCTCCAGGTGGCCGAAGCTTTGGCCGCCGCGCACCGCCGGGGAATTATTCATCGGGATATAAAGTCAGGAAACGTAATGGTCACGCCCTCAGGCCAAGTCAAGGTGCTTGACTTTGGGTTGGCCAAATTGTTGGACGACGAACAGGCGGCGACTACTGGGATTCATCACACTGAATTGACCGAGGTTGGCATACCGTACGGAACGGCAACTTACGCAGCGCCGGAACAGGCTCGTGGAGACCGCGTGGATAAACGCGCGGATATCTTCTCACTCGGAGTCCTCTTGTATGAAATGTTGACCGGCACCTGGCCCTTTCGTGGCAAAACCACAATTGATGTCCGCCACGCGGTGCTTTACGACGCGGCAGCACCAATCGAGGAGATGCGAGCGTCGCCAGTTCCTGCTCGTTTGCAGGAGATAGTGAACCGGGCGCTCGAGAAGAATCCGGGAGATCGATATCAGAATATGGAGACCATGCGGGACGAGCTGAGGGTTGTCCTGCACGAAATTGATTCTGGCGCTGCTCATTTACAAAATGTCGCGCCTGAACCGCCGCGACACCTTGGTGGGGCAAGCCCCGTATCACGCGCAATGCGTTGGTTGAAATCCATTACTCGAAGCGAAATGCCAACCACCTCACCAAACGTTACTGGACCAACGCGCCAGGGTCTCGATGAAACTCCGCTGACAACAGTCGCCGATCAAGACAAGAAGAGTTTGGCGATCCTGCCATTCAGAAATCTCGCGAACGATGCCTCAAAATCTTTTTACGAGTTCTCATTGGCAGATGCGGCCATCACGGAGTTGGCGCGTGTTCGTTCCCTCGTAGTGCGTCCGTCATCGGTGATCGCTAAGTATCAAGGGCAAGTGATCGATCCCCGACAGGTTGGTCAGGAACTGAAAGTGGGAGCGGTATTGACCGCCGGCTTTATTCACGGTGGCGACAACTTTCGAGTCACCGCTCAACTACTCGATGTTTCTACTGGCGATATCATTTGGAGCGACCGCATTGACACAGGAACTTCTGACATCATTGCTTTACAAGACACCATCGTACAGAGAATCGTCGAAGGGCTGCGCCTCGAGTTGAGCCCGGCCGAAAAAGTTGGCATCACCAAATCGGCGACCAATAGTGCGCCGGCTTATGAGCAATACTTGCGGGGTCGCGATCTGTTCGCCCGTTTCATCTTTAGCAGCATTGCTCCGGAAGATTGCGACGCTGCAATCCAACACTTTCAGGCCGCAATCGCTCTCGATCCTAATTTTGCTCTGGCCCACGATGGCATGGGCGCGGCCTATGTCAATCGAGTCTTAAAAGGATTCGGCGGCGCGGAAGACTACGAGAAGGCCGAGGCTGCTTTTACCAAAGCACTATCAATCGATGGCAACATCTTTGAAGCCCGAATGCTCATGGTTTTCGTGTATCTCTGGCGCGGTCAGAAACAGAAAGCTCGCGATGAAGTGAGTCGTGCCAGACGTGAAGCTCCAAACGAAGGAGTGGTCCACTTCGTCAAAGCGATGCTTCATCGACTCGACGGCGAATATGGGAGAGCCTTACGCAGTTACGACCGGCTGGTCAGATTAGATCCGGCTGCTCATGTGGTTGCCAGTTATGGTCGTGCGTTGGTCTATATGTACCTGGGAAACTTCGATGAGACGTTTCGGCAACTTGATAACGCCGGCGATCCGGATAACCCACTTGTCGGCACGTTCCGCGCGCTGGCGTTGTATTACACGGGGAAAACCAACGAGGCGGCCTCACTCATGACCGACATTGTCGATGAACACCCAAACATGCATGGTATCCGACCTTTCCTGGCGATGTTCCTCAGCGCACAGGGAAAGCACGATGAAGCACTCGCGCAGCTCAACGATAATGTGAAACGCAATGGGGAAGTCGATGCAGACATCTCTTACTCAATTGCTTCGGTTTATGCGCTCGAAGAAATGCGTGATGAAGCGTTCTCCTGGCTGGCACGTTCCATTGCTTTGGGCAACGAAAATCGAGGTTGTTTTGAGAATGATCCCAGTTGGGCGAAGCTGCGCGACGATCCGCGATTTATCGAATTGATGGGCAAGCTAGCCCCACCGAGCGAGCGAAGGTCAGCTGGAATACAATTGAACTAATTGAGAAACGTGGAAGCTTTTGACGACTAGTTAAAGGCGAGCGTTAGAAACTCGGAAAATTTATATTCGAAGCAACCAATGAAGAGTAAAAAAAGTTTACTGGCAACAAGTCTGGTCCTGCTTTTTACCCTCTCCATAACGACTCTAAATCCTGGGTCATTCCTCAACGCGGGCCAACGCGCACGACGATCCGACGCCAAACCAACTTCCCAGACTTTGCCGGTGGCGACGCCCACTGTTAATCCTGCCCCGACCGCGTCGCCAACGCCCGTTCCACTTGGACCACCGCAACCGATTGAGCCGGCACCTATACCCGCGCCGAAGACTAACGCGACGACGAGAACTGTCGGTGAATTACAAGCTCGCATTTCCGAGATATTGCGCAAACCAGAGTTATCGTCGGCAATGGTTGGAGTCAAAGTAACTTCTCTCGACAGTGGCAGAGTGCTTTTTGAGGAGAACGCCCAAAAACTGCTCAGACCTGCATCGAATATGAAGATTTACACGGTTGCCACTGCACTCGATCGTTTGAGTCCGGATTATCGCTTCACTACTTCTGTTTATGCTCGGTCCAAACCAGGCGCTGACGGCGTTGTCAAAGGCGACCTGACTATCCTGGGCCGCGGCGATCCATCAATCGCCGCACGATTCAACAACGGTGACTACATGAAGGGCATGGACGAGCTTGCTAATCGAATTGTCACTGCTGGCGTGAAGCGAGTTGAAGGCGATCTGGTGGGAGATGAGTCATACTTTGTTGGACCAAAATACGGTTCCGGTTGGGAATGGGAAGATTTGACGTGGTATTACGGAGCTGAAATAACTCCATTGACAGTCAACGATAACGCGCTTGATTTATTCGTGAAGCCAGGACCAGCAGTTGGTTCACGGGCCAACATCACTACTGGTCCACCAGATCCTCTACTAACGATCGTAAACGAAGTTACAACGACTTCGCGCGGAACTCGACGAAAGATCTCAGTCCATCGGGGCCTGGCTGCAGACAAGATTACGATTAGCGGAACAATTGCTCTGGATGATCGAGGCTACACCGGCGGTATTGGGATCTCCCATCCTGCATTGCTTTTTGTTTATCTTCTGCGAGCGGCGCTAAACCAAAAAGGTGTTGTAGTAACCGGTAAGTCACGAGCTTCAGGTCCAATCGAAAACTTTTCGGCGCCTGGCGTGATCAGCAACCAACAAACAGGTACCGTTGAAATTGCAACTCTCCAGTCACCGCCGCTTAGCGTAATCGCAGCGCAAACGTTAAAACCAAGTCAGAATCTCTACACGGAACTGATCCTGAGAACGCTCGGGAAAGTAGTGCCGCCGCCGGCTCCCGTCGAGGACATTCAAACATCCGAAGACCTTGGCCTCGAGGCAGTAAAAGGATTTCTCAAGAGTGCCGGAATCCGGCCAGAGTCGCTGGTACTTAGCGATGGCTCGGGCTTATCACGAAATGACATGATTACGGCTGACGCTTCGGTTGAGCTCTTGTCTTTCATGAGCCGCCATCGCTATGCGAGCGTTTTTCGCGACGCTTTGCCGATTGCTGGTGTTGATGGAACACTCAAAAACCGTTTGAAAAACACTGTCGCTGAAAACAATCTCCGCGCTAAAACCGGATCGCTTAGTTCGGCTGCCAGCCTGGCAGGCTACGTAACGACTGTCGCAGGCGAACATCTGGCTTTTTCGATTATGGTTAATAATTATTCGTCCGATGTCGAGCCTCGTACGATGTGCATAGATCCGATTGCCTTGCTGCTCGCTTCATTCGATGGACGATCATCTTAATCCCACTCATACCTGCTAAAAATGATTTCTTGGCTATTTGAGAAAGGAATTATCCGTGGCTGCCGAAACTATCATCACTCTTTGGAAAGAAGTCAGAAGAGGCCTAATCAGCGAAGTCGAAAAGATTCCGGCTGACCAGTTTTCATTTCGCGCCACTCCTGAAACACGCAGCATTGCAGAATTGCTGCAACACATTGTCGAATCACAACAGTTGCTGGTAGGTGAAACATGTCGCGATGATACGAATTTGCGACGACAATCTTTTGCCGAACACAGCAAGGAATATTCACCCGGCGTCAAAGAAATTCTCGATAAAGAGTCGCTGGTTGAACTGCTACAGAAAAGTATGCTGGCGGCCGAGGAAACAATTAGTAACTATTGTCAGAAGTTGGACCACAGCATGTATCGCTTCGACGGGAAACCAACCTCCAAAAACGATTTCCTAACCTTTGCGGTAAGTCATGAAATGTATCATCGCGGCCAGTTAACTGTTTACGAGCGTCTACTACACATCGAACCTGTATTGACCGGACGCTTAAAGCGACTACTGGGAGACAATCCTGCCTAACCGAAAATGAACCCACAATTCACAAAGTTCCATGGTTTGGGGAATGACTATCTGGTACTTGAAGAGTCAACACTCGCCGGCATAGATGACCTGGGCAACTTCGCGAAGCAAATCTGCAATCGACACTACGGTGCTGGCGGCGATGGCATCGCCATAATCAGCAAAATCACGAGTGATGATGCCGACTTTCTGTGCCGCATCTTTAATCCCGATGGCAGTGAAGCCGGACTATCTGGAAACGGAACTCGTTGTGCGGTCGCCTATCTTTATTACACAGGCAGTTGGAGTGGACCAAAACTGCGCCTCACTACGCGTACTGGACTGAAGATATATTTTCTGCGCGACCAACCTGGCCCGGGAAAATATATTTTCGAATCGCAGTTAGGTAAGCCTAAGTTTGACCCAGCCTCAATCCCAATGATTGTAGACGGTTCGCCGCAAATGGTTATGGGTTATCCACTGGAGATTGGCGGAGGTGCGGTAGAGGTAACGGCATTACAAATGGGAAACCCCAATTGCTGCATTTTTGTTGATGATTTCGACGCATTGGATTGGAGAGCTTTAGGAAAAGCCATCGAGAACGACAAACAATTTCCCGATCGCACCAATGTCGTCTTTGTTCGAGTCATCGACCGCAAGTCGCTGGAAATGCGCATCTGGGAACGTGGCGTTGGGGAGACTTCCGCTTCGGGAACCTGCTCTTGCGCCGGTGCAGTAGCCTCGATGATTAACGGTAAGACCGATCGAGAGGTCCACGTATCAATGCCTGGAGGACAGGCAGTTATTCAGTGGCGCGATGACGACGAAGTTGTGATTACCGCAAGCGCTGAAGTAGTCTATAAAGGCGAATGGTTAGGTTGAGTCTGACTCGAATCACGCTCGTCTGAACATTAAAAAACAGGTCCCCCGATGAACTTCCCCCGTTCGACGGACATGCTGTTTGTCTCGTCACACAGATTCGGAATCGCCGCACTTCTTGTAGTCGCTTTGTGTCTGGGCTCAGGTTGTGCGGGCAAAATTGTAAAAGAAACTGAAGCTAAATCTTCCCCTCCTCCGAAACCTCCGGCCACGATTCCAATGTGGCTTGGCAGCCCTGCACGAGATAATTTTGGCACCGGCCCACTCTCAGACAAGCCGCTTCAGATCGTCTGGCAATTTGAGACGCAATTCATAAAGGGTCGGCTACACAAAGATCCATGGGGCGGTTCAAGTTGGCCCGGACAACCATCTGTTGATGACAAGTACGTCTATTTTGGTTCGGCGGACGGCAATTTATATTGTCTGGATATCCACGATGGCCGGGTCGTCTGGAGCTTTAAGACAGAAGACAGTCTGAAAGCCACTCCGGTGATTGCTGGAGATAGGATTATTGCCAGCGGTCTCGATCATTACATTTACTGCGTCGATCGTAAGACTGGCGCTTTGATCTGGAAATACAAGACGGGTTTTGAGGTTGACTGCGGTTCCGCAGTAATCGGGGATCGAGTCTACTTCGGTGGCGAAGATGGATTTTTCTATTGTCTGAATCTGGTTGACGGCACGCTTGTTTATAAAACTGAGCGACTTGGCTCAATGGAGGGTAGCTTTTCAGTTCACGAAAATCGCGCGTATATAGGAACGGAACAGGGCTTACTTTACTGTCTGAATCTTGCCGATGGAAGCCCCCTTTGGAAAGCTCAGATCGGCGCCGATTCCGACTCGACACCTGCTTTTGCTGATGGGTTTATCTATACCGCCGCTGAGAATGGATACGTCTATTGTTTCCGAGCAGCGGACGGTCAACCGGTTTGGAAGTTCAGGGCCGAAGGCGGTACGACGAAAGATCGCAGCGGTTTTTGGGCAAGTCCAATAGTTGCAAACAATCGGGTTTATATTGGATCCAGCAACAACTATCTTTATTGCCT
>Ga0163163_10005448_pt1 | contig 11001 bp, 7 predicted proteins | sample S65metaG_FD_119766 | JGI IMG/M metagenome (GOLD analysis project Ga0163163, IMG submission 119766) | Switchgrass rhizosphere microbial communities from Kellogg Biological Station, Michigan, USA - S6-5 metaG | ecosystem: Host-associated > Plants > Roots > Rhizosphere > Soil | place: USA: Michigan... | reverse complement strand
CGACCAAGTTCGGTCGTCATTTCCTGAAGACGGCCGACTACACGCTCCAGCTCAAAGACAACCGCGCAATCTTGAAGAACGGCAAGAACGGTGCTGAGACCGAAGCGCGGCTCGAGACCGAACGCAAGAAGTTCTCCACTACTGCCGTCCGCTACACCGCTGGTGAGCCCAATGCGAAGCTGGATGAAATCCGCATCGGTGGAACCACAACCAAGGTTGTGTTCTCTAAGGGTCAAGCCTCCGGCAACTAAAAGTTTCCTCCGTTATGAACACACGACCAATCTCCTAAACCCAGAGGTGTGTTCATCAACCGCGGCGGGCCGTATCGAGAGCACGGCCCGCCGCTCTTTTGTTTTTACTGCTGTTGTTGCTGTTGCTGCATCATTTCCTGCTCGGCCTCGCGCAACTCGGCCGCGATGTGGGGACTGCGGCTTTGTTCGGATTCCTGAAACTCCGGCTCGGCCTTCGGCGGAGCGTCCGATGGCGCGACACGAACGGATACCGTGAGTTCGCTCGCTGCGTTCCCTTTAAATACGCCGCGCGTCGGCGGGACGTCCGCATAGTCACGCCCAATCGCAGTACGGATGTGGCGGCTGCCGGCGATCAAGTTATTGGTCGGATCAAAACCCACCCAGCCGAGCTCCGGAAGGAAACACTCGAGCCACGCATGGCTTGCACCATCCGCCGAACGGTCTTCGTTCAAACGTGAATGGTACAAGTAGCCGCTGACATAACGACAAGGGATCTTCACGCGCCTCACGAGAGCTCCCATGATGTGCGTCATATCCTGGCAAACGCCTTTGCGCGACTCAAGCGCGACATCGATGGGCGAGTCGACCTTTGTACTTCGAGGCACGTACTCGAACGATTTCGACACGGCTTCGTTGAGCTCGATTAATAGAGATAGGGGATCGGAGCGGCGTTCCGCCCCAACTTCCGCCGCAAAGGCTTCGAGCGCTGGAGTGAAGCGCACAAACTGACTCGGCATCAGCATTTCCCAGAAGTCACCGCGCGCGACCTCAGCATCCAAATCGTTCCACGCGCTTGAACCAAGCGAGGACGGAAGCGGCTGCGGCGTCTGCAAGTCCACAAGCGACTCAGCGACGAGCAGCAACTGACGATGGTATCCAGGCACATCGAAGTGATAAATCATGTTGCCCAGGTAGTCGCGGTACGAGAAGACGCGCGCCTTCGGCGTGACGCTGAGCTGGAACGACAGACAGCGTTGCGTACCCTCCGACCGCGGGTGCATGCGCACCTCCATGAGACTCTCGCTTACGGGTGTCGCGTAGCGGAACCGTGTGATGTGCCGAATCGTGAAGAACATATGGCCATGATCATGTTTCGATCGCAGCTTCAACGGGGTAGCTGATGTAGACGTGGTAGAACTCCTTATGAATTTCCTGGCATTGCCGGATCGCGCCGGTCAGGAAGTCCTGAACTCCGGCGGAAAGCACTTCTCCAATGGGCGTAAATTCGACGTGGGCCTGGAAGCGTCCGGCGAGCCTTGAAATCCGTTGTGTTTTGTGAGCAGGAAGCGACCGTCCGATTTCCTTCATTCCACGGGCGATTCGTAACGCGCAAAATCGCAGGGAGTGAGGGAACTCGGGATCGAGGATGAGAAATTCGGCGATCGACTGTGGCTTGAGTTCGGCCGTGTAGACTTTGCAATACGCCTCAAACGCTGTCGAGCAGCGGAGCAGTCCGGCCCATTCGAGCGGGTCATCAATCTGATCTTTGTAATGTGTGCGCAGCATTTGGCTGAGCGCGCAGGCGCGCTCGACGTGGCGGGCGGTGTGGATCAAGTGCCAGCCCGCGCCGTGACGCAGCGTTGAATCCGTGATGCCCATAAACAGGTGAGCGGATTCGAGCACGGAATGCAGGAAGTCCAACGGCTCATTGTTCCAAAAGTCGTCCAGGTTCGAGCGGCGCATCGAATGGTAGACGCGATTGAGCGTCTCCCACATTTCGGAACTGATCTGCTCGCGGACCTGCTGCGCATTCTCGCGCGCAGCCATGATGGAACTCACGATGGAGCTTCGATTTCCAAGATCGAAGACGAGTGCACGCGGGATTCCCAGCGGATCGCCCGGCGGGACGTCGCACTTCGGCGAGTCGAGCATGCGGGCGACACGCTCCCATCGCTCGGCGGGCTCGATCGAGCCTTGGTCGAGCATCAAATTCCAATGCACCGTAATGAGGCGCGCGGTGTGTTCGGCGCGTTCGATGTAGCGCGCCATCCAATACAAGCTGTCGGCAACTCGCGAAAGCATCATGACGTTAGTGCAGCACCCAGGTATCTTTGCTGCCGCCTCCCTGTGATGAATTCACGACCAACGATCCGCGGGTCAGCGCAACGCGCGTGAGTCCCCCGGGGACGACGGTAATCTTCTCACCGGAATTGAGAATGTACGGGCGCAAGTCCACGTGGCGGGATTCGATGTTGTCGTCGATCACGCATGGCGCGCGGGAGAGCATGATGGTCGGCTGCGCGATGTAGTTTCGGGGGTCGGCAAGTATGCGGCGCCGGAATTCGTCGCGCTGGTCCGCGGTCGAATGCGGGCCGATCAACATGCCATATCCACCGGACTCGCCGACGGCCTTGACCACGTACTTCTCGAGATTTCCAAGGACATGATCGCGCTCCTTGGGCTCGGACATCAGGAACGTTTCGACGTTATTGAGGATCGGGTCCTCGTCGAGATAATACTTGATGATCTTTGGGACGAGCGCGTAGACTGCCTTGTCGTCCGCGACACCTGTACCCAGGGCATTGGCGAGCGTGACGTTGCCCGCGCGATAGGCATTGAACAATCCGGGGACGCCAAGGGACGTATCGGCGCGGAAAGCCACGGGATCGATGAAGTCGTCGTCGATACGGCGATAGATCACGTCGATGCGCTGAAGCCCGTCGGTGGTGCGAGTGTAAACGAAGTTGTCGTGGACGATCAGATCGCGGCCTTCGATCAGATGGATGCCCATCTGGCGCGCGAGGTAGGCATGCTCGAAATACGCGGAGTTATACACTCCCGGGGTCATCAACGCGATGGTCGGATTAGGCCGTCCATCAGGAGCGAGGGATCGCAAGGTTTGCAACAAAGCTTGCGGGTAATGTTCTATCGGCTGCACTCCGCAGTGCTGAAACAAATTCGGGAAAATCCGTTTCATGACTTGGCGGCTGACTAGCATGTACGACACGCCGCTAGGGACGCGCAGATTGTCCTCAAGGACCACGAATTCGCCATCGGGCATGCGGATCAGATCCGTTCCAACGACATTTATGTAAGCGTTGCGCGCGACTTCGAAGCCGCGCATCTGGCGGCGGAACTGCTTGCAACTGTAAATGAGGTCAAGCGGCACGACGCGATCATTGAGGATCCGGCCTTCATGATAAATGTCGTGCAGGAAGAGGTTGAGGGCAGTAATGCGCTGGATCAGTCCGCGCTCGATGCGCGACCATTCTTCTGCGGTGAGAATGCGCGGCAGAAGGTCGTTGGGGAAGATCCGCTCTATTCCCTCGTCGCGGCCATAGACCGTGAACGTGATGCCTTGATGAAGGAATGAGAGGTCAGCAATCTGCTTGCGCCTCCGCATTTCTTCAGCCGGCATGGACTGAAGTGTGTCGAACAATGCCTGATAGTGCGGGCGGACTTGGCCGGCGGAATCAAACATCTCGTCGTGGGCCTGATCCAGGAGATAACGCTGGAATGTGGGCGCTTGGAGGAGAGACGTATGAGCTGCCATGGAAACTTTGTATTGTACCAGCGTAAGGTGGTGTTGGCCTGCCAAAGTCGATAACATATTCTTATGACCTACGAACAGGATCGCCGCGAATTCTTGAAGACGCTGATCGCCGGAGCCGCTGTTACGTATGGAACCGCCATGGCGAAACCGAGCGACAAGATCGGTTTGCCTGGCCCGTATCCTGGCCGTGTCATCGCTGTCGAGCATTCGGGCTCCGTCATCAATGATCAATTCCAGCGTCCCGCAATCCATTCGATGATGGACCGCGGAATGATGGATCTCACGGGCGCTCCGTCCCCGAAAGAGGCGTGGAGCACATTCTTCGAACCAAGCGATGTCGTCGGCATCAAGTTGAATCCTGTGGGCCGGCCGGACGTGATCTCTTCACCCGAGATGGTGCACGAAATCATCGATGGTCTGAAATTGGCGGGCGTGCCAGTTAAGAACATGGTTGCCTATGACCGCTACAAGGGTGAGTTCCTGGATGCAGGCTTCGACAAGTGGCTGCCGGAAGGAATGCGTTATACCTGGGGCACGGACAAGACGCATCCGCTGCAGCTCGATATGGACATGTATGACGAGAAGGAATTCGTCGAGATGCCGCTGGTGCAACCGGACGGCGATCCGCGGAATCCGCACCATCGACGATCGTATCTGGCGAAGTTCATCACCAAAGATGTGAACAAGCTGGTGAATCTGTGCCTGGTGAAGCATCACCAGTCGGCGGGCGTCACGGTTTCGTTGAAGAACCTGTCGCATGGTTTGGTGAACAATGTGGCGCGCAGTCATTCCAGCCCGAGTTTGAATACGTGCGGAACGTTCATCCCGAATATCGTCGATCACCCCGTCATCCGAAAGAAGGCCGTACTGAATATTTGTGACGGCATTCGCGCGGCGTATCACGGTGGGCCGGGCAAGACCGTATCGAAATACAAGTGGGATCACAAGACGATGTACTTCTCGACGGATCCGGTTGCGCTGGACAAGACCGCGTTGAAGGTAATCGACGCGAAGCGGGCTGAGGTTGGGCGCCTGTCAATCGCGAACGCCAAACCGGACAAAGACAGCCGGTTTACGAATATGCAAGTCGAGCATATCGAGATTGCAGGGGCGCTCGGCTTGGGCGTTTTTGACGACAAGAAGATCGATGTGCGGCGAGTGAAGCTGGCATAATCAAGCCCATTTCCCGCTGCGGTTCCTGCGTGATATTCTGACGATGGCGCGCCTCAGGACGCCACCGTGTCCGCGGAAAGGGACCGAGTCCCCCTGAGCTATTCTTCGATCCACTTGGTTTCGATGAACTCTTTTCTACCCGAGCAAGCGGACACCGGGTCTACGAAAGGAGCTCATTATGAAGTACCCATTACCCACTCGTACACTACCCGAACGCCCGGACTTGGACCAACTCAAGCGCCAGGCAAAAGAACTCCTCGCGGACTTCCTAGCCGGTGACGCCAACGCCGCGGCAGAGGTAAACCGCTTCTACCACGACATTGCGCCGAGTTTCGCTCTTCATGACGCCCAACTCGTGCTCGCTCGGAGCTACGGCTACGACAGTTGGCTGAAGCTCAAGGCATACGTCGACGGCGTCAACATTAGCCGATTGATCGAGGCGGTCCGCGCAGGCGACATCAACCAAGCGCGCGCAATCCTGCGCGTCCGGCCGGAACTCGTAAACCGTGAGGCGCCATCGAGCCACGGGCACATGGCGCTCCATTACGCCGTGCTCGGTCGCATGCCGGAGATGGTGCGGCTCCTTATGCAATCTGGAGGGAACCCGCATACAACCACCGCCGGAATCTATGCGCTTCGCGAAGCTGCAACTCCTCTCGCGATCGCCGTGGAGCGCGGCTACGACGAGATCACCGCGATTATTCGTCAGAATGCCAAAGATCCTGTCGTGTATGAAGCCCCCGCCGAACTTCGTCACGCAATTCAAGCGGGCGATGAGGAACTTGCCATCGACCTCCTGGAGCGGCACCCTGGGTTGGTCGAATTTCAGACACCCGGCGATCGCTGGACTCCTTTGCACCTTGCATCGGCCATGCTGCTTCAAAACTCCGTCCTCTGGCTGCTCGACCATGGCGCGGACGTCAACCGTAAATCAAGCGACGGATCTTCGGCTCTCGACGTCGTGGGCATTCATCGCGATCCAACGGACAGGCCGGAGGCAGTGGCGGCTATCGCGCACCTGCTCCTGAAGCGTGGAGCATTACTCGCGCCGCGCTCGGCGGTGATCCTGGGCGATAGCGGGTTTCTGCGGGCCAAGGCCGCGGAAACCAACCTGATCGCGCCCCAGGACGATCGCGGCTGGTTGCTCACACTCGCGGTGGACAACAACAAGCCCGAAATACTGAAGCAACTCCTGGACCTCGGCCTCGACCCTGACGCTCGCGTCCGAGTAGAAGAGGACGACCACGTCAGCTTTAGCTGGGGCATGCCTCTCTATCAATGCGCAAGGTACGGCAAGCACGCAATGGCGGAAATTCTACTCGAAGGCGGCGCCGATCCGAATGGCCAAGTCTACGCAAGCGGGACGCCCCTGTCCGAAGCATACGGTCAGCGCGATGAAAAGATGATCGCCCTCCTCGAACGCTACGGCGGCAAATCCAATGCGTCAATGGCGGGACTGTACAGACGAAAGGACCTTGCCAAACGCCTCCTCGACGAATTCGGCGACACGAGCTTGCCAGACGATGGGTTTTCCAAAGGTCCTGTGGCAGAACAACTCCTGGGCGGTGCGGCCCGCGGAGGCGACCCGGATATCCTGCGAATGGCAATGGAACGCGTCGATATTCCACATGGCGATCCGCGATGGAACGGACTCCTGCAGGCGCCGCTGGGCTTCTGGAACCACTGGTTCGGCCCGTGGTGCCATCACGAATGGGATCGCGGGACCTATCTCGCCTGCTTCAAAATGATTCTGGAAAGATCCGGTCCACCGAACGCGCCGCTAAATTCGGGCGCTACGATTCTCCATCAAATCGTAGTCATGGGCAGTCACGTCACTGCGCAAGAGCGCGTGGCGTTCGCCACGGTCGCTCTCGATGCAGGCGCTCGCCTGGATCTGCGCGATGATCTCCTGAACAGTACGCCCCTCGGTTGGGCCTGTCGTTGGGGACGTGAGGAATTAGTGCGTCTCTTTCTCGAGCGCGGTGCGGACCCCGTCGAAGCAGATGCCGCGCCCTGGGCCACGCCACGGGCATGGGCGGAAAAGAAAGAGCACCGCTCCATCGCCGCCATTCTCTCGGGAAACTCTCCGGACTGACTGTGTTTACTTGCGTTGCTCGCTCAGTGCACGCGTAGCAGCACTGCGTACTTCGGCCACTTCCGCATCGCTGTATTTGCGCGTCGGATCAATCGCAAAGCTCGGCTTCAAATGAAATCGCTCGACCAATGCTTGGAGCGCCACATTCCGTACTGGACGCGTAGAGTGAAAGTCCGGTCCGGGAGCCTGCCTCGTATTGTCGTCCAGAAGCTTGATCACGCCCGCCAAAGACGCGGAATCCTCAATCTCGCGCAATGCACCGAGCAGAAACAGAGCCTCATCGAGCGACGGCTTCTCCAGGGTTTTCCGGAGTGCCGCAAGCGCCCCGGCGTCCCCCAGTCGTGCCAACGCCACCCGCGCGGCTAATCCCGCTGGAACCGGATTCGAGCTCGCCAGCTTGACCATCGCTCCTGTTCGCGGCGGCTTCTTCAAACACGGTATCGCAGTACCCGCATCGGCATAACTTAACAGCAGCCAAGCCCCCGCGTGCGCGTTTCCTAGTTCCACTGAACGGCAAAGCGCCTTGACCGCAGTCTTCCCCGTGGTGGCTCGGTCGCACTTCCAGAACAACGCATTTGCCGCCCGCAAGCGGATGTCCGCCGAAGGATCGATCAGTCCCGCCTGCAGCGACTGGCACGCGGCCGCATCCGGCTGGCTCCCCCAAAGCATGATCTTGTCCCGCCGAGCGCTTTCGCTGAGCGAGCTGTATGGCGTACTCTGCGCCGCCAACCCGTGACTCAGCAAGAGTGCGACGCCAGTGAATCGAAGAATTTGATAGCGTGTCACAAGAGGTTCGCCTTGTTGACTTCGGACTTGTTGAGGCTAAATCCCTGCAGCGGACTGGTGTCGAACATCAAGTTAATGTGGCTCGCCGTATTGTGGCTGAGCCCCAGGTGATGGCCGATCTCGTGCGCCAGCGCCAGATCGTCACGCCCGTCGATGTCGTCTTCCATCAGGATATTGCCCGGTCCACCACTCGCATGCGCGCTGCCAATCGTTTGAGTGGTCGCTTCCGTACTGTCTCCTGACGCTGCTCGCCGCAACTCCCACACAAAGAAAACATTGAGGTTAGCAGTGTTGGTTCCAAGGTTGACGATTGTCGTAGCGTCCGCGCCTAGTCCGCCGGCCGGATTGAGCTGGATGGGATTTCCCAACGCCGATGGAACCGTCAGCGTCTCGAGCGATCCGTGCCGCGAGAACTCGACATTGGCCTGTCTCTTGAAGATGTAGTTGAGGATCGGAATGAAAGCGCCCGCATCAGCTAGTGGACGGGTGCTTCGGTGCCCAGCATTGTCTCGAACCGAGTAAAACTTGATCAATTGGGTGAACTTGTCCTTCACGCTGACCTCTAGAATCGCGGGAAGTGCACTCAGGCTGCCCGCAACAATCAGCGCCGGCCCCGGGGAGACTCCGTCGAGCCGGAAGAAGCGGTCTCCTGAAACGGCAGCGCCCGCGCCTGACGCCCGATCGTCGGCCGGCAGGCTAGTTTCGCGAATTTCCGTTACCGTGCACGCAGCAGGGTTAAGGGAAATCACCCCCAGGCCGGCGCCGTCGTGCAAGGCAACCCATCGGCAGCCCGACTTCGGAACCATTTGAAAAATTGGAGTTGCAGCCGTGTCCATGCCTTGTACGCGGAACACACGTTTGAATGAAGCAGCCATCGTTTGTCTCCTCAGCTAACAATGCGTGCCCTCGACGAATTCTGGTCCAGGCAACCGGCATCATAGAAGACGGCTTTCGAGAGTATCCGTCCCGACGCCATGTTGCTGGAAGAAAACGGGTTACAAGCTCAAACTCGCCAGTCGTTTCGAGCGAAGTTATCGAAAGATTCCTGGTCCTATCTAACGATTTCCAGCTAGCTCCGGAGCGTGCTGCATCCGCCATAGAATGTTCACTATTGGTGATATCCTGACCGGCAGTTACGCCAAAGGTGCGCGTCCCGAGGACTTGGCATCCAACACCCTCCTCCAGGTAGTGCAACTCAGCCCACGCCTCGCCATAGGACTGCCGAAAGTACTCCGCCTACGTTCGCGCGTTCAAAATGCCAGGGGTCTTGAGAAGATTGTGCCATTGGTGCCGTGTTCATTCGCGGGACGCATGGGATGCGGAACTGGACGTTTGACACCGGCGATCGAAGAAAGGCGCCACAAAGTCCGCTGGCTCTCGGATTGCAAGTCCGGACGCGTTCGTGTCTCGCATATTCATCGACCTTCGATACTCAGTCCGGACTTTCCTGCGGGCGCCGGCACTCACCGCGGCCCTCATACTCACGATTGCACTCGGTATCGGTAGCAACGTGGCAGTCCAAGGATTCGTTCGCGGTTTGACCCGGACCGGCACTCCACTCAAAACTCCGCCCAATTTCGTTTCCGTATTCGTGCGAGGGCCTTATCAGAGCCTGGGCCCAGCTTCGTATGCTGATTTCCAATCGCTCAAGACCCGCCAGAACAGTTTAGAGTGGATTGGAGCCGCGCGGATAACTCGGGTCACAACTGCGTTAGGTGGCCGGCCGTCAATCGTCTCAGCAGCGGCTATCACGCCGGAACTCGCTAGCTTGCTCAACCTGCCGTTGACGCAAGGTGGCGCGGTCATCAGCCACCGCTTATGGCGGGATGAACTCGACGCAAAGACCAACATTAAAGATGACAAAATCCGCATTGGCACCGAGACCGTGCGCCTGGCCGGAATCGCGCCCGAGGACGTCACCGGAATTTACGACGATATTCCCATTGACCTCTGGCTGCCATTCAACGAGAACCCGCTCCAAGGACCCGATCGGACGACGCGAAACCTCTGGATATTCGGGCTCCTCCGGTCGAGTGGGGACGCGGTCAATTCTCCCGAACTGGAAGTACGCCCGTTCAACGGAATGACGCCGGAGAAAGCCGACGGCCTCTCGCGCGTCGGTACGGTCTTACGAGCCGCCGGAGCGTGCGTATTCTTCATCGCCTGCGCCAACGTCGCTGCCTTCCTGATTGGACGCGCTACTGATCGCTCACGCGAGACTTCTCTTCGCGTTGCGTTGGGCGCGGGCCGCCGGGAACTCGCGCAAGCAGTCCTCGCAGATAGTATTGTTATCTCACTTGCGGGCGGCGCTTTGGGCGCGCTCCTCAGCGTCTGGACCTCAAAGATTCTCCCCGTCCTTCTGTTCGAGCAGGATGCCGAGCGCCTGACGTTCGCAAGCGATCCGTCGAGCATCGCCGCGGCATCTGGAATATGCGTCGGAATGACGATCGTGTGCGGCCTCCTCCCGCTTTTTGCCATCCCGCACAATCGCCCGGCGGCGGTCCTTCGGCGTGAAGGCATCGGACCTTCGAAGATCATCCAAGGCGTGCGCTCGGGCCTCGTCATCGCTCAAATGGCTTGCTGCTGCTTGCTCGTGACCTCGACCGGATTTCTTCTGGAAAGTCTCCACTCCGCATTCCGGACAACCGTCACTCATGGACTTGGCCACCCTGTGCTCGCGACTGTGTCGGCGCAACCCGACGTTGGCCTCAAATACTTCCAGAATGTGGAACGTGCCGCGCAGTCCGTTCCCAACGTGTCGGGGATGGCTTGGGCTGGACGGCTACCCGGCGCTCTGCCGGCTTTACAGTCATTCCGCATCGAACCGCAGCGATTGACGGAGCGGGACGTCACTCTGGACATCGCTCCATTCACTTCGCATTCGCTCGAACTCTTCGTGTTCCCACCGAAGGCAGGGCGAATGTTCAGCTTCCCCGATCCATCGTGCCGCGTCGCCGTTGTCAACGAGGAAGCGGACAAGGCATTGTTCGCCGGGGAGACGGCGGGACGATCCATTCGCGATCCCAGTGGCCGGCCGACCGAGATCATCGGCGTGCTCGCGGCACGGAAAGGACAGGCCGCTGCAGGCCGTCCAACAGTCTATCTCTATCACGCCGACGAATCGGGGCCGGCATTTGATCGGATTCAGATGGCTCACTTCCGCGCACCCGCCATATCGGAACTCTCGCGCAGCGAACTCGATG
>Ga0163163_10005445_pt1 | contig 11002 bp, 9 predicted proteins | sample S65metaG_FD_119766 | JGI IMG/M metagenome (GOLD analysis project Ga0163163, IMG submission 119766) | Switchgrass rhizosphere microbial communities from Kellogg Biological Station, Michigan, USA - S6-5 metaG | ecosystem: Host-associated > Plants > Roots > Rhizosphere > Soil | place: USA: Michigan... | reverse complement strand
TCCTGGGCACGGCCATGACGTTGGCCTTTACGTGGCCGCACCCGATCGAGACACCGGGCACCGGTCCGAACTTGATTTCGGTCAGGTTCCTGTCCGGGTACCGGTAGTACGCCAGCGTAAGCGCGGCGACCGCGGAGAGCTTGCAGCCGGCGGGAAGCGGCGCGATCCGGAACTCGGCGCCAGCCGAGAGCGGCACGACCAGCCCTCGATTGCTGTTGCGCAGCGCATCGAGCTCGAAGAAGAACCGATTGGGCTTCACGTAATAGCGAACGCCGAGTCCCCAGTTGTCCTCGTTGTAATCGACGCTGCGGTCGACGTGATAGCTCAGCCCCCAGAGACTGAGGCCCCAATGCGGATCGTCGGCGCGCGCCGCCGCGGGAAACGCGAGAAGGAGCAGGATCGCGAAGACGATCCTGCGATTAACCTGCGGCCGGCTCTGCGTAGCCTTCCCTTTCGTATCCGCCCCGGTACTCCTTCTCGTCCGCCCTCCGGATCTTCGACTGCGCCACGACGCGGTCGCGGCGCAGGCCGATGAAGTCGTCGAGCTTCGTCCATCCCTTGTCGCCATGCGTCTCGATGAAGCGCGCGAGGCCGTCGTTCAATCCTTTGATGATGTTCGGACCGATCGCGTGATCCAGCATGGCCGCGGTGCAGACCTGCACCGTGCCGCAACCGAGCAGAAAATAGTTCAGCGCGTGTTCGAACGTCGAAATGCCGCCGATGCCGGAGAAGCTCTTGTCGGGAAATGCCTGCGTGAGCTGCGACATCTTCGCGAGCGACAGTGGCAGGATCGCCGGACCGCCCAGTCCGCCGGTCGAGACCAGGCCTTCGACATTCACTTCGAAGTCGAGTGTGTCGGCGTCGATCAGCGGCAGCGACGTGAACGTGTTCGACGACACGACGGCGTCGGCACCGCCGAGGAACGCGCCGCGCGCCTCGACCACGATGTCGGTGGTCGAGGGCGTGAGCTTGGCCCATACCGGAATTCGCGCCGCCTCCTTCACCACCTTCGTGACGATCGACACGAGTTCCTTGTCCTTGCCGACGTTCGAGCCCATGTCGGGCCGGTCCATGTGGGGGCACGACAGGTTGAGCTCGAGCGCGTCGCACCCCTCCTTCTCGCACGCCAGCGCCAGCTCCTGCCAGTGCCGCAGCTCCGTGTCGTTGCCCGACCCGGCCATGATCGAGGCCACGAGCGCGTGCTGCGGGAACGCCTTCTTGATCCGCCCGAGGCGCGGCACCCACCAGTCGAGCGTCTTGTCCGAGATCAGCTCCCAGTTCCACGACGAGTGCAGCGCCGCGCCCGGGCGCTTCTTCATCGACAGGTGCGCCGAGTCGGCGTCCGCTCGCAGGAACTTCGTCTTCGGACCGAGGACGTTGACCACCGGATGCAGGCCGATGGTCTTGGTGACCACACCGCCCCAGCCGGCCTCGAAGGCGCGCACGATGTTCGACTCCGACTCGGTGGGCGGCGCCGACGACAGCAGGAACGGGTTCTGGAGGCGCACGCCGGTGAACGTCGTCGAAAGGTCTGCCATGGTCTCTCCTGGCTCGGCTGAAGCCTTCGCCCTACGGGTTGTAGCGCGACGCCCTCAAGCGAGCGATCGTCGGGAACCGTCAGCCGGGCGACCGTCGAATCGTGGCTTCGATCAACCCGAACGGCTGATCGGTCGCGACGAAAATCTCGTTCGGGTTGTCGAGGCCGAACGGCGTGAGATCGACGAGCAGGTGATGCCGGTTCGGGAGCGTCAGCGTAATCGAGCCGACGTCGGCACACGCGGCCAGCGCCTCCTCACCCATGGCGTACAGCGTGTGCTGCACCGATCGGCTCTGGTGCGCGGCGAAGGTCTCGACCAGGGCGCGGCGCACTCGCGCGCGCGCGCCGAAATCCGGCGCCCCGGCCTGGTACGTCCACGCCGCCGTGATCGACGTCGCCATGATGCGATCCTCGGTGTCGGGAAGCGTCGTGAACTCGTCGCGCGGAAAACCTGAAAACCCGGAGTCCGTGGTCTTCATCACGACCAGGTTCGCCAGACCGGACACGATCTCGATCGCCTCTTTGTCCCGCGTGACGACACAGGTCCAATGCTCGGCGCCGGCCTGGACGAACGCGTGCGGATGGGGCTGACCGGCGGCGGACAGGCGTCCCCACGGCTGCTCCACGGCACTGATCCGGACGCGGGACACCGCCGGCTTGCTCAGAAAGTGATCCGCGACTCTGAGCGCAAACGTCTCGACATGATCGATTGGATCCTGCCGCGCTATCGCGTACACGGTGTTCTTCATCGTGTCGGTCGCCAGACACGGCCGGTTATCGCCGTCCACGTAGACGGCCGCGAACGCCCCCTCGAGCTGCACGTCGATCGTCAGGTCGACGAGCTCGTGCGGGTCGCGCGAGCGGCGCACCTTGACCAGGCGGATGCGCGACTTGCCGTAGCGGTTCCAGGCCAGCTCGGACATGTACCTGTGTGTCCTTGGTGTCCTTCGTGTTGAAGCAGCGCTGCATTATGCACCGCGGTACGTGGTGTACCCGAACGGGCTGAGGAGCAGCGGCAGGTGGAAATGCTCGTCCGGATCGCGCACGGTGAACGCGATCTTGACTTCGGGAAAAAACGGCACGCTGAGCCCCTGCTCGCGGTGGAAGGTGCCGATGTCGAAGGTCAGGCGATACGTGCCTGGCGAGACAGGGCCGTCGGTCAGCGTATTGAGGCGTCCCTTTTCGTCGGTCGTCCCGCGCCCAATCGGCGTCCATTCGCTCGCTTGACGGAGCTCGAGGATCACCGTAATCCCTTCGGCCGGCTCGCCACGTGCGATGTCGAGAACGTGTGTCGTGATCATGAAAGGGCGTCCGGTTCCGGTTCGAGTAGTTTCCTGAGGCGAAGCTGCGTGATCTGGCGTTGCTCTTCGGCGGCGACCCCCAGCTCTTCACCCGCATCATGCCGCAAACGGCGCTCGAGCAGGGCGAGCATTTCAGCGGCGGTCCGCCCGGTCGCGCAGACGATGAAAATGTAGCCGAAGCGGGCCTCGTACTCGCGGTTGGCCTGGGCGAGACGACGTCGCGTCTCGTCGCCCGCGTCAGCGACTCCAGCTTGCTCCTCGTCGGACCAGCTGGTTCCCCCGCGCCCTCCCGCCGCTCCTGCCCTGCCCGCCCCTCCTGCCTTTCCTGCCCTTCCGGCTCCTCCGGGCGATCCCGCCCCAATCGTCGGATGCGCCGCGAACGCCTCGAGCCAGTCCGCTCGGCCGAGCGCCCACCAGATCGCGTCCGCGGCAGCGCTCATCGCGCCGGCGTCGGCAAACGGCCTCGCCGCCGTCATCTGCCGCGCCCAGCGCGACGATCCGCAGCAGCGGAGGAATGCTCCGGCCGCGGCCTCATCATCAAGCGCGTTCAAATCCGTGAGTCGCATCAGGCATTAACCGCAAAGCACGCTGAGTACGCAGAGAAAAACCAGATCGTTCTTCTCTGCGATTGTCTCCGCGATCTCGGCGGCCTCTGCGGTTCCATCCTCATCGTGGTCGCCCGAACAGCCGCAGGCGCGCGATGCCGCCGTCTGGATAAATGTTGAGTCGCGCGTGGGTCACGTCGCCGACATCGCCGAGCTCCTCTTCGAACGCGTGGCGCGCATGTGGTTGCAGGGGCGTGCGCGGCAGCAGTTCCCGCCACTCGGCAGCGTCGAGCGGCTCGCCGTCTTTCAATCGGGCCACATCCAGGCTGCAGGCTCCCGGCGCGTTACCCTTGAAGTGCCTGGTGTCGACGTCGACGCGGCGGATCGTTCCTTCCGCTCCGAGCCGGACGACCGTCCAGTCGTGCCCCGGCCCGCGGCGCCGCTTCGTCTCCCAGCCGTCGCCCATGTGCGTTGCGTCGCCCGGCATGATCAGGTTGTGGCGCGATCCGTAGAACATGTCGCTGCACGCGACGACGGTACCGCCGTGCTCGACGGCGCCGAGATCGACGTCCCCCTGTTGCCGCAGTCGGCCCCAATCGGCGACGACGTCGCCGTGGACGCGCAGCCGTGCGACGCCGCCATCGGGGTAGATGCGCAGCCGCACGTGTGTTGCGGCAGGTGCCTTGTCGATCACGAGAAGGTTGTGCGCATCGCCCGTGAGCGGCGTTCGTCCCAGGATCTCGTGCCAGGGCGTCTGCAACAGCACGTCGGCTCCCGGAATGCCCGCGAGATCGCAGACATCGATGGCGCACGATTCCGGGTAGTTGCCGGTGAAGAATGCCGTGTGCACGTCGACGCCGCGGACGATCCCGCGCGTGCCGAGGCGGACGATACACCAGTCGTGCGCCTCGGGACCGAGATCGCGGCGGCGGCGCGTCTCCCAGCCGTCCATCCATTTGCCGCGCTCGGTGTACTCGCCCTCGCGCCACACCGGCGAGGCGGCCTTGATCAGCCCTTCCTTCGGCGCGAAGAACTCGTCGTTGGCAGCCACGACCGCGCCACCGAGACGCTCCGACGCCAGGTCCACCAGGTCGACAAACGCTGCGCTCATAACAATCGCCCGCCGTTCGCGCGCGTCAGGCCATTCCTGTCCCACACGCATTCGCCGCGCACGAACGTGGTGAGGACCGTCCCGAAGAGGCACCGGCCGGCATACGGCGTCAGCTTGTGCCTCTGTTGCAGCCGCGCCGGATCGACGACGAAGCCGGCGTCAGGATCCCAGACGACCAGATCCGCATCACACCCCGCCGCGATGCGTCCCTTGCGAGCGCCCAGGCCGGCCAGCGCTGCCGGCGCCGCACTCATCCATCCCGACAAAAGACATGGAAGGCTCGACTCAGAACTCTCAACTCTCAACTCTGAACTCTCAGCGCTGAGAGTTGAGACTTGAGACTTGAGACTTGTGTAAGTCGCGGCGAGCGACAGCTCGAGCGACGCAATTCCGCCCCACGCACGCGTGAAATCACCCGGCGTCTTGAGCGCGGGCGGCGCGGGCGAATGGTCGGTCGCAATCAGGTCGAGCGCTCCGCTCGTCAGTCCATGCCACAACGCCGCGCGATGGGCGGCGTCGCGAATCGGCGGCGCGCATTTGAACGCCGTGGCGCCGTCGGGAATCTCGCCGGCGGCAAACGTCAGGTAATGCGGGCAGGTCTCCGCGGTGATCGGTGTCCCGTCCGCCCTGGCCGCCGCGATCGCGGCAACGCCTTCCGCTGACGACACGTGCACGATGTGCACTCGCGCATGGAATTCCGCTGCGAGCCGGATCATCAATCTGATGGCGTCACGCTCCGCAGCGGGCGGACGCGACGCCAGGAAGGCCTCGTAGGTCGGGTGGGCCGGGTGGGAAATGCGCGTCGGATCCTCGGCGTGCACGAGAAGCGGGACGTTGCGGCGTGCGAGGATCGGCAGGACCCGCCGCAGATCCTGTTCGTCGACCGCCGGGAACTCGTCGACGCCAGACGGCACGAGGAAGCACTTGAATCCGCGCACGCCCGCATCGATCAGCCCATCGAGCTCGCCGGCATTCCCCGGAACCACGCCGCCCCAGAATCCGACGTCGACATGGCAGCGCGCCCTCGCCGCCTGCATTTTCGCGTCCAGGGCGGCGACGCTCGTCGTCGCCGGGATGCTGTTGAGCGGCATGTCGACGATCGTCGTGACCCCGCCCGCGGCGGCCGCACGCGTGGCGGTATCGAAACCCTCCCATTCGGTACGGCCAGGCTCGTTGACGTGGACGTGCGTGTCGACCAGACCCGGCGATACCACCATACCGGCGAAATCGAACACCTGCGCGCCGCCGGGCGCGTCGGCGCCGTAGTCGGCGATCCGCGTGACGACACCATCTTCGATGTGCACTGACGCGGCGCGCTCGCCCTCCGGAAGGACAACGCGGTGGCTGCGGACTACCAACACCGATTCAACACAACGGACACCAAGCTTGGCTCAACGCTGGACTCAACTGCGGCTCGCGCGTTTCAGGAACGACCCGGCACCCTTGCGTCCGACGAAGACACCGTTCTCGATGACGAGGCTGCCGCGCGACAGCACGGTGTCGGTCGCCCCCGCCACCTGACGCCCCTCGTACGGGTTGTAGTCGCAGTTCATGTGCAGCGTCCTGGCGGCGAGGGTGATCGTACGATTGGGATCGAAGACGACGATGTCGGCGTCAGACCCCGGCGCGATCGTGCCTTTGCGCGGGAACAGCCCGAAGATTTTCGCCGGCGACGTCGACGTCAGCTCGACGAAGCGGTTGAGGGAAATCCGGCCAGGCCGGACGCCGCCGTCGTACACGAGGCTCATGCGCGTCTCGACGCCGGGCGCGCCGTTCGGGATCTTCGAAAAATCGTTTTCGCCGAGGCGCTTCTCTTTCATGCAGAACGGACAGTGATCGGTCGAGATGCACTGCAGATCGTTGAACGCCAGGCCGCGCCACAGGTGATCCTGCTTCGCCTTGTCGCGCAGCGGCGGGCTCATCACGTACTTCGAGCCGCCGAACTCCGGCTCTTCGTAGTTGTCGTACGACAGGAACAGGTACTGCGGGCAGGTTTCTGCGAACGCGGGCAGGCCGCGATCGCGCGCCTCAGTGACCATCTCCAGCGCTTCGGCCGCCGACAGGTGCACGATGTAGATCGGAACGTCGGCAATCTCCGCCAGCGCGATCGCGCGATGGGTCGCCTCCGCCTCGGCCCGCGCGGGCCGGGTCAACGCGTGATATTTCGGCGCGGTCTTTCCTTCGGCCAGCGCCCGCTGGACGAGGACGTCGATGACGCCGCCATTCTCCGCGTGCATGCAGATCGTGCCGCCGTTCTTCCCCGTTCTCAGCAGCGCCTTGAAGATGCTCCCATCGTCGAGCATGAAGACCCCGGGATAGGCCATGAACAGCTTGAACGACGTGATGCCCTGCTTGACGAGGGCGTCCATCTCGCCTTCCACCTGATCGTTCAGCTCCGTGATGATCATGTGAAAGCCGTAGTCGACGACCGCCTTGCCTTCCGCTTTTTTCGTCCACGTTTCCCAGGCCTGATGCAGGGTCTGGCCGCGGTATTGGATCGCGAAGTCGACGATCGTCGTCGTGCCGCCGAACGCCGCGGCGCGCGTCCCGGTCTCGAAGTCGTCGGCCGACGTCGCGCCGCCGAACGGCATGTCCATGTGGGTGTGGACGTCGATACCGCCAGGCAGGACATACTTGCCGGCGGCGTCGATGACCTTGTCCACGTTGGCAGCGGGAATGTCGAGCGACGTCCCGATGACGGCGATCTTCTCGCCCTCCACCAGCACGTCGCCGGTGTACTGATCGACTGCCGTAACGATCGTGCCGTTCTTGATCAGTGTGCGCATCGTGTCCCTACCGGGACCACGAAGACACGAAATCACGTCCTTCGTGTTTTCGTGGTTCCATGTGTCTTTTGAATGCTAGAACCAGCGGCTGATCGTAACCTTCTTGTCTGTGTAGAACTCGATGCCGTCGCGGCCGTGCGCCTTCAGGTCGCCGAAGAAGCTGTCCTTGGCGCCGCCGAACGGGAAATAGGCCATCGGCGCTGCCACGCCGATGTTGACGCCGACCATCGACGCCGTCGCGTGCTTGGCGAATTCGCGCGCGGACTTACCGCTCGACGTGAAGATCGAGGTCGCGTTCGCGTTCGGGTGCGCCCGCATCATGGCGATCGCCTCGTCGAGAGTCTTGACCGGGGCGATCGACGCCACCGGTCCGAAGATCTCTTCGTGGCCGATCGCCATCTTCGCCGAGACGTTGTCGAACACCGTCGGCCCGACGAAGTAGCCGTTCGGCCGGTCCTCAACGCGTGTCGTCCGGCCGTCGACGAGCAACTGCGCACCCTCGGCGACCCCCTTTTCGATGTAACCGACGACCTTGTCCCGGTGGCCGGCGCTGATCACCGGTCCCATGGTGACGCCGGGCATCGTGCCGTCGCCGACTTTCAGGCTTCGGGCCGCGGCGACCATGCGGTCGCGCGCTTCGCCATGTGCGTCGCCGACCGGGATCAGCATGCTGCCCGCGAGGCAGCGTTCTCCCGCGCAGCCGTAGAACGACTCGGAGATGATGTCGATCGACCGGTCGAAGTCGGCGTCCGGCATGACGACGACGAAATTCTTCGCCCCGCCCAGCGCCTGCGCCCGCTTCCCGGCATTGGTCGCGCGCTGATAGACGTGTCTCGCCACCGGCGTCGATCCGACGAACGACACCGCGCGGATCCCGGGGTGATCGCAGATCGCGTTCACGACGTCGCGGCCGCCGTTTACCAGGTTGACGACCCCCGGCGGCAGGTCGCATTGCTGCAGCAGATCGACCATCATGCGCTGCGACAAGGGCACCTGTTCCGACGGCTTGAGGATGAAGGTGTTGCCCGTGGCGATCGCGAACGGCAAAAACCACATCGGCACCATGGCCGGGAAGTTGAACGGCGCGATCGCGGCGACGACGCCCAGCGGCTGGCGGACGACATGGCAGTCGACCCCCTTGGAGATGTCCTCGAGACCGAACCCCTGCATCAGCGAGGGCGCGCCGCACGCGACCTCGACGCACTCGATGCCGCGGCGCACGCTGCCGCGTGCCTCGTCGAGCGTCTTCCCGTGTTCGGTCGTCACCGTGCGGGCGAGCTCTTCGAAATGCTGCTCGCACAGCGCCTTGAACTTATAGAGATACTGCGCCCGGGCGTTAACCGGCGTGTCGCGCCAGGCGGGGAACGCCTGGGCCGCCGCCTGCACGGCCGCGTCGACGTCGCCGGCGGTCGATAACGGCGTGCGGCCGATAATGTCGCCGACTGCCGGGTTGTGAACATCGAAGAAATCGGTGGCACGGGCTTTCACCCAACGGCCACCGATGAAGTTGTCGAGGGTTCGAACGTCAGGTCTTTCGGCTACGGTCATCGGGGCTCCTGTGGAAAGAAGCCCATTATATTGGCGGGGGCTGTGAAAGGGTTCGTCTACTGCGGCAACAGTACCGGCCTGGCTTCGCGCGTCCAGCCCTCTTCCCACGTCGGACGCGCCAGTTTGCGCGCGCCGGTCCGCAGGCGCTCGAGAGCCTTCTGGTCCGCGGGAAACGTTTCGAACAGATCGAAGAGCACATCCGCGAGCTGGCGGCCGTTCGAGAAGAGCAGGCCGTTGTCGCCGTGACGAACGCGCTCGGCGAGGCACGCGCCGTAGTCCAGCGCGCAGACCGGGACGCCGGCGCCGAACAGATCCGCAATCTTCATCGGAATGTCGAGCCCTGATGACGACCGGTGCAGGCACAACCCGAGGTCGGCGCTGCCGACGACGCGCGGGTAGTCCTCCGGTTCGAGGAAGCGCGCGCGCAACTGGACACGCCGCGCGGGCAGGCCGGCGAAGCGCCGCTCGAATTCCGCGCGCCGCGCGCCGTCGCCGGTCACCAGAATCACCAGCTCGGGGAAGCGCCGCGCGCTGTTGCCGGCTTCCCACCCGCGGATCCGCTCCTCCAGCCGCATGACGGCTTCGATGACGACGTCGAAATCCTCGTCCTCGGTCCAGCTCGTGGGGCAGACGATGAAGCCGACGGTGCTGGCGCGAATGCCGAGCCGCGCGAACAGCGCCTGACGGAACCGCTCGCGATCGGCGCGGTCGATTGCGGTGAACGCCGACGCCGGCCGGTCATACAGCACGTGCGCCCGTTTCACCCCGAACCGGCTCTCGAGAAACGCAGCGAGTCCGCGAGACACGCAGAGGTTCGCATCCACCCGGCGCGCATCCCGGCGCTCGAACCAGCGGGCAAACCGCACGGCCGGATGCCATTGCCCCAGCCGCAGCTGCAGCAGCGTGTAGCCGAGGTTGTGCCAGTCGACGACGAAGCGCACGCCGCGGCGCTTGAGCGAGAACCAGGCGACCGCCAGCGTCGGAAAGGCGGGCGGATTCTGGACGAGCACGAGATCGGGGCGCCTCAGCCGGCGCAGCGTATTCCACAACCGGAAACTGATGCGCATCGCATCGAACAGCCCGGCGACGGCGTAAGTCGACCCGGTGAGCTCGCCGCGGATTTTCAGGCGCGGCGTCGCCAGACGGTGAACCGTAATCCGCGGGTCGTCCGTAATCTCGCGCGGCAGCGGCGTCCCTTCGAGGCCAACGAGATCGACGTCCACGCCGTTGGCCGCCAACGCATGCGCGTGGTACCGCATGCGGGCGCTGCGTCCCAGATCTCCGAGGCAGACGACGGCGGCTCTCATCAGGGAAAGGCGAGAAACGGGGGCAGGGCTATTCTACTCGCGATGGGTGTCGGCCCAAAACCGCGCGAGCAGGTTGGCGGCGACGCGTCGTCGATACTCAGCCGTCGAGCGGATGTCGTCGATGGGAGCGATCTCGTCCACGAGGATCTGCTGCGCGTCTTCCAGCGTCGATCCTCCGGCGAGCGCCGCTTCCGTTCGCGTGGCGCGGACGACAGTCGGGGCCACGCTGCCGAGCGCGATCCGGACCGCGCCCGCTGGCGCCGAGCCACGGGCGGATTGACGCGTCGATGGGGCCACGGCGGCGACGACGATTTTGGAAATGGCCTGCGCCGCGCGCGTGCCGACTTTGCGGAACCACTGAGTGCCGCCGATCGCGGGAATCTCGAAGGCGACGATCAGCTCGTCCGGGCGGCGGACCGTTTGCCGGTATCCGGTATAGAACGCGGTGAACGGAATCCGCCGCGTTCCGGCCGCGCTTCTGAGCACGACGCCGGCATCGGCGGCCGCCAGCACGGGCAGCGTATCCCCCGCAGGCGACGCGTTGGCGACGTTGCCGCCCAGCGTCCCGCGGTTCTGAATCTGAACACCGCCGACCTCACGCGCGGCGGCGGCCAGCATCGGAATCCGCTTCCGCACCAGCGGCGACCGGATCAAGTCGCTGTGCGTCGCGAGGGCGCCGATCGTCAGCAGCTCGCCGCGCAGCTCGATGTTCCTGAGCGCGTCGAGCCCCCACAGATTCAGGAACCGCGTTTCCTTCAGCGTACCGAAGTTCAGCGACACGTACAGATCGGTGCAGCCCGCCATCGGCACGAGCGGCCCTTCGTCCCGCAGCATCTTCAGTGCGTCGGCGAGTGACTTCGGCTGCAG
>Ga0163163_10005444_pt1 | contig 11007 bp, 10 predicted proteins | sample S65metaG_FD_119766 | JGI IMG/M metagenome (GOLD analysis project Ga0163163, IMG submission 119766) | Switchgrass rhizosphere microbial communities from Kellogg Biological Station, Michigan, USA - S6-5 metaG | ecosystem: Host-associated > Plants > Roots > Rhizosphere > Soil | place: USA... | reverse complement strand
CGAATGACGATCAGCCGGATGACGGTCTGAACAGCAATATTCGGGCTGGCGAATGGCGGCCGGTGCGCCTCGACTATCCGCCTTTTGCCGAGCGCGCTCCGATCCTGCTCTCGTGGATGGTCATGACGGGCGGCTGGAAACCAACGCGCAAGACAACGTGTCTGATCACTGGCCGCAGCCATTGATTGGTTGGCCGATTGCGTGGTCACGGCGCTCGCGTGGCACCGGGGAAGTTCCTCGTAGCGCCAAGGAGCTCGTCGCAGACCAGCAATGGGAAGCGAGCCCAACTAAACCGCGGCTTCCTGAAGATCAGGCATACGTCAGAGGCTCGTGGGATCAAGGTCCCATTGTGTGCAACTACTTGCCGGCACATCATCAATGCGACGCATGAAAGTTCTTCCAGCTCCACGGCAAGGACCCACTCAAGGAGGTGCGCATGGCCACATACAAAGTCGGATACTTCGTCGGCAGTCTCTCGTCGACATCGATCAACCGTCTGCTCGCCAAGGCCCTCGTGCGCCTCGCGCCGCCCGAACTCGCGTTGAGCGAGATTCCGATCAGGGACCTGCCGCTCTACAGCGCGGACTTCGATGCCGACTTCCCGCCAGTGGCGCGCGCGTTCAAGCAGTGCATTGCCGACGTCGACGCGGTGCTCTTCGTTACGCCCGAATACAACCGCTCGATCCCCGGCGGGCTGAAGAACGCGATCGACTGGGCCAGCCGGCCCTGGGGCAAGAACTCGTTCGCGCGCAAGCCCTCGGCCGTGATCGGCGCGTCGCCAGGCCCGATCGGCACTGCGCTGGCACAGCAGAGCCTGCGCGGCGTGCTGTGTTTCTGCAACTCGCCGCTGATGAACATGGTCGAGGCGTACATTCACTTCAAGCCCGGGCTCATTACCAGCGACGGCGAGGTCACCGACCAACGCGTCGAGGAGTTCCTGCGCAACTATATGACGGAGCTGCACGCCTTCATCGTGCGTGTGCTGACCGTAGTGCCGCCCAGTGCCAAAATTTGTATTGTCTGAACAAATATACGACTGCGCATTGCGACGGGCAGCCACGACGCGAGCCGATCGCGTGCGAGGAGAACTCAACGCTCGTTCACGGAAACGCGAACGATGGGCTCGAGGCGCATCTCCACGCGCAGTTGGCCTTCCGAGCGCGAATTGTTTTCAGTCTGGACGCTTGAGTGCGATCCTGCGATGACTACGCGCTTGCCGGAAATACCGTTTTCGACGAGCGCGTGTGCCACCGTTTGTGCGCGCCGTTCCGCAAGCCCGGCCTTGACCGGTTGGTTGTCGGAATCGTCGGCGCGGACCTGCAGCGACACCAATGTCATCCGGTATTCAACCAGCACCTTGGACAACGGCTTCAGGGCATCGCGTACGCTCGAGTCGAGCTGCGCGCTCCCCCTTTCAAAGCCCGGTTGGAAAGACATGTCGAGAACGACGTAGTCGGCTTGCCGACCGACGCCGAAGTCCTTGCCGGCGATTTGTCTTAGTCGGCCCTGCAGAACATCCATGTAATAGCCGACCTCCGCGGGGCCCAGCGAGTCGTGGCTGTTTTTCGCCAGAGCCAACTTGATGCGGTTCTTGTCCTGTTGCTCGTTGCGCGGATCGAGCACGGCGACGCGCGCCGCAGTGGCGCCGGGAACAGCGCCGGTCGATTTCGGAGGCAACTGCGCCGGCGGCGGGGCGGGCTCGACCGGTGCTTCGACCGGTGCAGTCGCTGGCGCCAACGGCGCCCGCGTTTGCTGTGGTGCGCACGCGCAGAGCACGAAAACAATCGCGGCGGACAGCACAAGCTCACGATTACTGTGCATGTTATGCGCGAGTCGCCGCATGCTCTTCTCCCGGGGGGGCGGCAAGACCGCTGCGGTTGGCGTGGTAAAAATCGAGAAAGTCGTCCGCAGAGAGAGGTTTGCTGAAGAGGAAGCCCTGGCCGAATGAAACGCCGTGCGCAATCAGCCAATGCACCTGCTCGAGCGTTTCGATTCCTTCGGCGACTGTTTGCAGACCCAGTGATTTGGCCATCTCGATGACGTGAACGATGACGTGGCTGGTTGCCGCCTCTGTTCCAATGGCATCGACGAACGACTTGTCGATCTTCAGCACGTCCAACTCGAACGACTGCAGATAGGAAAGGCTCGAATAACCCGTGCCGAAATCGTCGACCGCCACCTGATGGCCGCGCTTGCGGAACTCACGAATGAGTGCACGCGACAAATCGTTCTTGATCAGTGCACGTTCGGTGATCTCGAGCTTGATCATCCCAGGCGATAGCCGTGCCTGCGCGAGACTTCTGGTAAGTTCATCGGCAATGCGTTCGCTTTTCAGATCGTCCGGTGCGAGATTGATATTTATGCTCAACCCGGGAAATTCGAGAAGGACGCGCTGCATATCGCGCACGACTGACCTTAGAACTGCAAGCGTCACGTCCTGGATGAGTCCGGCTTCTTCGGCGAGAGGAATGAAGACCTCCGGATCGACGGACTCGTCATTCTCCCGCTCCCAGCGCGCGAGGGCTTCGGCGCCGACGCAGCGACCGGTGGCCAGTTCCAGCACCGGATGGTATTGCACATGGATACGGCCGGCGGAAAGTGCCTGGCGCATTTCCACGGCAAAGCTGAGGCGATGGCGTGAATACCGCAGTATCAGATAGATCCACGCGGCCACGAGGAGCAGACCCACACCAGCGCCGGCTGCCAGGGATTGCGAGTGACGGCTCCAGAAGTTGTCGATCGGCTCCATTGCCACGACATCGATCGGCAAAACTTCGTTGCGCGAGAAACGCGAGGTAACGAAGCCCTTGTCGCGGTCTACCGTGACTCCGATCGGCAATGAATCCGGCTCGGGCAGTGCGACGTCCCACGGTACGGCGGACATCCGCAACTTCTCCACCCACAGCACGGCCTGGCGCTGATGCGTAGGTCCGACGTCCAGCAGCAGGCGCGGATCGATCGCCACGTCATGGTTGCCATAGCGCATCAGGAACAACTGTACGCCGCCAACTTCCGTCTGCGGTCCAGGCCACCAGGCAACGACTCCATTGTCGTAGATGCGATCCGCGCGAGGCGGCTTGAGTCCGTCGTGCGGCAGGAACCCGACGCCGCACACGCGATCCGTCGCCTGCCAGTAGCCAATTGCGCGAATGTGCGGACGGGAAATGGCCGCATCCTGCATTGCCTGCAAATGCTCCGGCCCACACCGTGGCGCGTGCAACTGATCGAATGTAGCCAGCATCTTTCGCGTGTCGAGGATGATCTGCTCGACCGGCTGTCCGAGCGACGCCGCCAAGCCACCGGCATACGACGCTTCCGAGGCTACCGATTCCTTCCAGAGATACCAGCCTATGGACGCAAACAGCGCCGCCGTGCCCAGGAGCAGGGAAAGCGCGGATGCGAATAGGATTTTTCCACGGCGGCGCATGGGGAGCGCGCTCAGGAACCCGCTTTGGATCGAAGGGCTGTGTCCGGCCAACCGTCGTGGCGGTGCGGTAGGGCACACCGGAGTCGAGAACTCGCAACGAAGTTCCTGCGTGACATCGCAGTCCTCCCGCCTACCAAGTCGGCGGAGCATAGCAGAAGCAATGGCTTGTACTGGCCGCAACGCGACACTGAAGCCGGCGAATCGAACAATGGCGCAAACTTTCGACCAGAGTTTCGACGCACCGGGTTAAGGCATCATGAGCGTCCGCAACAAATATACAACTGAAAATTGTCGATATTGGCGGCCCCGACACGATTCGAACGTGCGACCTTCCCCTTAGGAGGGGGACGCTCTATCCAACTGAGCTACGGGGCCGGCGGCCGGATTTTCGCATAGATCGGAATCGGTCTCACCATCGGGCGCGGAGGCCTCGGATACGGTCGGCGTCCTGACAGCGGAAGTCCACTCCGATCATGTTTGCCAGACCGAGTGGATGACAAGGTTTCGCCCCGCGGAGAGCACCTCTTGACCAGCGGCGCCGTTGAATGTGCGCGAATCCGCTGCGATCGACTTGATTTTCGAAAGGTTTGGCTCGATGTGTTGGTCCCATCGACGTCTATTCGCGTCGAACGCCATTCCGCCCCAGGAGCTCTCCCATGCAAATCACGATGCACGACACCCTCGTTCCGACCGCCAATCGCATGCTTGGCAACCTCTCGACTTTTCTCGACAAGGCCGCGGCGTTCGCCGAAGCGAAAAAGTTTGATGCGGCTGTGTTGCTGAATGCGCGCCTGGCGCCGGACATGTTCGGCCTGACGCGTCAGGTGCAGATCGCCTGCGACATGATCAAGGGCGCGGCGGCACGCTTGAGCGGGACCGAAATTCCGAAGTACGAAGACAACGAGACGACGGTTGCCGAACTCAAGGCACGTATCGCCAAGACCCTGGCGTTCGTCAACGGCGTCGACGCCGCGAAGTTCACCGGCAGCGAGGATCGCGACGTGGTTTTGCAGACTCGCGCCGGGGAATTGCGCCTGAAGGGTTTGAGCTACTTGCGCGACTACGTCTTGCCGAACATGTATTTCCATGTCACGACTACGTACGCGATCCTGCGCCACAATGGTGTCGAACTCGGCAAGCCGGATTTCATCGGCGCGCCCTGACGCAGCGGCGACGCCGAGCGCGGTAGCGCCCTCACGGCGGACACGAGAGCCCCGGACTTGTCACGCCTTCGTCGTGGATGCCGACAGCGTGTCATGACGCGAATCCAAATGCAGTCTGTGCAGCAGCGGATCGAACCCGACGCAACGAAGCCCGCACTTCGCGAGAGAAGTCGGGCGACGCCTTCCTTCGGCGCGTTACAGTAGTTCCGGCAAAACGAACACTGCCATGGCAGGACCGGATTTGTCCGGTTTCAGGTTCGCGATCACACTAGTGAGAACTTTAGCTAGCACTCAAGTGCCGATCGTGCTATAGCGGTACCGCGGCGGCTGGGATGAATGCGCCGCGTAAAAACTAGAAAACTTCCACAGGGGGAAGGCCATGTTGTTTTCGACGCGCGTACTCGCGCTCGTACTGCCGTTGTCCGCATTTGGCCTCGCGCATGCAGCGGCACCGCAGGCGCTGGGCATTCAGGGACATCTCGCCGATTCCGGCGGCCCGCCGACTGGCGCCGACCTTTCGATCACATTCCGCCTGTAGGACGTCCCAGTGGCGGCTTGCGCTGCGAAGCGAAGCCCGGCTGACCTGCGGGTCGGCGGCGGAACATCGCTATGGGAGTTCTCCCAAGCTCACGTCGTTGCCGGCAACGTATCTGGAGCAGCGGTTGTGTCGCGACGTCCAGATATCCCGTGACAACCAAGTGCAATACGACCGTGCGGTCAGGATACAACGCGATTGTGATTGCTGAGACAGCGTGTGCTCTCCGATCACTTGGAATCAGAAGTTTTGAAGATCCGGTAGTCGCAAATCGCGCGACATTCCGGGCCTAATAGAAAAGGGGGAGTCATGAGAGTTGGTACAGGGGAGATGCGCGCGCGCCGCGCGTTGCAGTGCACCGTGCTTGCATTTGCATTCGGCATGTTGTGCGGAGCTGCACTGGCGCAGGGGCTGGACGACGAAATATTCAACAGCAGCGCAGAGCCGGGCATCGTGCTCAGGGGCCGAGCCGCGCGCCTTCTGCTCGCCCGGCCTTCGTTCGCAGCAAGGCCGGTCAAGCAGATGCGCAGGTGGGGGCTGGTTCGCTCGAACGGCCTCGACGACACCCGGATGCTCGAATACGTGACGAACTCGCCGGGCGGCTCGTCGCGTGCGCCAACGGTCGCATTTTATCCGTCTATGCAGCCCGCTCACGCCGGTCAGGGCGCCGTGAGCACCGCGGGATAAAACACTCTACAGCTCATTTTCCATTGCTGATCAAAAAAACAAAAGGGGAATCTAATGCGTGGATTGATACGGGTCGTTCTGGCTTCGCTGCTGTCGATCGCGTCTGCAAGCGCGATTGCCGCGCCACCGCAGACGCTGGGTTATCAGGGACATCTCGCGGATTCCGGCGGCAACCCGATTACCGCGGATCTTTCGATCACGTTCCGGCTTTATGACGTCGTCAGCGGCGGATCGTCGTTGTGGAGCGAAGTCCAGCCCGCCGTGCAGGTCGACGGTGGCAACATGGCCGTGCAACTCGGCAAGGTGACGCCGCTGCCATCGAGCGTCTGGGGAAAACAGTTGTACCTTGGTATCCAGATTGCCGGCGACAGCGAGATGGCTCCAAGGCCGCCGCTGACCGCAGCGCCGTTCGCGCTGCGCGCGGGCGGTACGATGAAGAACACGATTGTCGTTTCGGCTGAAGGCACTGCACTGGAGAATGGCGCCGCCTTGCTTGCGGCTGTCGCCGGAACCAGCGCCGCGTCGGCAAGTCAGCCGGTGGCCGTTGAACTGGACGCAGGTACGTTCGATCTTGGCACCAGCCGGCTCAACGTGCCGTCATTCGTATCCCTGGTCGGTCGCGGTCAGGATTCAACGGTCATCACGTCCGCCAATGTGCAAGGCACGGTGATGCTGGCGTCCGATTCCCAGGCGCGCCGCTTCACCGCCCGCAATACGGGACAACCGCCGGACGACAACAGTGCCGCCTTCGGCATCGGCGCGGCGACACAGGCGTTCGACGGCACGACTGTTACCAACGTCACGATTGAGAACGTGACCGGCGAGAGTACCGCGGCCTCCGGAACCCCGGGGGCGCGCTGGGGCATCTACTTTTGCGCGAGCACGAGCCGGATTACCAACTCCATCGGCCGCGGAGAGGGCGGCAACAACAGCTTCGGAATACGCGCTGACTGTTTGACGACCGACAACATGCTCGTCGACGGACTGACACTGATCTCGTCTGGCGGCGCGGCAGGTGTTCGCGGCGCCTACTGGGCGGGCGGTGGAGTATGGAGCAACGTCAAGGTATTCATCGACCAATCTGCCTCGACGGGAGTGAACGGTATTTTTGGCATACGCCTGACCCGAAACGACCTTGGCGTGGGTGCGGGTTTGATCAATGCGCTCGTCAGCATCAATGGCGACAACCAAGGTGGGGTGACCACACCAGCCAACGTAGAGGGATTGCGTATCGACGTCGCCAACCCCAATGTCGTCGTGAAAGGGGCTGTTGTGCTGGTACAAAACGTCAAGGCGGTGACCGTCTATGGGATACGCGTCAACGCTGACAACACGGGCCAACGGAACGTACACATCAGCGATGCCGACGTACGTGTTACTGCGGTGCAGTTGGCGGCTCAAGGCCCAGGGACTATTGTGGGTCTCTACGCCCAAGGCGCAGCGCCTGAACTGGTGCGCAGCAAGATCAAAGTGGAATGCCTGCCTGGTGGTTACAACTTCTGTGGCGGCGCTTTGCAAAGTGTCAATAGCACCGGCACCGGTCTGCAGCCAGGCGCCCTTGTCCTCGACCAAGTCAGCATCGAAGTCGGACATGACGCGCCGGCGGACATCTCGGCCCAATCGGTGGCTTTCCAGCCGTTCGGCGCGGCGCGCGTCGAAAACTCGACGCTGCGCGTGCTGCTCAGCGCTTCCGATGAAACGCAATCGGGCGTCAACACCACTCAGGGCGGAGGCACTCCCGACGTGCGCATCCACAATTCCACGGTCGAGATCATTAGTGCGAATGCCGGAGGTCACTGCGCACTCGCGAATGGCGGTGGCGGCACCATCGAATTCCTTGGCGGGTATCTCGACGGCAGCAATTGCGGAACACCCGTCGGCAGCATCGTCTGCGCGGGCGTGACCAAGCGTGGCGTCGGCTTCCTTGCAAACAGCTGTAACTGAGGCAGGCCATGAATCATCCGACTGGAGTTACCAGGAAGCGGGCATTCGGGCTGGCAATAGCGGTACTGGCCGCCGCAGGTGGCCTGCGCTCGGCCAGCGCTGGCAGCGGGGATGCGCGCAGCGGCCACTATCGTGTGGTTGCCGGCAGCGCGGCGAGCGTCGCGGGAACGGCAAATTCGCCTGCCCATCAGGTCTATGTCGTTGGCGGCAGCGGAGCGGCAGTGGGAATTGCCGCAAGCGACAACACCAGCATCGTGGCCGGCAACAGTACGGTCGATCCGCCAGTGCGAATTTTCAGCGGCAATTTCGAAGCCTACTAGGCTGGCGGAGCCACTCCGAGGCCGGCGACAACCGTTGTCGGCCGCGCCTTCTTCTCGCGAGTTCATGTCTTGATCGTGGCTGCGTATTGCTCGAGCGCGTTGCGCAGCGCGCAGGGTGCTCGTTGGGCCATCATCCCTTCGTTTGACGCAAGAGCGCAGAGCGGTGGGCCAAGGCCCACCCTACGCGTCGCCGTGTTGAAAGTGCGGCGGCATGCTGATCGACGGCATCGCGCAGCGTGGCGACATCCTCGCCCCTGCGCAGTCCGCATTTTGGTCAACGATCACACATTGAGAATTTTAGCTAGTACTAAAGTTGCCGAATCATGCTATATCGGTAGGGCGGCGGCTGGGTGCGTGCGCCGGGGAAACTAGAAAAACTTCTTATCAGGGGGAAGTCCATGTTGTTTTCGACGATGCGCGTGCTCGCGCTGGGACTGTTGTTGTCTGCATTTGAGATCGCGTCTGCTGCAGCGCCGAAGACTCTCGGCTACCAGGGACACCTCGCCGATTCCGGCGGCAACCCGATTACCGCCGATCTTTCGATTACGTTCCGGCTCTATGACGTCGCCAGCGGCGGATCGGCGTTGTGGAGCGAAATCCAGCCCGCCGTGCAGGTCGACGGCGGCAACATGGCCGTTGAACTCGGCAAGGTCACGCCATTGCCGCCGAACGTCTGGGGCAAGCAACTGTACCTCGGCATCCAGATTTCCGGCGACAGCGAGATGGCGCCGCGGCCGCCGCTGACCGCGGCGCCGTTCGCGCTGCGCGCCGGCGGGACGATGAAAAACACAATTGTCGTTTCCGCCGAAGGCACGCCGATCGAGAACGGAACGGCTTTGATCGCCGCCGCCGCCACCGCTGCCACCACGGCCTCGGAGAATCAGATCGTTTCGGTCGAGATGGATGCCGGTACCTTCGATCTAGGGAATGCCAGGCTGGACGTGGCATCCTTTGTCGTGTTGAGCGGAAAATCCAGGGGCGCGAGCAACATAACGTCGGCGAATCCGCTCGGCACGGTATTGTTCGCCGGACACAACATCGGCAAGCACTTCACGGCGATCAATACCGGGCAGCCACCCGACGATAACCACTCGACGTTTGGCATCGGTGCATCCACGCCCGAAGGCACGATTGCCAGTTACGTGACACTCGATGACGTTGCCGGCGACAGCTTTGGCGCGGGCACGGTGGGAGGGCGTTGGGGCATCTACATGTGCGCGATCGGCGCCATTACCAATTCGCTCGCGTTGGCACAGAACGGAAACGTCGGCATCGCTCTGCGCGCGGATTGCGAGCCTGCCAGCGCATTCGATGGCGGCTTGTACATCAACGGGCTGTCGTTGCTGGTCGGCGACAGCATCGGCGGCGTGAGTGGTGCGTACCTGACCGGCGGCGGCGTGTGGAGCAATATCACCGTGTCCGTCAACCAGACAAAGACGTCCGCCCCTGACGGTTCGTTCGGACTGCGGGTGGTTCCGAATGCGTTGAACGTCTATGGCGGGCTGATTCAGAATGCCGTCGTCACCATCAACGGAAACAACCTCGCCGGCGCCACGACGATCAACTTGATCGAAGGATTGCACGTCAATTCCGGCGCTTCGGTCGATGTCAAAGGTATCCGCATCAAAATCGAAGGTGCCAAAGCGCGCTCCATCAGCGGCGTGCGGGTGATCGCAGACAATACGTCGCCGTACAGGGTTCACATCAGTGATGCCGACATTTACGTGGCGGGCGTGCAGGACGCAGGCCAGGGTGGCGGCGAGATCGTCGGTGTCCGGGCGGAGGGATCAACGCCCGAACTCGCGCGAACGAAGATCAAGGTCGACTGCCTGCCTGGCGGCGCCAACTTCTGTGGCGGCGTGGAACAGGAGTTCCAAGTTCCACCCGCCACTGGCATGCAGGCCGGGACGCTCGACCTCGATCAGGTCAGCATCGAAGTCGGGCACGATGCGCCGTCCGACGTTGGTTCGGCCTACTCGGTGGCTTTCAAGGCAGTTGCTTCAGCACGTGTCGAAAACTCGACGCTGCGCGTGCTGCGCAGCGCCGCCGATGAGGGAGGGGCGTGCGTCAACACCAGCGGCGGAGCCAGCACCAACGTGCACATACACAATTCGACAGTCGAGATCAGGAGCGTGAACGCTAATCCAGCGACCAACAACTGCGCGCTCGCGAATGGCGGTGGCGGCAACATCGAATTCTTTGGCGGGTATGTCGACGGCGACAGTTGCACATCACCCGGGAGCACCGTCTGCGCCGGCGTGAGCAAGCGCGGCGCTGGTTTCCTTGCCAACAGTTGCCCGTGAGTCGGTCCATGAATCAGCCGACTGGAACCTCCCGGACGCCGATATTCGCGCTTTCAATCGCAGTTGCGCTGCTGATCATTGCAGGCAGCCTGCGCTCGGCCAGCGCGGGCAGCGGAGACACGCGCAGCGGCCACTATCGTGTGGTCGCCGGAAGCGCGGCGAGCGTCGCGGGAACGGCATCGTCGCCTGCCCATCAGGTCTATGTCGTTGGCGGCAGCGGAGCGGCGGTGGGAATTGCCGCAAGCGACAACACCAGCGTCGTGGCCGGCAACAGTACGGTCGATCCGCCAGTGCGGATTTTCAGCGGCAATTTCGAAGCGTACTAGCGGGTCAACTCGGACAGCATCCGCCGCAGGTTCTTCCGCTCCCCATCGAATGATGGGGAGACGAAGCGGGGACAGGGAGAAAGTCTATCGACTCGCCGTCGTTTTGGACCTTCTGGTTCCAGTCTTACGACGCGCCTGCTTGATCTGGTCGCGCCGCCGCACCGAAAGCGCGGCAGCGTACTGATCGACGGCTTTGCGCAGGGTGGCGACATTCTCGTCCCTGCGCAGTCCGCGCTTGGTCAATGCCTTGCGCATGCGCTTGATCAGGTCGAAGTCGTGCTCGTCGCGATACGGCTTCAAGT
>Ga0163163_10005441_pt1 | contig 11009 bp, 11 predicted proteins | sample S65metaG_FD_119766 | JGI IMG/M metagenome (GOLD analysis project Ga0163163, IMG submission 119766) | Switchgrass rhizosphere microbial communities from Kellogg Biological Station, Michigan, USA - S6-5 metaG | ecosystem: Host-associated > Plants > Roots > Rhizosphere > Soil | place: USA... | reverse complement strand
GATGTTAATGATTGCTCAAGCTTTAGCCTGTTATAGATCTCCGATACAGTAATTTCCTTGTTTTTGTGAATTAGATTTAAAATGTTCTGACGGACCTTATGATTAATAGCTCTTAGTGTCAGCGCTGCCTTCTTAAGTTCATCCAATTCTATTTCTAGGCCGTTTCCCTTTGAATTCGATTTTGACTTGAGTTTGACCATGGTTGCAGTTGTTCTGTGCGTTCAAAGTAACAAAATTCTATAATAGCCCGAACAGCAAGTTATTTTGATGAACAAAGTTGAGAATACCCTTTTGATGGTATTTTCAGGTTGCAGCATATAATTTTTTGAGAATGCCAATATGAACAGTAACGACTACCTTTTAATATATTCATTTAGAGCTTTTACATACAATTCGAATGCTTGCACTCCTTTGGCCGTTATTTTACAGGTTGTTTGGGGATAGTTATCTTTAAACTGTTTGGCTACATCAATATAACCGGCGTCCTTAAGCTTTTGTATTTGTACACTTAAATTACCCGCAGTGGCATTTGTTTTTTCTTTTAGGTAAGTAAACTCCGCCTCTTTTACCGAAATTAAAAGTGACATTACGGCAAGTCTTAATTGTGAGTGCAATATGGGGTCAAGTTCTTTAAACAATTTCAGCCTTTTCTGTTCTATGCAATTTTCTAAATTCTTTGTAAGCAATATGACCGGGAATAATATATCCAAATAACACACCCAAGGCATGCATCACCATAACCCATTCAAATGTTTTTACAAATAGTGCAGCGATACCAAAACCCCAGGTCGTATACGCTGCAATGATAGAGGGTTTAAAATTTAAAGCACTTCCATAAATCAACATCCAAAAGGCATATAAGCTTATTAACAACGCAAACCCTTTTGTTGGCGGTACACCCGCGTTTATGGCAACGATAATAAACACCAGGCTAATAAAGAACCCGGCATTCAGTCTCTCAAAAAGATCCTTTGTATAGGTCCTTACTTTTATTCTTTTACTGATAAATAAACTACTGATGGTCTCGTAAAAGAAAATTACAATAGTAGCAATGCCAAAAAGATTCCAGAAAAAATAAGTATTAAACCATTTGAAATGCAGGTTAGCAATAGTGAGTAAAGAGGATATAAACAGCATCCAGCCCCAAATTATCCATCCTTTTCCATCATCTTTTTGTTCCTTTTTTGCAGTTTGAATCATTTGCTGAATCAGCAATAAACTCTCTTGCTGTGAAATTGGTTTCTCTTCCATATCATTTCTTTTTGGTTGCTAATAAATGGCCGGGAATAATGTAACTGCTTAGAATGGCAATTGCAGCCAGTAACATTTGGTAATCGTAATGCAGGTAGCCTGCAATGCAGGCAAGTATCCAATTAATAATGCCACCGATTACCAGCGGATTAAATTTTAAAATTCGCCCTGAAATAAAGGTGCCGAGGCCATACAATAAAATAAAGAAAGGGTATGAAAACAACCATCCTTGCCTTGTACCGGATATAATCACACTTAACACAAAAAAACTAATGCCTACGCCTGTCCATAAGGACGCCATGCTATCACCAATATAAGTTCGAACGCCTCTGTGCCTATTTTGTTTTGTCGCGTGAATAATGGTGACGACGACGGCCGGAATAACACCCAACCATACTAAATAATGGCGCTCATAATGAAACGCCACTTTTAAGATAAATTGAGCAAGGATAGCAAGGAAGGTATACCATCCCCACAACAAAAAATAAAATCGGTTTTTGCCAATATTGTTTTTTGTTTTGTCTATCATCGATTGTATCAACAACAAACTTTCCTGAGGAGAAAAATTTCCTTCCATTCTTTAGGATTTGATCTGGCTTAAAAAATATTGAACGGTCGATCTGCCCCAGTTTGGATCAAGTTCGCTTGCCGGCTTAAAAGATTGATACTTCCTCAATGCTTCTTCAAATAATTTTTTGGCTTCTGTTTTACTTCCACCATACTGCTCAGGGGTAAAAAATTTGTCCTGGCCTTCCAGTAAGTAAATTCTTGGGTTTTCAGGATTTAATTTCCTTGCAGTTTCTAGGGCTTGCTGGGCTTGTTCACCATAGGTCATGTAACGATTCATTGGATCGACCATCATTCTTAAGGAAGCAATCATTTTTTTTGCTGCATAAATTTCAGAATTGTCTTTATTTAAAGCTTCAGCCTTTGTTATCATTTGCTCCGCTTTATCGGCAAGTGCATCCAAATTTTTTAATTCAGATGGATTGGACACATTACTTACATAAATAAAATTTCCGGCGTTCAGCTGCGCTAATGCGGCGTAGTAATAGGGAAGCCATTGCGTTTTTTCAGCATCACCAATTCTTTCAAACGCCGCCGAGAGATCTTTTAAACTGGCGACGTCCCGTGTGGTGTCTAATACAGCAATCTTCTCTTTCATTGTGGATTTATATTTTTCACTTTGTGCAAACAATGCAATCGTACCAGCGATCAGCGTGACTGTTAAGATGATCTTTTTCATGATGAAATTTTTTTTTGATTTTAATTAAGTAATTTAAAATTTACAGGTTGCTATTAATAACGTCCTGCGTTCTGTCCACACCAAAGCTGAAAAATGCACCCAGGTAAATAAACGTTTTTGTTGGCGGCACAATTGGTTCTTTTCGTAATCCATTGTACGAATAAGTGTATCCATACACCTGTTTGCTGGCTAATACATTAGTAATAGAAAATACGAATACGCTGAATTTTGACGCACCTTGTTTAAAAACATTGGGCAAATAATTGACACTAAAACTTAAGCTATTATAAGGTACGGTTGTGCCCTGATCATAAATAGCATATTTCTTATTGATATCATCATAACGTATATTATAATAGGGACGACCGGTGGCAAAAACATAATTTGCATTGAACTGAGTTTTCAGTCCCGACACAAATTTTTTCATTACCAGGTTTGCTGTATGTTTTGTGGCATAATTGGGTTGAATTTCTGATGGATAGTTCAGAAAATCTCTTTTTGTATCCAGATAAGAATAGGATATCCAGTAATCAAAATTTTTGATGGTTTTACGATCCCTCCAAAACACTTCAAATCCCTGGGCATAACCATGACCACTATTTGATGCAGCAATTTGCTGGTTATTATTGGTACCAGCTGTTTTTAGCAGATCCTGGTATTTTTTGTAAAATATCTCGGTACGAAAAGTTATTTGCGAAGTGACTTTTTGATACTGTGCAATGTAGTGTGTTGCTTTTGCAAAGTTTAATTCGTTTGGGGAGGGGAGGTATTTTTTTTCCGGGTTTTGATAAAAAATGCCGTAAGCGACAGACGCCTGACCTTCGCGACCCACCTTGTACGCCAGCGAAATCCTTGGAGCTACATTGAATTTATCCAGTGTTTGCGAGTGCTCAGTCCTTACGCCCAGTTTAGCAGCCACGTCGTTGGTTAGGTAAATATCTGTTTCAGCAAAACCAGAGTAGAGTTTTTCGTTTATACTAATGGGATACTTCTGGCCATTATATAAAGTATATTCACCTTTATCGTCACTGTAATTGAATTCTGTGCCAAACCGAACGGCACTTAATCCACGGAACCTTCTTTCAAACACGCCTTTTGCATTGAAGTAATTACCGTTTGCATCAAGCAAAAAGTTTTTGTATTCTAATCCTGATAATATAACATCCGTGTTATTTATATCCTGGTTACTTCCGTTAATATCATCTTTGTTATTGGTGTATGAAACACCCGCATTGAATTTCCATTTTGCACCAAGGTTTTCCTTCCATGAAAGATTGTGATACATATTGAGATTCTTAAGTTGAAAAGCATCTTTATAACCTAATGTATCTATACTTGTTGTTCTAATACCAACCTTGTTATGGCTGAAGTACCCATAATATTTTAGAAAACCAGTTTTGGAAGTTTTAATCCGGAAGTTCGCATCGCCGGTATGGTATTCCGGAATTTTAAAATAGTCAGGTTTCGTCTCTAAAATTTTAAAGGCGAGGTACACATTTGTGTATCCGTAACTCACTCCCCAGGATGCATTTTTCTTTTTTGCCAACTTCTGAAACCCTGCGCTGCCTCCAATAAACGAGACACCAAGATTGGCCGAGCTCTGATCCGGCAAATCAATGGACTCAAGAATAAGTGCAGATGACAGAGCCTGCCCATACAATGCCGAATAACCACCGGCACTAAAAACAGTTCCTTTAAAAATGAAAGGTGAGAAACGTCCACGTGTAGCAATATTTGGTTCACTGGTGTAGAAGAAATTATTTACCAAAGTGCCGTCAATAAATATTTTGGTTTCCGCAGCAGTGCCACCACGTACAAATAAACCCTCCTGCTCTCCTACCTGTTGCGACCCAGGTAAGGTTTTGATGGCGCCAGTTATATCTGCATTAGCACTTGCGGTGGTAACAATATCAATAGAGTTTAAAACGGTGGTTCGTTTTCGGTCGCTTGCCTCAAAAGCTCCAGCGGTAATTACTACAGCTCTCATTTCATTAATCTCCTCTTTTAAAACAATAGTCATTTGCTGCGAAGTACCATTGAGATCTAATTTTTGTTCAAACGTCTTGTATCCAATTGCAGAAATGACAAGGATTTGATTTCCTTTTTCCGTGGTTTTGAAACTGAATTTTCCGGTTGAATCGGTGGTGGCTCCGTCATAGCTGTCCTTAATAGCAATGGTAGCGCCGTTAATAGGTATTTTATTATCTTTTACAATGCCAGAAATAATTGTTTGCGCAGCTGCAGTTTTTAAAAGAAAAATTAAAGCAGTCAGTAAGGCAATCTTTCTCATATTCTCGATTTGCTTTAACAAACATAAAGTAGTTTATATTATAAACCAAATTTGATTTTCATAAAAAAAAGCGGCTTTATAGCCGCTCTTGTAAAAGTTTCTTTTTACTTATTTGTATTGTGGTATGATGCCATTGGCAAGTTCCACCATTTTCTTTACACCATCGTCGGGCAAGTTACCGCGTTTAAATTCGGCCAATACTTCGGGTATTTTATTTTGCATTTCCATCAGGAAGTGCTCTTCAAATTCTTTCACCTTGCTTACTTTAACATCCCGTAACAACCCCTGTGTACCCAAATAAATAATGGCAACCTGCTTTTCTACAGCCATTGGGGAATATTGCGGTTGCTTTAAAATTTCAACATTTCTCGCACCCTTATCCAATACCAGTTTTGTTGCCGGGTCGAGGTCACCACCGAATTTAGAGAAGGCTTCCATTTCACGGTACAATGCCTGGTCAAGCTTTAATGTACCGGCAACTTTTTTCATGGATTTGATCTGCGCATTACCACCAACACGGCTTACAGATATACCCACGTTAATAGCCGGACGGATACCGGCGTTGAACAAGTTCGTCTCAAGGAAGATTTGTCCATCTGTAATGGAAATAACGTTTGTGGGAATATATGCAGAAACGTCTCCAGCCTGTGTTTCTATAATTGGCAATGCTGTTAACGAACCGCCTCCTTTTGCCAAATGACGGATACTTTCGGGCAAATCGTTCATTTGCCGGGCTACAGCATCATTAGCGATAACCTTAGCTGCTCTTTCAAGTAAACGGCTATGCAAGTAAAAAACATCTCCAGGATAAGCCTCACGTCCAGGAGGACGGCGAAGCAATAACGATACCTCACGATAAGCTACTGCCTGTTTTGAAAGATCATCATAAATAATCAAAGCGGGTCTGCCGGTATCACGGAAGAATTCACCGATGGCAGCGCCGGCAAAAGGTGCATAGAACTGTAAGGGAGCCGGATCAGAAGCAGATGCTGCCACGATAACTGTATATTCCATGGCACCAGCATCCTGTAGGGTTTTCATTACTCCTGCTATAGTAGATGCTTTTTGTCCGATAGCTACATAAATACAATAAACAGGTTTTCCTGCTTCATAAAATTCTTTCTGATTGATAATGGTATCAATACAAATTGCTGATTTACCTGTTTGGCGATCACCAATTACCAGCTCCCGCTGACCGCGTCCAATTGGAATCATTGCATCAATAGCTTTGATACCTGTTTGCAATGGCTCTTTCACAGGTTCGCGATAAATAACACCCGGAGCTTTTCTTTCCAACGGCATTTCATAACGTTCACCGGTAATGGGTCCTTTTCCATCAATTGGTTCGCCCAGCGTATTTACAACACGACCAACCATTCCTTCACCCACTTTGATAGAGGCAATTTGTCCTGTGCGACGAACTTTTGAACCTTCGTTCAATGTTCCGGTATCTCCCATTAACACAGCACCCACATTGTCTTCTTCCAGGTTCAAAGCGATGCCCTGGACACCGTTTTCAAATTCAACAAGTTCTCCCGCACGAACATTACCTAATCCATAAACACGGGCTATTCCATCACCGATTTGTAATACACTTCCTACCTCTTCCAGGTTGGCAGTGGCATCAAACCCGCTTAGCTGTTGGCGAAGAATTGCACTTATTTCATCTGGTTTTATATCTGGCATATATCAGAATTAATTTAAAAACTATAATTAAAATCGATTGTGTTCTTTTTTTAGTGTTTGCAATTATCTCACTTTGTATACAAAATCATTGTTCTCGAATTGCCGCGCTATCTGCTTCAAATCATAAGCTAGGCTTGCATCAATAAATTTATCACCTGCCTGCAACACAAATCCTCCAATTAAATTTGGATTAACAGTTGTTTCAAGCTCGATAGTCTCCATATTGCTTGTTCTTCTTACCTGGTCAACTATTTTATTTTTGATTGCATCGCTCACTGGAACTGCCGTAGTTAGCTTAACAATATGAATTCCTTTTTTCTGTTTGTATTGTTTTATAAACGCTTCGATAATTTCGGGTAATTCGCCTTCGCGAGTTTTTATTGCCAATAACCTGGCGAACGACCTTGTTATTTCAGTGACATGTTTCCCAATAACGGCATCAATAACTGCCTGTTTCTTTTCATTAGTTATGATTGGACTCCGCAGTACATTTAAAAATTCGCGGCTTTTTTTTGTAAGCTGCTGCAGGTACAACATATCCTCATATACTTTCTCCAGCTCGCCTTTTTCAATGGCCAGGTCAAGTACTGATTTTGCATATCTATGTGCTAAACGTGGATTGGACATAAATTCAATTTATCAATTTGCCATTTCGACGATTTGACGCTTTCACCACATCAAACTGTCGGCACTGCATATTAACTCAGGTTCACTTCCTTCACTAAATCCTGTATGTGTGCTTCCTGTGCCTCAGTAGAAGCGAGCTGTTTTCTCAATACTTTTTCAGTTACCTCAACCACCAATTTTCCTACCTGGTTTTTAACATCCGTAATTGCGGCCATTTTCTGTGCATTGATCTGCTGTTGTGCTTCAATAATAATTTTGTTCGCTTCAACTTTTGCCTGTTCTTTAGCCTCATTTATAATTTTGTCTTTTGTATCCCGGGCTTCTTTCAACATAACGCCTCTTTCCTCACGGGCCTTAACCAGTAATTCTTCATTTTCACTTTTCAGTTGCGCCATTTCGGCTTTTACACGCTGAGCAGTTTCCAATGAATCTGCAATCGTTTTTTCCCTTTGATTTAAAGAATTTAAAATAGGCTTCCAGGCAAATTTTCCTAAAATGAAAAGCACTATCACAAAAGCGAGTAGTGTCCAAAAAATTAGTCCAAACGAAGGGGTAAGAAGTTCCATATTTTAATTTGACGATTTGACAATTCGACAATGATTTCTCAATGTACACAGGTCTTTCTTTGTTCAATATTGTTTAGAATGATGACGAGTGCGACGCAACAAAAGTTCAATAGTAGTATTGCTGCTTAGTACCCAATCAGCATTCGCATTTAAAGATCTGTTTGTGTTTTGAAAACAGTTTGTGTTTTTAATTGGCACAGTGATCTATTTTCAAATTGTAAAAACTGCACCTGCGGCCCTGTGCTTTAGGTGCAGTTTGTGTTTTTAGTTGAGCACTTCGACAAGCTCGATGCAAGTTTACACGAACATCGCCAGGATACCTGCAATAACCGCAAAGAGGGCAACACCCTCAATTAGTGCAGCTGTCAGGATCATGTTTGCGCGAATGTCATTAACTGCTTCCGGTTGGCGTGCAATAGATTCAACAGCACCACGTCCGATCTGGCCGATTCCTATGCCGGCACCTATCGCAGCCAAACCTGCACCAATTGCACCACCTGCATTAGCCCAGGCAACATCGCTCAACAATACGAATAATAAATCCATGATTCTACGTTTATATTGGTTTAAAAAAGACTTAAACTATTACCGGATCTTCATGATGATCGACATCATCATGACTTCCTTCAAAAGCCTGCCCGATAAACACAGCGGTCAAATTGGTAAAAATATACGCCTGCAAAAAGGCAACTAATATTTCAATAAAATAAATGAATACAGTAAAAGCAATTGATATAGGCGAAAAGCCCCAACCCACTCCTGCACTAAGGTTGCCAAAGATGAAAATGAGTGAAATCAAACAAATTATAATAATGTGTCCAGCAATCATATTGGCGAAAAGTCGGACAATTAATGCAATGGGCTTGGTAAAGATTCCCAGTACCTCCACTGGTATCATAATGGGCTTAACCCCGCCCGGAACGGGAGGATTAAAAATATGTCCCCAATAATGTTTATTACTACTAAATAAAATAACAATGAAAGAAATAATGCCTAAAACAAATGTGAACGCAATATTACCGGTTACGTTAGCTGTGCCTGGAATTAACCCGATAATGTTATTGATCAAGATAAAAAAGAACACTGTAAGAAGATAAGGCATATACTTATTGTATTTATGCCCCAGATTGGGTTTGGCTATTTCATCACGTGTAAATGTAATCAGCACTTCCATCAGATTTTGAATACCTTTTGGCGCCTTACTTGCACCCTGCTCCCTATATCTTTTCGCCACAGATAACATTAACCAAATCAGAAGGGCCATCGCAATAATCATTTGAACCACGTTACGGGTTAATGAAAAATCGTAAACCGAAACGTTTTCAAGTGGAAGGCTTTTGCTATCCACAGCAATTATACTTTCATTTCTTAAAGCCTTAACCTGCTCTTTGCTATACCCGCTTTTTAATAAATGTTCTTTATACTCTGGAGTAACTAAGAGATAACCATCGTGAACATCCTCTCCATGGTGGAATTTGCTGGAACTAAAGGCAGAAAATCCTTTTTGGGGAGAATAAAGAAGGACGGGAAGAGGAATTCCTACATGATGCTCCTGGCCATCACTGCCTTTGTAAGTAAGAAAATGGAACTGGTGTGCATCAAGAACGTGTCCGAAAATGACCTCATTGGCGTCAAATTTTTTGCTTTCTTCCTTCTTTAAGGGTTCTCCGTTTTCATTGTGAATATCGCTATTGGCGTCCCCATGCTCTTGTGCAAAAGAATTGATCCAAAATAGGCTGAAAGCCGCCACCAACAAGCATTTGACACCTTTTCCAATCATACGTACCTGAAATTTGCCGCAAAGATAAGGGGAGGCAGGGAAAATACAGGTCTTATTTAAGAGAATTATAAGAGGTTGCTTTAAATAAAAGACCCTCTGAGAATCCGCGATTTTTTATAGTCAATTGAAGCTGGCGAAGATTAAAATATCTTGTAGTATCTAAGCTTGTATTCAGCAGTATTTATACCGAACGTTACTTTCATGTCAACCAGACCTACACCTTGGGCGTAGTACGAAACCCACGTTAATCCTTCATCTGTATATGCTCCGCCATTGACACTTTTTTGCGATTTCCAGGTAATCTTATACACGTTATTAAATGTTTTTCCATTTACCGTTATAGAAGTATTCGCATCATCGCAATTAAAGACGTACTTCAGTTTTGTTGTTACATTATTAACTTTCCCTGTAAATTCAGCAGATTGCCATGTCGCTCCGGTGGTTAATCCTTCTTTTAAAAATAGAATATCGCCTTCCGGAGTTGGAGAATCAAAGGAAATAACCGAATAATCATCTACTGTGGTATATTCAAAATAATCATTGCCTGTTTTTCTAAAATGATATTCCCATTGGGAAGTGTTTGTATTATCATATTCTGTAATTACACGATAACTATTACCATTATGGGTGGTTGTACCATCATTAACTCTCTTAAGAGTATCTGTTGTAGTCGTACTAAGAGCATCGTTGTAGGTCCAGTACGAATTTGCAGTTAACGGCAGGTGATCCGTATTGGGTGCAGTAGTTCCTGGCTGAACAGTTATTGAAAAAGAACAGGAAGAGGTACCCACAGTAACCGGAAAAACCTGTGGCCCTGAAGCAGTTGGAGTACCTGAAGCTGTGAGAGTTATGGACTGAACTCCCGTTGCGGTAAACGTTCCTGAGCCTGAAAACGAAAACCCAGCCACCGAAGGCGTGGTTATGTTCCATGTGCCAACGTTAGTAACACTTACTTGAATAGTAATCTTATTTGCCGATGTCAGGGCAAAGCCTTGAGTGAAGGTTCCTGCCGGTACTGCATTCATACAGTCCGATCCACTGCTCTGTAATGTGTAAACAGCCGTGCCGCCACTGCCACCCGTACTTGGAAGAACTATGACAGGAACACTGCAAGAGCTGCTGTCAAAGAACACGATAAAATCGTTTGTACCCGCAGCACCTGGAGTACCAAACCCCTTCATGCGGACACTATTTGATCCAACTGTACTGAAGTTGCCTGACCCACTAAAATAATAGCCATTAACTGTGTCTGTATAAACGGTATAATGTCCGGCTTGTGTAACATCAATCGTTACATCAATATAATTGGAGTCGCCGAGCGATGTAGTAGCAGTATAAGTTCCTCCAACTTTTTTTGATAAACAATCGCCAGAGGAACCTTGTAAGGACCCTTTAGAAGGCGTTCCTTGTTCAAAACTTTCTTCCTTTTGGCAGGAGACAATCAGTAATAGGAGAAAAACGGATAAAAAACTTAAGTAGCGACTCATAAACAGTACTGAATTATTGAGTTATAAACGGAAAAATAGTCAATCTATTGCAAGAACCTTCTTTTCGAATTGCATT
>Ga0163163_10005440_pt1 | contig 11009 bp, 17 predicted proteins | sample S65metaG_FD_119766 | JGI IMG/M metagenome (GOLD analysis project Ga0163163, IMG submission 119766) | Switchgrass rhizosphere microbial communities from Kellogg Biological Station, Michigan, USA - S6-5 metaG | ecosystem: Host-associated > Plants > Roots > Rhizosphere > Soil | place: USA... | reverse complement strand
GGTTTTACTTATCTCGGCCTGCTGTTTGCGCTGGCGCTCGCCGGTGTCGCGCTTGCACTGGCCGGCTTCGTGTGGCACACCGCAAGCAAGCGCGCGAAGGAAGCGCAATTGTTGTTTGCCGGTGGCGCTATTCGGGACGCGATCGTCAACTATTACCGGCGCTCGCCCAACGGCAACCGGCAGTTTCCGCGCGCCTTGCAGGACCTGGTCGAAGACCGCCGTTACATCACGGTCGAACGGCATCTGCGCAAAATCTATGTGGATCCGATTACGGGTAAACGCGACTGGGGCTTGATCACGGACGTCAATGGCGCCATCGTCGGCGTCTACAGCCAGTCGCGCGAAGAGCCACTCAAGCGCGATAACTTTCGGGAGACGTTCACCGCATTCGCCCAGGCCCGGCATTATTCGGATTGGAAGTTCAGCGCCGCGATTCCGGAAACGACGCCTGGAGTCGACGTGGCGGTGTCTGCCGCCAACGGCGACCATGCTCCGCTGCCCGGACGCCGCACCCTGCCGCGCGCGGGCCCATGAACACGTGAGCTGTCGCTCGACGCGCCTCAAATATGAATGAAGAAACGTGAGTTTCACTTGCGCAATGCGCTCCCTATTCGCGGCGATCGTCGGTGTATTTGCTGTATTCGTCGTTGCCCGGCGCAGGCCCATGTGCCTGCGCGCGGGAGCGCGGCTGGCCAGGCGGCTATCTAACGTAGCGACGTCGTTGCGGTTACGCGGGGCCAGAGGAGCGATCGTTTCGCGCATCGACCCGGGTTCGCCGGCGGAAAAAGCAGGACTCGAAATCGGCGATGTCATTATCCGGTTCGCCGGCAACCGGGTAAAAAACAGCGCTCAACTTCGGAAGTTCGTCGCCGAGGCGAAACCGGGGTTGGACGCAGTGGTTGAAGTGGTACGCAACGGCCGTCGGCAAGCCTTCCGCGTGACCATTGGCGAATCGGCGCCCGGGAGCGCGACTACGGATAAGTCATGAAATGGCAATGGATCAATAGCGGCTTTATTGGAGGCAGCGAAGGGCAAAAGCGAGTCTTAGGTTCCATTCCGGCGATTTTCGAAAGCCTGTCAATTCTCCGACGCAACCGCTCTGACTTCGACGCACCTTGCGTGCTGTTTTGTGAAATATGTCACGGTCATCGGCCCTGCCGAGGCCGTACGGGGCTGGCCCGCATTTTGCGAGAGTGTCTGACAGATGAACACTCTCCCTTACATTGCCAGGTTTCGCCTCTCCAGCGTCGCGGCCTACCGCTCGCTGCGGGCTCTGACCGACCGCGAGAAAAAACACCTGCTGCACGAGATCCTGCAGATCCGGGGACTGATGCCGCTCCTTATGAAGCCGCGCAACAAGCAATTGTGGACGCCCGAGGACCGGGAAGAGCTGAGGGTACATTTGCGCCGTTTGTCCGGCATCAGCCCGTATTTGCTCGTGCTTGCCTTGCCCGGTTCGTTCCTGCTGGTTCCCGCGCTTGCTTGGTGGCTGGACCGCCGCCGCAACCGCTTGCACGCGGCGGCACCTGTTCTTTAGAGGTTACGGAAAATGTCGCGCAAACCGCTCGAGATCATGGTCGTCAACATTTCCGAAGAGGGGCTCAAAAAGAAGCTCAAGTTCATGCCGCGGCATGCAACCGCGACTTTTTCCGGCACGCAAATACGCGCGCTGCTCGAGCTAGTGTCGGGTATCGAGAGCCCGCAGGCATCGCTGCTCGATCGCGTGCGCGAAATCTCCCGCGCCGCCAGGGTGACGCTGAGTCGCGACGAAGTAGAGGTATTGCTTAAGCTTGCGCTGGAGGTAAAGCGTAAGGCTTGAGGTTCGTCAGTCGGTATTTGTTCCCGGCGTCACTGCTTCGAGATCCCCACGTAAGGCTTCACCTGTTCCGCGGTTTCTTCGAACAGATCCCGGTTGCGCGATTCCCATTCCGCGACCTGGCGATCGGCCTCCTGCGGCGTCACGCCCAGATTCTCCTGCAGCTTGGTGCACAGCGCGCCGCGTCGTCCGCCCACAGCATCCAAATCATCGTCCGACAAGGTGTGCCATTGGTCTTTGATTCTACCGCGTGCGTCCATCCAGCTGCTCTCTACGATGACCCATTCCATGGTGGCCTCCTGTAAAACATTGGGAAGTTCAGCCAGACAATATTGCGGAGAAAAACGGCAGAAATCTGTAGGTGCAGTGCGGATGTTGTTATAGGACCCGGAGAAGCCCGTGCCGTGCGCTAACCGAGGCAGGCTATCCTGTAACCGTCACCACGATCCGCCGGTTATGTGCATGCGTGCGGTGTTCCCACAGGTAAATTCCCTGCCATGTGCCAAGCAGCAGCTTGCCGTTGGCGATGGGCACGGTAACGGATATCCCGGCGAGCAGGCTGCGCGCGTGCGCGGCCATATCGTCGTCGCCTTCGGTGTCGTGGTGGTATTCGGCGTCGCCATCGGGCGCCCAGCGCTGCGCGAGCATTTCTAGATCGCTGCGCACGGTCGGATCGGCATTCTCGGTGATGATCACCGAGCAGCTCGTATGCTGCGCGAACACATGGGCGATCCCGCGCTCGATTTTTGCGGCCCGCACGATGCGCGTCACTTCCGCGGTGATCTCGGAAGCGCCACGGCCGACGGTTGAAATTTCGAATATGTCCTGAAACGTCATGTTGTCAATTTTCACTCAGGCGGATGGCGCGATCAATCGCTGAAGCTCGAGCGTAGCCGCGCATGTCTTGATAGTATTGCCGCTATCCCGTCACATTCAGGACATTCTACGTTGAGTGCTGCTTACGATCTGGTTGTCATTGGCGGCGGAATCGCCGGTCTCACCGCGGCCGGTCGCGCCGCTCAAGCGGGGCTGCGCGTCGCAGTGCTCGAGCGCGGCACCGATGAGGCCTATGCATGCAACTCGCGCTATTCGGGCGGCATCCTGCACATTGCATTCCACAATATCCGCGAGCCCGCGAGTGCGCTGCTCGAAGTGATCGAGGCGGCGACGCGCGGCAAGGCGGAACCGAAACTGGCCAAAGCGTTCGCCGACAATGCCGCCCGAGTCGTCGACTGGCTGCGCGATGAAGGCGTCGAATTCATGAGTGTCGGCAACATTGCCTACCAGCAATGGGTATTGGCGCCGCGGCGCCCGCTCACGCCGGGACTCGACTGGAAAGGGCGCGGCGCGGACGTCGCGATGCGCCTGCTCGAAACCAATATCAAAAAGCGAGGCGGCGAAGTTTTTCGCGGTACCGCGGCAAGCGGACTTATCGTGAAAAAGGGACGCGTTGCCGGGGTCGCGGCTATGCGCGCGGCGTCGGCGATACTTTTCGACGCGCTCGCAGTCCTGATCGCGGATGGCGGCTTCCAGAGCAATCTCGATCTTCTGCGCGAGAACATCTCGGCGCAGGCTTCAAAGCTCATGCAGCGAGGCGCGGCCAACGGCGTCGGCGACGGACTTAGAATGGCGCGCGCCGCCGGCGCCGCGACCAGCGAGCTCACGGATTTCTACGGTCATTTGTTGTCGCGCGACGCGTTCAGCAATGACCGGGTATGGCCATATCCACAATGCGACGAACTCGGTGTTGCCGGTATCGTGGTCAACGCCAGGGGCAAGCGCTTCGTCGATGAGGGTAGGGGCGGCGTATTCGTCGCCAACGCAATCGCGCGCCTGGACGATCCACTGACCGCGTGCGCGGTATTCGACGAACAGGTCTGGCAGGGACCGGGCAAGAACGCGCGCATTCCGGCGAATCCGTTGCTGGTGGAAGCGGGCGGCACCGTACATTCGGCACCGACGCTCGCCGCACTCGCAAAATTGATCGACGTGCCCGCCGCCCGGCTCGAGCAGACCGTGAGTGAATACAACGAGGCTTATGCGGCCGGTACGCTCGCGGAACTTCATCCCGCGCGCAGCAGCAAGCCGATACCGGGCAACGCGCCGATCCCGACCATGCCCGTCAGCACGCCGCCGTATTATGCGGTGCCGCTCTGTGCCGGCATCACCATGACCATGGGCGGGATTGCGATCGACGCTCACGCGCGTGTGCTGCACGAATCGGGAGAGCCGATTCCCGGACTTTATGCGGCGGGTTCCTCCACCGGCGGCCTCGAAGGCCGCGGCGGCGCGCATTATCTCGGCGGACTGATCAAAGCCGCGGTGTTCGGGTTGCTTGCGGGCGAGCATGTCGCGGAGACAGCACTTCGACAGGCGGGACAGGGACTTGGGAAGGGGATGACATAAACATCGTCTAATCCGTGGTCTGCAGGGGTTGCGGTGAAATATGCTGCCGAAGGTGCGTTGACGCACATACAATCGCCGCTGACCCGACGATGATGACGCTTCAGGATAACGCTTGAAATCGCGAAAATCCTCATTTTTTAAAGGAGGCTCACGTGATCAGAATCACCGACAAGGCGTTTCGTTATACCCCGTCGTACAACACCGACCTCACCAAGACGTTCAAGAAAATCGAGCAGGCGGTGCGGACTGCCGCCAACCAGAACATTGCCAACGCTGCCAAGGCCAAGTCCGCGGTGTCGACCATCGCGTGGCGCGGTTCGCCAAAGTCCTGAAGAGCGGCCGTTCGCATTCACCTAAAAGCTCGTAATCGTCCGTTGCTGCAAAGCTGACGGAGCGGTCGGAGTCGGCGCCTCGCCTGAAAAATAGTTTCTCCGTACGGCCGGCGTATCATTGGACGATTCGCGAGAATGACTCAGCTTGCATAAGTACTGAGTTGCGGTAGTGAGGTGCGGGTGTCATTCAAGCGACCTTCCAATCCGTATCAAAGACCGACATGAAGAAGTCTCTTCAATTGCTGGTTGCCGTTCTTCTGGCCGGTAGCGCCTCCTTCGCATCCGCTCAATTCAGGCCCGACGGCTTGACCAGCGGCCCCAGTCCGAGTTCCGCAACGCCAGGACCACCGGCACCCGTTTCCCCGCTTGTCAATGCACCGCCCGTGACTCCCAGTGCGCAGTTAGGCAATTGCGACTCCGGCGGATGTTGGGGTATTGACGGCGCCCGCTACAATCGGGCAGGGGATGTCATGTTCGGCAACAACGGGAAAATTTGCAGCATCGTATCGCCAGGTGCGCCGGCAATTTGCAGTTGAGCGGCGGTTGGAGAAATTTTCCCGACACGATTCGATGCGTGAACAGCTGAAGCGTAGTTTCAACGGTTGCGGCGACGCGTGCCGCGCTAACCTGGCGTTCGCACGATGAGCCTTGCCATCGTTCCCCTCGCCGACGCGCACTTCGAAGACTTGCGCAAGGCATTCGACTCGATCGCGCGCGAGAAGCTTTATCTTGCGTTCCTCAAGGCGCCTCCGGTGGAGCAAGGACTCGCCTACTATCGGAACATAGTCGATAACGACCTTTGCCACTTTGTTGCGCTTTTAGACGACGTCGTGGTCGGCTGGTGTGACGTTCTGCCGACGCATGGCGAGGCGCGCGCTCACGTCGGAACCCTGGGCATTGGAGTTGTCGCTCGAGCCCGTCACATGGGCATCGGTCCAAAACTCGTCCGGGCCGCTCTGGAGAAAGCACGGAAACAAGGTTACTCTCGCATCGAGCTCACGGTACGCATGGACAATAAGAACGCCAAAGCCCTCTACAAGCGTTTCGGCTTCACGCTGGAAGGAGTTAACCGCAACGCTTTCCTGATTGACGGCCAGTTCTATGACACTTACTCGATGGCATTGCTACTCGATAATGGGCCTGGCGACCATCGTCGCGATAGCCGTGTGGAGTGACCGGGAGCATTTGTGCGGCCCGTTCCCCGATTGGAGCGCGTCGGCCTACGTTCTTCCGTATCCGGCTGGTTCCAGCTACTACGTCAGTCAGGCCAATTGCTCGAGCGGCGGCCACCGCGGCCCGTACCAGTATGCCTACGACTTCGTTATGCCTGTCGGCACACCAGTCACCGCGGCGCGGGCGGGGGTCGTTGCCGAGATTCGCATGAAGTTTCGCGACGGCCAGTCAGGTGAAGGCGAATCCAACTGGGTCAAGATACGCCACGCCGACGACACGATTGCGGCTTACTCCCATCTCACCGAGCACGGCGCGCTGGTCGGGATCGGCGACCGTGTCGAGGCAGGGCAGCCTATCGGATTGAGCGGCAATAGCGGCAACACGGGAGGCCTGCCCCATCTGCATTTCCATCTTTGTCTCTGCTCCGAGCCGGTCGATTGCGGGACGCTGCCCGTGACGTTCCGCAATACCGATGCGAATCCGCACGGCCTCGCGCCGAGGCGCAACTATCTTGCGCTCCCTTGGGCGAAGCCTGGCAACTGAACGCGGATTACTGACGTCCACCACCGCGCCTGAAGCCCGCGATGACCAGCAGGCCGAGCAATAATGGAATCGCGGCTGCCGGCTCCGGAACGGCCGCAAGGGTTCGCGGCTCGCCGTAGATGAAATCGTCCATGACCACGAGATCGACGTTGGGCGACTCAGTCGGTCCAAGCGCGGCATTCCCGCTGGTGATGCGCACGCGCCCGATTTGTTCGCCCGCATTGAACACGCCGCCCAGGAAGGAGAGCGTCTCGTTGCCAATACCGCTCGGAGCGGAGATGGTGCCGAGGGACACGTTGGCAAGATCGAAAAACTGAATGCTGGTCGTGTTCGCAAGGTCGACGTCCGAGAAGACCGCACCGAACCCAGAGGTGAAAGCCGGCGTCGTGCTGCCGGGTACAAAGAAATTTATATCGACGATATTACTGCCGAGCGCGGTGAAGAGGCGCTGTGCGCTGAAGGTCGTGAACAATCCTGTATACGCCGCATTGAGGTTGCCGAACTCGATCGGCGTCCCCGAGGCGGCGGTGGCGCTGACCTGAAATCCACTGCCCGGCGTTGAAAAAACAACACCGCGCGGCGAGTTCACATTGAAAAAATTCGCGGCCAGGTTATTCGGCGCCGACGATCCATCCGGCACGCCATCCCAGTTGATTTCCCGGCGACCCGCGCCGAAACTGCCGGCAACGTTGGCGTTCAATGTCCCCAGAGAGGTGCGAAAGTTGTCCACCGTCGTCTGGATATCGCTGGCGTTGTTGCCGCTGGCGGAGAAGGTGACAAGCGCTGCCTGCGAAGGAGTCGCTGCTGCAGCGAGCAGAACGGCAATCGAGATGAATGCGATTGTTGATAATCCATGAAATGGCGGCATGATTTTCCTTTCGCTGTTGGCGGGCGGTCACCTGCCCGGTGTTAAATGGAGGGTGCTGACGAATTCCTTCGGCATACCGGGAGCAGGATAAGTATTCAAGCGGCGACGGAAACCGTCTGTCAGTGTTTGTCTGATTCGTACCAATGGACGTAGCCCAAGAGGTGACCATGTCTTTTTCGGCCGGCTTTAACATTCGCCAGCTCACGAGCGACGACGAGGCGTTGATGAGATCCCTGCTGGGGATGTTCGGCAAGGCTTTCGGCGAAGCGCAGGCCTACTGTGGGAATCAACCCGGTGCCGGCTATCTACGGCAACTTCTGGCGCGCGACACCTTCATTGCGCTCGCTGCATTAAAGAACAATGAGGTCGCGGGCGGCCTTGCGGCATACGAATTGCAAAAGTTCGAGCAGGAGCGCAGCGAAATCTACATCTACGATCTTGCCGTCGCGGCCGAGCACAGGCGTGAAGGCATCGCGACGGCATTGATACGAAAACTCCAGCAACTGGCAGCGGCGCGCGCCGCCTATGTAATTTTCGTGCAGGCGGACGTGGGCGATGCCGCAGCGATCGCGCTTTATTCGAAGCTGGGCGTTCGCGAGGACGTCTTGCACTTCGATATACCGGTGCCAGATGGTAATGACGCTCCGTAACAACCGGTTGCGTCCGCGGCCCGTCGCTAACCCGCGGCGGTAGATTGTCCAAATGCTTTCGCCGCTCGTCCAAGTCGTCCCATTCCCGACGTTAACGAATCAATTTGGCGGGTGGGCGTACGGCAACGTACAGAGGCGCGTTGCCCAAGCGCCTACGATGCCCACTTCATCGCCACACCCAAGTGGCTTTCCACGAAGAATAAATGAGGAGGGCGTAATGAGTCTGGGAATGATTCTCCTGATTCTGCTGGTGCTGGCACTGGTGGGTGTTATCCCGGCTTGGGGTCATAGCAGCAGCTGGGGTTACGGCCCGAGCGGCGGCATCGGACTGGTTCTGTTGATCGTCCTGATCCTGTTGCTGATGGGCAAGATCTAAATAAACATACCGCGTCGAGCGTGACGCTTAATCCAACGAGGAGCATGAGTATGAACAAGGACCAGATAAAAGGCGTGGCCACGGACATCGCGGGCAAAGTGCAGGAGCAGGCGGGCAAACTGATCGGCAGCAAAGAGCAGCAGATCAAAGGACTATCGAAGCAGATAACCGCCACGACGCAAAAGAGCTTTGGCGACATCGAGCAATCGGTAAAAGACTTGAACAAACCGTAATCCTGAAGTGTCGCCAGATGGCGACATCATCGCCGGCGCTGCCTGCGGCGGCGATGATTGCGAACAGCCAAATACGAATTGTCAGGCGTAAAATTGTGCGGTCATTTGGCGCAGAGTGTGTCCATGGGATCCAACACAGGTATGGCCGGAGCTTTAACAATGGCGCTATCGCACGCGTCCATGCGATTCCTCGCGGGCGTAATGCTGTTCGCTTTTCTGGGCGCTATGTCACCCGCGCAGGCGCAACATCCGCTAGAGCAGCGCCAGCTTCAACTACGCATTCAAGAACTCAAATTGCAGCAGTCGCAACAGGAACTGATGCAGGAACAACGGCTTCAACAGCAGCAACTGCAACCGTATCAGGCCCCGCTTCAACAACAACAATTGCAGCTACAGCAGCTGCAACTGCGACAAGGGCAAGAGCAACAAGTAGAATCTCTGCGGCTGAAGGAGCAACAACGGCTTCAAATCAAGGAGGGGGTATCCGTGGGCCGTATCCCCGCAATCCCCCCGACAACCTTGACACCCTTCTAACGGAGAGTGCCTTTGTTAAATGTAGATATTCGACTCCCCGAGCCGGAACTGGAATCGATCTTAAGAGCGAAATGCGCCCAGTTCGGCACGGTCAAGTTTATTCGATTGATGCCCGTCGCCAAGGACAACCTGCACCGTTTTGCATTTGTGCAGATGTCCACTTTGGCCGAGAACATGGATTTGGCGGTCGCTGCCGGCGGTTCGACCCTCGGCTCTGGAGTCGTTGCGCTATGCCTGGAGGCAGATCCGAAGTAATTCCCGCGCATGAAATCGTTCGGTATCGCGGCGATCGTCGCGCGCTGCGCGACGGATGCGATTAAGCAAAGCCCGCGAGTTGTCGTTATGCGAGCTGACGTACGCACGCCGGCGGTGAGGTGGCCGTATACTGGGATTTTCAGGTTTCCGCACCTAATGCCCACCACACCAGCATGTGACAACTGCGCGGGTCTCGCCAGTGATCTTCTCGTCAGGGAACCCCATACCGGATTGCTCCCGTTATCGAATGACTCGAGAGTCTCCGGCAGTAAAGCGCAATATCAGTGCGCTACGTGCGGGTATCGCTGGTATTTCGGCCCGGTTGGCTGGTTGAGCGTGTGGGACTGAGCATCCCGGCAGGGCCGTATTCGCTGTCTGCATCCCGTATCAACGCACCTTGATTTCGACTCGCCGGTTACGCGGCTCGGGTACTTCATCGGCAGTCTGAATCAGCGGCTCGCGCTCCCCGCGCGCCGCGATCGAGATGCGATCCCGGGGCACGCCGGATGCAACCAGCCGCGCAGCAACCATCTCCGCGCGTTTGCGGGACAAGGCGTCGTTGAATTCATCGCTGCCCATGCGATCGGTGTGTCCGATGACCACGACCTCCGCTCCGGACCACGATGCGACTTCCTTCCGCGCCTCTTCGAAGGCGGCTTTCGAAGCCGGCGTGAACTCGTCCGTCGCCAGGACGAAAAACATGGTGAAGACTTTGGGCTGCCGCGCCTGCGCCGACAACAATCCGCCGTAACGCTGGTCGACTTCCTCCGCCGTGCTGGCGCTGCGCGCGACACTCGCGCCGCGAATTTCGGCGCCCGCGTAGGGTGTGCTCAGCACCACTTCCGCATCCTTCGTTTTGACGATCACGCCCGACGGTTTCCCGGTTTCCGACGGCAGCAGGATCACGCGGTCCGGTACCCGTTCGGGAGGCTTGGATGCGCAGCCAAGCAGCGTCAAAACGAGAGTTGCGGCGATACCGAGCTTCAGAGTCAATTTGTCCCTACATCCACGACGAATTCAGTGCCGCGAATGCCGATCGTTGCCGTCGGCGTATCGAAGCGCACGTTTTCGGGTGAATTCCTGCCGATCAGTCCGGTCACGACCCGCATGGTGCCTTTCAGAAACGACACGACCATGTCGCCTGCGTAGGAGCTCGGATTGAACTCGAATTCGCGGATCAGCATCTCGCTGCTAGGCCCTATCGTCAAGCGCGTGTCGTCGTACAACATGACCCCGACGTAGCTATCGCGTCCGCTGACGATCCGATCCCCGGCATACACGCGCTGTCCCGGGGCGATAGGCAGGACTGCCGAGTCGCGAACTACCGTTGCGGAACCGGCGAGCGTCTTAACTGTTCCCGCGGCGTCCGCACCCCACGCGCCAGCACAAGCGGCCATGAAAATAAGGAGCGCGATAAAACTTCGACCGAGCATTTGCGCGAAGCGCGCCGGTTCGTCCATGGAGATGACAGATAGTGTTGCAGTTACTTGCTTCATTGTGACTCCCCTTAACGGCGTTTTCCCACGGGTTCGCCGAATAGATGCGAGCGAAAGAGTAATGCCGGGGTATCGACGTGTCAACGAATCCCACGTGACGTCCGTGACATATGTCACCCGCATCGTGCATGCAACGCATTCACCATCAGGTTACCGATGGAAACGGGGCTGCAACTGTCACAACGGCTATTGAATTACTTCATCCGCACGCAACAGCAGCGATTGCGGAACGGAGAGGCCAAGCGCTTTCGCAGTCTTGAGATTGACCACGAACTCGATGAGCGTCGGCTGCAGCACGGGCAGGTCGGTGGGCTTGGCGCCCTTGAG
>Ga0163163_10005439_pt1 | contig 11015 bp, 9 predicted proteins | sample S65metaG_FD_119766 | JGI IMG/M metagenome (GOLD analysis project Ga0163163, IMG submission 119766) | Switchgrass rhizosphere microbial communities from Kellogg Biological Station, Michigan, USA - S6-5 metaG | ecosystem: Host-associated > Plants > Roots > Rhizosphere > Soil | place: USA: Michigan... | reverse complement strand
GCTCGTCGGCGACGACCTCCTCGGGCCGGCGGCGCAGCTCGAGCAGAGTGCCATCGACGTCGAAGAAGTAGGCGGAAGACTCCGGCGGCGCGATTTCGATGAGATCGGCGACGATCCCGTCAGGAGGCGCGCTTGCGGGTCCGATCAGCTCATCGGCTGGCATGGATCTTCAACAACGCACGCGCGGCGAAGGTTGCCGCGTCACACCGTTACCGCGCACCCATAATCACATCCGGCAGCCAGGTCGCAATCGGCGGCGCGATGCAGAGGAGCACGATTGCAAAGATCATCAGGCCAACGAAAGGCATGATGCCCCAGATGACCTCGCCGAGCGGAATGTCCGGCGCGATGTTGCGGATGACGAATATGTTCAGCCCGACCGGGGGGTGAATGAGGCCGAGCTCCATGACGATCGTCATGACAATGCCGAACCAGACGAGATCGAATCCCGCGGCCTTCAGCGGCGGCAGGATAATCGGCGCGGTCATCAGAATGATCGAGACCGGCGGCAGAAAGAAGCCGAGCACCACGACGAAGAGCAGGATCATCGCGAGCAGGACCCAGCGCGAGAAGCCTGTCGCAACAATGCTCTCCGCCGCCGATTGCGAAATGTGCAGGTAGCTCATCACGTAGGAGTAGAGGAGCGACATGCCGATGATCATCATCAGCATGGTCGATTCACGCAGCGTCGCGGCGAGGATCGGCTGCAGGTCGCTTGGCTTCCAGACAAAGTAGATGATTGCGATGAGGACCAGGGCGAGAATCGCACCCAAGCCTGCCGTCTCCGACGGCGTGGCATAGCCGCCATAGAGCGCGATCATGACGCCGGTTAAGAGCAGCACGAATGGCAGGACGCGCGGCGCATATGCGAGTCGTTCGCGCAGCGTGTAACGCTCTTCCGTCAGAAGGCTCGACGTGCGGCCGTGCGCCGCAAAGTCGCGTACGGCGGTCCGGCGTTCCGCGGCGTAACGGAACGTCGCGTAAATTGCGAACAAGCCGACGAGAAGCAGGCCGGGCGTGATGCCGGCAAGGAAAAGCCGGCCGAGCGATTGTTCCGATGCGACGGCATAAAGGATCATGGTGATCGACGGCGGCAGCAGGATGCCGAGCGTGCCGCCGGCCGCGATGATCCCCGAGGCGAACCCCGGCGAATAACCGCGTTTGCGCATTTCCGGAATGCCGGCCGAGCCGATGGCCGAGCAGGTCGCGGGCGACGAACCCGCCATCGCCGCGAACAAGCCGCAGGCAAACACGTTGGCGATACCAAGGCCGCCGGGAATGCGATAGAGCCACACATGCAGCGCAGAATAAAGATCGGCGCCGGCGCGCGAGCGCCCGATCGCGGCGCCCTTCAGAATGAACAGCGGAATCGACAGAAGAGTGATCGACGCCATCTCTTCATAGACGTTCTGCGTCACCGTATCGAGGGACGCATGCGGCATGAAGAAGAACATGAAAATGATCGCGACCGTGCCGAGCGCAAAGGCGATCGGAATACCCACGAACATCGCGGCGAGAGTCGCGCCGCCGTAAAGCAGCCCGATCGCGAGCGTGCTCATCGCGCCGGCCTTCGCGCCGGCTGCGGTACGGATTCGGCAATCAACTGAAGCAGGATTTGCAGCGCGAGCAGGCTCATCCCCGCACCCATCAGCGAATACGGAATCCACAGCGGCGTTGCGAAGGTGGAGTCCCTGACTTGTCCGTCGACCCAGGCTTCGTGCATCAGCGTCCATGATTTCCACGAAAAGAAAACGCAGAAGGCGAGGCTGGTGCCGTCGGCGCAGATGACGCGGAAGCGATTTGCCGCCGGCGATAGAAGCTCCGCAACCGCCTCGATGGCCACGTGTCCGCGCACTGATTGGACATAGGCCGTCGACATGAAAATCGCGCCAACCAGCAGGATGACACTGATCTCGTCCTGCCAATCCGTCGACGCGCGCAGAAAATAGCGGACGAAGACGCTCTCGCTCAGCACGACAGCCGCCGCGACGAGTGCGATCGAAGCCGCGATAACGATCAGCCGGTTGAGGCTCTCAAGCAGCCATTCAACCGGCCGAAGACCGGGGAGGCTGGAATGTTCCGGTTCGGGCGATGCCGTGATGTCGAGCGCGGCATCGCCCTGATGACGCGTGATCAGGCGTTCTTCTCCGCCACGGCTTCGGCAAGCTTCATGAAGCGTGCTGTCGTCTCGGATTTGCCGGCATAGTCCTTCCAGGCGGTGTCGCGCGCGATGTCCCGCCACTTGGCAAGAGAAGCGTCATCGAGATCGTCGATCGTCACGCCCTTGGCCTTGTAGACCTTGACGACTTCCTCGTCGTCGGCTTTCGCCGCATTGGTTCCGAAGCTCTCGAGCGATGCGCCGATCTCCATAATCGCATTCTGCTGATCCTTCGGCAGCGCATCGAAGATCGCCTTCGACATCATCAAAGGCTCGCACATGAACCAATAGGATTTGCCGTGGCCGGTGGTGAGGTGCTTCGACAGCTCTTCGAGGCGGAACGAGATGAGGCTCGTCGATGACGTCACTACGGCATCGGCGGCGCCGGTCTGCATCGCCGCGTAGGTCTCGTTCGACGGCATCGACACGACGGCGGCGCCGGCCTGCTTGAACATCATGTCCATTTCGCGCGAGCCGCCGCGGACCTTCTGTCCCTTGGCGTCTTCCGGCCCGACGAGCTTGTTCGCGCGCGTCGCGCAGCCGCCCGCCTGCCATATCCAGGAGACCATGATGATCCCCTTGTCAGCGAGGAATTTCGTCATCTCGCGGCCGATATCGGAATTCTTCCATGCCGCGCCCTGCGAATAGGAAGAGACGAGGCACGGCATGAGACCGATGTTGAGTTCCGGCAACTCGCCGCCCGCATACGGCATCGGATAAAGGCTCATGTCGAGCGCGCCTTTGCGCATCGCCGAGAACTGCGCGTTCGTCTTCATCAGCGACGAGTTCGGATAGACCTCGGCAACAAGCGCACCGTTGGTACGCTTGGCGATTTCCTGTGCGAATTTGCGGCAAAGGCGGTCGCGGAAGTCGCCCTGATCGATCGTGCCGCCGGGGAATTGGTGCGAGATTTTGAGCGTCTGGGCTGCTTGGCCGCGTGAAGCTTTGAGCAGAGCCGGCGCGGCGATGGCGCCCGCCAGAACGTGGCGTCGTGAAATCATTGAAACCTCCCGATTCGCTCAAGTAGTCCGAGCATTGCAGGCAACACACAACACGCCGCTGGGGCTTGTCAACCGAACGAAATGACTAGGGAATAGGTTGCTCACGCATCCGGAATAGAGCCGCGATTCACCAATTTGAATCGTCGACTTTCGGAGTCCTTGCCAAGCCTTTCCTTCCGCCCAAGATTAATCCTTGTCTCGGGACGGGAGACGAGGGGGCCGCAGTGCGAGGATCGGAGGAATCCAATGGATAGACGTGGTTTCTTGAAAGTGGCACTCGGCGTTGCCGGAGCTGCCGCTGCTTTGGCGACCCTGCCCGCCGAAGCAATGCCGCGCATGGCGCCGGTGCCGGAAACCGGGCCGAAGCCCGGCGAGGCGCCCGCCGCCGCAATTGCAACGCCGGAAGACATTGCCGAGGCGAAAGTCGAGAACGTCTACTGGCGCCGTCGCTGGGGTTATCGCCGCTGGGGTTATCGTCGCTGGGGTTATCGTCGCTGGGGTTATCGGCCGTGGCGTTGGCGTCGCCGGTATTGGCGCCGCCGTTACTGGGGCTGGGGCTGGCGTCGCCGCTACTGGTGGTAAGTCGCCGGCATAGCTGAGTAGTGAGTGACCTGAAGAGCGCGCCACCCAGCGCGCTCTTTCTTTGCTCACGCCGCAAACAGCCTTTCGACGGCGGCCCCGGCCGCAAGAACATTCGCGTCCGTTCCGCGCGCGCCCATCATCATGAAACCTACCGGCATGGCGCCGGCATCGGGAATCGGCAGCGAAAGACCGCAGCAATCGAGCAAATTGAACACCGTCGTGTTGCGCAGAACCTGCAGATTCACGCGCGCGAACAATTCGTCGTCTTTTCCCAATTCGTCTATCACGGGAGCAACGACCGCCGTCGTCGGCAGGATGACGGCATCGTAAGGCGCGAATTGTTCAGCTGCTTTCTCGACCGCGGCACGGCGAATCTCGATCATCCGCACGTAATCGGCGCCTGAGACCTTGCAGCCGGATTGGATGCGGCGGACCACGCGCTGGTCGATTTCCCTTGGGCGGTTTGCCAGTGCATGGCGATGCACATAAGCGGCCTCGACAGCCGAAATCGAGCCGATGGCGTGGATCTGATCGAGCTGATCGAGCAGCGGCTCGATATCGGTCTCGGCGAGATAAGCGCCAGCCGTTCTCAAGAGCGAGACTGCCCGATCGAAGGCCGCCTCGACGGCCTGGTCGAGTCCGGTCAGAAGCCGGCCGCGCGCCAGCGCGAGCCGAAGACCGCCGGCTTCACGGCGCGGCAGCGGCGCCGGCGTCTCCCCGGCGAGGATCGCACCCGTCATCGCCGCATCGGCGACCGACTTCGTCAGCGGCCCCACCGAATCGAGGGTCAGCGACAGCGCCATCGCGCCGGTGCGCGGCACCCGAGACTGCGTCGGCTTGAAGCCGGTGACGCCGCAGAACGCGGCAGGCACGCGTACCGAGCCGCCGGTGTCGGAGCCGAGCGAAATCTCGCACATGCCGTCTGAGAGCGCGACGGCGGCGCCGGAGGAAGAGCCGCCCGGCACCCGTTTGCGGTCGGCCGGATTGCCCGGGGTGCCGTAATGCGGGTTCATGCCGATGCCGGAGAAGGCGAACTCGGTCATGTTGGTCTTGCCGACGATCACCGCACCCGCGGCGCGGAGCCTCTGCACGACAGGTGCATCGGCTTTTGCGGGAGCGGCCTTCTCGTAGACCTTGGCGCCGCCGGTCGTCGGCTCGCCGGCGACATCAAACAGGTCCTTGAGCGAGATGATGCGACCGTCGAGCGGCCCCAAGGGATGCCCATATTTCGCCCGCTGATCGGCGGCATCGGCGGCGGCGCGCGCTTCATCGACATAGAGCTTGCGGAAGGCGCGGCTCCCCTCCCCTTTCGGATCATCGATACGGGTAAGCGCCGCCTCCAGGCGGTCGCGACTGGAAGCAACCATGCCGCTACCAAGTCCCGGTATTCGGCATCGAGGCCCAGGGCTCCTGCGGCGGCTTCGGATTGCCTTTTTGCAGGAGCTCGATCGAAATGCCGTCCGGTGTGCGGATGAAGGCCATGTTGCCGTCGCGCGGCGGACGATTGATCGTCACGCCGGCATCCATCAGCTTCTTGCAAAGCGCGTAGATGTCATCGACGCGATAGGCGAGATGGCCGAAATTGCGGCCGCCTGTATAGACCTCCGGATCCCAGTTGTAGGTGAGCTCAACGAGCGGTGCTTTCGTCTCCTTGGCACGCTCGACATCGTCGGGGGCAGCCAGAAAGACGAGCGTGTAGCGTCCCTTCTCGTTTTCGACGCGACGGACCTCGACCAGTCCGAACTTGTTGACGAAGAAATCGAGCGCCTCATCGAGATCGCTCACACGGATCATCGTGTGCAGATATTCCAAGGAAGCCTCCGTCGGCCTTCAGGCTGATGGGACCTTCTAGCGCATCCCTCGCCGCATCCGCTACTGCCGGATTGCTTGGAATAGAGCACCCTTCTTGCTAGAGCGGCGCCTCACGGGGTGCCGACGTGTCGGATACACAAGCGCTGAAACAGACGGCCGCGCTCGCTTCGATCGGCGCAAGCGCCGCATTGACGCTCGCCAAACTCACTGCCGGCCTGTTCTCCGGCTCGCTCGCGCTCTTGTCCGAGGCAGGTCATTCCTTGCTCGACACGGGAGCGACGATGCTCACCTATTTCGCCGTGCGGGCGGCGGGCAGGCCCGCCGACGAAGAGCACCATTACGGCCACGGCAAATTCGAGGCGCTCGCCGCCCTCGCCGAAACCGGATTCCTTTTCGCGCTCGCCGCGTTCGTTGTCATCGAAGCCGTGCGCCGGCTTTCGGGACCCGAACCGCATATCGATGCGAGCTGGCCGGTTTTCGCCGTCCTTGTCGTGTCGATCATCGTCGATATCACGCGCTGGCGCGCCCTGTCGAAAGTCTCGCGCGACACGAAAAGCGATGCGCTCGCGGCGGACGCTCTGCATTTCTCCAGCGATTTTATTGCCTCGACGCTGGTGCTCCTCGGACTGATCGCAGCGCGCTACGGATATCCGCAGGGCGACACGTTCGCGGCGTTCGGCGTCGCTGGTTTCATCGCGATCGCCGGGTTCCGGCTCGCACGAAGAACGATCGACACGCTTCTCGACAGGGCGCCGCAAGGAATGGCGGATCGGCTCGAGCGGATCATCGGCCGGGTGCCAGGCGTGGAATCCATTGAGCACATCAAGTTGCGGGCCGCCGGAGCGGAAATTCTCGGCGAAGTCGACATCGGCGTTGCGCGCACATCCTCGATCGAGCGCGTGAGTGCGATCCGTGAAGCCGTGCGCGACGCAGCCGGCCGTGCGTTCCCCGATTCGAATCTCACGGTCACCGCAACACCGCTTGCGCTCGACGACGAGACCCTTCTGCAGCGCGTGCTTCTCGTTTCCGCGCGGCGACGATTGCCGGTCCACCATGTCACGGTGCAAGAGATTGGTGGGCGCCGCTCGGTCAGCTTCGACATCGAGCTCGATGGCCGCATGCCGCACGGCAAGGCCCACGAGATTGCCACCGATCTTGAAAACGCGCTCGAGAAGGAGCTTGGCGGGTCCATCGAGGTCGAGAGTCATATCGAGCCGTTGCAAATGCAGGAGCTTCCGGGCCACGACATAAGTCCCGCGGTGGCCGAGCACATTCTCTCGGCATTGCAGCGCCGCGCCGCAGAGGGCGGCACGATCTCGAACGTACATAATCTCCGCGTGCGGGAGACGCCGGTCGGGCTCGTCGTCAATTACCATTGTCGCGTCGATCCGAAGCTGCCGGTTCTGGCGGTGCATGAAGCCGTCGACGAGCTGGATCACAAATTACGCAGCGACATTCCGGGCGTGGCCCGCGTCGTCGGTCACGCCGAGCCGTTGCGCAACTAAAAAGGGGCGCCGCAAGGACGCCCCTTATGGCCGAGCAGCGAATGCTCAGCGAAAGCGGCCGAAGCCCATGGCGGGGATGCATCGGGGCGCCACCGCCGAAGCCCGGGCCGCTGTGCGCCAGGACAGGATTGGCGACGCTGCGGCCGGTGAACACCGGACCTGGACGGATCGCGCCGCCGCCGACGTCAGCTTGACCCCGATATTCGTGAAGACCGGCCCGTTGCCGCGGCCGAAGGTGGGTGGCGTGCGGCCAGGCTTCGGGCCGGGTGCGACCGCTCCGATGCCCCCGTCGATCGGCTTTACCGGGCCGCCGAGAACCGGAGGACGGCAGCGCCAGCCGAAGCATCGGTCGATGACCGGCGGCTTGATCAGCGGCGGCGGATCGATCTTCACGACGCGGCGGCGGCGTGTCGATCACCACGGGAGGCGGGTTGAAGACGCGGGTCGGCGGATTGCTGACGACCGGCGGCAGAAGCGGCGGGTTATTGTCCACCCGCGGCGGCAGTTTCGGCGGAATGGTTATGGGCGGGGATGAGCAGACCTTAGAGTTTCCCCGTGTTCGCTTCGGTGCGGCGAAGCACACGCGATCTTACGTTTTATGAAGCGATGTTCAGGAATGTTTTTATATACGCTCGGTGCGGTTATCGCGCGAAGCTCGTCGCAAAATCTGCATTCACCCTTCGGTGGGAAACGCGCGTTCAAGATTAGACAGCGATCGACGGCGCGAATTAGCGGCGGGCGAATCCCGCCGCGCCGATGCTCTCGTGTAATCGCCGCTCGCCAAGGTCAGCTGTGTCGCTGGCTGTCGGCACGGACACCGCTACGCTGCGGCCGCTCATCAGCGGGGCGGCGTCTTCTGCACTTAATATGCGCTGCACCGCGCTTCCCTCGGCTGGCGCATCGATGCTCCGCGGTCGGCCGCGCTCACCGGCGCACCGGCACCCGCGAGGCGGAGGGCGATAAGTGCCGCGAGGAGGGCGGCATATGCGAAGTGAAGGAAGGACATGCCGCCTTCCTAAGTGTGAAGCTCCGCAATTTCCGTGCGGAATCGCACGCCGTTCAGCGCGCCTGCCAGACCACGACGCCGTCCCCGCCAAAGACCGGATCCTTTTTCGGCAGCGGCACCCCGGCAATGCGCGCGACGGCACGATCATGCTCGGCCGGGTCGCCACGGCAGATGTCGTAGTCGCGCCCTTCGGGATAGGCGCCGACGACAAGGAAATCGTCGCTCGCCCACTCGCATTTGTGGCCCGTGCCGGCCGGCAGGATCGCGACGTCGCCGGCGGCGAGCGCAAGCACCTCGCCCTGCTCGCCGCCGAAACAGACGCGCGCCTCGCCGGTCGCAACGCCGAGCACCTCGTGCGTATTGCTGTGATAATGATGATAATCGAAGACGCCATTTCGCCAGCTGTTGTGCCAGCCATTCGCCGCGAATTTTGTTTCAAAATCCTTCGCGAGATGCTGCGACTTGGGCAAAGCCAGCCGATAAATGACGAGCGGAAGACTGGGGTTGTTCGGAATGCGGCCGTCATCGGCAAAGCGGCGCAGCTCGGTTGACCCGCCGACTGGTCCTGTCTCTCCCATAACGCTCTTCCTCAAGCCATTCGCCGCGCGCTGCCGCCGATCTGAGGACCATATAGCGCAGTTGGCCGGCCGGCCTTCAGTGCCTATGATCGGCAAAGCTCAGCAAGCCATCCCGAGGCATGATGCGAACCGAAGATCCGCAGATCATTCGACTCGTCGATTACAGGCCGCCTGATTTTCTTATCGATCGGATGAGCCTTGACATTAAGCTCGACCTGAAAAAGACGCGGGCGATTTCCAGGCTGTCGCTTCGCCCGAATCCGGCCGGTCGGGCCGACGTGCCATTGGTGCTCGATGGCGACGAGCTCGTTCTGCTTGGCGTCAAGCTCGACGGAGAGCCGCTGCAGGAGTCAGACTATTCCGTCACTGCGAACGGATTCACGCTTGCCGCACCGCCGCGGCGAAATTTCGAGTTGGAAATCGAAACGGAGCTTGATCCGTCCGCCAATACAAAGCTGATGGGGCTGTACCGTTCGGGCTCGGCCTATTGCACGCAGTGCGAAGCGGAGGGCTTCCGCCGCATCACCTACTTTCTCGACAGACCCGATGTGCTCAGCATCTATACGACGCGCATCGAGGCTGATCGCGCGGAAGCGCCGATCTTGCTCAGTAACGGCAATCTGGTCGAGCGTGGTGATGTTCCGCAGAGCAATCGTCATTATGCCGTTTGGCACGATCCGTTCCCAAAACCCTGCTATTTGTTCGCCCTGGTCGGTGGCGATCTCGGGTCCCTCCGCGACACGTTCACCACGATGTCGGGCCGCAAGGTCGACCTCGCGATCTATGTCGAGCATGGCAATGAGCGGCGCGCGGCCTACGCCATGGATGCACTGAAGCGTGCCATGCGATGGGACGAGACGGCGTACAAGCGCGAATATGATCTCGACGTCTTCAATATCGTCGCCGTATCCGACTTCAATATGGGCGCGATGGAGAACAAAGGCCTGAACATCTTCAATGATAGATATGTGCTTGCTTTGCCCGAGACGGCAACCGATGCGGATTACGCCGGCATCGAACGCGTCATTGCGCATGAATATCTGCATAATTGGACAGGGAATCGTATCACCTGCCGGGATTGGTTTCAGCTGTGTCTCAAAGAAGGTTTGACGGTTTTTCGCGATCAGGAGTTCACGTCCGATCAGCGTTCGCGCGCCATACAGCGGATCGCAGACGTCAGAACCTTGCGCGCTCAGCAATTCAGCGAAGACGCCGGTCCGCTTGCCCATAGCCTCAGACCGGACACATACCGCGAGATCAATAATTTCTATACCGCGACGGTTTACGAAAAAGGTGCGGAACTCGTCCGTATGCTGAAAATGCTGATCGGCGATGATGCCTTCTCCCGCGGGATCCAGCTATATTTCGAGCGCTGCGACGGGACCGCGGCAACGGTCGAAGATTTTCTCGCCTGCTTCGAGGCAAGCTCCGGGCGCGATCTCCAGCATTTCGCCCTCTGGTACGAACAGGCGGGCACGCCGAGCGTCACGATCGCTGCGAGTTACGACCAAGACGCAAAAACGCTGAGCCTCGAGCTTTCGCAGGAAACGCCGCCGACGCCCGGTCAGCCCGACAAGAAGCCGCTGGTCATTCCGCTTGCCATTGGGCTGATCGGAGAGAGCGGAACCGAGCTGCCTCTGAAAGCCGAGATCGATGCTTTCGATGGCGCAAGCGCCGCGGAACTCAAGCGCGGCTTAATCGAATTGACGAGCGCACGCCGTCATATCGTGTTCCGCGATCTCGGCGAGCGCGTGGTGATCTCGGCGCTGCGCGGTTTTTCCGCGCCTGTGCAGCTTGTGCAGTCCGCAAGCGACGAGGACTTGTCGCTGCAATGCGCGTTCGACCCTGATCCGTGTGTGCGCTGGCAAGCGGCGCAGACCTACGCGACGCGGCTTCTTGTTGCCGCCGCGCGCGCTCCGGCAAGCGGCCGCAATCACTCGGGTATCGCATCGTTCACGGAGGCGCTCCGGAAGGCGGTCAGCGCCGGTGGCGACCCCGCGTTTACGGCCCAACTTCTCACCCTGCCGAGTGAGACGGACATCGCGCGCGAGATCGGCGACAACGTCGATCCGGATGCGATCTATGATGGCCGGCAACGGTTGCGCGCAGATGTCGGACGCGCGCTCTCAACGGAACTCTTGAGACTGTATCGTGATCTCGCGTCCGACGCGCCCTACTCGCCCGATGCGGCAAGCGCCGGCCGGCGCGCACTGCGCAACACCGCCCTCGACCTTCTGATCTCGGCCGACGAGGCCGCGGGAACGCCGCTTGCCAGGGCGCAGTTCGATACCGCGAGCAATATGACCGATCGTATCGCAGCGCTGACCGTGCTGTGCCTCACCGAGAGCGCGGCGCGCGAAGATGCGCTGGAGG
>Ga0163163_10005437_pt1 | contig 11016 bp, 6 predicted proteins | sample S65metaG_FD_119766 | JGI IMG/M metagenome (GOLD analysis project Ga0163163, IMG submission 119766) | Switchgrass rhizosphere microbial communities from Kellogg Biological Station, Michigan, USA - S6-5 metaG | ecosystem: Host-associated > Plants > Roots > Rhizosphere > Soil | place: USA: Michigan... | reverse complement strand
TGCCGTACTGAGTGACCATCGCGCGGGCGATCTGGGTCGCCTTCTCGATGTCGTCGCTGGCACCGGTGGTCGGCTCGTGGAAGACCAGCTCCTCCGCCGTCCGCCCGCCGAGCAGCACCGCCAGCTTGTCGAGCATCTCCGAGCGGGTGGACAGGTACTTGTCCTCCAGCGGGAGCTGCATCGTGTAACCCAGCGCCCGGCCGCGCGGCAAGATCGTGATCTTGTGGACCGGGTCGGAGTTCGGCAGCGCGTGCGCCACCAGCGCGTGCCCGCCCTCGTGGTAGGCGATGCGCTTCTTCTCCCGGTCGCTCATCGCCCGGGTCTTGCGTTCCGGGCCGGCGAGCACGCGGTCGATGGCCTCCTCGAGCAGCGTCGAGGAGATCATCTTCTGGTCGGCGCGGGCGGCGAGCAGCGCCGCCTCGTTGAGCACGTTCGCCAGGTCCGCGCCGGTGAAGCCGGGGGTGCGCCGGGCGATGGTCAGCAGGTCGACGTCCGGGCCGATCGGCTTTCCCTTGGCGTGCACCTTGAGGATCGCCTCGCGGCCCAGCAGGTCCGGCCGGTCGACGACGATCTGGCGGTCGAAACGACCGGGGCGCAGCAGCGCCGGGTCGAGAATGTCGGGCCGGTTCGTCGCGGCGATGAGGATCACGCCGCCCTTGACGTCGAAGCCGTCCATCTCGACGAGCAGCTGGTTGAGGGTCTGCTCCCGCTCGTCGTGGCCGCCACCCAGGCCGGCGCCACGGTGGCGGCCGACCGCGTCGATCTCGTCGACGAAGATGATGGCCGGCGCGTTGGCCTTGGCCTGCTCGAACAGGTCGCGGACCCGGCTGGCGCCGACACCGACGAACATCTCGACGAAGTCCGAACCCGAGATCGAGTAGAACGGCACGCCCGCCTCGCCGGCGACCGCACGCGCCAGCAGCGTCTTACCGGTACCCGGCGGGCCGTAGAGCAGGACACCCTTGGGGATCTTCGCGCCGATGGCCTGGAACTTGCCCGGGTTCTCCAGGAACTCCTTGATCTCCTGAAGCTCCTCGAGCGCCTCGTCCGCGCCGGCGACATCGGCGAACGTCGTCTTCGGGGTGTCCTTGCTGACCAGTTTGGCCTTGGACTTGCCGAAGTTCATGACGCGGTTGCCGCCGCCCTGCATCTGGTTCATCAGGAACAGGAACAGCGCGACCACGAGCACCAGTGGCAACAGGTTCAGCAGCAGGGAGAGCAGGACGTTGCTGCGTTCGACCTTGACCTCGTACGCGACGTTCTTGTCATTCAGCTCCCGGGCGAGAACGACCGCCTGGTCCGTGACATAGCTCGACTCGTACTTCTTGTTGTCCTTGGTCGTGATCTGGATGATCTGCTTGGAGTCCTGGATCGTGGCCTTCTCGACCTGGCCCGCCGTGATCCTGCCCTGGATGAAGGACAGGTCCTTCTTGGCGTACTCCCTGGGCCCCGACAGGACGTTCGTCGTCAGGAAGATCACTAGGAGGACCAGGAGAGCCAGGACTACCCAGCCGCGGAAGATTCTTCTTGGAGTCATCTGCCTGGAGCGCTGGACACGTGCGCTCCGCCCTCCTGACGTGTGTGCTGCCCTCGATCGGGATTCCCTTGTGCCGAGGGTACCGCCGGTACGCGCCCGTGACCCGCGCGTACGACTGACCAACGGTCCACGACCCTGTCCTGTTCCAGGGGCCAGGGGGTGCCTAGTCGGAACTACAGGTACATAGCCGGCGTGGGGCTGCCTCGGAGAGCTGGCTCGGGCGGGAAGGGAGCTGGCTCGGGCGGGAAGGTTTTACCTGGTCCGCTCCGTCCGGGCGGCACGCTCCGGCCCCTTACTCGCTTCGCTCCGGACCTCCCAGATCGGCTCCGCAAGCTCCGCCGATCCGGCAGGAACCCCGAGGGACCTCCGCGTGCCGTCCTCCGGAGCGGACGGTGCCCTGCGGCGACCTCCGCTGCGGCCCAACCACTTCGCTTCGCTCGTGGCCGGGCCTCCGCGGAGGCGCGCCTCCGGGCCAGCTCGGTTGCGTCGCGCTGGAAGGTTACGAACCAAGGGACGCTGGGCGGGGCGACGTACCTCTCAGGTAGCAGCTCAACTCGTGACGTCGAAGCGGCACGCAACCGAGCTGGGTGCGGAGGCGCGCTTCCGGGCCAGCTCAGTTGCGTCGCGCCGCAACGTGACGAGCTGAACTGGTTCTTGTAGCCGACCAGTGACCCTCTAGTCCAGCTCGTAACGTGCAGCGGCACGCAAGCGACCATGTAAAACCTTCCTGCCCGAGTGGGTCAGCCCCCGTCGCCCGGACGGAGCGGACCAGGCAACACAGCTCGTGAGGAGAATGCTCCCGCGATAGCCGGTTCTGGCCGGTCCGGCTCAGGGCCGCGGCCCGCGGGCGATCGCCTCGGGCGTGAGAGTTCCCACGAACGGCAGAGTCCGGTAATGCTCGTCATAGTCGAGGCCATACCCGACCACGAAGGCGCTTGGGATATCGAAACCGACATATCGGACATCGATGTCGACGGTGATGGCCTCCGGCTTGCGGAAGAGCGCGAGCACCTCGAGCGACGCGGGTTGCCGTGACCGAAGGTTCTTCAGCAGCCAGGACAGCGTCAGCCCCGAGTCGATGATGTCCTCGACGACGAGCACGTCTCGGCCCTCGATCGAGCGGTCGAGGTCCTTGAGAATGCGGACGACTCCGCTGGAGGACGTCGCCGAGCCGTACGACGACACGGCCATGAACTCCATGGTCACCGGCGTGCGCAGCGAGCGTGACAGGTCGGCCATCACCATGACGGCACCCTTGAGCACGCCGACGAGTAGCAGCTCCCGGCCGGCGTAGTCGGCGTCGACCCGGGCGGCGAGCGTGCTGATGCGCTGCGCGATCTCGTCCGCCGTGACAAGCACCTCACCGATGTCACCGGCGAGGGACGGCGCGACTCCCGGCATCATCCCCGGCACGGCCTGGGCCGACACGATCTCCCCATCCAGGGTCTCTTCAGGCCTCCGGGCGCGCGAAAGAGATGCATCACCGCGCATCGGTTGGCTTAGGCGGGCGTCGTCGAAGTCAGGCATGCTCACCCCGGCGTGACTCACCTGCGGGCCCTCCTCGGCGTCTGGCCGGCCGGCGGCGCGCCGACGCGGCGATGGTCGCGGGTCCGCCGGTGGGGAGCCGGCGCCTGGCAAGCCCCCGTCCGCCGCCCCGCGGCGCCCGGACCCGGCAATACCCGACGGTCCGACCATCGCGATCCTGTCACCTCGGCGGCGGGCGGTGACGCCCGACGGGAGTGGAACCGGCTGCTGGCCACGCCAACGGGTCACCAGCTGTTCCATCGCCCAGACATGTTCGGCGCGCAGCGCCGACGCGGACGCGCCGAGCGCCAGCGCCGCCCGGCGCAGCACCCTGGTGCGCAGCGCGCTCGGCAGTGCGTCGAGCGCGTCGACGGCGAACTCGAGGCGGCGCGGGCCGGTGTCCCTCGCCGTCCTGGCCGCCGGACCCGTCCTGGCCGCCGGACCCGCCGTGGCCGCCGGACCCGCAGCGGCCGCCGGACCGGCCGATGCCGCGGCGCCAACCACAGCTGTGGCGTCGGCCGCGGCCACGGCGTCGGTCGCACTCGCCAGGCCCGCGAGCCGGGCGTATGCGTCGTCGGCGAGCTCGTCGAGCGCCTCGGCGTCTGCCCGTAACAGGTCGGCGCTGCGTGCCAGCGCCTCGGCGATGCCCGGCCCCAGCTGCTCCTCCAGCGCTGGCAGCAGGCGATGCCGGACCCGGGCGCGCGCGAACACCTCGTCGAGGTTCGTCGGGTCATCCCACGTCTCGAGGCCCTCCGCCCGGCAGGCCGTCCTGGTGTGCTCCCGACGTACCGCGAGCAGCGGCCGGCGCAGCAGCCCGTCGCGCGGGCTCATCGCCCCGAGTGACCGGGCGCCCGAACCGCGGGCGAGTCGCAGCAGGACGGTCTCGGCCTGGTCGTCAAGGGTGTGACCGAGCAGCAGCGCCCCCGCGCCGAGCCGCTCGGCCGCGGCCAGCAGCGCCGCCCGGCGGGCGTCGCGCGCCGCGCCCTCGGAACGAGCCGAATGGGCGGTCAGCACCTCCACCGGGTCGAGCCGTAGCGTCCTGCCCTGGTCCGCGACGGTCTCGGCGCGGGCGGCCGATCCCGAGTCCCAGCCATGGTCGACGGTGAGCAGGCCGGCACGCAGCGCCCTTCGCGGCGCCACGAACGCCGTCGCCGACGCGAGCGCCAACGAGTCGGGCCCACCCGAGCAGGCGACCAGCACCAAAGCCCCTGGCGGCAGATCCGCGATGGCATGCCGCACCGCGAGCCGTACCGCGGCCACCGCGGGCACAGGCGAGCCTGGGGGGTACATGCGCTGTTCGGAGCTGGTCACCGCCGCACCGCTGCGCCTGTCTCCCGGCCGCCGCCTCTCTCCCGGCCGGCGCCAGCCGGCCGGTCTGGCCCCGGCCAGACCGGGAGGTTCGTCGGATGAGGCTCGACGAGCCGGCTCACGCCGAGATCGAGGGCCGGCTGCCGAGAACGCGGGCCATCCAGGCACCCGGATCGGCGATCTCGGCCTGGCTGGGCAATGTGGCCGGCGACTGCCAGACCAGGTTGAACCCATCTACGCCGACCTCGGCGACCACCGCGCGCACGAAGGTCCCACCCTGCCGGTACTGACGCAGCTTCATGTCGAGGCCGAGCAGCCGGCGGACGAACCGGTCGAGTGGTGAGCCGCCGGTGCGTCGGGTGTCGAACTTCGACCGGATGTCGGTGACCGTCGGCACCACCTTGGGCCCGACGGCGTCCATCACCTGGTCGGCGTGGCCCTCGAGCAGGGTCATCAGTGCCTGGAGGCGGTCGAGCACGGCGCGCTGGGCAGGGGTCTGCAGCGCCTCGACGACGCTGGGGGCGTCAGCGCCGCGGTCCCGCACGGCGCCGCGCAGCGCCGCCACGGCCGAGCGGAGCCGGTCGGCGAGCACGTCGGGGTCCAGGTCGGTCGCCTCGATGAAGGCGCCGATCTCGGACTCGAGGTGGGCTCGCAGCCACGGCACGGCGGTGAACTGGCTGCGGTGGGTCTGCTCGTGCAGGCACACCCAGAGGCGGAAGTCGCGGGGCACGACGGACAGCTGCCGCTCGGCGTGCGCGATGTTCGGCGCGACGAGGCTGAGGCGGCCCACCGGGCCGGCGCTGTCGGCGGCCGTGGCTCCGGTGGACGTGGTGTTGGCAGCCGTGGCGCCGGCAGGCGAGGTATCGCCGCCCGCGGCGGCGCCGTGCCCGGCGACGGTGGGCGTCGGGCCGTACTCCTCAGGCGGGAGGAACACCTCGTACTGGCCGAGGACCTTGCCCGCGAGGTAGGCGAGCGCGGAGCCGAGCTGCACCCCGGTGACCCGGCGCCCGACCGCCGTCGAGATCGCCCCGCCGCCGGTGTCCGACATCCGGTCCAGCAGCGGCGTGGTGATCATGCGAAGGCCGGCGACGTTGGACCGGGCCCATTCGGGCCGGTCCACGACGGCGATGGGGGTGACAGCGGCAGCCGGCGGTCGCAGGTGGGTGTAGTCCTCGACGTGCCGTTCGGCCTCGATGGCGAGCTTGCGCAGCTCGACGACGACCTCTTCGGCCTCGGCCCGGGTCAGCTGCGGGCCCGGGCGGACGAGCTTGCGGGCCGTGACGACCGCCAGGTCCCAGTCGACGGGCTGCCTGTCCACTGGCTGCGCATCCACCTCGTCAGGGTACCCGGTAGAGGCTATTGATCATGCGGCCTTACCGCTTCCCTACAAATGGGTGCCGGCTGGGTGTAGTGCGACCGATATGGCGGATCGGCGTAGATCGTTATCAGGAGCCGGTCGCTGGCCGGCCGGTCACTGGGGCGGTGGCGACGGCTGGTACCTGACCGGGGCCTGAGGCGGATGCCCCGTCACCGGTGGCTGGTGCGCAGCCGCAGGACGCGAGCGTTGCCGCGACCCGGTCGAGTCCCGCCTTCGCGCCGGCCGAATCCTGCACGGGCGCGAAGAAGCCGAACAGGAGGAGCCGCCCGTCCGTGTCGACGAGCTCCCCGGCCAGACTGGTGACGATCCGCAGGCTTCCGGTCTTGGCCCGGATGTCGCCGGCGGCACCCGCTGTATCCGCGCCAACGTAGCGATCGTCGAGTGTGCCGGAGAAGCCGGCGACGGGCAGGCCGGTGATCACGGAGCGCAACTCGGGATGTGCTGGCAGTGACGCGGTCCGCAGGATCTGAACCAACGTGCGCGGCGCGATCAGGTTGTTGAGCGAAAGCCCGCTTACATCGGCCAGCGACATACCGCTCGTATCGATGCCGAGGTCGGCCAGCGCCTCCCCGACCGCCGCCGTCGCACCGGCGAACGTCGTCGGCAGCCCGCGGGCACGGGCGACCAGCCGGCCGAGGCTTTCGGCCAGGTCGTTGTCCGAGTCGGTCAGCATCCGTTCCACCAACACCGGGATAGGCGGACTTTCGGCTTTGGCAACGGTCCTGGCTGCTGGGCTGGCCGTGCCGGTGCCGGTGGTGCCGACGGACACGCCGGTGGCTCGCAGCGCGGTCGCGAACGCGGCCGCCGCGTCCGCATCCGGGTGCTGGCTGCGGGGCCCGCTGGCGTCCGGCCGGGCACGACCGGCGTCGACCTCCAGCGCGGAGACGGGGGTGACGTCGCCTCCGGTGACATAGGTGTCATTCCAACCGGGGGCCGTCCCCGGGCCGGAGAACAGGCTGCCATCGCCGATCACCTGGTCCACCGAGGCGATTCCGGCGGCGCGCACCTGCGCCGCGAGAGACGACAGCCGAGCGCTGACGCTCTCGGGGTAGGTGGTCGGGTCGGTCGCGGCCGTCAGCGTCGGGTCACCGGCACCGACGAGCCACAGCGTGCCGCCGGTCGTGGCGGCACCTGCCGGCGGCGCGGTGCCCGAGGCGCCGGAAGCGCCCGCGGTGCCGGGGCCTGGGGCGGCCGGCGAGAGGTAGACGACTCGGGTGGTCAGGCGGGTGTCCGGGGAAAAGGTGTGCAGCGCGGCCGTGGCGACGGCGGTCTTCAACGTCGACGCCGGGGCGGTCGGCACGCTGGACCGGGCGTCGAACAGCACCTTGCCGGACAGCGCGTCCACGACGATCCCGGCGGGACCGCCCAGTGATGGGTCGGCGAGCGGCTGGGCGAGCCGGGCGGCCAGCGCGGCCATGTCGGGCACGGGGCTGTCTGACCGCGGCCCGGCCAGGGCGGGCGCGGTGGCGCGCGGTACCGTCGGTGCCGGCGCCTCGGCCGGGGAGGACGGGACGGACAGGGACCCGGCCAGCAGCGCGCCGGCCAGTGCCGTCAGGCCGCCGGCCCCAGGACCTGTCATTGGGCGAGCTTAAGGCGCCGGCCACGACGGCGGGTTCGCCGAATGTGGTCCGCTACTCAGAGTCCGCGACGTCGCTCCGAAGCCGACCTCGGACCTCGATGTCGGGTCTCGTCCGGCAATCCGGCAAGATGTCGGGCCTCACCGGGCAACGGTCGGGCCTCGTCGGGCAGGATGTCGGGCCTCGCCGGGCAATGGCGATACACCGGCCAGGATGTCGTGGATTGGCCGGATGCGCGGTTGGTCATCGGGGCGGGGGATATGGACCGGGTCGGGATTCTCCGGTCCTCGATTGACTGGGCGAGCGGTTGAGAGACACGTACGGGGAGTGATCGGAAAGCGACGTCGGGCCAGCGCCCACGGCTAGGTGGTGTCGGAGAGCGGTCTCCGGCAGGTGGTACGACCCGGCGAGTCGAGATGTCCGGCGGGTGGGATGGGCCACATTGCCTGGGCTGCGGCCTGTGGGAAGTCGACCGACACTGGATGAAGACACGATTCACGAACCGGAGCGACCTGCTGTGCCGGGTGGCGGGTTGCCTGGGGTGTGAGCGGGTTGCAGGTATCAGGCAGGTCTGCGGGCCGGCCGTCCAGGAAGCCGGCATAGGGTCGCGAGACCAGAGCCGGGACGATAAAGGGAGCGGTCCACCGGGGCCGAACCTCCGAAGACGAAGGAGACAGGGAGCGGCGTGGACCTCGAGTTCGACGTGACCATCGAGATCCCCAAGGGGCAGCGCAACAAGTACGAGATGGATCACCACACGGGGCGCATCCGGCTGGACCGGATGCTGTTCACCTCCACCCACTACCCGTCCGACTACGGGTTCATCGAGGGCACGCTCGGCCGCGACGGTGACCCGCTGGACGCGTTGGTGCTGCTCGAGGAGCCGACCTTCCCGGGCTGTCTGGTGCGTTGCCGGACCATCGGCATGTTCCAGATGACCGATGAGAAGGGCCCGGACGACAAGGTCCTGTGCGTGCCGGTGGCCGATGTCCGCCAGGAACACCTGCGTGACATTCGTCACCTTCCGGAGTTCGACCGGCTGGAGATCCAGCACTTCTTCGAGGTCTACAAGGACCTCGAGCCCGGAAAGTCGGTCGAGGGTGCCAGCTGGGTCGGCCGGGCCGATGCCGAGCGTGAGATTCTCGCCTCGATCAAGCGCATGGAGGACGAGGGCGGGCACGCCGAGCCGGGGCACTCCGCGCCCGAGCACACCGAATCGGTCGTCGATGAGGCCAAGTCCGCCTGATCCGGCCCGCGGCGAGCTGATCGTCGCCATTCCGTAGTGCAAGGCCCCGGCGGTTCTTCCTCGAACCACCGGGGCCTTCGTCTTTCTACTCGGCGACCTTTCTTCTTCGGTCTTTCTTCTGTTGTCTGCTTCGAGTTTTCCGCTGTTTCACTTCGGCCACGAACGGACGGTAGTCGGACGGCTCGTGGCTCGTGGACGGCTCTCGGCGTCACCGGGTTCTCGGCGGCGTCACCGGGGTCCGCGCTGCCCCCGGTTCTCTGCGCCGTCTGGCCATCGGCGCCAGGGCTATCGGGTGACCAGCGCGCGGCGCTTCTCGTGCAGCCAGCGGGTACCGCGGCCGGCCTGCTGGTCGAGCGCCCGCACCGCCGGGAGCTGAGCCGCGCGCAGCAGGTGGTAGCGCAGCGGCGTCTCATCGCCCTGACGGGTCGCCATCCGGAAGGCGAAGTCCACCGGATCTGGAGTCTCTTCCGTGGCCGTCGACCGCTCGGCGTCCTCGATGTCCGCGGCGGTCGCAAATGCCGCGGATGCCGCGGATGCCGCGGAGGGCTCGGCGGCGGCGCCAGGCCGGCCGGGCAGCTCGTCGTGCCAGACAAGCTGTGTGCTGTGCCGGCCGGGTCGCTCGGCGTGCGGGTCGAGCTGCGCGTCCACGCCCTCGAACCAGGACATGCTCACGCGCGCCCGGTCCTGCAGTGGCCGCAGCGCGGCCAGGCCGGCGTGGCTGAAGTCCCGCAGCGCCGTCGCGACGTCCGCGCGCTCGTGCAGGAACCGGTCGAGCATGATGGCATCCATGATTGCGAGGGCGGTGCCCGAGCCCAGCGTGAAGTGCGTGGTGTGAGCGGCGTCGCCGAGCAGCACGATGTTGTCGTGGTGCCAACGACGGTTCGACACATGGCTGAACCGTTGCCACTGGGCTGGCCGACCGCGGCAGTCACTGATCAGCTGATGGCCGGCAAGTGGCCCATTGAAGATCGTCTCCAGGAGGCGGCAGCCCTCGGCGTCGCCGAGCCGGTCGAGACCCAGTCCGGTCCAGGTCTCGGGGGCACATTCGACGATGCAGGTGCTGACGTCGGCGGCCGACGGGTAGGCGTGGAACCAGATCCAGCCGGCCGCGGTCCGCTCGAACGCGAACATGAAGTTCTCGAACCGCCGGTTCGTGCCCAGCCAGATGTACTGGTTGGCGCCGACGTCGACGCGGGTGCCGAACGCGTCCGGACCGGCAAGCCGGCGCACCTGGCTGTTCGCCCCGTCGGCCGCGACCACCAGATCGGCGGCCGCGGCGAGCGCTTGAAGGTCGTTCACGTCGGCCACGTGCCGGCGATACCGCACGTCGACGCCCAGCTCAACCGCCCTGCGTGCGAGCAGTTCCAGCAGGGTGGCGCGCTGGACGCTGTACCCGTAGCCGGGCAGGTAGGCGTAACGCGGGCCGCCCAGCGTGACGCGCTGACCCCGCCAGAGCGTCGAGGCCGCTTGCAGCTCACGCGCGCTGAACGCGTCGGCCCGGAAGAGGGCGTTCAGCAGTGGTTCCCAGTAGACGACTCCCCAGCCGTGGGTCGTTCCCGGCAGGTCCCGTTCGAGGACGGTGATGTCGTGACCGGGGTTTCGCAGTTTCGCGCGGATCGCGAAGTACAGCCCCGCCGGACCACCACCGACGCAGACGATCTTCATGGAAAAGGCCCTCGAAGATAGTGGCGGCGGTGGCCGACAGGCCACCGCCGCGGGATTGCGCCGCAGGGACGTCGCCGCAGAGGGATGGTGCGCCTCTGGGACGCTGCGTCACTGGAGCGTTGCGTCAGGGGACGCGATGCCTGACTGGCTGGTGGTCAGCACCAGCCGCCCCAGCCTCCGCCCCAGCCCCAGCCCCAGCCCCGGCCCCAGCCCCAGCCTCGGCCCCAACCGCCGAAGCCGAAGCCGCCAAGACCGAAGCTGCCAAGACCAAAGCCATGGGTGTGCTCGCGGAAGGATCCCGCATCCTGGAGCATCGGCGCCTGATATGTGGCCTTCATGGTGTTTCCTCCGTCCATGGTGATGCCGCCTTCCGACGGGCCGAGTAGACGCGCTCCGTCGGGGGCGGCGTGGTCGGCCACCGGATCCGGACGATCAATCCCGTAGCCTGCGGCCGACCATTGAGTACTTGCCACGGCACGGTTCACTGGCGGTTCACTACGTTGCGCACAATTGCTGGAGGCCTCGTGCCGCCGGGGGTCGCTGACCCGTCGGACAGCCGCCGGCCCGCCGGACAAATGCGGGACAAGGGTGGCGGTGGCCGTCGGCCACCGCCAAGGGTTGCGTGAGGAGCTGGGTCATAGGGCGTTGTGGGTGCCGGGCCGGTGATTACCAGCCCCAGCCCCAGCCGCCGCCTGCCCCGCCCCCGCCGCCGCCCCCACCCCCCCCCCCCCCCCCACACCCCCCCCCCCCCCCCCCCCCCCCCCCCCCCCCCCCCCCCCCC
>Ga0163163_10005436_pt1 | contig 11016 bp, 7 predicted proteins | sample S65metaG_FD_119766 | JGI IMG/M metagenome (GOLD analysis project Ga0163163, IMG submission 119766) | Switchgrass rhizosphere microbial communities from Kellogg Biological Station, Michigan, USA - S6-5 metaG | ecosystem: Host-associated > Plants > Roots > Rhizosphere > Soil | place: USA: Michigan... | reverse complement strand
TTACACCTCGGCTACGTTCTGCTCAATCAGAAGAAGTACGACGAAGCGCGCGTGTGGCTCGAGAAGAGCGCGCGGCCCGGCGTTGCGATTCCCGAAGTCTATTATTATCTCGGTTTGGTCGCGCAGGAGCAGAACGACGACGCGCGCGCGATCCTGCTGTTTGAGAAAGCAGTACAAAAACTTCCCTCATATTCACACGCGCGCATCGCGCTCGGGTCGAGTTACATGAAGATGAAAAACTACCCGCGCGCCCGCGAAGAATTGGAAACAGCAGTCAAGCTCGATCCCGAGGAACCAACGGCGCACTACAATCTCGCGCTTTTGTACGCTCGCCTGAAAGAGCCTGCTAAGGCGCAGGAAGAAATGCGCATCATCGAAAAATTGAAAGCCAAAGGCTCATCGTCGAGCGGCGTCGTCGTGCTGCCACCCAAATCAAATCCGTAAGATGCTGAAATCCGTGTTATCCGTGTTTATCTGTGGCTCACTATTAGCCGTCGCACAGAGGCCACCGGCACGTGTTAATGTTACGTTCGAAGAAGTCCCCGCCACCGCCAGCAAGATCACGTGGACACACAACAACGCGCACTCCGAAGATCGCCAGCTCCCCGAGACCGTCGGCAGTGGCTGCGCCTTCCTCGATTATGACAACGACGGTTGGATGGATATTTATCTCGTCAACAGTGGACCATCCGACTTCTTCACCCCACCGGCGCCATTGAAGAACGCGCTCTATCGAAACAACCATGACGGTACTTTCACCGATGTTACTGACAAAGCCGGCGTTGCGGGTGGAAGGTTCGGCATGGGCGTCGCCGCCGCCGATTACGACGGCGACGGAAACATCGATCTCTACATCACCAACTACGGTCAAAACATTCTCTATCGCAACAATGGTAACCGCACTTTTACCGACGTAACAGAAAAAGCCGGCGTCACGGCGCCCGGTTGGTCCACCTGCGCCACCTGGTTTGACTACGACAACGACGCCAAACTCGATCTCTTTGTTTCGAGTTTCGTTTTTTACGACAAGTCACAGAACCCGCTTTGCACAGACTCGACGCTGAAGCGCCGCTACTACTGCGTTCCACGTCTCTTCAAACCGCAGCCCTCGCGCCTCTTCCACAACAACGGCGACGGCACTTTCAAAGATGTGAGTCGCGAGTCGGGCATCGCCGATTCTCCCGGCAAATCGTTTGGCGCGGTCGCGACGGACGTCAACAACGATGGACTGATGGACCTTTTCGTAGCCAACGACACGATGCCCAACTTTCTTTTCGTCAACAAAGGCGGCGGGAAGTTTGAGGAGACCGGTTTGGCCGCAGGCGTGGCGTACGGAGAAGCGGGCCGGCCGCGCTCGGGCATGGGTGTGGACGCTGCTGATTACGATGGCGACGGCTGGCAGGATCTTTTTGTCGCGAACATCGATCACGAATTTTTCAGTCTCTATCGGAACGAGAAGGAGTTGATCTTCACTGACCAGCCCGGTGACATCGCACCGGTAACGCAACTGCTGAGCGGTTGGGGACTGAAGTTTTTCGACTACGACAACGACGGCGATCCGGATCTGTTTCTGGTCAACGGCCATCCTGACGATCTGATCGAATCGCGGATTCCGCGTGTGCGTTACAAAGAGCCGTTGCTGCTGTTTGAAAACACCGGTCGTGGATTCAAAGACGTGAGTGCGCTGTCGGGGGTGGTGTTCGGCAAGGTTTTTTCAGGACGCGGTATGGCGCTCGGCGATTTTGATAACGATGGTGATGCTGACGTGCTCGCTTCAAACAATGGTGAGCCACCGCTGCTGCTTCGTAATCAAGGTGGCAATCGCAACAATTGGATTGGTCTACAGTTGATTGCGACCAGGAGTAATCCCGCGGCGGTGGGCGCCGTGATCACGTGGCAGGCGGGCACGTTGAAACGCAGTCGTTTGAAGACCGGTGGCGGCAGTTATCTCTCGTCTCACGATCCGCGTGAGATTCTCGGTCTCGGCGCTGCAACTAAGATCGATTCGATCGAGATACGATGGTCCGGCGGCACAATTGATAAACTGACCAATCTCCCCTTGAATACTTACGTCAAAGTTGTGGAAGGCGTTGGTATTAAGAAGTGAGTTTCAGTACAAAAAAAATCAGTGCAATCTGTGTAATCTGCGGCTTAATAGCGGTTTTTTGCCGTGCGCAGTCAGACAACTTCTTCTCAGAGTGGCGTCCAAACAGCGATACACACGGCATCCGTTTCGTCGGCAACAAAGCCTGTGTCGATTGTCATCCTCGCGAAGCGGTGCAAACGACTACGCCGATGGCCCAGGCACTTGAAGTTGCGCCCGATTGCAGGATTGTTGGCGCGCGCGGTCGTCTCACCTTCAAAAACGGAAACTACACTTACGAGATTGCGAAGCAAGGCAAGAACATCACGTACACTGTCTCTGACGGCGTAAACAGCATCTCGAGACCGATCCTGTATTGTTTTGGTCAGGGTCACATCGGCCAGACCTTTCTCTTCCGCTACAACGACAATCTCTATGAAACGCGCGTCAGCTATTTTCAAAAGCTCAACAATCTCAGCTTCACGATCGGTCATCGGGAAACGGTGCCGTCGTCGCTTGAAGACGCGTTGGGCCGAGCGATCGCGGGCGAGGAGCCGCGGCAATGTTTTGGTTGTCATAGCACCGGCGCTGTCAACGGCTTTGATCTAAAATTCGAACGTCTTACGCCCGGGATTGAGTGCGAAGCTTGTCATGGACCAGGCGAGAAGCACCTGATCGCGATGAAAGAGAAGAAAGTTGACGAGCCGCAGATTTTCAATCCCGGTGGTTTGGGCGGCCTCGATCTTTCGCAGTCTTTTTGCGGGACGTGCCACACGGGTTTCGAGCAGGCGATGCTGATGCCGGGCCAATCGGGAATCAACAACATCCGCTTTCAGCCGTACCGCATGTTCAATAGTCGCGGACACAACACAAACGATCCGCGCATCTCGTGTCTCGCGTGTCACAACCCGCACGAAAAGTTACAGAAGGAATCCAGCTATTACGACTCGAAGTGTCTTGCGTGCCATCGCACGACTGCGAAGGAAGCAAAGACTGAACGCCGCAGTGCCACAGCTTGTCCAGTGAGCACGAACAAGTGCGCAAGCTGCCACATGCCGAAAGTCGAGCTACCCGGCATGCACGCCTCCTTCACCGATCACTGGATCCGCATCGCCAAACCCAACGAACCCACACCACGATGAAAGAAATCCGTGAATGAAATCCGTGTTCATACGTAGCTAATAAACCTTGATCCAGTGGTTGCGGACTTTGGGTCGGATGCGGACGCCCTCGTGAGTCGAGAAGATGATGTTTGAGGTTTGGTTGGGAAGATGACAGTCGACGCACTTGCCGGCGATGGCGCGCCCGCGTTTCGGAAACAGACCGCAGCTCTCGACCTTGTGACAAGCCAGACAGCGCTCCGAAAAATCTACCACTTCACGTTGCCGCACGTGTACGTCATGACAAGTGGAACACGTCATTGCCGATGACTTGAAACACTTGCTTCGCTCCAGCAGCGCGACCTGGCTGCCGTGAGGGTCGAGCGGCTCGTCCTCCTTCGGAGTATCTAAACTCAGAAAGTCTTGCAATGCGTCGCCGGCCGTGAACGAAAACGTCGGCGCCTTCGCTACTCCAATTCCGCCGTGACACAACGAACACAATGCGAGTTGTCGGTCGCGCGGTAGCTTCCCCGGATTAACAATCGCCTGGTCCACCGGCTTGGGTTTGCCAGGCGCATTCAGCTCCGCGTGTTCTTTACCTGGCCCATGACATTTTTCACACGAGATGCCCAACGTGTAACCCGATCGACGATAGCGATTGACGACGCCGGAATCCTTCGCCACCTCGAAAAACGTGGCGTGACATTCAAGACAACGCGGCACTACTGGCCGGCTGAAGTCCAGCGTCCGGTCGCCGTATCCGGGACTGTTCACCCAACTTCCGACTTCGGTCCAGTAGGACACGGGCAGTTGGAAAAGCTGATCTTCTTTACTCCAGTAAAGATAAGTTTGTCCTTTACGGCCTGAGCCGATGACGAATGCGAAACGTTCAGAAACCGAGATTGTGTCGGGCGGGGTTCCGAGCACGCCTGTTTGGAAGAAGCCGTCTGGTCTGGCTTCCATTTGGTAGTGAAGTTCGCGTTGCGTGGCGAGGATGTTCTTGCCGGGCGCAAAACTGCCGGCGATTGAACTCGCGTTTGCTTCGCGTGAGGTCAGGTGATGCGCGGTGTTGAGATAGGTCCGCTGCTTCTCGTGACATTCGAGGCATTTGTCATCGCCGATAAACGCAACCAGTGTGGCGATGAATACAAACGACAAAAAATTAGCCACGGATAACACGGATTTTAATTACGGATTTTACCTGCGGCCGCTGCCCATGTCTCCGGCGCTATTCACGAGTTGTTTGACGCCGGCAATCACAGCGAATTCCAGCGCGCCGTACGGTTTTGCGGCTTCGTTCACTTTTGCCAGGCTCGTCTCGCGCCAGTCGCGCGGTGGCGGCATGCCGAGTTTCAAATAAGTGATTGCTTCCAACCCGGTCTCACCGAGCACCGAGAGATTTTGCGCCAGCGGTTTGATTTCTTTGAGCGCGGGCGAACGATCGATTAGCGGTTCGAGCGACGCTCCGGAAGTTTGCCACTCCGACAGCATCGCACTCAACTCCGGGCGGTAAAGCTGATAACGCGGACCGTCGTTTAAGAACTCTGACACCATCCACGAAAACTTTCGCCCGGCTTCGCTGTCAGGCGTCGCCGCATCAATCACACCCGTGAGCGGACTGAGCATCGTCTGCGGGCGCATTTGATAACGCCGGTATTCCTTGACTGGTTCGATGACTGCCACAAGCGTGCGTAGTGGTCCAATGTCGTCGTTGCGCACCAAACGCCGCAACATCATCTCCTGATTTTTCTTGTGCGTCAGTCCCAACTCTTCCAACTGAAGACTGATCACGGCGAGACGGCGATACATATCGGGCACGTCGCTGACGGTTCGTGGCGACCAAAGTCTCTCCGCGATCGCGGCAGTGCGCGGCCAGATGCGCGAATCGATCGTTTCCGGTGTCACCCACTCGGCCCACATCGTCGCTTCACCGCCTAAGACGTGCTTCGCTTCTTCGGGAGTCAGCTTGCTATCGGCGGGAAGTGGATCGGCAACGTAGTGCTGCGAAGCCGGCTGGATCAGATCGATGTAATAGCCGTTGGAAAGAATGCCGTCGTAACCCTGGCGCGCAGCTTCGGCGAGCGCTGCAGTGCCGCGCCACGAATGGATCACGATGTCCTTCGGCAGACCGGGTTGCAAAATTTCGTCCCAGCCAATCATCTTCTTGCCGTGCTTTTGCAGGATCTTGAGCAGGCGCGTGTTGAAGTAAGCCTGCAAAGCATGATTGTCCTTGATGCCTTTCTGTTTCATGTAAGCCTGAATGGCGGGATTGCGATCCCACTGCTTACCTTCATTTTCGTCGCCGCCGATGTGCAGGTAATCATCGGGAAAGAGCGCCGCCATTTCGCCCAGAAATGTTTCGAGAAACTTGTAGACTTCTTCGCGCGTCGGATCGAGAGCGGGCTCGAAGATTCCGGGCCGCCGTTCGATCGTGTATGGACCAGGCGCGCTGCCGAGTTCGGGATAACCGACGAGCCAGCTTGTGCTATGACCCGGGATGTCGAACTCAGGGACCACGCGAATGCCGCGGTCGCGGGCGTACGCGATGATGTCCTTGATCTGATCCTGCGTATAGTAGTTGCCGTCGGAGCCGAGCTGGTGCAGCTTCGGAAACTTCTTACTCTCGACGCGGAAGCCTTGATCTTCGCTGAGGTGCCAGTGCAGGACGTTCATTTTCACTGCCGCCATCGCGTCGAGGTTGCGCTTGAGCACTTCGATCGTTTGGAAGTGGCGCGAGACGTCGATCATCAACCCGCGCCACGGGAAGCGTGGTTGATCGTCGATTTGCACGCCCGGCAGGAAGTAGCCGTTGCGATCCGCGTCCACTAATTGCAACACCGTTTCGAGACCGCGGAGAGCACCGACAACGGTCGGAGCGTTGAGTATTGCCTGCCGGTTGGTGATGTCGATGTGATAGCTTTCGTCCTCGCCGACGCCGGGAATATTTTTGCCGGGACCCTGACAATTAACCACGAGTGGCGTGGTCTGATCGTCCGCTGCGAGTCCGGGAGGCATGGTCAGGACGGTGCGACCCTCGAGACGTTTCAGGAAGCGGAAGATTCCCGCTTGCAACCGCACATCTGAATGGCCGCGCGTCGCCACGCGGAAGTTGCTATCGACGGCGAGTCGCTCACGATGAAACTTCACTGACGCCGGCATTGGCATCAGATTGAGTTTCGGCGTGGGTACTTCCTGTGCGTTGACAACGACCGCACAGACGAAGACGAACAAAAGGGAGGTGTATCTGATTCTCATGTTTATCCGTGTTCTTCCGTGAAAATCCGTGGCTTACTTCAAAGTGAATCTTTGACTCAGGCTACCAACCTTAACGTCAAACTCACCGGGTTCGGCGACCGGCTTATTGTCAGCGCCGATGAACGATAGATCTTCACGTCGCAGTTTGAAATTCAACGTGCGGCTCTCGCCAGGTTGCAAAGTGATCTTCGCGAATCGTCGCAGTCGTCGTCCCGGCGGTGAAAGCGAAGCGACCAGATCGCTGACGTAGACCAGCACCGCATCCTTGCCCGCGCGATTACCGGTATTCTTCACGGTCACGCTCACCGGTAACTCTTCGTTCGCGGAAATCGTCTGCTTCCCGAGTCGCAGATTGCTGTATTCAAAAGTGGTGTAGCTCAGTCCTTCCCCAAAGCGAAACTGCGGATTGAAAGCCATGTTGCCAAACGAAGTGTTCTCGGTTTCGAACGGCTTGTGATCGTAACTGATAATTCCGTTTGGTGTGCGCGGATAAGTGAACGGCAGCCGCCCGCTCGGATTCACGTCGCCAAACAACACGTCTGCAATCGCCGTCCCACCTTCATGACTCGGGTTGTACGCCATCAGAATCGCATTCGCACTGTCAGCAATTCGATTGATGATGCGCGGTCGCCCTTCAACCAGTACGAGCACGATCGGCTTGCCCGTTGCCTTGAGCGCCTCGGCAAGTTTCAACTGCGGTGCACCGATGGTCAGGTCAGTTATGTTGCCGGGTGTTTCACAGTACGAACCTTCGCCGAGCGCGAGCACGATGACGTCGACGTTTTGCGCCGCACTCACCGCAGCAGCGATGTCGACTTCTTGTTCCTGATCGGTGGGAGTCGCATTCGATGGTCCAGGACCGCGCGTGATCTTCGTGCCCTGTACGAAGGTCACGTTACCCGCGCCGACCTTTGCTTCGATCGCTTTCCGGATCGTATGACGGTCCGTCGGATAGAGACCTTCCTCGGAGCCTTGCCAGACGTAGGTCCAACCATTGTTCATCGAAACCAGCGAATCGGCTGTGGGTCCAGTGACGAGCACCTTGGCGGTCTTTGCCAGCGGCAGAATGTTGTTGCTGTTCTTCAGCAGCGTGACGGATTCGCGCGCTGCCTCGAGACTGACTTGACGGTACTCAGGCAATCCAAACTTTGCCTTCAGCGACGCATCCGGCATCGGTTTGTCGAAGAGCCCGAGTTCATATTTGACTCGGAGTATTCGTCGCACTGCTTCGTCGATTCTTGATTGCGGCACTGCGCCTTCCTTCACCAGCGCGATCAGATGATCCGCAAAACTGTAGTCGAGCGGCACCATGCTCATGTCGATTCCCGCCATAATCGCCATGCGCGTCGCTTCTTTTTCAGTCGCCGCAATGCGCCACATCGTGACGAGTTTCTTGATGTCCTCCCAGTCAGACACGACGAAACCTTTGAATCCTAGTTCGGTGCGCAAGATGTCGGTCAGAATGTGATGATTGACGTGACCGGGCACGCCGTTGATCTCCGCGGAGTTGATCATGATCGTGCGCGCGCCGGCTTTCACTGCGGCGTCAAACGTCGGAAGAAAATACTCGCGCAAATAATTCTCCGGAATCCATGCCGGTGTGCGATCTCTGCCGGTCAATGGAAAGCTGTAGCCCATGTAGTGCTTCAAACTCGAAGCCACCTGAGTCTGCGCTGCAACGTCCGTCCCTTCCAGGCCACGCACAAACGCGACACCCATCACTTTCGCAAGATATGGATCTTCGCCGAACGTTTCCCAAAACCGCGGCCACAGCGGATTGCGACCAAGATCGAGCACGGGAGAAAAACTCCACGGAATACCGGCGGCGCGGGTTTCAAGCGCCGTGATCTCCGAGGCACGCTTCATCAACTCGGGATTGAACGTCGCCGCCATGCCGATCTCTTGCGGAAACATGGTCGAGCCTTGCACGTAGGTGGCGCCGTGGATCGAGTCGATGCCGTAGATCATCGGAATGCCGAGCCGCGTTTTCTTCGTGGCTGCTTCCTGAATCTGGCCGATGATTTCGTGCCACTTGTCTACGGTGAGCGCCTGATCGGCAACATTGAGAATCGAGCCGACGCCGTATTTGACGATTGCCTTGTCGAGCTTGGCGGGATCGACTTTGATGTTCTGATCGTTTCCCGTGACGATCATACCGAGCGTTAACTGGGTCATCTGGCCGACTTTCTCTTCGAGCGTCATGCGCTTGAGCAAGTCGTCGATCTGGCGGGTGTAGTCGCGTTCGGGAGCGGTGCGACTGGCTCGCTGGAAGAATTCGTCGCTATCGGGGACGTCGTTTGCTGACTGCGCTTTGATAGTCATGAGCGGTTGCAGCGCGAAGCACAGTGAAAGACCGACTGCCCACAGGGCGGTTAACGGAGTTCGCATCTATTTTGCTGTCCTCAGGCAGGATTCAGGAACGGCCACATTCTAACAAAGAGTAGCCACAAAAAGGCACAAAAGGCTCATAAAAAGAAATCATCAGAGGAATCTCAAACAGACGGGGGAAGGGATGCTTTCATTGTGGCCGGTGGGTTTGAGTTGGCCGGTGCCCTGGTCGATGGAGAAGGTGACGACGTTGTCGGAGCGTTGGTTGGCGACCAGGAGAAACGCGCCTGAGGGATCGATGGTGAAGTTCCGCGGCCAGTCGCCTGCAGTGGAGATGTGTTGCACCAGTTTAAGTTTGCCGGTGCGGGGATCGATCTCGAAGACAACGATGCTGTTGTGACCGCGATTCGAGCCGTAGAGAAACTTGCCGGATTGAGATACGTGCACGTCGGCGCAGTAACTCGTACCGGAGAAGTCGCTGGGCAAAGTTGAAACGGTGTCGATGTGAGTGAGCGTTCCGTTTCGTTCGTCGTAACCGAACACCGTCATGGTCGAATCGAGTTCGTCGATGACGTAGAAATACTTGCCATTCGGATGAAAAGTTAGATGGCGTGGTCCAGCGCCGGACTTAAGCTCCGCAAAAGGTTGTTGCGCCGGCCTAAGTTTTCCAGTCGCGCGGTCAAACCGGTAGATCATCACTTTGTCGATGCCGAGATCCGAGGCGAAAGCGTATCGTTCATTCCGGTCGAGCATGATGCAATGTGCGTGTGGACCTTTTTGTTGCTCTTTGGGACCGGAGCCTTCGTGTTGCTTGACGTCCATTACCATTCCCAGCGTGCCGTCCGGACGAATCGGCAACACACTGACGTTGCCGCCCGTGTAATTTGCGACGAGTAAAACTTTTCGTTTGCTGTCGACGCTGAGATGGCAGGGATCGGCGCCTTGCGTAGCCTGCTCGTTGAGCAGACGAAGATTCAGGTTGGGACGTTCGATCACGTAAGCGCTCACGCCACCGCTCGGTTTGCCGAGATACTCCCCAACTTCGTTCACCGCATACAAGTAACGTTTGCTGCGATCGATCGCGAGAAACGATGGGTTGGTGGACTTGATTGAGTTGACACGCGTCAGGGCGCCGCTCTGGGGATCGAATTGGTAACCGTAGATACCTTCGCTCTTGCCCGACGTGTAAGTGCCGATATAGATCATGTGAACCTGGTTGGACCAGGCAAGACTTCGCGAAGCTAAAACTCCAAACACACCAATGCCGCCGGCTTTCAGAAAGTGCCGGCGGTCCAACATCTCACTCGTCAATTTGTTTTGACTCCTGAATCGTCTCGATTTGGAAACCCGCGTCGCTTCTTCCTAGTCGACTTTGAAATAAAAAGCAAGGCCCTGACGTGAGAGTCAGGGCCTTGTCCTTCAGTGTGTGCTCCCGTTTTGTTATCTGCCACGATCGATCAGGACGTGATCCTGGCGCCTCTCGGCTAAAGCCTTGTCCAACGTTTTTTCGCGATTGGAGATTTGAATCTCGCGTCCGGTGTTGCTGCCCGGAGTCCAGAACTCGGCCAGAAAATAAAGATCGTCGTACTTGTGGAAGACCAGTTTGGTGTCTTCAACGGTATCGTTTGCACGAACCGGTCTGGTCAAGAGCATTGCCTTGCCGACATTGTCCTTGCGCCTAGTCGTCCACACAGTGTCTGAGTCTTTCCTGTTGCGCGCGATGACGTACTTACCAGCCGGAAATGCCTTCTCACCGACGGAAAAATTAAATGGGATATTTATGATAGTTTGCCGGTCAGATTGTCCCAGTGCAGATGAGAACGTCAAAAGTACAAGTAGACCAGACAGGGCGAAAACCCGATGTATGTGTTTCATGGTGCTCTCCTTCAGGCGACTCAAAAATATCGGCAAGCTCCAATGCTGCCGTACATTCGAATAACGCGAGAAAGAGACGGAAAGAGGGCCACGGGAATACGTGGTTATTTAATCAACTTGCCTAACTCTCTCCAGGTGATGAGCTTTATGTTGTTTTCCTGAAGCAACTTGCGGAAGGCGTCGCTGGTGAAGAAATCGAAGTCGCGTTGGCGCCAGGCTGCGCCCCAGTTGGGGTGATCGGAGGTTGCGCCCTGCATTTCGGCGTCGTCGTGAGCGAGATGAATGATGACTTCGGTTACGACCGGCTCGAGTTTCCTGATCTCATCGGAATAAAATTTTCCCCACTCGTTCGGGGCCACAGAAGGATTGATGTCG
>Ga0163163_10005434_pt1 | contig 11017 bp, 8 predicted proteins | sample S65metaG_FD_119766 | JGI IMG/M metagenome (GOLD analysis project Ga0163163, IMG submission 119766) | Switchgrass rhizosphere microbial communities from Kellogg Biological Station, Michigan, USA - S6-5 metaG | ecosystem: Host-associated > Plants > Roots > Rhizosphere > Soil | place: USA: Michigan... | reverse complement strand
CGGCGGCGCCGACGGACTTCAAGCTGCAAAGCTCGGCCCTGGTCACTGGCACCTACACCGATGACAATACGGCCATCATCACCCTCTCCGGCGGAGTTTTTAAAGCAACGACCGCGTTGAACGGCGGGACTCGGTTCTATCGAATAAAGCAATAGCGTTTCAGGAAGGGTGATTGTCCGGAGCCCGGGCTTGTTCTGGCCGAGGGTGGGCTGCTTTGGAGGCCTGGATTTTGGGCGAAAGGGGATTGACTTTGGCCAGAAGGGGTTATCTTATCTAAGACGTTACGCGTTCAGTCCCCCAAGCTGCCGCTTGATTTTACGGGCACGATCGTAAGCGGAAATGATTTTTGAGTTTACCTTTTCTCGTCCAGGCGCGAGGCGAGTGCGTTTTTCACAGGGATTCACCCTGATCGAGTTGCTGGTTGTCATCGCCATCATCGCCATTCTGGCGTCGATGCTTTTGCCCGCGCTGTCCAGGGCCAAGGAACGCGCCAAGCGGCTTTCCTGTTTGAATAATCTCAAGCAAATGGCCCTTGGCCACGTCATGTATGCCCAGGATAATCGCGGGCATATCACGGGGACCTACGATTATTTTAGCGATGATCTTAACTGGCTTTACCGGGATTACGTTAAGAATATTAATTCATTCCTCTGTCCCGGGACCCAGAATTTCATCCGGACCAACCAGGTGGCGGGGTGTTACCCGGATCCGAACCTGATGGAGATCCTGGATCTGCAGAATTTTGCCATCAGCCGCGAAAAGTATCCGGGACATAGTTACGAGGATTTCCAGTGGTGGCGCAGTCCCAACGAGGGCAGCGATATGGTGGCATGCGTTGGCCGGACGAGAACCGGCACGGAGAAGACCGAGGCCCGAATGCAGAGCCGTCCGCACGCCAACATCGCCCTGGGGCTGCGCGGCACCATTCCTGGCCCCTCGAGAACCTGGCTGCAAGTGGACGCTGATTCCGCCTATGCCACCTACGCTGGAGCGATCAACGATTACCCGGACCCGGGGGACAACCATGGCAAAGAAGGGCATAACGTGAATTTTGGGGATGGCCACGCGGAATGGGTGACCGTCAAAGGCAACCGTTACCTGGTCGGACGCGAACTTTCGCAGGATGATGGCAAGAGCGCCCCGTGAAGTTGATTTCATGCTCATAAACCTTCGAAGCCTTTGCCTTTTGGTTTGGGTCGCCGCCCTGGGCGGGTGCGGCAAGAGCGATGTGAGCCGGGCGTTGCAGTCGGATGCGAATGGCTATGTTTGCTCGGCCTGCCAGGCCCGCTTTTATACCGAGCGATCGGTTTTTGCGGACCGTTGCCCGCAATGCAAGAACCTGACCATTCAGCCGGTGCTGGGGTATCTCTGCCCGGCGGACCACCACACCACGCTGGGCGCGCGCGGGCGGGTCAATGTGCGTTGCGAACAATGCGGAGGGCCGACCTCCGGGGTGAGCATCCCGGGCGAGAAGGAATACCAGGCCTGGGGCGCGGCGAAGAAAACCAGGAATGAGGTGAGCGGATCGTGAGCCGGGCGTCGAAAGCCGTTCGAGCGAGTTAAGAAGAATTTGATACCTGACAGTGGCTGCCTTTCCAAAAACAAAATCGCGGGAATTATGAAAAAACATGTTCAACTAAATCGGGCCTTGATTGGCGCAGTGCTGGCGTTGGGTGGGTTCGCCCCATGGGCCCCGGCCCAGACCGTTCTCTACTCGGATAATTTCGATATCGACAGTTCAGCGAATTGGACGGTGAAGAATGGCTCGGGCAACGGCACGCCGGACTTCTCGATCTTCTTCGCTTTTGACTATTCAACCAACAAGTTCGTTCGCAACGGCCTGACCAACACCATTCCGCCGGCCCCCAACGGCGGCGGCAAGGGGGTCAAGATGTACGTAAACAAAAATGACGCGGTGGCGGATATTGCCGCGATCAGCATTTACCCTGCGAGCAAGGTCTTTTCCAACGATTTCGCCTTCCGGTTCGACATGTGGCTCAATTATAACGGCGGGTTTCAGGGCGGCAGCGGTTCTACGGAATTCGGCACGTTCGGGATCGATCACATCGGTGACAAGGTGAACTGGCAGGACGGGGTCTCCGTCAGTGACGGTTGCTGGTTCGGGGTCACCGGCGAAGGCGGGGCCGCCGCCGATTATCGCTCGTACGTGGGCGACAACGCCGGTATTGCCATCCGATCCACCGGGTCGGCGGGCGGGTTCCTGGATCGGGATGGGAACCTGGTTTTTGAAGAGGAGGTTTTTGATGAGCCGTCGACTTACCCGCTGAAATTGATGTTTCCTCCGCCGCTGTTCGAGACGCCTGGAGTGCCGGGAAAGCAATGGGTCCAGATGGAAATCCGCCAGCGCACCAATTCCTCCGGCGGTCATGTGGTCACCTGGCTGATGAATAATTACGTGATCGCCGAGCACTCCGCCGGGGACCTGGTGGGGATGACCAACGGCACGGTGATGCTGGGCAACATGGATATCTTCGCCTCCATAGCCAACCCGGCCGCTGACAACTACGTCATCTATGACAATGTGCGGGTAGTCGATCTTTCCAACGTAGCCCCGCTGCCGATCGTGACCGTGGTCACCAATGACGACACGGCCACCGAATCGCCCCCGGGAGATACGGGTTCCTTTACCATCACGCGCACGGGCGATACTACCAACCCGCTGACGGTGAATTATCGAATGTCCGGGTCCGCTTCCAACAACGTCGATTACGTCAACCTGCCCGGCAGCGTGGTGATCGCCGCCGGCCAATCGTCGACCAACCTCATCGTCACTCCGATCAACGATTCGCAGGGTGAAGGCACGGAGACCGTCGTGCTGACCCTGGTCGGTAGCGCCAATTACGACCTCTATACCAACATCAGCGCGATCGTGAACCTGGTGGATGACGGCGACTTGCCAGTGGCGACCATCACCGCCTTCCGCCGCGCTGCTTACGAGGCCAACACCAACCAGGTCGGCCAGTTCCGGATCGACTTCACCAGCCCGTTCTTTTCCGATGTGGCGATCAATTTCGTGATGAGCGGCACCGCCGTGAACGGGGTGAATTATACGACTCTCACCTCGCCGATCACCATGCCTGCCGGATCAACGAACGTCCTCGTGAATATCGTGCCAATCGACGATTCCTCGACTGTCAGCAACCGGACAGTGATCCTGACGCTCGCGAGCGGGGGATATGTCATCGGAGCCGTTTCCAACGCCACCGTGACGATTTTCAACGATGACCTGGCGCCGGCCACCGCCACGCTGTTCTCGGACAACTTCGAAACCGATACCTCCCCGAATTGGAATGTGAACGCGTCCGCTGCCGTGTGCGATGCGGCTTTCGGCTTCGACTACAGCACGGTCGGAATTCCCCCGGCGCCGCACTCAGCGGGGGGCACGACCTTCGGGCTGCGTTTCCGGGCAAACTCCCCAAGCCTGGGGGGCGCGACGGCCAGCGGTATCAGCGCGTCGCCAAAAAACCAAAACTTCACCAACGATTACCGGATCCGGGTTGATTGGTGGCCGAACGTTCCTGGTCCGCTGCCGTTGGGTGGAGCGGGCTCGACCCAGTTGGGCACGTTTGGGATCACTCGGGGAACGATTCCGCAATGGAACAGCGCTCCCGCCACGACGGACGCGGTTTTCCTGGGCATGACCGGGGACGGCGGCACCGCTCCCGACGTCCGGGTTTACACCACCAACGGCGCAGCCGGTGTCGCGGCAGTATCGACCGGGGTTTATGCGGCGGGCACCGGGGCGACCGCTTTCAACGAGGAAGATCCTTACTATGCGGTCTTCGGCCGGCAGGCGCCACCTGACGCCCAGGCGGCCGTGAACTCGGCCCAAACCGGTCCGACGGCCCTGGGTGCCCCCGGTGAAGCCTGGCACGAAGTAGTGGTGACCAAGCGCGGAAATAGCGTCAGTTGGTCGGTTGACGGTCTGCGGATTGCCACCTTGAACGCGGAAAGCTTTGGTGTGACTCTTTCCACCAATGTTTTCATCGGCCAATCGGAAATCAACTCCGGCCAAACCAGCGCAGCCCTCGATAACATGCAGTTCGGGTTGTTCGACAATTTCCGGGTCGAAAGCCTGGCGTTGCCGACCGTCACCATCACCAGCGTGCAGGTGGTTGGCTCGAACGTGGTCATCAGTTTCACGGGTGGCGCGGATGACCCGACCGTCGCCTACAAACTGGTGGAATCCTCCACCATCACCGGGACATTTGCCATCAATGGGTCCGCGGTCATCACCAGTTCGGCGCCGGGTTCGTTCACGGCAACGGCGGCGCTCAACGGCCCGCTCCGGTTCTATCGAATCCGCCGCTAATCGGGCAGTTTCAACGCCGCTGCGGCTCGCCCAACGCGAGCCCGGCGGCGGACTGCTGTGGAGCTGCCCCAGCCGCCGGGCGGACCCCCGGCCCGGGCGGCCAACGGCCGTCGACTCGCCGCAATGACTCCCGCGCCTCTTTCGACCGAACGGTCAACCCGGGCAACGCCGCCGACGCAGCGAAATCCCTGGGCGTGGGTGCCGACCCTTTACCTGGCCGAAGGGCTGCCCTATGTCGTCGTGATGACCGTTTCGGTCATCATGTACAAGGGCATGGGGATCTCCAACAGCGACATCGCCCTCTACACCAGTTGGCTGTACCTGCCCTGGGTCATCAAACCGCTTTGGAGCCCGGTGGTGGATATTCTTAAGACACGCCGGCTCTGGATTTGGGTGATGCAATTGATTGTGGGCGCCGGGTTGGCGGGGGTCGCGTTGACCCTTCGCGGCCCCAATTTCTTCGGCTATTCACTGGCCTTTTTAGTTTTGCTGGCGTTCAGTTCGGCCACCCATGACATCGCCGCCGACGGCTTTTACATGCTGGCCACCACCGAACGGGAGCAGGCGTTTTTCGTCGGGATTCGGAGCACGTTTTACCGGATTTCGATGATCAGCGGCCAGGGGCTATTGGTAATCCTGGCGGGGTTTATCCAGAGCCACACCGGGCTGCCGAACGTCGAATTGACGATCTCCGCCAGGCCGAATGCGGCCTTGGTAGAGGCGATTTCCCCGGGGAGGTTCGAGAGCCCGCCGGGAGAGCGGTTGGAGATCGTGGCCGAACCGGTTTCGCTGGCGATTAACCCGGAGCCGCGGGGCGCGGAGGAGGTGAACGGCCTGATCGCCGCGGCCAAAGCGTCCAACGCCACCAACGGATTTTATGCGTCTCAGCCGGCCACGCTCGCCCGGGAGGACTCCGGATGGTCGCGCTATGTGAGCCATCCTTTCAAGACGGCTTGTGCTTACATCGGCCGGCTGATTTCGAGTCCGTTTCGAGCGATCGGCGATTGGCTCGAACCACGATTGCGCGCGCGTTTCGGTCCGCAAGGCCGCGCCGCCGCCGCTCAAGGCACGACACCGGCCGCCGGCAGCGTGGGAGTGGCGTATTTGCGAATGTCCAGGGCGCCGGGCAAGGCGGTTACCGTGACGCTCGCCCAGGCGCCGGGCGGGATGTTTGGGTTTTTCAAAACTGCCGCAAAGAGTGTTTCCATCGCCGAAGGAGCGCGGCTGATTTTCAACGATCAAAACTGGAACAAACCCGCGGCCGTTGTGTTCCAGCTCGATCCCCGGCAGCGGGGTGAGCTTTCGGCGATTTACCAGGTACGATCGGGAGACATTCCGTGGTCATGGGCTATCACTTTCGGGGTGCTGGCGGGACTTTTTCTTTTCTTCGGCATCTATCACAAGGTCATGCTGCCCAGGCCGGAAAAGGATCGGCCGGGGACGGCTCAAAACGTGGCGGCGTTTTTGGCCGAATTTTTCAGGACGTTCGCCGCGTTTTTTACGAAAGACCGGATTGGGGTGCTGCTGTTGTTCCTGCTGTTTTACCGGTTTGCGGAGGCTCAACTGGTGAAGATGGTCGCGCCGTTCCTGCTGGATGGGCGGGAAGCAGGCGGGCTGGGGTTGAGCACGGGGCAGGTCGGGTTCGTTTACGGCACCATTGGAATTATTGCGCTGACTTGTGGGGGGCTTTTAGGGGGGATGCTGGTCTCGCGCCAGGGGCTGAAATTCTGGCTCTGGCCGATGGTGTTGATCATGCATTTGCCGGATGCCGCCTTTGTTTACCTGGCCTACGCGCAACCGCAGAGTTTCACCCTGATCAATTTGTGTGTGGCCCTGGAGCAATTCGGTTATGGGTTCGGTTTTACGGCGTACATGCTCTACATGATTCATATTGCGCGTGGCCGGCATGAGACGGCGCATTACGCGATTTGCACTGGATTTATGGCCCTGGGAATGATGATTCCAGGCATGTTCAGCGGTTGGCTGCAGGAGATCATTGGCTACAGTCATTTCTTTGTCTGGGTGATGCTGGCGACGTTGCCGGGGTTTTTGGTGGTCGCGTTCATCCCGCTGGAAGCGGCGTTTGGGAGGAAGGAAGGGTGAGAGGGTGAAACGTGAAACGTGAAACGTGAAACGTGAAACGTGAAACGTGAAACGTGAAACGTGAAACGTGAAACGTGAAACGTGAAACGTGAAACGATTTTGGACTACAAAATAATCGGATTTTGCAAGTCTTTAACGTTTCGACGCGTCTTCAGCGCCCTTGGCTACGAACAGGGCCAGGGATGCGGTATAACCGTGCAGGAAATTCTTTTCGCCTACCGGCCCGATCTCGCCGTTGCAAAAGAAGCCGGATAATCCAAGCGGGCCGAGGCGTTTTTGAACCATTTCGGCGTCATGATGAGGCCGGCCGAAAAGCCCCTCGCCACGGCCGTTGCAGCAACAAAGGCAGCCGCCGTAAACGGTAGCGGAGCCGATCTGCTGCCGGGTGCGAGCCAGCAGCTCCTGCATGTCTTCGGTCGCCGCGGCGGCGGATCGGCGTTGGAATTGCACCGTCTGCCCCAGGCGCGGCATGGCTCCGACCGCGATGCTGCCCGATTTGGCGTCGGCCCCGAGCAGGTTGCGAATCAGGAAATCGCCGCGATGAAATTCCTCCAGGTATTCATTGACCACCAGGCCGATGAACAGGTTGCCGCGGGCTTTGCGCTGGTCTTCCGGTGAAAGCTTCCCAAAAGTTTCGGCCAGCACTTCGTAGGCCGGGCGATTGCCGATTTCGTGGATTATATTTTGCTCGACCTTGGTCAAGGTCCAGGTTTCGCCGATCGGCGTGCAGCCCTGGGAAATCACACCCGCGAGTTTGACGTCGCCGCCGATAGAAATAGCGACGCCGCCCTCGTCGAAGACTTCGCCATTAAGATAGACCTGCGTGGACTGTTCGGTGAAATCGCCGCTGGCCAACCCGCCGAGGACGGGCAGGGGCGCGTAAGCCTCATTCCAGCCGCGCAGCCAGGTTTCGCTGTCCAGGTGATAGGGGTCGATGAAGACCAGCCAACCGTTGGTGGCGGGCGGTTCGATCCCGGTCTCCATATGCCAATAACCGGGGCCATTGGCTTCCTCGACCTGTTCCTGGGTAAAATGAATCGCTTTGAGCTCCGCTCCCGGCAGCGCGTAAAGGGCCAGCGTGAGGCCCGGGTCGTGTTCGAGTTCCTCCTGCCCGACGATTAAACCCTGGCTGGAACAACCGGCCAGCAGGGGGATGCGGGCATGAACGCGCAGGATTTCGAGGATTTGTTGAGCCTGGGGAAACAATTTAGGGGCCATGAAAACCAACCCGAGCGAGACCCGCTCAGCGGTGAGTTGCCCGCGCAATTGCTCCGCCCACCGTTGCAACCCGGCTTCGTCGAAGCTTTCGCCCCAGTGGCCGGCTATGGAAAACTCATGGCTCACACAGCAACCTTAACGGCGGCAGTAGGCTTTGCAAGATTAGTGATCGGTGACTGTTGATTTGGCGCTGCGATTAACTGCCCGATTACTGATTACGCTCATCGCTACGCCGGCGTGTGCCTGAATTTCCGCGGCCTGCCGGAGGGCACCCATTCGAGCACGTAAAGGTCACCCTTGGAATCGACACACATGGCGTGGGGGGCCGCAAACAGGGCCGGGTTGGTCGCATTGTCGGTTCGGGCCGTTTTGCCATCCGCTTCCCGGCCGTCGCCCAGGTGCGTCACCAGTTTGCCGTCCGCATCCAGGATGGTGACCCGGCTGCCCAAATCGGGAATGTACAGCTTGTCTTTGTGCTGATAAAAGCAGCAGGGATTCCGGACGTCCCCTTGCAAAGTTCTTTTGTATTCCAGTTCGAGGGAGAAGACCTCGATTCGCCCGTTGTGGCGATCGGCGATAAAAATCTCCGGTTCCTTCTTCAAGGTATTCACCCAGACTCCGTGGCACGTGTTGAAGGTGCCGTGTGGCGCGTTGGGACCGATATCCTTTTTCTCCGTGCGCGTTCCGATGGTCTTGATGTGTTTGAAATCCTTGTCGAAGCGGCTGACTTTCTGGCTGCCGTAACCGTCGACGATGTAGATATCGCCGTTGGCGGCGACGGCGACGTCGGTGGGGTTGGTCCATTCGAATTTCTGTGAGGTCGAATCTTCTTTGTCGACGTTGCCGATGATGTAAAGGATCTTTCCGCGCAGATCGGTTTTATAAACCCGTTTGCCGAGCTTGGGTCCTTCTTTGTTGGTGCTGACGTTCTCGGTGAAATAGAGGAACTCATTGCGTCCCTCCTTGCTCCAATAGATGCAATGGGCGGTATCTTTGACCTGGTCGAGGGTGTAGCCGACGTTCTCGGAGAACTGGTTGCTCCAGGTCTCGAGCAGTTTGCCGGAGCGATCGAAGATGGCGACGCAGGGATTGGTCGAGCGGGAGGTGACGTAAATGCGGTCTTTGGAGTCGACGACGATTCCGCAGCCGTGGCCATATTTCATTCCCTCGGGGAGCTTGCCCCAATCCTCGACCAGCTCATAGGTATGGTAACCAGAGCCGAAGCGAACCGGGGTGTTGGCTTTAGCGTGCGGGACGAGGCCGGAGAAGGCGAGCCCGGCGGTGGCGGCAGCGGTGCGGGCGACAAAATCACGACGGGTGAGGCGGTTGGGAAAAAGATAATCGCTTTGCATAAAGTAAGTCGGCTGTTGGGTAAGTGGTTTACTTCGACCAGCCGGAGGTGTCGAGTGGAAACCGGGACCGCACTCCGCTACGTTGCGGACGAGCAGAAGTGACTGGGCTCGGGCCGAAGTCGCTCAGGTGGTTTCGTTAGAACGAACGTTCGATGGCGGTAGGGGTGCGCACAATCCACAGTTTCTGAGCATGTTGGAAACGCGATACCTTGGCCGGCGGCTTGGAGCGAAGCTGGTTCGGGATATGCTGTTAGAGGTAGAATTGTGAGGGCAAAGGAAGCGAGGCCGTTGATTGACTTTGGTTTAGGCTTGAACCTCCCTCCGCTAGCGATTAGTTTCCGACAAAGCCCTTAGCCCACTGCATGAAAAAGTTCACCTCACCCGGCCAGCCTGAGAACGCCCGTTCAAGGGTGGCGCCAGGTTTCACCTTAATCGAATTGCTCGTCGTCATTGCTATCATCGCGATCCTGGCGGCGATGCTGTTGCCGGCGCTTTCGTCGGCAAAGGATAAGGCGATGCGGACGACGTGCATTGGGAACATGAAACAGATGTCGATCGCGGTGCGGATGTACAGCGATGACAATCGGGATTTTATGGCCTATCCGAATTGGGGTGCTCCGGCGGCTCCGACGGGCAATGGAGCCGGGTGGCTGTACGCTCCGGTCAACGGGAATCCACCGGACCTGGATACGGTTCCTTACAAGACCGCCCCGTTGCTGGCCTACCAGGCAGGGCTTTGGTACCAATACATGCCCAACATGAAATCGTTTCTGTGTCCCACCGACATCAAAAGCCCGACCTATACGCAGCCAACGGCTTCCGGCGGCCGGGCGAACAAGATGTCCAGTTATGTGATGAATGGGGCGGTGTGCGGTTACCAAAACACTTACCGAAGCGGCAAAATCACCGGGGTATGGAGCACGATGTGTTTCCTGCTTTGGGAGCCGGACGAGAACAACCTGGGCCCCGGCAACCCGGGGGCGTTCGATTACAACGATGCCGCCAATTTTCCCAACGCCAGCGAAGGCATTGGGCGACTGCACAGCAAGAAGGGTGGGTCCGCCATCGCCATCGGAGGTCATGTTCAATTCCTGACGCGGAAGGCTTTCCGAGCCGATGGGGATACGCCGGCGGGGACCGGCCCCGGCCCCGGTGGGAAAACTTTCCTCTGGTGGAGCACGTTTCAAAACGACGGCCACTGAGGGCCGGCGCCTTGTGAGCCGCGTCGCGCGCGATATTTACCCATGAGAGTCACCCTGGCCTGGGCCGCGTTAATGCTGATGCTGGCGGCTTGTGGCAAGAAGGGCCCGGCACCCGCTAATCCAAACGCCTTCGACAAGGCGACGCCGGAAATCAAGCAAATCTGGGATGCCGCGCTGGCAGCCGATAAGACCAATGGCTACTATGCCAGCCAGGCGTTGCTTTTCCGATTGTTGCAACAACCGCTGGCGCCCGAACAACAGGAGGCCGCCAATCAACAGTTGACCGCCACCAAGGCGCACTTTACGGCCGCCCTGGAGAAGGGCGACCCGGCGGCCAAGAGCGCGCTCGAGGAAATGCGGCGCAATCCGCCGAATCGCCAACGTTAAATTCGTCCCACCGGCAAGCACTTAACCGAAGCGCGCGACATAGGCGCCGTCTACTCCATCGGCAAAGGGAAGCAATTCTTTCGCGGATTCAAGTTTGAGTGAGGGTGTTTCCCGCAGGAAATTCTCAGCCACTTCCTGGTTTTCTTCCGGCTCCAGGCTGCAGGTGCTGTAGACGAGCTTTCCGCCGGGCTTGAGCAGTTGCGCTGCCTGTTTTAATAACGATAGCTGGGTGTTTCGCAACCGCTCGATTTCTTCCAGCCGGATTCGCCAGCGCAAATCGACGCGCCGTCGCATGACACCAGTGTTCGAGCAGGGCGCGTCGACCAGGATGCGATCGAAACGCGTTTCCGGTTGGAGCGTCGAGGGCAGGGCGGTTTGGACGCAAGAGATCCCCAGACGCGCGCAGTTCTCGTCGATCAATT
>Ga0163163_10005433_pt1 | contig 11018 bp, 7 predicted proteins | sample S65metaG_FD_119766 | JGI IMG/M metagenome (GOLD analysis project Ga0163163, IMG submission 119766) | Switchgrass rhizosphere microbial communities from Kellogg Biological Station, Michigan, USA - S6-5 metaG | ecosystem: Host-associated > Plants > Roots > Rhizosphere > Soil | place: USA: Michigan... | reverse complement strand
CTCGCCAGCAACACCTCGACCCTCGACGTGGACAAGATCGCTTCGTTCACGAAGCGGCCCGGCGACGTCCTGGGGCTGCACTTCTTCAGTCCCGCGAACATCATGCGACTGCTCGAAGTGGTGCGCGCGGGGAAGACGCGCCCCGACGTATTGGCGACCGCCATGTCGCTGGCCAAGCGCATCGGCAAGACCGCCGTGGTCTCGGGTGTCTGCGACGGCTTCATCGGCAATCGCATGCTCGATCCCTATGCGCAGCAGGCATTGCTGATGCTGGAGGAGGGCGCCTCGCCACAGCAGGTCGACAAGGCCATCGAGACTTTTGGTTTTGCGATGGGTCCATTCCGCATGTCCGATCTCGCGGGTAATGACATCAGCTGGCACATCCGCAAGCGTCATTACGCCGAACATCCGCAGATGCGCCACATGCGCATCGCCGACCGCGTCTGCGAGCTTGGCCGCTTCGGGCAGAAGACGGGGTCGGGCTGGTATCGGTACGAAGCCGGCCGGCGTGATGCCATTCCGGACCCCGAGGTGGACAGGATCATCGACGAGGAACGCAAGGCGCTGAAGATCAAACCGCGGCGCATTGCCGACGAGGAGATCGTCGACCGCCTGCTGTTCGCTCTGGTCAACGAGGGCGCGCGCATCCTGGAAGAAGGCATCGCACAGCGCGCTTCGGACATCGACGTGGTGTACCTCACCGGCTACGGTTTTCCCGTGCATCGCGGCGGCCCGATGTTCCATGCCAGCCAGGTGGGGCTGGGCCACGTCCTGCGTCGCATGCGCGGGTTCGCGGCGAATCCGCATGCCGAACCCGGATCGTGGAAGCCAGCGAAACTGCTGGTGAAACTCGCTGCCGAAGGGCGCGGATTCGACGACCCGGCCGCGCCTGCGTCGACACGAAAGAAAGCCGCGAAAGGAAAGTCCCGTGGTTGAAGCCGTCATCGTCTCCACCGCGCGTACCCCGCTGGCCAAGTCCTGGCGCGGTGCGTTCAATCTCACGCATGGCGCCACGCTTGGCGGCCACGTGGTCAGGGCCGCGATGGAGCGCGCCCACGTCGACCCGGCGTCGGTCGAAGACGTGCTCATGGGCTGCGCGAATCCAGAAGGCGCCACCGGATTCAACATCGCACGGCAGATCGCCCTCCGCGCGGGCTGCCCGGTGGGTACCTCGGGCATCACCGTGAACCGCTACTGCTCCTCGGGACTGCAGACCATCGCGTTCGCCGCGCAGCGCATCGCGACCGGAGAGGGCGAGATCTACGTGGCCGGCGGCGTGGAATCCATCTCCTGCGTGCAGAACGACCGCATGAACCTGTTCATGGCCAAGGAAGCCTGGCTGGCCGAACACAAGCCGGCTATCTACTGGAACATGCTGGAGACCGCCGAGAACGTGGCGCGGCGTTACCACATCGGGCGTGAAGCCCAGGACCGTTACGGCGTCCAGAGCCAGCAGCGCGCCGCCGCGGCGCGCGAGGCGGGCCGCTTCGATGCCGAGATCACGCCCATCGACGTGGTCATGGGTGCTGCCGATGCGGATAGTGGTCGCCTGATGACCCGGTCCGTGACGGTGAAGGCTGACGAAGGCATCCGGGCTGACACTACCTACGAAGGCGTATCGAAGATCCGGCCGGCTACCCCCGGCGGCGTGATCGCGGCGGGCAATGCCAGCCAGTTCTCGGACGGCGCCGCCGCCTGCGTGGTCATGAGTGCCACGCGCGCCGAGAAACTCGGCCTGGCGCCGCTCGGAACCTTCCGGGGCTTCGCCGTGGCCGGATGCGAGCCCGACGAAATGGGCATCGGCCCGGTATTCGCGGTGCCCAAGCTGCTGAAGCGCGCCGGCAAGACCGTGGCGAACATCGACCTCTGGGAGCTCAACGAGGCTTTCGCCGTGCAGGTCCTGTACTGCCGCGACAAGTTGGGTATTCCCGACGACCGGTTGAACGTCAACGGTGGCGCCATCGCTGTCGGCCACCCGTACGGCATGACCGGCGCCCGGCTGGTGGGTCACGCGCTCATCGAAGGCAAGCGGCGCGGCGCGAAGCTGGTCGTGGTTACCATGTGCATCGGCGGCGGCATGGGCGCCGCGGGGCTCTTCGAGGTCGCCTGAATGCTCAAGAACGCGATCGCATTCATCATCGCGGTGGCCATCGGCGCCGTGGGCTACCGATTCTGGGTCCGCAAGGATGCCGAAGAGAGCCCGCTGAACGTGATGGTCACGCAGATGCGCACTCGCGCCATCATCGAGCACGAGCGCCAGGTCACCGTCTGGTACAAGGCTTGCCCGGAGGTCCCGGGAATCAACCCGCAGGTCATGGTCATTTGGCCCGCCAAGCTCAATTACGAGCTCGACCTGGCGGCCACGAAGCTGTCCCTGGGCACGGACGGTGTGTTGCGTGCGGATACACCCCCGATCCGGGGAGATGACCCCGCGGTGCCATCCGAGGTGGGCGAGTATCTGGCGCAGACCTCCTTCTGGACGCTCGACAGCGAGCAGGCAATCGTCATGCGCGAAATGCAGAAGGCCACACCACTTGCCCGGCACCTGACTGCTTATTTCCTTCGGAATGACGTGGGGTTGCCCGATCAGTTCAAGGAAGAACTCGAAACATATCTGCGGGGGATCTCCGGAGCGCTGGGGCTCAAGGTCACGCGCATCGACATCAACATTCCGGAGGAAGACGTCAAGATTCCTCCGCGCCCCGAACTCACCTTGTGTGAGGGATCGGTGGCGCTGGCCAATGGCTTCGCGTTCGCACGCCGCCAGCCGGACGGAACGGTCATCGGCATCTATCCACGCAAGTCACCCGCACACAACGACACGCCGCGCGCGCCAACTCCGTAAAAAGTTGTGAACGCGCCGGTTATGATCGGCGCCCGACTTCTCGTCCCACCCTACGGAGATCCGACTATGGAAGATGTGCGTGGTCGATTTGTCTGGCACCAGCTCATGACGCGCGATGTGCCAGGCGCGAAGAAATATTATTCGAAGCTCATCGGCTGGAAGACCATGCCGTGGCCGCTGGATCCGGCGTACACCGTGTGCCACGCCGACGCGGGCCCGGTCGCGGGCATCATGGAGATTCCTTCCGAGGCGCCCGACGTCCCATCGCATTGGCTGCCGTACATGGGAACGCGCGACGTGGACGCCACAGCGGATGCCGCGGTGCGCGCCGGCGGTTCGGTGATGAAAACGCCGAGCGACATGCCGGGCGCCGGAAGATATGCGGTACTCAAGGACCCGCAAGGCGCGGTGTTCTGCATCATCAACCCTGAAAATGCACGGCCCGAGGGAATGGGGCCGCCGCCGCTCGGGACGTTCTCCTGGCACGAGCTCGCAACCTCGGACAACGAAGCCGCATTCGCTTTCTACAGCAACCTGTTCGGTTGGGAGGCCATGCAGCGCATGGACATGGGTCCGTCCGGCGTCTACCTGATCTTCGGCCAGAACGGCGTGCAACGCGGCGGCATCTACATCAAGCCGGCCGATTGGCAGGCACCGCCGAACTGGCTGCCGTATGCACACGTACCCAATGCGGATAAGGCGTTTGCCATCGCCACGTCCAACGGCGGTACGCAGTTGGTCGCGCCCATGGACGTGCCGGGCGGTGGCCGGATTGCGACCTTTACCGATTCCGCCGGGGCGCCGTTCGCCGTGCATTCGATGCCCGCCGCCGCGGCTGCACCGTCTGCCGAAGCCGAGCCGAAGATGAAGACGACGCTCAAGGCGAAGGCGAAGCCCAAGGCGAAGGCGGCCGTGAAACCTGCGGCGAGGAAGAAGGTCGTAAAGAAGACCGCACCGAAGAAAAAGGCGGCAATGAAGGCCGCGCCGAAGAAAAAGGCGCCGGCCCGGAAGGCCAAGGCCAAGGCCAAGGGCAAAGCCAAAGCGAAGGCCCGAGCCAAGACGCGGAAGAACTCGGGGGCCAGGAGGAAGAAGTGAAGGGACGTCGGGAAGTCATCAAGGCGGGACTGGTAGCATTGGCCGGCGCACGGGCGCTCGGCGCATGGGCCGCGGAAAAATCCAAGGACAAGGTTGAACCGATGCCGCCGGCGGCTCCCCTCGTGACCAAGCCGATTCCCTCGACGGGTGAAAGGCTGGCAGTCATCGGCGTAGGGACTAACAACTACAGCCCGACGACCCCGGAAGAACGCGCAGCGCGGCGTGAGGTGCTCAGGGGCCTCACCGCCGCCGGCGCGTCAGTCATCGACACCGCACCCGCCTACCGTCAGTCCGAGGAGGTCATCGGAGATCTGCTCGGCGAGATCGGCAATCGCAAGCAGGCCTTCATCGCCACCAAGGTGACGGCCGATGGCAGGGTCGAGCAGGGCATGAACATGATCCGCGAGTCGATGCGGCGCCTGAAGACCGACGTGCTCGACCTGGTGCAGATCCACAGCCTCAATGGCACTGACGTGCTGTTCCCGCACCTGAACGAGCTCAAGCGCAAGGGGCAGGTCCGCTACATCGGTATCACCACGTCGAGCGCCAGCCAGCACGAGGCCATGATCAACCTGATCCAGACACAGCCGCTGGATTTCATCCAGGTCGACTATTCGCTGGCGAATCGTGCAGCGGCGCAGGAAGTCTTGCCCGCGGCCCTGGCAAAGCGCGTCGCCGTACTGATCAACCTGCCGTTTGGCGGGCGGCGCGATGGCAACCTGTTCTCGCGCGTGGCCGGCGCGGAGCTACCCGACTGGGCCGGTGAAATCGGCGCGAAGAGCTGGAGCCACATTTTCCTCAAGTACGTGGTGTCACACCCGGCCGTGACGGCCGCCATCCCGGGCATGACCAAGCTCGCGCACCTGCAGGACAATCTCGACGCGGCGCGGGGCCGCATGCCGGATGCAGCCCTGCGCGCGCGCATGGAGAAGTATTGGGATCAGCGCTTCGACGGCTAGCGAGGGTCGGCTATTTGCCGACTGCGTACGCCAGCGCCCCCGTCATCAGGTTGATCAGGTAGGGCTCGCTCCACGATTCGTCGGTGTGGCCGAGCGCGCTGTAAAGCACGCGGCCGCCGCCGAAATCATGGCACCAGACCAACGGATTCGGATTCACGTCGGACTCGCCAGCATCCCCAATGGTCTTGGGGTCGATGGTCACGAGCACCCGCATCGTCGGATCGAAATCCTTGTAGTAGTACCACTCGTCGTTGCGCTGCAGGGTCTTGGGTAGTTTGGCCGTCGCGGGATGCCTGGAATCCAACACCGTGACTACGCCTTTTGGCGTGCCCTTCGGATGATGGTCGAAGTAACCGCCGATCATCTGCCCGTACCAGTCCCAGTTGTAGTGTGAGTCCGCGGCGGCGTGCAGACCGATCACACCCTTGCCGGCCTTGAGGAAACCCACCAGCGCATCGCGCCTGGCCCCGACGAACCATTCGGACTCCGGCTTCTTGGGGTCCGTGGAATTGCTCACCAGCACCAGCGCCCTGTACTTCGCGAGGTTGTCGGCGCTGAACACTTCCGGGTCTTCACTGGTATCGATCAGGTAGCCGGCCTTTTCGCCGAGGGCCTTGATGGCGGTGACCGCGGCCGGAATGGAGGCATGGCGATAACCGGTGCTGCCGGAATAAACCAGCACGCGCCCCTTGTCCTTCGCAAATGCCACGCCGCCGAATGAAGTCATGGCGAGCAGGGCAGTGCACAGTCCGAGGATCATTCGTCTCGAAGTCATGGGTTTCCTTGGTCTACTTTGCGGATGGCAGCGGCACGCCGCGCGTCCTGGTCTTCAGACGCAGCACGCGGTGGTTTGCCGTCACGAACAATGTCGAGCCGTCTTCGCCCCAGGCCACGTTTGCGGTTGGCACACCGGTGAGGATCCGGCCAAGCAGCTTGCCGTCCGGCATGTAAACGAGGACGCCGCCCGGTCCGGTAGCAAACACGTGGCCTTTCAGGTCGACTTTCATGCCGTCGGGCACGCCGTCTCCTTCCTTGTAGAGTTGGCTGGCATCCGCGAATACGCGACTCGGACCGAGGCTGCCATCCGCGTTCACCGGGAAGGCCTTCCAGATCGGCTTTTCCTTCTGTGAGTTGGCCACGTAGAGCGTCTTGTAATCCGGCGTGAACGCCAGGCCGTTAGGTGCCTCGAGTTCTCTGGTGAGCAGCGTCACCTTGCCGTCATTGCCCACCCGGTACACGCCTTGAAAGTCCAGTTCCCTACCGGGGTCCTTGAACGTTCCCGGCAGCCCGTAGGGCGGATCGGTGAAATACAGCGCGCCGTGCCGGTCATAGACCAGGTCGTTGGGACTGTTGAGGCGCTTGCCCTGGTACTCGGTGGCCAGCGGCGTCATGGCGCCGTCAGCCTCCCGGCGCGCAACGCGACGGTCGCCGTGCTGGCACAACGTCAGCCGGCCGTGCGGATCGAAAGTGAGCCCATTCGAGCCGGGTTCGCGGCCAGTGAACGGCGCGGCGCCCGTATACCCACTGTTCTCGAGAAAACGTGAAACACCCTTGTCGGCATGCCATTGCATGACCACGTTGCGCGGGATGTCGGAGAAGTAGAGCGTCTTGCGCTTGGCATCCCAGAGCGGCCCTTCCGACCATTCGAGATCGTCGGCGATCTTTTCGATCTTGGTATCCGCCGGTATCAGTTCTTCGAAGCGCGGATCGAGAACTTCAAGCGTCGCATAGGGCGACTCGGCCGCATTCACCACACTCAACCCCCCGATCAATAACAGCGAAAACGCTGCGACTCGCATACGCATCGATTCGTTCCCCCGCGTTTGAGCACGAGGATGCGTGAGCCGGCGGCGCGAGGCAACGGCGCTGCGGGCGTTGGCGTGAGCAGCCCAAGCGCGAAGAATGTGCGCGAAGGAACGCTGGTCCTTCGAGTCATCGATCCCGCGCGCAATGCCGAAGTCTGGAATGGACGTGTGTCACGCGAGCTCGGCAAAGGGGACGCGCCGGATCCCGAGCTCATACAAAGTGCGGTGAGCGATCAGTTGAAGGAGTTTCCTGCCAGGGGGCACCGAAGCAGTAGGCCGTCTTGGTTCGGGCCAAGCACCTGGTCGCTGCTACTTATAATTAACCATAATATACATTATGCGTAGTACAGTAAGTTGATTGCGCTATCGGCTCGACTGCAGTCCAGCGCCCGTTCTATTCGTCAGGCGCGACGGCGAACGACTGCGCGTCCTCGCTGCCCCTGCCCACGAGCCTGCCGGCGCGGTATTTGCGCCTCAGGGTTGATACGCGACTACGTCGTCGAAATCCGCGGTCGCCTTGTACGTGATGAGCCCTACCTGGCCCTTCGAATCCGAATACTCCGGGATCGCGGGTCCCGGATCGGCGTTGGTCGAGAGCTGCAGCTGGTTGTTAACGAACACGCGCGTCAGACCATTCACAACCTCCACTCGCACCCGGTACCAGGTGCCGGTGGCCACCGGCATCGAGCGCGTAGCCAGCTGGGTGATCAAGCCATTCGCGCGTCTCCACAAGGAGATCACGCCACGGCTGCGCAAAGTAACGAAGAGATAGTTTCGGTCATCGTGGTAACGCGCCATGAGTCCCACCCAGTTGTCCGGGCCCGCGAAGCTCAGTGGGCGAACACGGGCTTGCATGATCTGGTCGCCGGTGCGGGCTCCAATCACAGCCCGACCATAACCGGTGCTGTCCGACTGCCTGAATACTCCGCCGACCGACTGCCATTGCCCCTGGTTCGCAACCCAGGCGCCGGCCGCGGTCGTGGAGAACCTGGTTCGGTAGATAGTCGTCAATGGGCCCGGAGTCACGATGACGTTGTCGTAGTCGACGGCAGCGCGATTCATGATGACGCCCGCATCGCCTTGCGTCAGCGCGCTGTCACGCGCGACGAGCACGAGCGTGTCGTCGAGGTATACGCGATGTGTGGTGGCCATGGATTCGAGGCGCAGGCGATATTTTCGACCGATGACGACGGCGACGGGCGCCGAGGCAAGCGTGGTGGATTGTCCGTTCCTCCTGCGTCCGAGCTCAACGACGCCGGTATTCCGCAGCACCGCGTAGTAGTAGTCCGCTTCGCTGGCGCGACGAGTCATGAGGCCGGCCCAGGCGCTGGATCCCTCCAGAGCCCTGATGATCAGCTCGGACTGGATGGACTGGTTCGCCGCGCTGCTGGTGGGTAGATAGGAATACGGTTTTCCCGCCGTGCTTGCCTGGCGATACACGTGCGTCGAACGTGCGACTACGGTGGAGAACGAGCTCCCCGCGCCAGGCTGCCAGACGGCGCCAGCGGACGGAGACTCGAAGTCGTGCACCTGCACGTCGGGTTGATCGAAACTCGCCGGCAATTTATAGATCTGGACCCTCTTGTCCCTGTTGCCGAGGGTAAATGCCTCATTGACGATGATGTAGTTGCCGCAGGCGTCGAGGCGCTCGCCGAGTGACAGGCCAGATTTCGTCTGCAGCGTCGCGACGAGCTCGTTGGTATGGGCTTCGTCGTCGTTGACGCGGAACAGATTGAAAACGTATGCCTTGCGATCGAAGCTGTAGTTGCGTTGGGCGAAGAGGCTCCCCACTCGTTCGAGGGCCGTGGCGCTCCAGGCATCGGGCTGCAGATAGGAGTCAGGCGCCTGAAGGCCCACGGGCGCCAATGCATAGACGGGATCCGCGGTCTCCGTTGCGCGGTAAGCGATGCGGGTGCCCCACTCACGCGTTCCCGTCATGGCGATGTACGGGCCCGCCAATGCGACGTCCGGGCGATAGATGTCGCCGACGGCGCCGCTGCTGTCGAACCCGCCGAACTCATGCCAGCCCAACCCGCTTTCGTTGCGACGATACTGGCGCACGCGCGGAGGTTCTGGCGTCATGGAATCCGTCTCCGGGTCGTGGACAACGGCGAATTTGCCCTGGATATCCTGCTGGTTGTTCGAGGGGCCATAGTCGCAGTTACGGCTAAACCCCTCGAGTTCGCCCTCGATCGCCCACTTGCCATTGATCTTGCGCAGGACGGCAGCCGTCGGGTTGCACTCCGAAGTGCTGATGAGGATTCGGCCCGCGTCGATCTCGACATCGGTGCCCGAAAGGAACGTTCCCGGAGGGAGTGCCGCCTCGGTCCACGTCGTGCCTGCGCGCTCGTAGATGCGCGCGAGGCCGAGGGAAACCACGGCGATTCCACCCTTCATAGCGAGGCCCGGCGTGCTGCGATCGTGCCTCGCAACAATGGGCCCGAGCTGGCTGGTGTAATTCCAGTTCGTGCCCGAACGCTGGTAGATGAACGCGGCCATTTCCGAACGGAAGCCGCTCTCGTCGTATGGGTCGGGAACGCGCCGCGCTGCGGAGACCAGCGCGAAATCGCCATCGATGGCGACGCCGTTGATGCCCAAGTCCTGCCATGACGGATCCGGCGGGCTGAGCGTGGCGACTTCTTCGAGGACGACCGGGCGCGCGAATGCTGCGCCTGCAAATAAGAGCGCGCAGAACGCGGCACGAAAAGAGTTCATGACGAGACCTTGAGTTAGTTTGGAGTAGTTGGGGCAATCTGCGCGCCGGCCAGATGAGGAGCCATCGGACCGGGTAGCGTCGCAGCAGCGACGTTAGCTGACGGCGCCCTCCTTCCCGGGGGCCCGTCGATTACTACCAGCCATGCAATTCAGGTAGTTATGGTCCCCGAGCTGGAGCCACTATCTACAGGCCCGCCGTGCAACGCCAGCTGGCGCAGTTCTATTCGTCAGTGGAACGGCGTACGTCTATGAGATCGAGATGCGTACTGGGAGATTTACGGGCCACCAGAAGGCTGAGAAAGCCTTGGCGCCATCGAGAGCCACAACTCAAGCACCGACTCTGCCTACGTCTCGCCAGGCCCCTCTTCCTTGCGGCGATCTTCACACCCAAGTACCTGCACTGAGCGAAACGTTCTCGGGTTCCCTGCCATGCCGTGGAGCAGAAGTGTTCGTCATTTGTGGCCTTTGCAAGGAATGTCGCAGTTTTGTGACCCGAGTTTGGCCATCAAAAAAACCTCTTTCGTGCGCCTCTCCTTACTGATCAATCAGTTACGTCGGGAGAAGGGTGGGAGACTCGTGGCCAACAGCTGTGCCTGGGAACCCTTTAGGCCTCGCCTCGCCACAGAATTGCAGGCGCCACGTAGTGGCAACGCCGCAAGGACTTCTGATGATCACGTCTTCCCACCGGATGGTCGCGTGGCTCGCCGTAGCCGCGCTGCAAGCGGCGATCGCCGCACAAGCGGCCGAGTCCAACCCCGTGGTTCGCCAACCGCACACGTCAGTCGGCGCTGCTTCGCTCGACGTGTTGATCAAGCTTCGACCCGAGCTTTTCAATGGCGGAGTCCAGAAGCTCGGCAACCAGGCCTCGCGCAGCGAAGCGCTGGCCAGACGCACGGGCCTGACCGTTCAGCTCAGGCGCCAGATTTCCGACCGGCTCGTGGCCACGCACATCGACCTGGCGGACCGCGACGCAACCCAGGCGTTGGCGGCCCTGCGCGCGGATCCGCAGGTGGAATACGTGGCCCTGGATCACCGTCGATATCCGCACGCAACGCCTAACGACAGCTTGTTCAGCGGCCAGTGGTACCTGCAGACCGCGCAGGTGTCGTCCGTGAATGCCGTGGCCGCCTGGGATCACGAGCTGGGCTCGAACGGCGTGGTCATCGCCGTGCTCGATACTGGCGTCTTGTACGACCACCCGGACCTGGGAAGGGCCGATCGCGGCGGCAAGCTGCTGCCGGGATTCGATTTCGTCTCGGGCACCGCCCAGGCGAACGACGGCGATGGCCGTGATGCGAATCCTTCCGACCCGGGCGATTGGGTCAACGATGCCGACCGCTCGAACACCGCGTTCACGGGCTGCGAGATTTCCAACAGCAGCTGGCACGGCACGCGCGTCGCCGGCATGGTGGGTGCGCTCACCAACAACGCTTCGGGCGTCGCGGGTCTCGACTGGAATTCATTCATCCTGCCGGTGCGCGTGCTCGGCAAATGCGGCGGAATCGACAGCGACATCCTGGCGGGCATGCGCTGGGCCGGTGGCCTGCACGTCGATGGCGTCGCCGACAACCCCACCCCAGCGCGCATCCTCAACATGAG
>Ga0163163_10005430_pt1 | contig 11023 bp, 6 predicted proteins | sample S65metaG_FD_119766 | JGI IMG/M metagenome (GOLD analysis project Ga0163163, IMG submission 119766) | Switchgrass rhizosphere microbial communities from Kellogg Biological Station, Michigan, USA - S6-5 metaG | ecosystem: Host-associated > Plants > Roots > Rhizosphere > Soil | place: USA: Michigan... | reverse complement strand
TACTTCCGTCAGCGCCGCGAGAAAGAGATTGCCGAAACTATGACCGCCGAGTTCGCCCTGACCACGAAAACGATGACGAAAGAGACGCGAGAGGAGAGTCGAATCTTCGGATAGTGCGATCATGCAGTTGCGAATGTCGCCAGGTGGCAACATCTGCAACTCCTCACGCAGACGTCCGGAACTACCACCATCGTCGGAGACAGTGACGATCGCAGAGAGACTCTCGATCCACATGGGATCGTCAGTCTTTCCCACCAGGCGCTTGAGACCGGCGAGCAGCGTTGAGAGCCCGGTGCCACCGCCAATGGCTACCAGTTTTTGACCGTCAGTTGTTGTTGTCTGTTGCAAATTAATGCCCCGAAGTGATGTGAAACAACCTAACGCAGTTGAATGATACCTTAATCCACGGTGGATTGGCTTGATAGGAAAAGCGAACCTGGTGGCTCAAAACTTAGGAAGGGTTGCTGGAAATCAGTCGATCGAAATCGGGTTCGTTCCGAAGTGAAAGCAGATTCTGATCGTGCTGGGCACGCACGCGCAGGCTGGGTTTCAAGTCGAGAGCTTTCTGGAGCGATTCGAGCGCCAGGTCGATGGAGCCGAGTCGTGCCCGAGTTGCTGCCAGATCGTAGTGAATGTGAGCCGCGTCCGGTTCACGCTTGAGAGCCCGTTCGAACATCTCCTGCGCGGCCACGTAGTCGCCCTTGTTGAGTTCGATAACTCCGCGATCGTAAAGCGAGTCAGCGTCACGTGGCAGAATGCTTTCAGTCCGCAGACGAGACTCGGCGATGGTGAGCCAGGTGCGAGCGCGAGCTGCTACCTCCGACACCTGCGAATACTTGTCGAGGAGAATTCGAAACTGGTTACGCGCCTCGGCAAACCGGCCTCTCACGAGTTCCTTGTGGGCTCGTTCAAAGGCTACGAGGGCCGCGGACTCATCCACCGTCGGTGGTTTCGGCGGCGCTGGTGGAGTTGGCGTTGGTCGAACAGCACGGACCGCTGCCTGCTTCTGCGTCTTTTTGACCCTTGAGCCCGCGACGTTCTTCGCCGGCGGAGTCTTCTTCGCTACCGGTTTCGCCGCAGTCTTCTTTGTCCTGGCGGTTGCTTTGGCTTTAGGCGCAGTCTTTTTGGCGGGCCGGGGCTTCAGCGCGCGCGCGCCAGCGCTGCGTGCCGGCGTCTTTGTAGCGGTCGCTCTCTTAGCTTTGGGCTTAGCTGGCGACTTGGCTTTAACCGCGCGCTTCGCGCTTTTCGCCGCCGGTTTAACCTTTGCACGGGATGTTGACCGTCTCAGACCTTTTGTGAGACTGCTACTCATGGGCGGAAATCTCAAAAGGCTGCTCAACCGGAGTGAGCAGCCGTGGAATTGCTGCGCAGCTTAACATAGACACGCCTCTAAATCAACGGAGACAAGTATTTGCGGGTGCTTTACGGGCCAAACCGCCGCCTCAAATTCGACATATGTGCCAACAAAGAAAAACACTTGAAGGTCATTGTTGGCTATGTTAAAGTGCATCTCGGCTTACGGAGGCTTAATCCACCTCGGCAAAGCGCCCCAACCGAAGAAGAAACCTCTTTTAGTTTCAAAAACTTGCAATCCGCGGAACAGGCGTTTCAGGTTTTTACTCTCCAGGAAACATCCCGCCCCGGCCTTCAATAAAGAGTCGCACAATGGCAGACACACCAATCCTGTTGCGTGAACAGCAATACCACCAAATAAAGGCTGTCCTGGCGCGATTGCGAATGGACGCCTCGGCCAAGGTGGTCTTTCTCGTAGATAAGGACGGTCAGGAGATCGCATCCCAGGGCGAAGTGGGAAATCTTGACACAACCAGTTTGGCATCCCTCGCCGCCGGCAATGTCGCCGCGACCGGGGGAATGGCGCAACTGATCGGAGAGAAGGAGTTCCCGACGCTCTCCCACGAAGGTGAAAAAGAGAGCATTCACATCTCTGTCGTCGGCAGGCTCCTGCTCGTAGTGGTTTTCGACGAGCGTTCCAGCCTCGGTCTAGTGAAACTCCGCAGCAAGCAGGTTTCTCAGCAACTGGCGGCAATGTTCGACGAAATTGTTGCTGGAGACTACGACGATCTTGATTCACCCTTCGCCGGTATTACCGACGAGGACATCGACAGTCTTTTCAGCTAACGGCACGCGCTATGACCTTTATCAACTACGCTTCCCGAGAAATTAACTGCAAGATTGTTTACTACGGCCCAGGTCTGTGTGGTAAGACGACTAACTTGCAGTACATCTTCGATTCGACCGCGCCGCAGGCACGCGGCAAGCTCATCAGCCTTGCAACTGAAACCGATCGCACGTTGTTCTTCGATTTTATGCCGCTCGAGCTCGGCACGGTGCGCGGGTTCAAGACGCGGTTTCACCTTTACACGGTTCCAGGTCAGGTTTTTTACGACGCGTCGCGCAAGTTAATTTTGAAGGGTGTTGATGGAGTTGTTTTCGTGGCCGATTCGCAGGAAGAGCGCATGGACGCCAACATCGAGTCGCTTTACAACCTCGAAGAGAACCTGCAGTCGCAGGGTTACGATCTGATGAAGCTCCCTTACGTGCTGCAACTCAACAAACGCGACTTGAACAATATCGTTGGGGTTGAAGATCTCGCGGCTGAGTTACAGCGCAAGGGCGAGCCTGTTGTCGAGGCAGTTGCTTCCACAGGCCAGGGCGTCTTCGACACTCTCAAAGCCGTCGCTAAGCAAGTTCTTACTGAACTGCGCAAAGGCTAGCAAAATTTTTAGCCACAGATTTACACGGATCTACACTGGATAAGAACTCTTATCTGTGTAATCCGTGTAATCTGTGGCTAAACGTTTTTGTGGCTATTCGAGGCTCTTGAGCATTAGCAGGCCGTCGCCGCCGTTGGAATAGTACTTCGGAAGGCGCTGGGTGATTGTGTACCCGAGGCTTTCGTAGAGTTTCTGGGCGGCCGTGTTCATGGTTCTCACTTCGAGTCGCACCAATCTCACGTTGCCTTTGCGGAAGCCATCCTCGACCTGCCACATCAATCTCTTCGCGAGGTTGCGGCGGCGGTGTTCCGGCGCGACTCCGACCGTGGTCACGTGGCCGGTGTGATCCGGTTCGACGAGTCCGATTACAAAACCCGCCATCACGCCCCCAGTTGTGACTGCGCGAAAAGAAACTGACTCGGGCGCCGTCAGCAGATAGTCAAATGTTTCGCGACTATAAGCCTCGCCGTCAATGAAGCAACGTTGATCGAGCCGCCAGCATTCGTCGAGCTGCGAGATGGTCAACGGACGAATCTCGTAGCTCGTGTTCCACGACGGAGTGGGCGCCTTCTCTTTCTTCTCGGGGTCATACGGAAGATCCGACTGCGACCACCAGCGCGACCGAAATTTCTTTAGTACAGCCATAGATACTTTTGGTTTTTGGGAAGAGAAAACCGCGCCTAGTTTACCATCACGGTTTTCAGAATGCCTACAGGATTAACATGCAGTCCCCGTAACTGTAAAAACGATAACCCTCGGCAACCGCGTCACGATACGCGCGCAAAACCAGTTCTCGGCCGGCAAAGGCGCTCACGAGAATCAACAGCGAAGAACGCGGCAGGTGAAAATTTGTGAGCAGCGCGTTGGCGACTCGGAAGCGATAGCCGGGTTTGATGGTCAGACTGGCGACGCCGCGACCTGACGGCACGAGGCCGTCTTCGTTTGCGGACGATTCGACCGCGCGCATGGTAGTGGTCCCAACTACGATGATTCTTCCGTTCTTCGCGCGTGCAGCGTTGATGGTTTCCGCCGCACTGTCTGAGATCTCGTAGTGTTCGCTGCTGACGGAGTGTTGGTCCACGTCGTCAACACGCACCGGTTCAAATGTTCCGTAACCGACATGCAGTGTGACTTCCGCGAGCGACGCGATTCGCGCCACTTCCGCGAGGACGTCGGGCGTGAAGTGCAAACCGGCGGTGGGTGCGGCGATAGCGCCACGATGTTTTGAATAGACAGTTTGATATCGCTCACGATCTTCGGTGGACACGCCCTGGGGACGTTTGATGTACGGCGGCAACGGTGTCGATCCAATCTCCGCCAGCACATCGTCAAAAGAGCCCTCGCAATGAAAAGCCACGCGCCGAAGTTCCGCGCCTGGCTCGTCCAGCATTTCCGCCACGAGTTTTCCCGCGCCAAAAACTGCGCGCGCGCCTTTTTTCAATCGAGCGCCGGGACGGACCATCGCTTCCCACACACCTGTCTGAACCTCGCGTACCAGAAAGATCTCAACCTGCCCGCCTGTCTCTTCGCGATGTCCGATCAAGCGCGCCGGAATCACGCGCGAGTTGTTTACGACGACCACATCGTTGGGACGAAGATAGCTGGTGAAGTTCTTGAAACTCGAATTGGACCACCGTTGTTCGTCGCGATGGACCACCATCATCCGAGCTGCGTCGCGCTCGGCAAGCGGCGCTTGCGCGATCAGATTGGCAGGAAGTTCGTAGTCAAAATCTGTGATGTGCATCGACTCTTTTCTGGCAGTTTTCTGTGAGGAAAATATTTCATTTGACATCTGAAAATTTGTGACGTAGATTGCGCGTCCCTCTTAACCGCAGGACCTCTCCCTGGCCCAGTGGAACATTTAAATCTCAGTCCCTTCAAAGGAGAATTGTATGCCTAGTCTCAGTCAACCCCCAGTTCACGTCATCCGTGTGGGCAAAGCCAAACAAGAAGGTCAGTCACTTGAATCCGAACCATACCTGATTGTTAGTACAACCAGTCAGTACACCTGGCTTTATAACGACAGGGGAACCGGCGCTCACATGGACGTCAGTATTTGGCGGCCGGCGCCGACCGATAACACATTCAGCATCGTTGGCGATTACGCCCAGAGCAACTACTACGACCCAGCCGGCACTTCCTTAATCGTCAAAGCAATCAATGACGATCCCAACAATCCTCTACTCAAACCTCCGGTCAGATATGCCGAGATTTGGGACGACAAGGGCTCGGGCGGTACCCACGATGGATCAATCTGGTGGCCCGTTCCACCTGACGGCTACCTTTCGCTTGGGTTCGTGGGCCAAACAGGATACAACCCACCGGTCGTTCCTAATTACGCCTGCATCAGGAAAGACTATTGTAAGGATTCAGTGGCCGGTCAGCTCATTTGGAACGACAAGGGATCCGGCGCTAGTAAGGACGTGTCAGTCTACATACTCGACGGTGTAAAAGGCGCGTTCGTGGCGCATGGTATCTACAACCCGTATGTGGGCCCGGCTTACAAACTAGCCATCTAAGCATAATCCAGCGCTCGAAACACCTCACGCACCCGCGGAGGTCACACTTCACTTACTTTCAGGGATTGTAATCCCTGTGGGAGGTATACATGTCTGCTCACAACCTTGAAGCTCCAGCAAACGTCCCTCTATCGGCCGTCGACCATCCTCAAGGAACGTTCGACATCGATGCCAACGGTCAGGCCACTTACCGCATTCCGATCGAAGTGCCACCAGGCATCGCCGGCGCGCAACCTCAACTTGCGCTCGTGTATGGCCACCGGCAGCCGAATGGAGTAATGGGAGTGGGGTGGGGTCTCTCCGGCTTATCGCTCATCACACGCACGAAGGCGACGTATGCAGTCGATGGTTTCAACGACGCGGTTAGCTACGACAGTAAAGATCGCTACATGCTGGATGGCCAGCGACTGATCAACGTTCAGGGTGGATACGGACAGCCTGGAACTCTCTACTACACGGAATTGCAAACCTGGAACTACGTTAAAGCCGGAGCAACCAGCAGCTCCGGCTTTAATGTTACGACGAAGAACGGTGAGGTGCGTAGATACGGCACCACAACTGACAGTCGCATCCTCGCGGCGGGAACTCAGAACATACGCGTCTGGGCATTGAGCTCGACGACCGATCGCAACGGCAACCGCGTTGATTACACCTACACGCAATCTCCAATGCTGCCTGATGGAACTCGCGGCACGTTGGGTGTCGGCGCCTATTACGTCGATCGCATCGCGTATACGACGAATGGCAGTGCCGCGGCCAATCGCTTCGTCGATTTTATTTATGAAGAACGGCCGGACGTCATCAGTGACTCCATCGGCGGTTATCCGATAACCACTGCGTACCGGCTAAAAAGAATTGCCGTCTATTTGATCAATAACAATACCAACGTTAATGTCCGGTCATATAACTTCAACTATCAACTCAGTAAGGCTACCGAGCGCAGCCGGCTCGACACAATCGTTGAAATCGGCAGCGATGGAACCACGGCTTTGCCGGCGACCAAAGTGCTTTGGCAGGACGTCGAAGCGCCTGGCTTTGATATCGGACCACAATCGCTTTTAGATCAACGTGCCAACCAAATAAGCCTTCAGCAAATGGACGTCGATGGAAACGGGATTACGGACGTGGTCCAGTTATGGCAGGACTCGAACGGTCTGATCAACGCGACTACTTATCTCGCCACGCCGGGACCGACTGGCACAACTTTCGTTCGCGCTTCAAACACCGTGCTCGGTAGTTTTTCCACCACTCGACAAATCTTTCCAGCCGACGTCAACGGCGACGGCAAGACTGACTTGATGGTTGTCTATAAAGCAAGTAACGGAAATCTCAAGATCGCGGTGTTCCTGTCAAATGGGACCGGTTTTGATGCGGCGCCCACGTTCGATCCGGGTGACCCCTGGCTCGACAAGACCATCCAATTCTTCCCCATGGATGCCAACGGCGACGGTCGTACGGATTTAGTGGAGGCGTACATTCGTACCGATGCGAACTTGGGAGACTTGCTGTACTTCCGTTCCTTCCTTTCAAAGTTTGGCGATGGACCAAACGAAACCTTTACCAAAGCGATCACCAGCCCCACGCAAGATCCGGCGAAGCCACCGAACGTACTCGCTTTCTGGCCCATGGATGTGCAGGGCGACGGAATGATGGACCTGGTGCGCGTGTGGAAGCGAGGTTCTGACAACAACATCATCGTCACGGCCTATCTGGGCGTCAGCAAAAGTATTGACGATGTGCGGTTCGAAGGCCGCGTGGAAAGTAATTTGGGCACTCTTTCTCTGCCCGATACCCTCGCGTTTTTGCCCATTGATGTGAATGGCGATGGCGTGATGGATCTGCTTCAGGTTTGGAAAGAACCAACGCCGCAGGGCACGAACCTGCACCTCACGACCTTTCTCTGCAATGCCGGAGGTGGTTTCGCGCGTGGGCCGGATACAGTCTTCGTGAATCGAACTCTGGGTGAGTTCTATCCGATGGCCTTCAATGGCGCGGGGCAGGCTGCACTCGTCAGTAAATGGGTCTCGGGCAGTACCGATCTTATGTTCAGTGTTTTTCTCTCATCACAATCGGGGACTTTTCGTGAAGGCGCAACCTTCAAAGCAGGTGCGAACATTGCCAACTCACAGTTTGTTCCTGGTGATCTAAACGGCGACGGTAAAGCCGATCTGCTGCGCCTCACGCTTAACCCGAATCAACAGCCCCTGCTGGTGCCGTACACATCGGCAGGTCCTTATCCAGATCTCGTTACTACGATCACCAACCAGATTGGCGGCATGGCCCGGATCAACTATTTACCACTTTCCGATCCACGCGTTTACGCTCAAGCTTCTGCGCCAACCTTTCCAACCGGATCGGGTCGCCGTTATGCGAATCCTCTAACTCCGACTCAGTTTCCGATCCAGGCGGTTGTTGGCCAGGCGGTTTATGTGGTAGCGGGATTTACCTTGAGCAACGATCCAATACGCAACCGCTTCCCGTACGAAAATGTTTACCAGTTGAACTACAGCGGCGCTCGTTTAAATCTGACGGGCCGCGGCTGGGAGGGATTTCAAACTGTAAGCAAGGTGTCCGTGAATTCCGGCAGTAATACCATCAACACCTACAACCAGGATTACCCTTTCACAGGAACGCAGGCGTCAAGTCGTGTCGAAACCAGCGGCACAAATCCCGTGCTCTGGAGCAAGCTCAGTTCCACGTATCAATCCTTCATTCGTGCCAATGGCGCGACGGATGCTCGGCAACAGGTCGTTGAAGTACTGAGGATGACGACGCGAGAGGAGCGTTACCAGAACAATCAGTTTGATTATGCGTTGGGCCAGACCTTCGACTACGACCAATACGGCAATCAGACAAAAAACGTAAACCTGAACTACGTTAATCAAAGCGGCGCACCAGTGAACCCGGCAGAGGTCGTCTATCGCTACAGCCTTTATCAAAACATAATTCTCAGTGAAGGTTGGGTACTGGGTTTGCTGCAGTACGCGAAGGTGTCGGCGAATGCCACCGACGCGAACATCACTCAATTTCTCCAGGGTGACTATCATCTCGAGCAGAGCACCTACACGTCACCCGCATACAACCTGCAATCGTCCGCCAAGTGGGACAACGTTCACAGCGTCTACCTCACCACCGCTTACACTTACGACGCTTTCGGCAACCGTATCACGCAAACCGATCCAGGCGGTGCGCTAACACGCTGGACACTTGATCCGGATTACAACACGTATCAGATGAGCATGACGTCAGCGCCGAACACTCAAGGTCAATCACTCGTCACTCAATACGGATACGACCCGCGTTTTGGCCAGGAAGTGGCACGGCGCGACCCGACAGCGCAAATTACGATTTCCAGCCTGGACCAATTCGGCAGAAAGAGTTCGTTTCAGGGTCCGATTCCCGATATCCCCGGAGCCGTAGGCGATGCGAATCATTTGACGTCGCTCGTTACCGGCACGCCATCTTTGAAGCAGGATTTTCTTGCGGCTGCGGTAGTGACTCTCGAAGGAACGATCTACTGGGAGGATAGTCAGGGTGGTCTCTACTCGCAAGTGAGTTCGCTACAGAAATTCCCCACCAGTACAACGCGAGAATACACATGGAAACAGAAATATGTGGATGGCCTTGGGCGGGACCGCGAGTCGTACAAACAGAGCGGGCAAAGCGCCGGCAACGTGCTGGTGTTGAAAGATTACAACGCCGAAGGACAGTTGACGAAGCAAAGCGTCCCGTTCTTTTCCTCAACCGCAATCGTTTCTCAAGCACCACACTCGGTCGTCGATACTTACGATCTGCTCGGACGACCGCTCACGCATACAGTGCCTACCGGAGTAGACGGAAATGAATCTTCAGTTACGACGTGGGTGTATGGATCAGGTGGGCTAGTGACCAAGACCGCGGGTGCCGGCTCAACCAGCGCATACGTCCAGACACTTGAATATCACTACTACGATGGTCAGGAAAAGATGCGGAAGATGGTGGTCCCGGCTGACAACAACGCGACCTCGAATTTCACCTTCGATCCGATCGCGCGTCTGACGAAGGCTACTGACCCGCCGACGCCGTCAAATCCCAACGGCGTGAGCAATACGATCACTTACGATTCACTCGATCGCAAACTGACGCTTGATAATCCGGATCAGAACACCAGCACCAATCCGAACGTCAAGGCCATGACTTATGAGTTCGATGCTGTCACCGGCCAACTGGCGCGGCAGATTAACGCCGCCGGCCAGACGACCAGCTACCAATACGACCAACTGCATCGGATCGTCAGCAAGTCTCTTGCCGATGGCACCGTGATTCGCTTTACCTACGACGATCCAGTTTCCAACGGGCAGGGGCACCTCACGCGGGTCAAGGTCCAGGCCCCGGACCAGAGCGTCCAATCGCAATACGATTACTGTTACGACAAATATGCCAACACTAACAGGACTACGCTGACGATAGCGGGCGAAGCGGCTCCGTTCGTCACCAGCTCTCTCTACGATCCGCAGAAGCGTCTCGTAGTGCAGACGATGCCCGACAACAGCAGTTTGGCTCGCCAGTACTCATTTGGAAATCTAACCGGTCAATCACTCGACGGCGCTCACGTTAGTTATCCGCTCGACAACTACGATCCGTCAGGTAAGGCCGGTAAATTGGTCTACGGCGCCGGCACTTTGCCAGGTCCGGGAGTCGTCACTGATTACATCTTTAATCCGTTGGGCCAGGTTTATCGTGAAACAGTAACGAACAATACGGGAAAGGTGATCGATTTTGCATATCAGTACGATGCCCTCAATCAGATTTTGAATATCACGGACCAGAGCGGTTCACCCACGAACCGGTCGCAAGCATTCACGTACCTCAATCAACGTCTGAAAACTGCCACTGCGCCGGGTTTTACGGCCGCGACTTATGACTACGACGCTTCCGGAAATCTCATCAACAAGGAAGGAGTCACTTACACCTACCAGGCCCATTTCCCAGTGAGTGGGATGGCTAACAATCAAGAGGTCTATTCAGCGACGCGTGACGAGTGTGGTCGCACCAGGACGCGCCGAGCCGGAGGCGAGGATCTAACCTTTGCATACGACGGTCTTGGTTGTTTGCGCTTGGTCCAGACCGCTGCCGGCAACATGGTTCGCGAAATGTTGTCCGACTACCAGGGAAGTCGCTTGCGACAGATCAACGGAGACGGGTCGCAAACGATCTACGTCAGCCCTTCATATCAGATTACGCGGTCAGCTCAGGGCGTGTCGTTAGTCACAAAGCAGTTGATTGACGACAGGGGGGCGGCGGCAACAATCAAAACCGACGCAAGCAGCGGGATCCTCTACTGTCGTCGCGATCACAAAGGAAGTACGACTGATTTCTTCGGCAGCAACGGCACTATCGTCGAGACTTTCTCTTACAGCGGCTACGGCCAACCTCAGTTACTCAGCGGCACAAACCAGGCCGGGCCCAGGTATGAGCAACGTCAATGGGACGACCTGGTCGGACTCTACTACTTCGGCGCCCGTTACTACGATCCATTTACGGGACGCTTCATCACGCCTGACACGCAAATCGGTGGATCGAGTTTGATGCAAGCCGACGTGCTCAATCGGTTCGCATTTGAACTGAACAATCCGATAAACAACGTCGATGTCACAGGCCATAGCATCGGGAATCTTTTGGGAGGGCTCGCTATTGGTCTGGTTTTCGTTCTAGCCGGCGCCGCCGTCATTATGACGTTTGGGGCCGCAGCACCATTAGCGGCCGCAGTTATCGGTGGGGCACTGGTCG
>Ga0163163_10005429_pt1 | contig 11023 bp, 9 predicted proteins | sample S65metaG_FD_119766 | JGI IMG/M metagenome (GOLD analysis project Ga0163163, IMG submission 119766) | Switchgrass rhizosphere microbial communities from Kellogg Biological Station, Michigan, USA - S6-5 metaG | ecosystem: Host-associated > Plants > Roots > Rhizosphere > Soil | place: USA: Michigan... | reverse complement strand
TACTGCGCAGTTTGGCGATTTCCTCTTCTGACCAAGGCCTCCGCACGGAAATCCTCCTCAAAAACTCCGCCTCATTCGATCACCTCATCAGCAAAGGCGAGTAGGCTCGCGGGTATTGCGAGGCCAAGTGCTTTGGCGGTCTTGAGGTTGAGCACGAACTCGAACTTGGTCGGTACCCAAACCGGTAAATCACCGGCTCGGTCACCTTTGAGGATGCGGCCGGCATAGAGACCGATATGGCGGCCGGCATCGTTCAGGCTGTCTCCATAGCTGAGCAAACCGCCTTCGACAGCGAAATCGCGCCATGGGTACATCGTGGGAATGATGTTGCGTGCGGCTAAGTCGACAAGCCGACGGCGATTGCTTTGAAATAAGGAATCGCTGATAACGAGCGCGGCACCGATCTTCTCTTGCACGAGCGTTGCGAACGCCGGTTCGAAGTCCGCGACCTCGCGGAGCTTCAGCACGAGCAGTTGCAAGCCGAATGTGCCTGCCGCAGCCCGCAGGTCCCTTACGTGATCCTCGGCATTTGGATTGTCAGGATTGACAAGCGCGGCAACGACCTGGGCTTGTGGTAGTAGCGCACGCATCAGTTCCAACCGCTTTGGCGCCAGTAAGGTAGTAAGAAAATACACGCCTGTAGCATTGCCGCCCGGCCGGTTGATGGTTGAAACAAGACCCATAAGAACCGGATCGAGACCGATCACGAAGACGAGCGGGATTTCCGACGTCGCCTTCTTAACCGCTAGCGCGGTGACGTTGTTGCTCGTGCAGATTACATGCACGCGCCGACGGATGAGATCGGCGACTAGCTCCGGCACCCGTTCAACCCGGTCTTCGGCAAACCGGTATTCGATAGACACGTTCTGGCCTTCGATGTAGCCCATCTCTCTCAGGCCGGCGTGGAAAGCGGCGAGAAAGTGCTTAGCGCCGACGCCGTTACCTCCACCGAGAAACCCGATCACCGGCATCGGCTGCTGCGCGTTTGCGGTGAGCGGCCACGTCGCCGCCGTGCCCCCAGAAAGCGTGATGAACTCGCGCCGCTTCATTGAAGCCCCCGAGGAAAAACACCTTATCGAGGCAGGCTAGCACTTGCGAAGGACGTTAGCGATAAAAGGCAAGTAATTATCCTCGACGCCTGCGACCCGATGTCCGGGTTGGTCAAAACTGAGAAGTCCGGGTAGGGCAATCGGGAAGTCCGGTTTGCCCTCACATCGTCAAGGTCCAAAAGTGCCATGACCGGACTTCAGAAGACTATTTTTGACGCGCGCTAGCTGTGTGTACCTTGGCCTGCGTTGCGAAATCCATGCACCGTGTGCGCCCAAACATATAGTCTGGTTTTCGGAGACATGCTTGCTCAAGCTGCGCGTTGAATTCCGGCGTGTAATGCCACTCGTAGTACACGATGCGTCCGTTCTTAACCACGGTCGAACTGTCCCATTCGCCGGGCTCTACACCCAGATCGACGTAAGGGACATAGCCATAGGTTTTACCGTGAGCAGCTACCCTGTCGCCGTCCAAGCGCACTTCATATTCACGATTTTCCAAGCCCTTAAGACGACCAATCACTTGGCGCACTGACGTCTCGTCAGCGTACTTTGCTCCGCTGCTGCCCACCACGACGGCGTCGCTGGCCATAAATCCCATAAGGTCATCTACGCTACTTGCAGCCCAAGCCCCTAAAAACGATCTCGTAACTTCGACGGGGTCGTCCGGTCGCGCGTTTTCCGCGTGCGAGGCTGTTAAACTGTACAAGACGAAGATCGTGCCCATCCAATTAATGGCTTGCCTCATCTCGCGCCCCTCCGTCGAACTTGCGGCAGCCGCACCTAGAGCGGAGTTTAACATCCCGCGTTAGGCAGCCTTCCACATCAGGGTTCTGGCTGCAACGTCCGAGATGGCGACATGAGACTGCGTCCTGCCCTTGTTCGCTCTACCGCCAGGACCGGACATCGCCAACTGGACCGACTGTCTGACTTGTGCCAATCCGGAAGTCGGCTGATCTTATTCAATCACCTCGTCTGCGCGCGCGAGCAGCGATGAACCATCGCTGGCGAAATAGCGATACGGCGAGATGGCTGATAAGCGATGCTTGGCCGCGGCAGCGACAATCACGTCGCGACGAACTGCAGTTCCGCCGACCGTCACCACCAATCCGGCATTAGGAACGCGCGCGCAAATGGCGCGATCCCGCGCTCCATTTCGGCTGGGTCGCCGGCATTAATTGGGCTCAACTCCACACGATGAGGCGTCGCCATGGCCTGGATGACGGCGAATTGGCCAATCTCCCGGGGCCTCGCGTCGCATCCCGCAGCACCGCTACCCGTGACACGTGGGGGGCGATCTCCTTGAGCAACTCCAACCATTTTCCGGCGAGACTGTATTCGAATTGCGTAAAGCCGGTGACGTTGCCGCCAGGATGCGCCATGCTTTCGATCAAGCCTGAGCCGACCGGGTCAATGACTTGCAGGAAAACGATTGGAATATTCTGGGTTGCCCGCACCATTGGTCCGACAACGACGCTTCCCGAGGTCAAGATGACATCGGGCGCCAGAGCGACCAATTTTGCAACGAATTTGCCGATTAGCTCGGGATCGTTTCCTGCCCAGCGATAGTCGATCCGGAGGTTGCCACCAATTGTCCAGCCTAATTCCTTGATCGCTTGCTCAAAGGTCGCACGGCGGATAACCGAGGGTCATTCTCGGTAAGCGAATAGAGCACACCTATGCGCCGCACCCGCTCGGGCTGCTGCGCACTTAACGCGAGCGGCCATGCAGCGGCCGCGCCGCCCACGAGCGCAATGAACTCGCGCCGTTGCATGTAACCCCCGGAAACAGGCTTTATGCAATTCTTTAAACACTATCACTTTGCGATCGGGTAGCGAGTGAGAAATGGCACCACCGGAGAAGGGACTTGATGTCGCATCCGGGTCGATAGCGTTGAAAAAGTCCTTTTGGGGTGACGACCAAAATTTTCAGGACCGCTGATGCCTTTCGTACGCGGCGATAGGGACCACATCGTTTTCACACAAACGACCGCGGAGTTTCGTAGCGGCGCTACGCAGCATTGCAGTGGTGGAAATGGCTAAAAATCAGCTTTTGCGAGATTTTCGGCGTCTGTCAATTTTCGAATTATGCAGTAGTATCTGCCAACCAGACTTCTTCCCAGTCACCGGACGCAAACAAAACGAACCGGGTAACATCCACAAGCGTCAGCGTCGCTGACATGCCTCCGATTGCCCAATACAAAAGCTTGGCCAGGCTTATGAAACCGGCATAATCTACACGCGCGCTCTCCGGTAATTTCAAAGCTGCCTTGGAGCTGAATCATGAAGAATACATCGTTCGCGGTGGCCGCTATAGCAGCGACAGGACTTTCGCTCGCGCAACCCGCATCCGGGCAATCGGACGAAAAGCTTGGCAGCGTGAATTTCGAAACTTCCTGCAAACCGGAGGCGCAGAAGCTTTTTAACCTGGGGATGTTGTATCAGCACTCCTTCTGGTATCGCGCCTCGAAAAAGGCTTACGAAGATGTGCTGAAGGCCGATCCCGAATGCGGCATTGCCTATTGGGGTATCGCGCTGAGCATGTTGCTGAATCCACACGCAACACCGCCGGCGAAGAACCTTGCCGAGGGTGCGGACGTGATCGCGAAGGGCAAGAGCGTCGGCGCCAAGACCCAGCGCGAGCGCGATTATATCGACGCGCTCAGCGCGATGTATGCCGACTACGACAAGGTCGATCACCGCACCCGCCTTCTCGCCTATGCCAAGGCGATGGAACAACTGGCGCAGCGCTATCCCGGCGATGACGAAGCGCAGATCCATTATGCCCTCGCGCTCAACACCTCGGCATCGCCGGCCGACAAGACTTACGCCAATCAACTCAAGGGCGCGGCGCTCCTGGAGCCGATTGCGGAACGCCAGCCGCAGCATCCCGGTGTGTCGCATTACCTGATCCATCTCTACGATTATCCACCGATCGCCGAGAAAGGACTCAACGCCGCGCGGCGTTATGCCAAGATTGCACCGGCCGCGGCGCACGCCCAGCACATGCCGTCGCACATTTTCACGCGCGTCGGCTATTGGACTGAATCGATTGCATCGAATACCGAGTCCGCGCGTGTCGCCAAGGACGCCGGAGATTTCGCCGAACAGCTGCATGCCATGGACTACCAAGTCTATGCCTATCTGCAGCTTGGCCAGGACGCCAAAGCCAAGGCTCTCATCGACGAAATGGCTGCTGTCACCGGTTTGACCGAGAGCTATATGCCCGGGCCGTATGCACTGGCCATCTCGCCGGTGCGTTATGTGGTGGAGCGCGGCGACTGGAAGGCGGCGGCCGATCTTCAGGTGCGCCTAAATCCGCTGCCTCAGGTGCAGGCGATCACTTATACGGCGCGCGCGCTCGGAGCAGCCCGCTCGGGTAATCCGGAAGCCGCCAAGGCCGACATCGCCAAGCTCGCCGAGTTTCGTGACAAGCTGCGTGACGCCAAGGATGCCTATTGGTCGGAACAAGTCGACATAGAACGGCAAGTCGCGACCGCCTGGGTTCTCTATGCCGAAGGCAAGCAGGATGACGCGCTGGCTGCGATGAGCGCGGCCGCCGATGCCGAGGACAAGACCGAAAAACATCCGGTGACCCCGGGCGTGCCGAAACCCGCGCGCGAACTCTACGGCTCCATGCTGCTTGAGCGTGGCATGGCCAAGGAAGCGCTCGCAGCCTTCGAAGCGACGCTGAAGAAAGAGCCCAATCGGCTCGGCGCCTATGCAGGTGCGGCCGTGGCCGCCGAAAGGTCCGGCGACCTTACCAAGGCGCGGGAGTATTACGGCAAAGTCGTCGCCATCGCCGATAACGCTGACAAGACACGGACTGAAGTTGCCGACGCGCAAGCGTTCCTGCAAAAGCGCTGAGGCGGGTAGGATGAAGCGCTGGGCAACCCGTATGAAAGCACCGCTTCTGCCCATCATGCTGGGTATCCTCGCGACCCCGGTCGGGGCCACCCAGCCGCTTCAGGTCATCGGATATTCGGGTTATCTCGGGGAGTGGGAGTTGACCGCGACGGTTACGGAGACGGCTCCCGGCTCGACAGCTGAATATTCAGGGCCGCTAACGATGAAGCACGTCGGCATCTGCACTCAGGACGGCCCCGAGGAGAAAACGGGTGCACTGCGCTTTCTGTTATCGGCCTCCCGATTGAATGCAACACTATCGGTTGCCGGCGTCGATTGTACTTACAGCGGACAATTATTCGACTCTTATGCCGGCACGATGAACTGCCCTGGTCGACAGGGCGTTCCGCTTAAGCTGTGGGTAAAATAGCTTCCATTCCCCAAAAAGGTAATGAACTCGCGTTGCTTCATTTCCCTAACATAGATGGAGGAACCAATGGTGAAGAGACCCACTAGGCTCAGCGGCGGTGGTTCAGCCGAGGAGCCAATGGTGAGGAGAGCCATTACGCTCGGCGGCGGTGGTCCAGCGGCCGGGCTGCACATCGGGGCTCTGGAAGCGCTTGCTGCTGCCGGTATAAAGTTTGATGTATGGGCATTGTCCTGCATCGGTGCATGGGTTGGAATCGTCTACAATCAATTTGATGACGACGAAGACAGGGCCGAACAAACCTATCAATTCTTCAAGAATGGCGTATTTCGAGACGACGAAAGCTACGAGCGCTTTCCGATCAATACGGTATTCGGGCCCGATTGGCGCGCCAACACAAAAGCTTTGAGCAAGTTCGTAACTGATTCCGATAATTACAAAGATTTTGTATGGGATCCGTACAGAATGATTGATTCATTTCAAGAATCCATGTCGCTCCTTTTCAATCGCATGAAGGATAGCGATGGGAAGAAAAATTACGACAAATTGGACGAAGGAGACATCAATGGATGGATTCTCAATCACGGGATGGCGCCGAATCCCTTCGTTCGTTATCTAACATCCATGATGTACCTGTCCAATGTGACCGGCCTTTCAAGGATCAACTATCCGAATAGCGAGTTTATGAAACGCATCAAATTCAACAACCTGTTCGACAAAAAGAAAGAAGGGAAGGAAGAGAAGCCACTCATTTTTCACAATGCGTGGAATCTTGATAAGCAGGAGCTCGCGCTGTTTTCAAATGGTCCTATGGACGATGAATTTTATCAGGGCCCCATCAATGCATCCACGTTGTGTGCTTGTTCGGCGCTTCCTTTCATCGAGGAAACTGTAAAGATCGGTGAAGATACGTACTGCGAAGGAGCGCTGGTCGACACCGTCAATTTCCGAAGCTTGATCGAGGTACATCCTCGTATACACGAGATTTGGGTGGTCCGGATTGTCGATTCGAAGCAAATCCGCAAACCGGATAATCTTCATGATGCCCTGGCTAATCTCTGCCAGCTGTTTGCAGCAACCGTCGGCGAGGATGACGTCAAGTTGTTCAAATATCACGTCCAGTATGACAAACCCGAAACTGGGAAGGAGCCATGGAGAGGCACGATCGTCGAGATTCACGTACCGGCGGGCATTAATTTCAAATGGAACCACAGCAATCTGGATAAGGGGCGGAGGCTGGGAAGAAAGGCGGCGAAGGAAGCAATCGCCGCATATCAAGCTAGGGATAAAAAACCTTTGGCCGAAACCGAAAGAGTTCGGTTCATAAACGAGAGGAAAGACGAGAAAAAGGGTCGGCACATCGATAAGGATCGGCTGGCGAAAGCGATCGCCATGGCAACGGGCACAAGCGATCTGGCGCGTTGGTTGAAAAAAATGGAATCGCGGGTTGATGCCGAGTCTGGAACAGAAGTCGAGCCGGACGAGACTGGCAAATATCCGAAAGGATCCATTCCTTATCCAACCTTCGCACTACGCTACCCAGAAGTGAAGGCGAACTACGACCGACTTGGTCCGCTAGACCCCCGTTTGAAACTGCTGTAATTCGGGTCACCGCAACCGGTCGAGCAAAGCCTTCGCCTGCTTCAGATCTTGTGTGTCGAAGCCCTCGGTGAAAGAGGCGTAGATCGGCGCGAGGAGATCGAGCGCTTCCTCACGCCTGCCCTGATCGATTGACAGCGCGGCGCGGTCCATTGCGGCTCGAAGTTCAAGCGTCTTGGCGTGTTGGCTTTTTGCCGTGTTTAATGCTTGGTCGAGCAGTACCTGCGCTTCGGCTTCGACGTCTGGTCCGCCGCGGACGACCAGCACCCGTGCCCTCAGCCGATACAGTTCGGCCTCAAAAATTCGTTCGCTGTTGCGGGTGGTTGTAGCGAGGCCGTGTTCGATCAATTCCAGCGCGGCCTCGTGGTCGTGACCAATCAACAACGGTGGACACAAAAGTACGTAGAGCGCGGTGATGGTCAGTTGATAACCTGCGCTACGATATTCGTCCAACGCGGCACGGATCTCCCCGAGTGCGCTGGGTGAAGGAGCGAGTGACGCCACGCATATGCCCCGAACGGCGCGCGCCAAGCGCCATTGCCGGAACCCATGCTCCTCGGACAGGGCGATACAGCGTTCGGCATGACCTTGCGCAGTCAGGAACTCGCCGCGAAGGGCGTGAAGAATGCATGCATAGTAACAGGCATAGGCCTGCGAGTGCGGATGACGGATGGCGTCGGCGCGCTGAATAGCAGCGTCCATTCGCATAATTGCTGTATCGGCGTGGCCAAGCAGCCAGAGAGCCCACGACATCAGCGACAGGTCGGCCACGCCGGCATCCTGGCCGGCAACACGCGCCGCCAGTCTATCTTCCTCGCTACTCGCCTCGAACGCTTCGTAGGCGCGTTCGATCGCTTCATGAGCGCCGGTGAGGTGTCCCATAAACAGGCGGATCATCGCCTGCCCACGCATCGCGTTGAGCAACGCCGGTCGATCGTCGCGCACTTCGGCGAGTTGGAGCAGGGCCGCGATCGTTTCCTCGGCCACCGGCAACTCACCGCGCATTACGCTCGCGGTGGTCAACCAGAACATCACCTGGAGTTGCTCGGGAGGGTCTCCAAGGCGCTCGCACAGCTCACGCGCGCGGGCAAAGGTTGCCATCGCCTTGTTCGAGGCTGGCCCCTGCGTAGCGATCAGGCAGGGTCCGAGGGCGAATTGGAAGTCAAGTTCCGACCTGTCCTTTTGCGCGCTGTCGGGCAGATGGCCTGAGGCCTCGATACCTCGTTGCAAGTGTGCGATGGCCTCCAGGTTGGCCGAGCGCATGGCGGCCTTCTTGCCTGCGTGCAGCCAATATGCCTCCGCCTTTTGGAACAGCCCGGCCTCCGTCAGATGGTGTGCGATCGTTTCGGGTTGAGCCTCCACAATTTCCGGGAACCGTTGCTCGAAGGCACTAGCGATGGTGTCATGCAGCCCTGCGCGGCGGCTCTTCAGGAGTCCCGAGTAGGCAGCGTCCCGCACAAGCGCGTGCTTGAAGGTATAGACCGCCTGGGGTATCTCGCCCCGGCAGAATATCAACTCCGACCGAACCAACTGGGCGAGCGCCTCGTCAAGTCTCTCTTTTGGCAACTCAACTACAGTGCTCAGCAGTTCGTAGGAGAACTCGCGACCCACCACAGCGCCGATCTGAGCCACCTCTCTCACCGGAGCCAATCGATCGAGCCTCGCCATCAGCGATGCGTGCAACGTCGTCGGAATCGCCATCGAGGGCAGAGGACGGTTGAGGACGTAGTGATCATCCTGCTCTTGCAAAAGCCCGGTTTCGAGCACAGTCTTAGTCAGTTCCTCCACGAACAGGGGCACGCCATCGGTGCGGGCGAGAATCTGGTCCATTACTTCTTCCGGGAGCGTCTTGCCGGCTGTGACGCGCTCGATTAACGCCGCCCCGTTGCGTCGGTTCAGCCGCGTGAGCGAGATCGTCGTCACATGCGCATGACCTGGCCAGGGCGGTGTGAATTCTGGCCTCGCGGTGATGAGCAGTAGCACCCGAAGCCGTGGTACCTGTTCCAAGGTCATTGTGAGCAGCTCCAGCGATGTCGGATCCGCCCAATGGACATCCTCAACAATGACGAACACGGGCTGTCGTGCGGCCAGGCCATTGAGCTGAGTCAGAAACGCCGCCAATGTTATCTCCTTGCGCTTCTGCGGGCTCAGCTCTGGCGTCCGGTAGTGGTCGCTGGGTGGTAGTGACAGAAGGTTGGCCAGAGGTAGCACTACGCGGTCGGCATCAGCGCCGGACCGCACGAGCAGAGCTTCAAGTTTGGCGAACTTCTCTGCCGGCGGGTCGCTCCGCTCGAACCGGGCAGTCCGTTCCAGTTGGCGGACAAATGGATATAGCGCACTGTTGGTGTGGTGCGCCGAGCAGAACTGGCGCACCGTGATGTGCGGTTCCGCGTGGAGCCGCTCGTCAAGCGCGAGCGCAATGTGCGACTTGCCGATACCGGGCTCTCCAGTGAGCATCACGGCGCAACCTTCGCCACGCCTGGCATGCTGCCAGCGACGCAACAGCATCTCGATTTCCTCGTCACGCCCAATAGGCGGCGCCAATCGGGTTTTGTGCTGTGCCTCGAAACGACTTTCCACTTCGCTCGTTCCCAGGACCTGCCAGGCTGGTATTAGCTCCGCCCATCCTTTGAGCGCGACAGGGCCGAGATTGCAACATTCGAAATGCCCTTCAGTGAGCCGGTGGGTACTTTCGGAAATCAGCACGGTACCGGGTTTGGCGAACGTCTGTAGGCGCGCAGCCAGGTTCGGCGTCTCGCCAATGACTGTCTGCTCTTGAGCCGAGCCTTCGCCGGTCAAATCGCCCACGACCACCATACCGGTAGCGATGCCAACGCGAACCTGTAGCTCAGTGGCGGGATCTGTCCGGAGCTTGGCCACGGCATCGACCAGCGCCAGCCCGGCGCGTGTCGCCTGTTCGGCATCATCCTCATGCGCCTGGGGATAGCCAAAATAGGCGAGCACGCCATCACCCATGTACCGCGCGATAACGCCCTCATTCTGGGCAATAACCTTTGCCACGCAGCCGTGATAGGCGCCCATTACGGCCCGTAAGTCCTCCAGATCGAGGCGGGCCGAAAGTGCCGACGAGTCGACCAAATCGCAAAACATGACTGTAAGTTGACGCCGCCCAGCGTTGTCCGCTGACGCCGGCTTGGTGCCCCTTCGAGGTGTTCGCGGAACCTCCCCCTGAAGCTCTACGATCGCGCGTAGCATCTTGCGGCGATGGCCAAGCAAGACGCCCAGGTCCTTTAGATCCTGCTCCGTGAGATCTCGAACGACCGAGAGGTCGATTGCGTTTTCGCGGAATCGCTCAACGTACTCGCCCAGACCGATCGATGCTAGCCAATCTGCAATACCTGTCATGGTATACCTATGGCTTATACGATGAGAATAGCACATTGGAGAGGTTTGCGAAGGCACATCTGTCGACGGCGATTGGACCACACCCGCAAAATCGGGCGGACGGGTTGGCAGGTCCGTTAGGTGCCGTGAACGAAAGTGGCGGTCATTCGATCACCTCGTCAGCGCGAGCGAGCATCGACGGGGGTACGGTGAGGCCGAGCGCTTTGGCCGCTTTGAGGTTCACGGCCATCTGGTACTTGGTCGGCGCCTGCAGAGCTTGCTGATATTGGTCGGCGAAATCAGCCCTGAAGGAAATCAGGCCGCCTCCAGTGGCAAAATACCGCTCAAAATAGATAGCGGGCAGTTTGTAGCGAGCCGCCAGTTTGGAACGCCGCGAGGTAAGCCTGCGCGCTCGTACTGTCCGCACCAACTGGAATGAGCACGCCGATACGCCGCACGCCACCTGGCTGCGCGCGCGCCGCGACCGTCCACGAGGCCGCCGCGCCACCGAAAAGCGTGATGAACTCGCGGCGTTTCATTCGATCACTTCGTCGGCGCGGGCGAGCAGCGTCGGTGGCACGATGATGCCAAGTGCCTTCGCGGTCTTGAGATTGATGATCAACTCGAACTTGGTCGGTTGTTCGACAGGCAGATCACTCGCCTTCACACCCTTGAAACTCCTGTCAACGAAAGATGCAGCCCGGCGGTACTGATCTTGAAGATTGGCTCCATATGCCAAAACGCTGCGACCGATATCCGTC
>Ga0163163_10005428_pt1 | contig 11024 bp, 9 predicted proteins | sample S65metaG_FD_119766 | JGI IMG/M metagenome (GOLD analysis project Ga0163163, IMG submission 119766) | Switchgrass rhizosphere microbial communities from Kellogg Biological Station, Michigan, USA - S6-5 metaG | ecosystem: Host-associated > Plants > Roots > Rhizosphere > Soil | place: USA: Michigan... | reverse complement strand
CGGCAGATTACGAAATTGCTGGGCGGGGAGGCCGTCGACGTGCGTCCGGCCTCGGCCAGGGCCTGAAGCGAACGAGAAGGATCGACCCATGCCCACACCCAAAGAAAAGTCGCCAGTCGTCGAGTTCTATCCCGACGTGCCGGAGCCGGAGATCGCCGGCCTGCTGCGCGGGGCGGTGGACCTGCATTGCCACAGCGGGCCCTCGGTGATGCCGCGTGCGCTGAACCACATGGAAGCGATCCGCGAGGCGGAAGCGGTGGGGATGCACGCCATCCTGTTCAAGGACCACTACTACTCCGTGACGCCGGTGGTGGAACTGCTCAGGGAAACCGTCCGGGACATCCGCATCACCATGTTCTCCGGCGTGCCGCTCAACAACTCCACGGGCGGGCTCAATCCCTACGCCGTCGAGCACGGCCTGCAGCTCGGGGCGCGCATGGTGTGGATGCCGACGTTCAGCTCGGCGAACCACATCCGGCAGGGTCACAAGCACACGATTCTGCCGACGAAGAGCAAGATGCTGCCGCCCACGGCGCTCACGATCGTGACCGACCGCGGCGAACTGAAAGACGAGGTCAAGGAGATCCTCGACCTGATCGCCGCCTACGACGCGGTGCTCTCGGGCGGGCATCTGCACATCAGCGAGATGTGGCCGCTCTTCGAAGAAGCCAAGGCGCGCGGCGTGACGCGGATGCTGGTCAACCATCCCACCTTCGTGATCGATGCGACCGCGGCCGACGTGGGCGAGCTGGCGCGCATGGGCGTGTGGATCGAGCACTCGTTCTGCATGTTCATCAACGAGCCGTACTCGAAGTTCTTCACCGGCCAGGATCTCAAGGCGCTGATCACGGCGGCCGGCGTCGACCGCACGATCCTGGGCTCCGACCTCGGTCAGATCAACAACCCGAGGCCGGTGGCGAGCTTCCGCTCGGTGGTCCTGCTGCTGCTGGGGCTCGGCTATTCCAAGCCGGAGATCCGGAAGCTGATTTCGCTCAACGCCTGCTCCCTTATGGGTATTGCGCCGCCAGCGGCAGTCAGGGAGAGTGCCTGACTCATGGATTTGGAGCTGCAGGGCAAGGTCGCCTTCGTCACCGGTTCCACCAGCGGGATCGGGGAAGCCGCCGTCCGCCGGCTGGCGCGCGAGGGCGCCTCGGTGATCGTTCACGGCCGGCGGGCCGCCGAAGCCGAACGCATCGTGGCCGAGATTACCGCCGAGGGCGGCGCCGCGAAGGCTGCGATCGGCGATCTCTCAAACGATGCGGGCGCGGAGCAGGCTTCCAAGGCGGCGCTGGCGGCGTTCGGGCCGGTGGACATCCTGGTCAACAACGCGGCGATCTTCCGCATGGACGACTGGAACACGCTCGAAGCCGCCGACTGGATCGATCAGTACGACAAGAACGTGGCGTCGATCGTGCGGGTGGTGAAGCACATCCTGCCGCCGATGAAGGAGCGGGGCTGGGGCCGCATCATCCAGATGTCGAGCGTCGGGGCGGTCATGCCGAGCAACATGACGCTCAACTACGGCGGCACCAAGGCGGCCGTCGCCGTCTTCAGCACCGGGCTGGCCAAGGTCCTCACCGGCACCGGCATCACCGTCAACACGATTACGCCGGGGCCCGTGCTGACGACCATGCTGGGCGCGTGGATCCGCGACATCGCCAAGGCGCGCGGGTGGAGCGGCGAGATGCCGGAATGGGAACGGCAATTCGCCACCGACGTGCGGCCCAATCCTCTGGGACGTGTCGGCCGCGTGGAGGAACTGGCGGACCTCATCGCCTTCCTCGCGAGTCCGCGGGCGGGCTTCATCAATGGCGCCAACATTCGCGTGGACGGCGGCGCCACTCCAACGGTCTGACAATCACGACGAGATGAGGCGGAGATGGCAGTGACAGAGGCGTCCGCAGACGCCGATCGGTCGCTCACCGGCTGGTACCGGGAATCGACGCCGAAGGTGCGTCGCGTGTTCTGGACGTGCGCCGCCGCATGGGGTCTCGACTCCATGGACGGCTTCGTCTTCCAGTACATGATTCCAGCCGTCAGGCTGGGGTTGGGGCTGACACTGGCGCAGGCTGGCAACATCGCCAGCGCCAACTACTTTGCCGGCGCGATCGGCGGATGGACCGGCGGCTGGCTGGCCGACCGCTACGGGCGCGCCCGCGTGCTGAAGATCACCATCCTCTGGTTCTCGTTCTTCTCCCTGCTGTCCGGGTTCGCCCAGAGCTACGAACAGCTGCTGATCCTGCGCGTCCTTCACGGGTTCGGCTTTGGCGCCGAGTGGGCAGTGGGGACGGTGTTGCTCGGCGAGCTCGTGGCGCCGCAGCATCGCGGCAAGGCGATTGGAGCCGTGCAGAGCGCGGCGGGGCCAGGATCGATGCTGGCGGCGCTGCTCGGCGGTCCCGTCGCCGCGGCGCTGCCCGCCGCGCTCGGCTGGCGCGTGTCGTTCTTCATCGGCGTGCTGCCGGCGCTCCTGGTGTTCTTCGTGCGACAGGAAGGCGACGACGCCGACATCTACAAGGACGCGAAGGCGCGCTCGGAACGGCAGGGGCGCTCCTTCCTGCCGGTGGACATCTTCAGGCCACGCCTGTTCAAGCTGACCGCGCTGGCGTGCCTGCTGGCCCTCGGATCGCAGGGGGCGGGCTTTGCGATCAGCAACTACCTGACCACGTTTTTCACGACCGAGCGAGGCCTCTCGATCTCGGTCGCCGGCATCTACGTGCTGTTCAACAGCCTCGGCGGCTTCTTCGGCTTTCTCACCAACGCCTACCTCAGCGATCGGGTGGGACGCCGCAACGCGTTCCGTTATTTCGCCGTGGGGTTCATCATCGCGGTGAACCTGTACATCTTCCTGCCGCTCGGGAACTCCGCCTTCACGCTGCTCCCGGCCGGTTTCTGCTACGGCTTCTTCCAGTTCGGCATCTACGCGTCGTTCGGGCCGTTCTTCACGGAGCTGTTCCCGACCGAGGTGCGGGCCACCGGACAGGCGTTTGCCTACAACTTCGGGCGCGCGGCGAGCACCCTGTTCATTCAGGGCGTCGCGATGCTGGCCGTATACATGAAGCTGTCCACCGGCATGGTGATCATGGCGTGCCTGGCGCAGTCGTGCGCGATCGTCGCAACGCTGTTCCTGCCCGAGACCGCCGGGGGCCGGTTGAAGGATCTCGACGCCAGCGCATGAGCGCGAGGCCGACACCAGATTCGCGCGGTGCCTATCGTCATTTCCGCGTGTTCCCGACGCGGTGGATGGACAACGACGCGTACGGGCACATCAACAACGCCACCTACTACTCCTACTTCGATACCGTGGTGAACCGGTATCTGATGGACGAGGGCGTGCTCGATTGGCAGCACGGCCCGGTGATCGGCTTCGTCGTCGAGACCCGGTGCAACTACTTCAGCCCGGTCTCGTTTCCAGACACCGTCCACGCCGGTCTTCGCGTTGCCCACCTCGGCACCAGCAGCGTGCGGTACGAAATCGGCATCTTCCGCAACGACGATGACGTCGCGTCGGCCCAGGGACATTACGTTCATGTGTACGTCGCGCGATCCAACCAGCGTCCCATCACGTTGCCGGACGACCTGCGCGCGGCGTTGAACAAGATCCGCACTACCTCCAGCGAGTAGCCACCCGATTTGGGTAGGTGACGATCCAGCTCGTCGGTCGTTATTGTCAGTAGAGGTGCGCCACGTCGCGCGCATCACTCCAACCACGAAGGCACGACCACGTCGTCCGCCGAGAGAGAGGCGCTATGAGGATACGTGTGTGTGCTGTCGTCCTGTTTGCCGCCCTTCTGCACCTGACGGCCTTTGGCCAGGCCGCGGAGTCGCAGACGCAGCCGTCGCCGCGGCTGCGAGTGCGATTGACGCTGGTCGTGAGAGACCACATCAGCGGTGTGGCCTGGTTCGAGATGACGAAAGAGTGCAACCGGATCTGGAACGCCGAAGGCGTCGACATCGAGTGGGAGGGGAGCGGATCCACCGGGCCGCCACCCGATGTGACAGTGCCGCTGGAGTTCAACGACCACGAGCTCGAGGTGTTGGATCGCTCGAAGGGCGGGAGCGCCTTCGGCATCACGGTGTTCCTGGGTCGCGCGCAGCGGATGCTGGTGTCGTACCGCCGCGTGCGCTATCTCGTCGGTGCGCGCCGGCTCGTGGACAGCTATGACGGGACCGCCCGCGACAACGCCGCGGGGCTGATCCTGGGGCGCGTCGTGGCCCACGAGCTCGGGCACGTGCTGCTCTTGACGGCGAGGCACAGCGACGGGGGCCTGATGAGCCCGACGCTCACTGGCGAGAGACTGGGCCCGGTGGGCTCCCAGCACTTCGCGCTGTCGGCCTCTGATCGGGACTACATCGCGACGCGGTTCTCGACCGGGGCCGACGGCGTGCGGCTTGCCGCGCGCTAAGGCCGGGGCAGCGGTTCGTCGCCGGGCTCACCCGGCACGCCGAACGTGTTCAGGGCGACGGATACCTGACGGTACTGCGCGACGCTGGCGACGACGTTGAGGATCGTCGCCGCGTCGAGTTGCGACGTGAGCGTCGCCCACGTGCGATCGGAGATCGACGACTCGCGATAGAGCTCGTCGGTGGCGGTCAAGAGCGCCCGCTCGAGGGGACTCCACCCCGGAGCGGCGGGCCCGCGCACGATGTTCTCGATCGGCAGGCCCATCTCGCGCCCTTTGCCAAAGCTGCCGACGTGTTGCGCCCACTCGTACGCCGACTGGCAGTTCCACCCGATGCGCAGGATCACCAGCTCGCGCGTGCGCGGGTCCAGCTTCATCTGCTGGTTGATATAGGGCAGCTCTTTGCGCGCGGCTGCCATGGCCGGATGACGTGCGAACGTCCGGGTGATCGCCAGCCCGGTACCCGTTACCGGCTCAATCCGCGGCTTCGTGAGCGCGGCCTCGCGGGCGGGTACTGCCACCCGGTACGGAACGTCGGTTGGGATGCGATCGGGATTCCCCGTGTCGGACTGAACGCCGAGCGCGTTGTAGATCATCCCGAGCGACAGGAAGTCGGCGACCGTCATCACCGCATCCATCGTGTGCGGCACGTCGTACTCGGCCGTCAGCGCCTGGTAGTCCGCGTCGTTGACGAAGGAGTTGCGGAACAGCTGATCGGCCACGCGAAGGAGCGTGGCCTCGAAGGCCGTCCATCCCTTGGCGCCTGGCCCCTCGGCCACCCGGCGCACTTCGACCGCGGTGATGCCGGCCGCGCGGGCCGCCGGCACGTTCGCCGACCACAAGTAGTCACTGTTCAGCAGCCAGGCCGTGCGCAGGATGAGCAGCTCACGGTGGCGCGGGGGTAGGGTGGAGTCCCGGCTCAGATAGGCCGGAAAGCTCAGAAAGCTGTCGGCCATCCCCGGGATGTGGAGCAAGGTCCGCAGCGCGGCACCCGGCCGCCCGTCCGCGGCGTACTTCCCGACGATGGCTTTGTGGACGTCGGTCCACTGATCGTCTGGCAGTGGTGCCAGCCGCGGGCCCGAGGGTGGCGCCGGCCGCCTGGCGCCGGGCAGATCGGGGAGCGCTCTCGCTCGCTCCTGGCCGGTTGCTGCAATGGATGTGGCGATAACGAGGCATGCCGTTGCCCACACACTCGGCCGAGTCGTGACCATTGCTGCGGATCATATCGAAACGGTGGCGACCGCAAGGCCGCGTCTTGCGCGGCGCTTGGGTTGACATTCGACCTGTCTGTGGCGGATGCTCCTGTCGAATGTCCACCCGTAAGCGGACAGACGGCGACTACGACGACGAGATCCAGGCGCATCTCGCGATTGAAACCGATCGTCTGATCGCCGAGGGCCGTACGCCGGACGCCGCGCGGGCCGAAGCTCGGCGTGCGTTTGGAAACATCACGGCGGCGCGCGAGCGCTTCTACGAGACCCGCCGGATGCTGTGGCTCGTGCAGGCGGGACAGGACGCCCGCTACGCCGTCCGCAGCTTCGCGCGCACTCCCGGCTTCACGCTGGCGGCGGTGTTGACGCTCGCCCTCGGCATCGGGGCGACGACGGCGGTGTTCAGCGTCGTCGACACGCTGCTCGTGCGGCCTCTCCCGTACCCCGGCGCGGAACGGTTGGTGCGCATCGTCGAACACGTCCCGGCTGCTGAGAGCCCTTCGGGACTACCGGTCACGACGTCGACCATGAACCACGACGCGTTTCTCTGGTGGCGCGGCGAGACGAAGACGATGGATCTGGCGGCGTCCACGGACGCCGCGGTCACCGTGACGATCGGATCGACGACGCTTCGGCTCAACGGCGCTCGAGTGTCGGCGCCGCTGTTCTCGATGCTCGGGGTGCGTCCGGCGCTGGGCCGTCTGTTCACGAAGGAGGACGAGCGCGGAACGCACGTCGTGGTCCTCGCCGACGCGCTGTGGCGCCGTGTGTTCGGTGCCGACCCCGGCCTCGTCGGCAAATCGATCACTCTCAACGGGCAGCCGCACACCGTCATCGGGGTCGCGCCGCCCGGGGTCGGGTTTCCGCGACCGCAGACCGAGTTCTGGACGCCGTATGTCGTCGAGCCCGACACCGCCACCCGCATCATGACTACTGACGTCCTGGCGCGGCTTCGCGATGGCGTCTCGCTGGCCGCCGCGTCGGCGGAGGCGGACATCATCGGCCGCGCTTTCACCGGTGACGAACCGCGCCCCGCCGATCAGGCGCCGAGATTTCAGGTCATCGCGCTTCAGGATCACGTCGTGGGCGAATTCAGGCCCGCGCTGCGCGCCCTCATGACCTCTGTGGCGCTGGTGCTGCTCATCGTCTGCATGAACGTGGCGAACCTGCTGCTGGCGCGAGGCGGCGCACGACAGTACGAGCTGCGCATCCGCCACGCCATCGGCGCGGCACGCGCCCGCATCGTCCGGCAAGTGCTCACCGAGAGCGTGGTTCTGGCGAGCGCCGGAAGCGTGGCCGGCATCGCGGTGGCGTATGGCGGCCTGGCGCTGCTCACGCGTCTCAACACCATCGATCTGCCGGCTCTCTATGGTGGCCACCGCGACCTGCTGCCAGGTCTCGAGCGCGTGACCATCGACGGCGCCGTCCTGGGGTTCGCCACGGTGACGTGTTTCACGACCGGCCTCGTCTTCGGCGCGGTGCCGGCGCTTCACTACTCACGCGGCCTGTCGGTGCTGCGGCCGGCGACCGGCAACCCATCGCGCCGATTCGGCTGGGTGGGTCGGGGTGCCCCCGCTGCGTTGACCATCACTCAGGTGTCGCTCGCGACGATGCTGCTCGTTGGAGCGGGTCTGCTGATCGGCAGCTTCGTCAGGCTCTCTCGCGTCGATCTGGGATTCGCCCCGGCGCGGGCGCTCACCTTCGAGCTGGTCATGCCCGACGGACTTCCCGACGCCAGGCGTCTCGCCCTGGCGACCGACCTGTCGGCGCGCCTTTCGGAACTGCCGGGCGTGCACGCCGCAGGCTTCACCGGCGCCGCGCCGCTCTCGACGCAGCAGGGCGGCTGGGTGCTGACGCCGCCTGGCATGACGGCCGCCCAGGTTTTTGGACAGGAGCGGCTGCGATCGCAGCGAGCCAACGTGACGAGCCCTGGCTACCTTCGCGCGATCGGCGCCAAGCTCGTGGATGGCCGCTGGCTCGACGAGGCGGATGGCCGCCTGCAGCCCCCGCCCATGCTCGTGAACCGCGAGCTCGCGCGACGGTTCTTCGGGGCCGAGAACCCGCGCGGGCGCCGTGTGGACATCGGCGGCATCCCATGGCAGGTCGTCGGCGTCGTGGACGACGTCCGCGGGAAGGCGCTCGACGTTGATCCGGATGCTCAGGCGTACGTCGATCCGGCGCGCATGAACGACGCGGGGCGTGCCGCGGGCTGGAAGGGCTTCGACGCTACGCCGATGTTTCTTTCCTTCGCGGTGCGCGCCACCGGCGATCCGGCCGCGCTCGTGCCGTTCATTCGCGGCCTCGTGCGCCAGCTCGAGCCGCTCGCGGCCGTCGACGGCGCGGTCACGTTGCAGGACGTCGTCGCCGGATCGCTGACGCGGCCGCGGTTCTACGCGATCGTCTCGGGACTGTTCGCGGCGGTGGCCATGGGGCTCGCCGCGCTCGGGATCTACAGCCTGCTCGCGTATGCGGTGTCGCTCCGAACGCACGAGATCGGTCTGCGCATGGCGCTGGGAGCCCAGCGCCGTGAAGTCATGGCGATGGTGTTGCGGGAGAGCGGCGCGCTGACCGCGCTGGGTCTGGTGATTGGCGCAGCCGGAGCGACGGCGCTCACGCGCTATCTGCAGGGCATGCTGTTCGGCGTGGCGCCGCTCGATACGTGGACGTTCGCCGTCGCGATCGCTTCGTTCGCGCTCGTGGCCCTGCTGGCGTCGTACCTGCCGGCCAGACGCGCCGTGCAGATCAATCCGCTGACGGCGCTTCGCGCCGAATAGGCGCACGCATCGTAGGCGCGCGAATTGTAGCGGGCGTATACTTCGGCGCCAGAACGCATTCCTCCGTAGGCTCATCAAGGAGAGACCGATGGCTTGGAAACGTCCCGCCCGCCGCGAATTTCTCAAAGGCAGCGCCGCGTTAGCGAGCGGCTTGACTGTCGGGGCGCTTGCGCCCGACGCGGCCGCCCAGGGCCCCGCCCCCGCTGCATCCCCGGGTTCGGCAGCCACGCCGATGCTCAAAGACACGAGCGAGCTGATCAAATACGGTGATCGCTCGAAGTACGTCACCTCGGTGCGCATTCCGCACGGCGGACGGCCGACGCCAGACACCTTCGGGCTGACGTTTCACGTGGCCACGCCGCTGCAGGACTCGGTTGGCGTGGTGACGCCGTCGTCGCTGCACTACTACGCGACGACGCGCGGCTCGTTCCTGCCGGACATCGATCCCCGGCAGCACACGCTGATGATCCACGGCCTGGTGGACCGTCCGCTGACGTTCACGATGGACGACCTGAAGCGTCTGCCGTCGGTGACGCGCCTGCATTTCATCGAGTGCGCGGGGAACCGGTCGTCGCCCAGGGCCAAGAACGTCCAGGAATCACACGGGATGACCAGCTGCGCCGAATGGACGGGCGTGCTGCTGTCCACGCTGCTCAAGGAGTGCGGCTTGAAGGGGTCGGCCAAATGGTTCGTGGCGGAAGGCGCGGAGGAAGTGAAGGGCGCCTCGAGCATGCCGATCGCGAAAGCGATGGACGACTGTCTCGTGGCGTACGGGATGAACGGCGAGGCGGTGCGGCCGCAGAACGGATTCCCGCTGCGGCTGATGGTCCCCGGCTTCGAAGGCATCTTTCACACCAAGTGGGTGCGGCGCATCAAGGTCGTTGATCAGTACCACATCAACTACAACGACTTCGGGCACCTCGATCAGGACGCGAAGGAGGCGGCGCTCGGCTACCAGATCGGACCGAAGTCGGTGATCACGTTCCCGTCGGGGAGCCAGCGGCTGCCGGGCCGCGGTTTCTACGAGATCAGCGGCTTGGCCTGGTCCGGAGGCGGAGCCATCCGCAAGGTGGAGGTGTCGACTGACGCCGGCAAGACCTGGAAGGTGGCGGAGTTCAAAGGCACGCCGCAACGCATGGCGCATACGCGGTTCGGCCTCGGCTGGAACTGGGACGGCAAGGAGACGGTCATCATGTCCCGCTGCACGGATGAACTCGGCTCGGTGCAGCCGTCGCGGGTGCAGATCGCCGAGCACTTTCACAAACCGGCCGACCCGTCGTTCAGCATCCCTGGACTGGACAACTCGATCATGCCCTGGCACATCGCCAGCGACGGGAGCGTGACCAATGGGCTCACTGCTTAAGTCGTTGCCGTTGGTCGTGCTGATGGGCGCGTCCGTGCTGGCGCAGGGGCCGACGTTCGGCATTGGACGCACACCGAGCGCGGAAGAAGTGCGCGCGAAGGACCTCACCATCAGTCGAACGGGCGAGGAGCTGCCGCCGGGGCGCGGAACCTCCAAGGAGGGGGCACAGATCTATCGCACCAAGTGCCAGGCGTGTCACGGGGCCGAGGGAGCCGGCGCCGCGGCGCCCATCCTGAAGAGCAAGCAGGGTCCGGACACCGCCACTTGGCAACGAGGGCGGATTCTCCCGGTGCGCGCGCCGTTTGCGACGATGGTGTGGGACTACATCAACCGCGCGATGCCGCTCAATCGTGAGGGTACGCTGACGGCCGACGAGGTCTACTCGCTCACCGCCTATCTGCTCGCGATCAATCAAGTGATCCCGGAGGACCAGGTGCTGGACCGGGAGAGCTTGCCGAAGGTGAAGATGCCGCTCGGCCCGGATGAGTATGCCTTGGTGCCCGACAGCTGGAAACCGAAGACGCGGAGGCTGGCAGGCTATCCTTTCTAGCACATGGCTCTTTACGCATTCGACGGCACCTGGAACGAGGCGAAGGACGGCGACGATCCGGACTACACGAACACCAACGTCGTCCGTTTCTATGACGCGTACCGGCGCCACTCGAAACGGCCGGACCTCGATTTCTACGTCGCTGGCGTGGGGACGCGCTTCAAAGCGATCGGCCGTGCACTGGGCGGCGTGTTCGGTCTTGGCGAGCTGCCGCGCATCAACGAAGCCTACGATGCGCTGTGCACGGCGTGGGACCAGGGCGAGCGGGACATCGACATCGTGGGCTTCAGCCGCGGCGCCGCGACCACGCTCGACTTCTGCCACTGCATCCAGGAGCGCGGTATTCGCAAGCCTGGCAGCGACCAGGTCGTCGAGCCCTCACCGACGATTCGGTTCCTCGGCGTCTGGGACGTCGTGGCGTCGTTCGGGCTCGCCAATCTCGGCAACACGGCGCTGAACATCGGGCACCATCTCTCGCTGCCGAAGTCGAACCTGCAGTACTGTTTCCACGCGCTGGCGCTCGACGAGCGCCGGCCGTCGTTCCTCCCGATCCGGGTCGAGGGCGCGTGCGAGGTCTGGTTCCGCGGCGTCCACTCCGACATCGGCGGCGGCAACAAGAATCAAGGTCTCAACGACGTGACGCTGCGCTGGATGATGCACAAGGCGATGGGCGCGCAGCTGCCGATCCTGCAGGAGGACATCGCCGCGTTGAAACCCGATCCCGCG
>Ga0163163_10005425_pt1 | contig 11026 bp, 11 predicted proteins | sample S65metaG_FD_119766 | JGI IMG/M metagenome (GOLD analysis project Ga0163163, IMG submission 119766) | Switchgrass rhizosphere microbial communities from Kellogg Biological Station, Michigan, USA - S6-5 metaG | ecosystem: Host-associated > Plants > Roots > Rhizosphere > Soil | place: USA... | reverse complement strand
CTCGCCAACATGGGCCCGATGAAGACGCCGGAATGGATTCTGACCTGCGTCTTCGCGACGGTGTGCTTCTTCTGGGTGACGTCGCGGGCGGCTTGGGGCGTGGATATCACCGTCACGGCGCTGCTGGGAGTCATGGTGCTGCTGCTGACCGGCGTGCTCACGTGGGAGGACATTCGGAGCGAGAAGGCCGGATGGGGAATCTTCATCTGGTACGGAGGCCTTTACCGGCTGGCGCAAGGACTGAACGATGCCGGTGTAACCAAGGCTTTCGCCAACAACGTGGGCGGAATGCTGGAAGGCTACGGCTGGCCGACGCTGTTCGCCATCACCATCGTGGTGTACTTCTACGCGCACTACGCCTTCGCGAGCATCACCGCGCACATGCTGTCGATGTTCCCGGCGTTTCTAGCGGTGCTGCTGATGAAGGGCGCTCCTATTGGACTGGCTGTGTGGACGTTTGCCTGCCTCGCGAATCTGTCGGCGTGCTTGACGCACTATGGGACCACGCCAGCGCCGGTGTATTTCGCACAGGATTACGTCTCGCTCAAGAAGTGGTGGCAGGCCGGAGCGCTGGCGAGCGTCGCGCACCTGTTGATCTGGACCACTGCGGGATTCGCCTGGTGGAAACTAATCGGGATTTGGTAGATCACATGGTAAACGACAGGCGACAAGATCGCCTGTCCTACCCCGCGATTGATGCCAACACCGCGTCGACGTGGCCGGTGACGGAAACCTTCGGGAAGATGGTCGCGATCTTACCTTGGGGATCGACAACAAAGGTGGTCCGCTCGATTCCCATGTATTTCCGGCCGTACATGCTCTTTTCTTTCCAGACCCCGTAGGCCTCGGCGATGGCGTGATCGGGATCGGGAACGAAGGTGTAGGGCAGGTCGTACTTCTGGGCGAATTTCGCCTGGGCTTCGGCTTTATCGGGCGAAAGGCCCACAATCTCGGCATTTTTCTTGGCGAACTTCTTGGAGGAATCGCGGAACTCGCAGGACTCCTTGGTGCAGCCGGGGGTATCGGCCTTGGGGAAGAAGAACAGAATCACGGTCTTGCCCTTCAGTTTGGAGAGCTGGAATGAACCGGTCTTAATTTCGGGGGCGCGGTCGCCTGCTTTGAGGGGCATATGCGAAGATTGTAGACTAGAAGGTATGAAGACGTCACTGATTGCTATGGGCGCCCTGGGATTCCTGACGGCCGCGCAGGTGTTTGCAGCCGATGCCGCCAAGGGCAAGGCAAATTTTGAATCGAACTGTTCGGTGTGTCACAACTCCGACAGCGAGGAGCGAAAGATGGGCCCGGGCCTGAAGGGCTTGTTCAAGCACGAAAAGCTCGCCAACGGCAAGGCAGTGAATGAGGCTAACGTGACCGGGATGATCAATGAAGGCGGCAATGGAATGCCGCCGTTCGCCGACCTTCTAACCAAGGCGGAGAAAGACGACATCGTCGCGTTTCTCAAGAGTCTTTAAGTTTGTCCGCGTAGTTGTCCCAAAGCTGTCCCCATCGTCTAGCCCGGCCTAGGACATCGCCCTTTCACGGCGGTAACGGGGGTTCGAATCCCCCTGGGGACGCCACACCTTTTCGAGGCTCTACGCCAACAATGGGGCCAACTGGCGAAGCGAGGACAGTCTCGTCCGTCCCTTGGATTCCTTGGAGTCGGATTTACCGTTACTTTTGGTTCGCAGACGCGAATTTCCGGCGGAAAGCCATCGTAAAAGCCAACAAGCATCCGGCCAGGATCGGCAATGTAGTAGGCTCCGGAACCGGCGTTCCTAGAAAACCACGGGGGGGCGAGGGGTTGCCCAGCACGTCGTAGTAAGCACCGACTATCAGGCCAGTGCCGTTGCTGTTGATCCCGTTGGGGAAGGTACCAAGCGTGCCGCTGGGGACATCAATCGTTGTGAGGACTCCTGCATTATAGAGAAAGCCGTGGACGTCATTCACGCCCTGGCTGTAGGTCCCCACGAGCTGTCCGCTATCGTCGATGCCAGTGACGACAAAAGAAGGTGGGGTGCTTGCGTTGTCGAGTGCTGTGAAGGCACCTGCATAGTAAAGAAAGGAGTGCACGTTGTACAGGGCGTCGACGTAAACCCCCACGATCTGTCCGCTGGCGTTGATTCCGGTTAGTTGGGTCCCATTGAACCCGGCGGCGTCGGGGGCATCAATTGTCGTAAAGACGCCACTGTCATAGAGGAAGCCATGGTTGCCGGTCGCGTCGAAGTAAGACCCCACGATCTGTCCGCTCGCGTTGATCCCAGACGGGATGGTACCAAAGGTCCCGTTGGAGTCGTCAATCGTGGTGAAAACACCTGCACTATAGAGAAAGCCGTGGTTGACGAACAGGGCATCAATGTAGGTTCCGACGATCTGGCCACTGTCGTTGATCCCAATGGCCGCGGTCCCTCCATTAAGTAAAGAGGAGGCGTCGGGGTGGTCGATTGTGGTAAAGACGCCTCCGTTATCGATAAAAGCATGGTTGCCGGTGGCGTTGATGTAAGACCCCGCGATCTGACCGCTGTTGTTGATGCCGTTGGCGTAGGTCCCGAGGGTTGCGTTGGGGGCATCGATTGTGGTGAATGTGTAAAGGCTCGCTAAAGCCGGATTACCACCGGCCATAAGCATCCCAAACATTATCAACTTTACGATTCGCGATCGCATAAGGCCGCTGCATGATTTCATGCGAGCCACCTGAATGGATAGCAATTGCCAGTTAAATCAGGAGGTAGCCCGATTGCAATCGCAGAGACGGAGCTTCCGCTCAGCAGAACCGCAAATGCTGCCAAAAGCATGGGTCGCACGTCTAGGTCCTCCAAATTCGTTGTCTGAGTAAGGTGCGAGTATACCAGAGCGGCATGTTTGCGGGAAGCTAATAAAGTACTCCAAGTACCTGAAACTCCAGGGAAAGAGGATAGTATGAGGTCGGGTGGACGAACAGCTACGAAACTTTCATAGGACTGAGGCACACTATGCAGCTAAGACGTACCTGTTTCCATACAAGGTTGGGACTATAGACACCAGTCGGAATAGCCTCATCCTTAAGACAGTCTTGGGACCTAAGGGCCTAATGTGTGGCTGTTTGCAGCAGGTCCCTCAACGAATGAATGGCCTTCAGGCGATCCATCAGCGGGTTCCAACTCGCAGCTATTAGGGACGCCAACACTTCTGGCAGGCGCCAGTTGTTAGCCCAGTATCTGCTACCCCGTTTTCAACAGCGTTGTGATCGGCCTTCATGCCCTCAAGAGTCAGCCCAATATTCGCCTTCGCTAGGACTAGTTTCCGTGTGGTTCTAAGCACGAACTGATACACATTCTGCGGTCGTTGCGACCAGCCATCTTGGGTGTTCGGAAGTGTGGACCAAGCCCACCCTTACAAAAAACGGGCGTAGTACCGTTGTTTTCGCTGAAAAACAGAGTACTAAGAGCTTGAAGGCCCCTGCGCCTCGTGTTAATCATGGCGCAGGAGAGAATCACGCAATGAAAAAAACATTAGTTCGGTTTTTCGGAGGCGCGGTGATGGTCTGGTGTACCTTGCTTGGGTTGCCAACCAGCGCACACGCGCAGTCGATTGCCATCGACCCCATGACCCAAAACGGCCCAGCGCGTCAGCCCTTGACTCAAATCATCCGTGTAACCAACCAGGGTGGGCCTGACGCTACTAACGTGACCGTAACGTTCACGGTGCCAAAAGGCTCCAAAGTGGATTCGACCTGCCAGTTCGACCGCTTCCATGGAGTTGGCTCATACACTTGCGTGGTAGGCACGGGTACACTCGCAGCCGGGCAAACCGTAGACGTCCCCTTCACAATTTCAATGGGTAAGAGTGGCGAGATTGCCGTGGAGGTGAATTGTACGGAGGGAACCTTCGTTAGCTCGCTATTGGTCACGATTCTCTAGTCCGTATCCGCTAGCCGGCGCGCTTGCTGCTTGCTCGCCGGGACTTCGGCTTGGACTTCTGCTTGGGCTTCTGCCTGCTCTTGCCCTGGAGATTGAGCGCCACCGCAGCGCGGATGAGATCCTTCAGGGCCGCCTTATCGACCTTATCGCCTTCGTGGATGTCGATGGCGCGCCGGACATTCCCCTCGAGGCTGGAGTTGAAAAGACGTGAAGGGTCCTTCAACCCAGCCCCCTTGGCAAATGTCATCTTGACGGCGTTCTTGTAAGTCTCTCCGGTGCAGACAATGCCGGCGCGGGACCAGACGGGAGTCCCCATCCACTTCACTTCTTCGACGATTTCAGGGTCGGCTTCGTGAATGATTTCGCGAACCTTGGCGAGCATCTTCCCGCGCCAGTCCCCAAGTTCCTGGATCTTTTCGTCGATGAATGTAGAGGCGGATTCCATCTCGCAACTATTTTAGCCGTGCTTAGTGTAACTTGCACCCGACGTAAGTGGATGTCGCTTTTCACAAATTGTTTACGGATTCTGAACGACTTCCATTCCTGCTCGATCTTAAGCTGATTACAACGGAGGGGCGAAGTCCTCCGATGGATTCTTAATCGAAAAGGAATAAAGACAAATGTTTCAGAGAAAGAAGATGTTTCAAGGGTTGCAAATGCTGGCGGTACCGGCAGTGCTCAGCATGCTATTGACGATCTCGCCCATTCAGGCGCAAGACGCGCCATCCAACCCCAAGGACGATACGGTCACCTTCAACATGGTTGTTTCAGCCGGAGTGAGGGCGTGCCTGCCGGACGCGGCCGCGACAGTAAGCATCCGGCCCGGTGGCGAGGTAGATTTCATGGATGTAACTGTACGGGGTCTTCCTCCCAACACCGAGTTCAATGTCTTCGTCATCCAAGTGCCCAAAAGCCCGTTTGGCGTCTCTTGGTATCAGGGCAGCATTCAGACCGACAAACACGGGCGGGGAAGTCGCCAGTTCGTGGGCCGTTTTAACATCGAGACGTTTACCGTAGCGAACAACAGCGCGCCCGCGCCGGCGGTGTTCTCTACCGATGCCACCGTGAACCCGCCGTTCAATCCGATACAGATGTACCATCTCGGCGTGTGGTTCGATTCTACGCAGGCTGCCGGAAACGCGACGTGCCCCTCTAACCCGACTCCCTTCAACGGCGAACACAACGCCGGTCCCCAGGTATTCAATACCAGCAACTTCGCCGACGACCACGGGCCGCTGCGCGATGTCGCTAATCCGGCATCGGAACAGTAAGAGCTTTTCGCGGACTTCTCCTGGGGAACAACACGGGGGAGTCCGCGAAACTCGTTATGACCTGGTCAAAAGTTAACGTGTTGCTTCGAGCGCCATTGCCTCGAAGGCGTTTACATCTTTGTACTCGGTGCCCGGGCCGAAGTCGGCGGCCTTCAGAACTGGATCCTCGCTTTCGCCGGCTACATATTCGCGAATGTTTGTGAAGCCCGCCTGTTCCATACTTGCGCGGAGCATCCTGGGCGAGTACAGGAATTGATGCCCGAACCAGCGCATCTGGTTGTTGAGGATCATGCCCGCCGGATCGACGGTCTTGGTCCAGTCCTGCGCCTCGAGTTTTCGCGCAACAAAATGGCTCGTTCGCGGCGAGTGTTCAGGATCGGGTTCATTGAATAGGGAAATGTACTGCAACAGATTGGGAGTCACCATGCGGATCTTTCCGCCGGGCGCCAGAATGCGATGGGCTTCCTTGAAAAACGCGAGGCCATCGTCATAGGTGAGGTGCTCAATCACGTGCTCGCCGAACACATAGTAGAACGAGCCGTCGGCGAAGGGCAGGTGCTGGGAAGCATCCACATAGGCTTGCTGCGCGGTTGGTTCGATGTCGGTATTCAGCCAGCCGGCGGGGTTATTCGAGCCTGCGCCGATCTGCAATTTGGGAGCCTTGTTCGCGCGCATGTATTCATCGATGATTTTGGGCGTTACGATCTTGCGCTGGTAATCCGCGCGGACATGCGTCCCCATGTATCCATAGATGTCGGGACGCATCGCGAAGAACAAACCTACGGCGGCGAGCGTAAGGACGGCTCGCGCGGCGTGATTCGCCCAACGGGATTCAAAGTGTGTTTTCACGGAAATCCTCCGGTATTAGGCCTGCTCAGTCAACATCGGCCCTCCGGGGAGCCGACTTTAGTTAGAAACTCCGTCTGCTGACCGCTGTGGCTTGACCTGTTGCCGCCGCCGCTGATACCATCCCACAGCGAGGCACGCTCATGCTCAAGTCCCGCGTTTTCTCTGTCCTCGTCCTGATTGGCGCATTGACGCCCGCGTTGATGCTCCCCACGGCCTCAGGCCAGGAAAACGGCAGCAAGCAGAAAGGGAAGCAGCAAGGGAAGCAGCAAGGTCCGGCCGCCCCGATGCCTGCCATCCTGCGGGACTACCAGCCTGTGACGGCCGAGCGTCTGCTGAAGCCGGAAGACGGCAACTGGCCCATGATCCGTCGCACGTACGACGGCTGGGGCTACAGCCCGCTGGACCAGATTACGGCGGAGAACGTCTCGCGGCTGAAGCTGGTGTGGTCCTCCACTACTGGCGAAGGTCGTGCCCATGAAGCGGCCCCTGTAGTGAATAACGGCGTCGTATTTATCACCACGCCCAACAACCAGGTGATCGCATTCGATGGCACCACCGGAACCATCCTTTGGCGCTATCGCAGGCCGCGTCCGCAAGGGGCGATTGTTCCTCATGAAGTGAATCGCGGCGTGGCGTTGTACGGCGATAAGGTGTACGTCTGCGCGGGCGAAGCAGTGCTGGTCGCGCCGGACGCCAAGACGGGAACGGAAGTATGGACGTCGGTCATCGCCGACAACAAATCCGGCTATTACACCACGCTCGCGCCACTGATCGCCGGGGGCAAAGTTCTAGTGGGAGCCTCGGGCGGCGAATACGGAATTCGCGGCTTCGTGGCGGCGTTCGATGTCGAGACTGGCAAAGAAGCCTGGCGCACGTTCACCGTGCCTGCTCCTGGCGAACCAGGTAGCGACACTTGGCCGGCGGGCGGCGAACAATGGAAGACCGGAGGCGCTCCGGTGTGGGTCACCGGGAACTACGACCCCGAGACGAACCTGGCGTTTTTCGGCACAGGCAACGGCGGTCCGACGATCGGCGACAATCGTCCTGGCGACAATCTCTACACTGCATCTACGATTGCTTTCGATGTCGCGACAGGCGCGATCAAGGGTTATCACCAATACCATCCGAACGACTCGTGGGATTACGACGAAGTATCGCCGCCCATTCTGGTGGATTACCAGCGCAACGGGCGCACCATCACAGGGCTGATCGACGTGGCGCGCGACGGCTACCTGTGGTTTCTGGAGCGCAGCGCGGGTCCCATCAAGTTCGTCGAAGGCAAGCCGTACGTCTTCAACAATGTGATCCGCGGCCTGGATCCTGTTACGGGTCGCCCCGATATCGATCCGGCGCACAAGCCCGGCACCGACGCTCCGGCGGAATTTTGTCCTGGTGTTCATGGCGGCAAGACCTGGCCGCCGATTTCGTATAGTCCCAAGACGCGGATGATTTACGTTCCGGCGAACAATAATATTTGCGGGCACAATGGCGGCGCTCCGAATGTTACTTATACGGCGGGCCGGGCGTTTGTCGGCATCCAGGGCGGATTTCCTCCATTGATCGTGCCGGGTGCAGATCACTTCGGCGAGGTGCAGGCGTGGAACGTCGATACGGGGCAGAAAGTCTGGACGCATAACTACGCGCGATCGCCGAACTGGGGTTCGATGCTGGCCACTGGCGGTGGCTTAGTCTTCAGCGGCGGCACAGCCGACCGCAAATTCCATGCCTTCGATGCGACTACGGGCAAGCTGTTGTGGGAGTTTCCCCTAAGCTCGGGCGCCGAAGCGCCGCCAACTTCGTTCTCGGTGAATGGCAAGCAATACATCGCCGTATTGTCGGGCTGGGGTCAGGATGCCGGTGGTGAAGTGAATACGATGGCTCGACTATTCCCGGGCGAAGTTCCGCCTATGCCGGATGGCGGATCGATGTGGGTATTCGCGCTGGAGTAAAACATGAGTGCACGCCGACCACTGGGAGTGACTCTAGCCGCGGTCGCCGCGATTCTCGGGTCCGCGCTCTTTATTCTCACCGGACTGGGGATGCTACTCACAGCGTTCCTCCCGACTCCTCGAGCCGACGCGCCGGCATTCTTGAAGGCCGTCATGCTGGTGATGTGTGCGGTGATGCTCGGTTTCGCGGGCTGGGGCATCACGACATCGGTGGGACTATTTCAACTGCGCAGCTGGTCCCGCTGGTCGATTTTGGTTTTCAGTGCACTGCTGGCCTTCATGGGCGGGTCTTCGGCCTTGATGATTTCGATCATCCCAATGCCGCCGACTCCGCAAGTTTCACAGCAAATCATGACCGGGATCAAGATCGGGATTGCCATCTTCTACGGTGTTCTGTCCCTGATCGGAGCGTTCTGGCTGTTCTATTTCAATACGGCACGTGTGCGGGCGCAGTTCGGACCAGGAGCTGCGGTTGACGGGCCTGGGGGCAGGCCACTGAGCGTCTCCATCATCGCCTGCCTCACTCTATGGGGGGAGGCGTCATGTGTATCGTGGGTATGTTTTTTCCGTTCCCCGGAATGGTGTTGGGTATGGTGTTCACGGGATGGGCTGCCCGCGCTTTCTATCTTGTCTTTGCCGCATTCGAAGCCTGGCTCGGCGTCGGGCTGCTTCGGCTGAATCCGCTAAGCCGCGTGGCGGCCATCGCGATGTTCGGATACACCATCCTCAACAGCGTGTTGTTTGCCGTTCTCCCGGGGTACCCGGAACGTCTGCGGATGGCGTTGGAATCCATGCCTTACACAATGCGCCCACCGGCAGGATCCGATCCCTTTCCCTCCCTAGCGGCCAGCATGATCATGGGAAGCTTGGTGAGCGTCATTCCGATCTGGTCTTTGATCTCGAACCGCAACGCGTTCACGAAACCTCCGGAAGAGCTGGGACTTCAGTCGTAGGGGTTTGGGTCGCAGTCGGAGCGAGGCTGACTCCGCAAATCAAGAGCAAATCGGTAAGTGCGCTGAACAGGGAATAGTGCCGCTCGGCGTCCAGCGCGTCCGCGAGGGAAGCCACCAGCAAGGCGATCAGCGCCATCGCCGCTAAGGCAACCATCGCCTCTGGAATTCCAGGTGGGAGCCTCTTTCGTCGCACGATCGCGAACAACGCTGGTGCTAGCGCCACAAATAGCGAATAGAGAAGGTACCGCCCACCGTGTCTGCCGAAGGCGCGAGCCTTCAATCCGCTCCAGACGGTGAAGGCGTGAGTCTGAGCATACTCGGCAAAACCAGCCCTCTTATCGTAGTTTCCAGCGTAGGGCCGTTGCCATCCAGCGTTGCCCATGCGGAGAATGGTAGCCTCTAGCGCCCTTGAGGGATGCTTCATAAAAAATCGCGCGATGTTGGCATAAGAAACTTTGGGCTTGAAGATTTCCCGGAGCTGCGGATCCTGCACGGGTGCGCCATGGGAGTAAGCATTGGTGCCGACGTATTGCTTGTACGAATCATCCAGCCCGAGGTCTTTCAGATCGCTCGATACATCTTTCGACTTCGGAAGCAGCTCGAAAAAAATGACCGTGTAGCCGCCCATGGTCGGATAATGCGCGGGCGAGCCGAATCTATTGCTGAAAGCAGTGGCTGCCAATACGCCGATGGTGGAAAAGGTTCGGAACGCACGGCCTCGACCGGGCGTTAGCAATCCGCCCTTCCATATCAGCAGTAAAGCGATGGGAATTCCCAGGAGGAAATGTTGCGTCTTCGAGGTTACAAGCAGCATGGATGAGGCTACGAAGAGCCATCGATCCAGTGGCTTTTGCCATTGAAGCGCGCGCAGGAAGGATACTACCGTCAACAGAAGAAACAATAAGGCCCCGGTGTCCATGAAAAAGGAATTGAAGTAGCCGACGTACATGACATCGGTAAAGAAGAGGAGGATGAGGCCTAGTAACAGGATGCGAAGTGCCGGCCGAAGTGGTTTCAGGAGCGGTAGCAGCCTGTAGAATGCCAGCAGGAATATTGCCGCGTGTATGGCGCCCATCAGCCGGAGGTCGAAGGTGTCAGGCTTGCCCGATATGGAGTCCAGTCGAAAGGCTGCCGCGAACAGCAGCAGCTCCGACGAATAAAACTGCGAATCCCAGTGATACTTTGAATCGACAACATATTTGAAGTCAGCGAATCGGGACACGTCCTTGCTGAATAGCGGGTTTCCGACGTCGAATTGCCCGGCAATCTTGGGAAAGTCTCCGTTATCCGCCAGACCGACGTTCGGCGGAACGAAACATTGGAAAACTACCGCGGCGGCAGCAAGCAGCAGCGCGACGGCGCTAGAAGCGTTAGGGGACGCCATTGCGCACCATCATCCCAAAGATCAGGCGTCCTAGGGATTAATGCTTAGTCGTTTCTAGGTCGATAGATACAGAGCGTGAATCCGTCCAGTACTCCCGTGTGGAATTCAAGAATGCCCAGGACCAGACTCGCCGGCGCGATATCCGGCGGGCTGGCCGTGGCGCTCGGACTCGCAGTCCTGGGCGGATGGGCGTTCCACTCCACGTTTCTCATCCAGGTCGGCCCCGATTTGGCCCCCATGCAGCGCAACACCGCGATGTGTTTCGCCTTGACCGGACTCGCACTCTTGGGGGTGGTCACGGCCCGGCCGGGACGTATCATCTTCTTGTCCACGGTCTCTGCCGTATTCGCGGGCAGCTCGCTGCTGGAGTATCTGTTCGGTGCTGATTTTGGGATCGACCAACTGCTGGGAGTTGCGTATGTGACGACTCGGACCTCCGAACCGGGACGAATGGCGCCGGCCACGGCTGTGTGTTTTGTGCTGCTCGCAATCGCGCTGGTGTTGGCGCAAACCAGGCTGGCCCGCGAGAGATCCCTGGTGTTGGGCATCACCGGTTTTCTGGTAGCCGCGGTAGGAGCAACCTGCTGCATCGGCGTCCTGGCGGGAACCAGCGATGTGTTTGCGTGGGGCAACTTCACCCGTGTAGCCTTCCACACCGCCATCGGCTTCATCGTGGTAGGACTCGGGGTAACCGCGCTGGCCTGGGACCTGAGTAAACGGTACG
>Ga0163163_10005424_pt1 | contig 11026 bp, 9 predicted proteins | sample S65metaG_FD_119766 | JGI IMG/M metagenome (GOLD analysis project Ga0163163, IMG submission 119766) | Switchgrass rhizosphere microbial communities from Kellogg Biological Station, Michigan, USA - S6-5 metaG | ecosystem: Host-associated > Plants > Roots > Rhizosphere > Soil | place: USA: Michigan... | reverse complement strand
TATGTGAATCCGGTTTGAAATTGGAGGGAAAGGGCGACTTGACAGCGTAATTCTTTTTTTCGTGGTGGCTCATGTACGCGCACACGTCTTTTGCCACGCCGAGATGACTCATCGCATCCATGCGATTGGGCGTCAGCCCGATCTCATAAATATGATCTGAAAAAGGCTTGAAGTATGCTGAGACCGGCATACCAATTTGGGTTGTTGGAGGTAATACCAACACGCCGCCGTGGTCGGGTGAAATGCCTATTTCGTCCGGGGCGCAGATCATACCCTGGCTTTCTTCGCCGCGGATCTTTGCCAGTTTCATCGTCACGGGTTCGCCAGCAAACGGAAATATAGTTGTTCCCACTGGCGCCACGACCACTTTTTGGCCCTTTGCAATATTCGGCGCGCCGCATACAATGGAAAGAGGATCGTTTTGACCGATATCCACCTTAGCCAGGCTCAACTTGTCGGCATTTGGATGCTTTTCACAGGCGATGACTTCACCGACTACCAATCCTCTATAGCCACCCTTCACTTCTTCAAACAATTCCATATTCTCCACCTCGAGACCAATGGAAGTAAGGATCTTTGACAATTTTTCCGGCTCAATTTTCACCGGCAAATATTCATGTAACCAATTGTAGCTGATCGTCATTCTGTTCCTTTTTTTCCTGACTAATTTGGATTCCGGCAAAGATAAAGGTTTGGGGCAGTTCAACCGTCAGAAACGCTAACTTCGGCACATGCAAAACAAGGGTGAAATTTATTTCGACATCCATTCTGAAGACAGTGGTGGCACGCTCTTGCGGATGCAAGCGCCGAATGGGGAAGTGTATTTCGTTTATGACTATAGTGAATATGACGCCGATCGAGATGATGTGAAGGTGTTTCAAAAGAAATTCCCCGATTTTTTATCCTTCTGGAAACACATCAAGTCGACTAGCAATGATTGGTATTACCTGCATCCGCTTTTTGTGCATCCAGAACAAAGGGAGTTCATTGCCGGTGAGCTTCGGGGGGTGAATTGGCAATCGCAGGAAGGAGCAAAATGGCAGGAAAGTCACCAGCGGCAATGGAAAAAAGTATTGAGTGATCCTCCGAATTATTACCGTCCCGGCTAAATTGCAATTTTCATGGACGTTTCATGCTTATTAACGACTTGTTAAAAATGGCTTTCTCCATTCTGTAGTTAGCCCTCATCTTCCAAGAATTATATGGCAATTTTTTGTGCACAGGAAGTGTGCATCTAATCGAAAAAAAGGCGGAAAAAATTAATACATTGTGTATAAGCCAGGTGATTGAGTGGATAAGCCCGATAAAATTGTGGATTGTGTTGTGAGACCGTTCTGAACAACTTAGGCCGAATCAGATTTCGCTAATTCATTTTTTTGCATTTACCTTCGGCCTCCTCCCCAATTAGGTAACGATTTCTTAACCTTCTTGGGCAATTTTTCAAACTCAAGGCTGACCGTTCCACTCAGACCAGGGCTATAGTCTGGTCCGGGCCGTTGTCGCCCTAAGAAAAACAAAACTATTTAGTCACGAACCTAACTATTGGAAGGAATCATGGATCTTACTAACCTGAATAAGGAACGAAAGTTAAGGAGAAAGTCTAGTCCGGACCTAAGTACGATGGTGTATGGCAAGTTGCCACCCCAGGCAAAGGAACTGGAGGAAGCCGTTTTAGGCGCCATTATGCTGGAAAAGTCTGCCTTTGACTCGGTAGTCGAAATCCTGAAACCAGAATGTTTCTACGTTGAATCCCATCAACGGATATTCCGGGCTATGCAAGGTCTTGCAACCAAGAGCATGCCGATTGACCTGCTTACCGTAGTGGAAGAGTTGCGCACGCGCGAGGAACTGGATATCACGGGCGGGCCTTATTTTGTAACCAAGCTCACCAATGCGGTTGTATCTGCGGCGAATATTGAGGCCCATTCACGCATTATCCTTCAGAAATTTATTCAACGCGAATTGATTCGTATTAGTGGAGAAATCATTGGCGACGCATACGAAGACTCCACTGATGTGTTTGACCTGCTTGATGAAGCCGAAGGCAAGCTTTTCGAAATCACCAATAATCACCTCCGTAAGAACTTCGATTCCATCGACACAGTTCTGGTTAAGACCATTCAGCGCATTGAAGACATGCGCAATCGCCACGAAGACATAACGGGTGTTCCAACCGGTTTCAGTTCCCTGGACAGGATTACCTACGGATGGCAGCAGACAGATCTGATTATCCTGGCAGCGAGACCATCAGTTGGTAAAACGGCTTTTGCACTCAACCTGGCCCGCAATGCGGCGCTTCACCCCACAAAGCCAACACCAGTTGCATTTTTCAGTTTGGAAATGAGCTCGGGCCAGCTGGTTCAGCGTATTCTTTCCGCCGAAAGTGAAATCTGGCTCGAAAAAATTTCGCGCGGTAAGATGGAAGAGCACGAAATGCAACAGCTCTACAAGAAGGGAATTCAGCGTTTATCGAACGCGCCAATTTTCATCGACGATACGGCTGCACTGAATATTTTTGAACTGCGTGCGAAATGCCGCAGATTGAAGAACAAGCACAATGTGGGACTCATCATCATCGACTACCTGCAATTGATGAGTGGTACAGGTGAAAACCGTAATACCAATCGTGAGCAGGAGATCAGTCGTATTTCAAGAGATCTAAAAGGTCTCGCGAAGGAACTGCAGGTGCCCATTGTTGCATTGAGCCAGTTGAGTCGTGAGGTGGAAAAAAGAAAAGAAGGCAACAAGATGCCGCAGTTGAGTGATCTGCGCGAATCGGGCGCCATTGAACAGGATGCCGATATGGTAATGTTCCTTTATCGTCCCGAGTATTACGATATCACCGCGAATGAGTTTGGCGAAAGTAATAAAGGCGAAACCCACGTTCGAATTGCCAAGCACAGGAACGGTTCACTGGAAACGATTAAGTTGAGAGCTTTGCTGCATATTCAAAAATTTGCTGAATGGGATGGCGATGATTTCGCGAACATTGGTTTGCCGCAGGGCAACTGGAAACCAGTGCCTGATGAAGAAGGTCCGAAGCTTTACATCCAAAAAGGCAGCAAGATGAATGACGGGGCTTATGATGAAGAAGTGCCGTTTTAGTTGACGGTTGAGTGATGGCTGTTGGCGATTGCCAACCAACCACCAACAACCGCCAACCGCAAACCTCCCTTAAGGTGTCTGCTCCATACTTCCATATTGCCCAATCTGCACAATTAAATGAAGCCGTCATCCTTGACGAAGCAAATTCCAAGCACCTTGCACAAGTGTTGCGTATGCAGCCGGGCGAGAAAGTCAATCTCACCGACGGAAGAGGCGGCAGGCATCTGGCAGAAATTGTTTTACCTCACAAAAAAAAGACTGAGCTCAAAATCCTCGAATCCACATTTGTACCTGCATTTCCGAATGCAGTCACTATTGCCGTCTCAATGATTAAAAATTCCAGCAGGTTTGAATGGTTCCTCGAAAAAGCAGCGGAGATTGGCGTACAAAGAATTCAGCCCCTGATTTGCGAGCGAACAGAGAGGCAACAGTTCAAAAAGGAAAGGTGGCAACAAATCCTGGTGAGTGCAATGTTGCAGAGTGAACAATCCTGGCTTACAGAACTCATGGCGCCGCAAAAACTGGATGCATTTCTAAAAACATCTTCTGCTGACTATGAGAATAAGTTTGTTGCGCATTGCATAGAGGGCAACAAACAATCGCTTGCGTCCCTACATTCGGAACATTCAAACTCAACAATCGTTTTGATCGGACCAGAAGGAGATTTCACGCCCAAAGAAATTGAAGAAGCCATTCTTCGTGGATACGTTCCCGTTAGTTTAGGGCGGAACAGGCTGCGTACGGAAACGGCGGGTATTGTTGCGGCCAGCCTGATGATTATTTAGCCAGGATTTCGTTGCCCGGAGCTTTACTACCCTTTTCTGCTTTCTATGCTGGTTTTTAGAGCGCATTCAACAAGGGAGGCTCATATACCAAAAACCCTCAATTTTTCCCACCTGCACAATAAGGCAAGCATTGCCCTGCGTTAATTATGTCTTGAACGGACAAAATCCGGTCGAAAATTCAAGGTCCCAGAACGCCCTCGGAGGGCGTTTCCGCTCCTTCGAATAATTATAATGTGTTAACAATTAGGAAATAACATTGGAATCCGTAAATTGCATCACCTTCCGGGAAAATTCATCCAACCCAGTCGACTATTTCTATAAACGACGCAGGCACAGTAGAGGTGGATACCGGGTGATTACTGATTTACTAACCCTAAATTCAAAAATCATGTTGGGCAAAAAATCGCTTTGGGAAAAAAAGCGTGAGGATCATTTTGTATTCGGACTACTTATATTAGCAATAATCGCCATACATTATTTTACCAGGTAGATTGCCTGCTTTTTAAGGAATAAATCCCAGCCCTTGTAGACAGATCGGTGGACTATTAGTTCGCCATATCGCCTCTATCCCCTTCTTCTTTTAAGACAGGTTCATTGAGTTGCACCACGCGATGTTTCGCCTGGCGATTTCGCATGGCCATATTCAACAATTCCACCCCAAAGGAGAAGGCCATTCCGAAGTAGATATAATTTTTCAGGTGTAGTTCATGCGTCGACTCCGGCGCCCATCCTTCTATCACCAGGCTCAATCCGATCATCACCAAAAATGAGAGCGCAAGCATTTTCAAAGTTGGGTGTCTATGTATGAAGGAAGAAATCTTCGGACTGAACAAGAACATTATTACCATCGCGATGATCACTGCAGCAATCATGATCTCCACATATTTTGCGGTACCGCCTGCCGTAATGATGCTGTCGAATGAAAATACAGTGTCAATAAGCATGATTTGCACAACCGCTTGTTGAAAACTCAGGGGCGCTGTTTTTCCAACCTGGTTTGGATCCTCGCCTTCCAACTTATGGTGAATTTCAAGTACGGTTTTGTAGATCAGGAAAATTCCACCTGCAAGCATCACCAGGCTGGCTATATCGAACCCTTTGCCCCAGAGCGTGAATACGGGCTTTCCCTTTTGGGAGAGCAACCAGCCCAAACCCATTAACAACAAACTACGGATAATTATGCCCGTTATCATCCAGATGCGACGTGCCCTGCCCTGCTGTTCCTTTGGCAGCCTGTTCAGAATGATGCTCACGAAGATCACGTTGTCAATCCCCAATACTACCTCAAGCACCACGAGGATAAAAAAGCTGATGATACTTTCCGAAGTCAGTAAATGCTCCATGTTCTGCAATTGAATTTGAAAAATCAGGGAAGCTGGCTATAGATTTTCTTTACGATCGAAGGACCTTCGTAAATGAAACCGGTCCATACCTGCACCAATATTGCTCCCGCCTTCATGGATTTGGATGCGTCTTCACCATTGAAGATACCGCCTGATGCGATGATTGGAATTTTTCCACGCGATTTTTGAAACACATAGTGTACCCATTGCCTTGACCTTTGTGTGAGCGGCTTGCCACTCAATCCACCGTTGCCGATTTCCTGGATTTTCTTTTCCCTGGTCTTTAGATTTTCGCGGGAGATGGTGGTATTGCTGATCACCAATCCGTCCAGTTGAATTTCGAGGGCCAGGCTGATCACGTCGTCCATTTGGGTCTCAGTAAGATCCGGCGCTATTTTCAGTAACAGGGGTTTGGGTTTGATTTGTTCCTTATTAATAATTTGAAGGTGCGAAAGGATTTTATGCAAAGAATCTTTTTCCTGCAATTCGCGCAAACCGGGTGTGTTAGGCGAACTCACGTTGACTACGAAATAATCTACACAGTCAAACAATTCACGAAAACAGATCTCGTAGTCCTTCCACGCGTCTTCATTGGGCGTTTGTTTATTTTTTCCAATGTTTCCACCGATGATCATCCCTGAGCCAATCCGCGTTTTACGAAATGGAAAAAATCCGGCTGATTTATGGTTTTCGATTTTCCAATCGCGCAGCCGCTTCGCGATAACTTTTACACCATCATTGTTGAAGCCCATCCTGTTGATAATCGCGGAGTCCTGCGGCAGGCGAAACAAGCGGGGTTTGTCATTTCCTTTTTGAGCCAGGGGTGTAACAGTGCCAATCTCTACAAAACCAAATCCCAGGCATTCCAGTTCCCGGAGGTAGCGTGCATTTTTATCGAAGCCCGCGCCCAAGCCTATCCTGTTGGGAAATTCGAGTGTCAGGAACTGCTTTCCCAGATGATCTTTAACTGGCCTGTGATAACGGTAAAGCCACCTGCGCATAAAGCCGATGGAACAAATGGCTTTCAGCGAATTCATCGAAAAGTAGTGAACGGTTTCCGGTCCGAAAAGGAATAAAACAGATCGAATCAGCTTATACATAGACAGGTGCGAAGATAAGTACTTAGGGGATTGTGGATTGTGGATTGTAGATTGTTGATGATGGGACAATTTGAAATATCTTCCTTAAATTTGAATAGGAAAGTTGTTTATGCAACTAGTTCACAGGGATATTTGCCAACCCTTTTTGGAGAACGAGCGAATATCTAAATGCTGACTTTTTAAAAAATAGAAATTATGCAAGAAGCATATATCGTTGCGGGGTATCGAACTGCGGTTGGGAAGTCAAAAAGGGGCTTTTTTAGATTTACCCGCCCCGATGATCTCGCCATCGAAGTAATCCAGTCGCTGATGGCCTCCGTGCCGCAACTCGACAAGAAACGAATTGACGATGTGATCGTAGGCAATGCCGTGCCGGAAGCAGAGCAGGGATTGCAAGTGGGAAGAATTATCGCGGCCAGGGCATTGGGCGTTCAGGCGCCTGGTATGACGGTTAACCGTTATTGTGCAAGCGGACTTGAAACCATTGCCATTGCGACTGCAAAAATCAGAACCGGTCAGGCCGAATGCATCATTGCTGGTGGCACTGAAAGCATGAGCATGGTTCCTACAGCAGGTTGGAAAACGGTACCTGCATATTCAATTGCATCCGACGAGCCCGACTATTATTTAAGTATGGGACTCACTGCCGAAGCAGTTGCCAAAGAATTTGATGTGAGTCGTGAGGACCAGGACCTCTTCTCTTTTAATTCCCACCAGAAAGCCCTGAAAGCAATTCAAAATGGCTTTTTCAAAGACGGGATTCTTCCAATTACGGTTGAACAGGTTTTCCTGGATGCGAAGGGTAAAAAACAAAAGAAGAGTTTTGTTGTTGATACAGACGAAGGTGTCAGGGCAGACACCACCATAGAGGCGCTGGCGAAATTGAAACCCGCCTTCGCTGCCGGAGGTTCCGTTACTGCCGGCAACTCTTCACAAACCAGCGATGGCGCAGCCTTCGTGATTGTGATGGGTGAAAAGATGATGAATGAACTTCAACTCAAACCCATTGCCAGACTGGTAGCCTGCGCTTCTGCAGGTGTACATCCGCGCATTATGGGAATCGGTCCCGTGGAAGCCGTTCCAAAAGTGTTGAAGCAGGCGGGGATGAATCAAAACCAGATCGACCTGGTTGAATTGAATGAAGCTTTCGCCTCACAGGCACTTGCCGTAATCCGCAAACTTGAATTAAATCCTGAGATCGTGAACATCAATGGTGGTGCCATTGCACTCGGTCATCCCCTTGGTTGTACCGGATGTAAACTCACCATCCAGATTACGAATGATATGAAGCGGTTGAATAAGAAATATGGTATTGTGACTGCATGTGTAGGCGGCGGACAGGGCATCGCAGGAATTATCGAGAATCTTAGTTAAGGGTTATAAAATCGTATCAAATGAAACGACCCTCCCGCCCAGGCGGGGGGGTCAATTTTTTTTATCCCTTAAGCACTTCTCTTGCAATAACAATTTTCTGTATCTCACTTGTGCCTTCACCAATAGTGCACAGCTTACTATCCCGGTAGAATTTCTCAACTGGAAATTCCTTGGTATATCCATTGCCGCCGAAAATTTGTACAGCATCGGTAGCAACCTTTACAGCCACTTCGCTCGCATAATATTTGGCCATTGCCGATTGCTTCGACATTTTCTTGCCACTTATTTTCAACTCACAGGCATGCATCGTGAGTAATTCTGCCGCAAGAATTTCGGTGGCCATGTCTGCCAGCTTGAATGAAATGGCCTGGAAATTTGAAATGGGTTGATCAAATTGTTCCCGTTCTTTCGAATAATTCAATGCTGCTTCATAAGCTCCCTTCGCAATACCAAGCGAAAGAGCAGCAATGGAAATCCTTCCTCCGTCCAATATGGCAAGCGATTGTTTGAAACCGTCACCAACATTTCCCATTCGCTGGGCGTCCGAAATCCTACATTGGTCAAAGACCATCTCCGCCGTTTCACTGGCGCGCATGCCCAGTTTATTTTCTTTCTTGCCTGCAGCAAATCCCGGTGTGCCACGCTCAACGATGAAAGCAGTGGCATTGTCTTTCTCACGCGCCTTGCCGGTCCTTGCAATCACTACCGCCACATCACCGGTTTTGCCATGAGTGATCCAGTTTTTGGTTCCGTTCAGGATCCAATGATCACCCTCCTGCACTGCGGTCGTTTTCATATTGCCCGCATCACTTCCGGAATTGGCTTCCGTCAATCCCCAGGCACCAATCCATTCTGCCGTAGCCAGCTTGGGCAAATACTTGTTTTTTTGCTCTTCGTTGCCGAAGCTTAAAATATGTCCTGTGCATAACGAGTTGTGTGCTGCCACACTCAATCCAATGGACCCGCAAACTTTTGCGATCTCCTCGATCACTGACACATATTCAAAATAGCTTAATCCGGCGCCCCCATATTTTTCCGGCACCAACACGCCCATCATTCCTAATTTTCCCAGTTCCTTGAAAACCTGCACGGGGAATTCCTGGGACTCGTCCCACTGCATCACATAGGGTTTGATATGCTTCTGTGCAAAATCCCTTGCGGTCTGCGCTACCTGCTCAGTAATCTCATCGGGTTGAAAGTTCATAGTTTCCTTTGTTTGGTGAAATCATGGTTTGGCCTGTCGGCTGCTTACAAAAATAGCTATTGCAAGCTAAGCCCGTGGCCCATTACAAAGGTTTATAAACTATTCAACATCCCAATTATTGCTTAGCGAACGGTCAAATAAGGCTCAATTTTCGTGAAGATATCATCTGTGATAACCATTATTTTCCTTAACTCGTCCAATTTGGCAAAGTTTCCATGTTGCAACCGGTATTGGAAAATTGCATTAGCCAGTGAATACCTCAAATAGGGATGGGATTTCAACTCCTCCAATGATGCAGTATTCAGTTCAATTTTTCGCAAGCCGGACGAATCACAATGAAGGTATTTCCTGATGGACTGGAAAACCGAATCCTTCAATCCAAAAGTCTCTGCAACCTGCTCCACGGAATGAAAGCCACCCAATTTTTCCCTGAAGCCAACAATTCTCACCGCCAGCCTGCTGCCAATTCCAGGAAGTTCGATCCAGGCGGTTGTGTCAGCAGTATTGATGTCGACACTGAGCTCCCTCGACTGTCTTGGTAAAGGAGCTTTTATGTAAGAAAGATTTGGAGGAGGCCTTTCCGCTTTTTCTGTTTCTTTTATTCTGACGAAGGGCATCAGCTTTTCAGAGCTTTCCCTGCGGAGTCCATAAATCTTCTGCAGGTCCTCCGGCTTTCTGAAACTTCCGCCATGCAATAAATAGTTCTGAATAACCCGTATGGATTTTTCAGTTAATCCCAAGCGCTCCCAACCCTGCGCCGATAGCGTATTCGGATCAAAGTAGAAAAGCGAACGCTCTATTGATTTGTCCCGGCGGGCAATAGGGACCGAGTCATTTTTGCTCCCCACAGAATCCATTTTCAAAAAAGCAATAGCCTCCCGTTGCAAGGCTTCAAAAGTTTTTGCATCAAACTCATTTTTCTTCGGAAGCAAATCGGGCAGATACCAAACAAAAATCAGGATGGCCAATATGGTCACTACGCCCACTCTTTCTTTCTTCGTAAATGAAAAATATTCTTTCAACCATTTCGCCGACATGAAAAAAACTTAGCAGGTAAAACTAATTGAAGAAGATTGGCAAAAAAATGGCGAGTCCACAAAAAATGGCAGGAAAATTCACGCTGATAGTGGGTTTCAGCTCCCCTCAAATTTCAGCACCAATCCGTCATAGGCGAGTTCGATGCCCGGAGGCAACTCGCGGTTGACGACTTCATGCAAGCCAAGCTGGTGACTGATATGCGTGAAATAAGCCGTTGGTATGCCCAGGTCTTTGACCATGGCAATGGCTTCATCAAGATTAAAATGTGAAATGTGTTTCTCCTTTCGTAGCGCATTCAAGACAATGACCTCGCTTCCCCTCAATTTTTCCCTGCTCGCTTCGTCAATGCGATTTGCATCGGTAACATATGAAAACTTACCGAAACGAAATGCGAACACCGGCATCTTAAGATGCCAGGTCATGATGGGTTGTATGGGAATATCGCCAACCTGGAAGGGGTTGTCGTCGATGATGTTCAAGTTGATTTCCGGAATACCCGGATACCTGGTATCGGCGAACGCATAAGGAAATTCGCGGATAATCACTTCCTGCGTCATCTCATTGGCATAAACCTGCATGGGCTTTCCACTGAGATAGTTGTACGCTCTCACATCATCCAACCCCGCCACGTGATCCTTGTGAGGGTGTGTAAAAATGATCGCGTCCAGGTGCTTTACCTTGGCGCGTAACATCTGGTAACGGAAATCGGGTCCCGAATCAACAACCAGGGTCGTGTTGTCTGACTTTACAAGTATACTTGACCGAAGGCGTTTGTCTTTTTTATTTGGAGACTGGCAGACTTCACATTCACATCCAATCATGGGAACACCACTACTGGTGCCGGTACCTAAGAACGTGACGGTGATTGATGGATAACTCACATGCCAAAGCTAAGGTAGATTGTGAATTGTTGATTGTTGATTGTAACAACCCTATTTAAGACTCCTGGGAAGAGCGACTCATCACTTCTTCATACATCTTTTGAGATTCTGCAGTGAGCGCATCGAAATTGACCTGGAGCTGAGGAATGAGATCGATCATGGTGTTGATCCGGCCCTCCAATTGAAGAAACTTATT
>Ga0163163_10005423_pt1 | contig 11027 bp, 7 predicted proteins | sample S65metaG_FD_119766 | JGI IMG/M metagenome (GOLD analysis project Ga0163163, IMG submission 119766) | Switchgrass rhizosphere microbial communities from Kellogg Biological Station, Michigan, USA - S6-5 metaG | ecosystem: Host-associated > Plants > Roots > Rhizosphere > Soil | place: USA: Michigan... | reverse complement strand
GCCGAATCAGTTTTTCGTCCCGGCGAACGCTTTCACTGTGCCCTTGTGGGCGGTGGGGCTCTGGTATTATTTCGCCACGCCGGTAGGGAAGCGGTTTCGTTTGCTGGGCTGGATGTTTGTCATACCGTTCCTGCTGTTCGCTCTCGCGAAGGGCCGGGATTATTACACTGCGGGCAGTTACCCCATGCTGTTCGCGGGCGGCGCAGTGTGGAGCGAACACTGGCTGGCGGATCTGGGAGCCGCGCGCGCCCGGCTAGTCCGCAAGCTGGCTTGGAGCGTCTTCCTGATGGGCGCGATTATGGGGACGCTGCTGGTACCGATTGGCTCCGTGAATTCGTGGTGGTGGCAGCACGTGGCATCGCGCATCGACGATTTTCACGAGGAAATTGGCTGGCCGGAATTGGTGTCCACGGTGGCGTCGATTCGCGACGCTCTGCCGAAAGAGGATCAAGCGGGACTGGGGATTCTAGCGGGCAACTACGGAGAAGCTGGCGCTATCGATTTGTACGGACCGGCGCGTGGCTTGCCTAAAGCCATCAGCGGTGTCAATTCATATTGGCTCCGCGGGTATGGAGATCCACCGCCGCGCACGCTCATTGTGATAGGACTGTCGCGCTCGGCGCAGGAGAGGTATTTCGAGAGTTGCGAGGTGGCCGGGCACATCACCAATCGTTACAACGTAAAAAATGAAGAGACGAAAAATCATCCGGATATCTTTGTGTGCCGGGGGCTGCGGGAATCGTGGCCTGAGTTCTGGAAGGAATTCGGTTATTATGGATGACCCTTCACACGACTTTACTTTTCCATTTGCCGCGACGGAACATGATGAACGCCAGGACGGCGAAGGTTGAGTAAGAGATCGCGATAGTTGCGAACACTCCACTCGCTCCCATATGCGTTGGGAATGCCAGAAACCAGGCGAGCGGCAGTTGCCATCCCCAGAAGCAAATCAGGTTGAGTACGGTGGGCGTGACGGTATCGCCCGCACCGTTGAACGCTTGCACCAGCACCATCCCCCACGCGTAGAACACGAATCCGTACGAGACCGTGCGCAGGGCGGCGGCGGCCATCGGAAGCACCTGCGGATCGCCGGTGAACATGCGCAGGGTCGGCTCGGCGAATGCGATGAAGATCAGTGCTACCAAACCCAAGAAGACCATGTTGTAGACTCCGGCGCGCCACACTGCCTGCTCGGCGCGGTGCGGCTTTTTCGCGCCCAGGTTCTGGCCCACCATAGTGGCGGCGGCGTTGGACATGCCCCAGCTCGGCAGAAGCGCGAATATCATGATTCGCATCGCCAGCGTGTAACTGGCGACCGCGGCGCTGCCGAAGGTGGCGATGATGCGGACCATGACGATCCAGCTCGCCATGCCGATCAGGTTCTGGAACATGCCGCCCAACGAAAGGCGGATCAGGCGCAGCATCAAGTCGGGATGGACGTGGAAATGGCTGAGGCGCACCCGCACGCGGCTCTTGCCTCCGAATAAGAACCAGAGTTGCATCAGAACGCCGCAGCCTCGGCCGATAGTCGTTCCGATACCGGAGCCGGCAACGCCTAGTTTGGGGAAAGGGCCGAGCCCGAAAATCAGGCACGGATTCAGCAGCATGTTGATGATGTTGGCGGTCCAGAGGACGCGCATGGCGAGTGAGGCGTCGCCCGCGCCGCGGAACACGGCGTTGATCAGGAAGAGCAACAGCACGGTGCCGCTGCCGCCGTAAATCGCACGCGCATAATTCGTACCTGTCGCGATTACGGTGGGAGACGCGCCCATCGCAGCTAGTAGATGGGGAGCGAAGATGCCGCCGGTGAGTCCCAGAACTATCGCGACCAAGACTGCGATAAGGATCGCTTGCACCGCAACGTCGGCGGCGGCCTCCGGATTCTTTTCGCCAATGCGGCGGGCGACGGTGGCCGCGGCAGAGATGCTCAGGCCCATCGCGACGGCGTAGAGCAGCGTGAGCAGGGATTCGGTGAAGCCGACGGTGGCGACGGCATCCGAGCCCAGGTGTGCGACCCAAAAGACATCGACCACAGCGAAGAGCGATTCCATCATCATCTCGAGCACCATCGGGATGGCGAGCAGAGTGATCGCGCGCGGGATGGAACCCTCGGTGAAGTCGCGATGCGGATCGCCTAGGATAGCGTCCTTGATCGCTGCCCAGAGACTGGGGTGGTGGTGGGGCGGGTGATGATGCGCCGGGGTGGACACGACACTTATCGTTTCAACGGGTCTTCGACCCAGGGAGGCGTGGCTTCCATCAGGCGGCCGAGTTCGGGCTCCAGTTGCTCCATTTTTTGCTTCATTTCCCAGGCGACTTGGCGATAGCTGAAATGACCTTTGACACCGCTGCGGAGCCGGGCGATGTATTCGGCTTCGGCGAAATCCATCTTGAAGAGAAAGCGCGAGCGAGCGCCGAAGGGCAGCAGGTAATGCGCGGCGGGCTCGGGGAGTTGCTGCATGATGCTGAAAGCGTCGGCCATCACAGTTTGATAGTTCTCTGCGATGCCGGCGTCGTGCAGGGCTTGCGGGGTGTCGAAGCCGAGGCGTCCCGAGTATGCCTGCCGATACTGCTGGCAGCGGCGATGGCGGTGCATGTCGCGGTAGGCTCCGATATCCATGACGATGTCGTACGCGTAGAGGCCGCCGCGGAAGCCGCGCAGGAGTTCGTCGCGGCGCGTGCGGGAGCGAAGCGCTACGTCGATCACTTCGTTGCGCTGACCGGGGGACCAGGAGCAGGTGAGCTCATAGAGATCGCGGAAGGGTAAATCAGTCACGGGGTAAAGCAGCGTGGCGGCGATCTCGGCATGCATGTGAGCGGGCCGCAGCAGGTCGACGGAATCAACCGCCGATGGCGGGAGGGACACATTTTCGCGGGCCCAGGCTTTCAAATCCTCGGCAGATTGCAATGCGTGCTGGTCGACTTCAACATGGCGCGCGAGTGTCGGCGCGACCGGCTCGGCTGCTGTTTTTTCATCCCAGGCACAAGCCGGTGGTTGGGCGCAGGCCGCGGCGATTTCTTCGGCGAGATCGCGGACCTCGGCATACTGCGACGACTTCAGGCGGCGGATCTGGCGTTCCAGTGTGCGGATGCTGGTCACCTGGCCGACGCCGGTCGGAATGCCAAAAAATAGCGTGTAGCGCGCGACATCGAATGCCCGCGCCGCGAGGTTGCGCTGGTAGGCGTCGGGCTTCATGTCGTCGGGACGCGGAAGCTTCTCGGTCAAGTGCTGCAAAACCGTCTGGTGAATCTTATGATAGGCGTCGAGGAGCTTTTGCCCGGCTGCGGCGTAGGTGTCGGCGTCGGTGCCGGTCAGCTCCGGGGGCGTCACGAAACCCGAGCGTGAAAAATCCTGATAGCGGGACGAGCGGGCTTGGCCGTCCCACAACTGCTCGTCTTCGATCTCGGTGGCGGCGAGCTCGGAGACGCCTTCAAAGCACATGACGATGTGGCCGAGATCCGCGATGGATGCGTGGCCGTACTGGAAATAGAAGCTTTCGAGAAACTTGGTGGAATCGTGCGTGCGCACCCACTCGTCGGAATCGCGAATGGAATCGGCGGAGCGGGAATAGCGCGCCAACGCATAGGCGATCTTTTCCGGGGGCATGGGCGCTACGGCCAGGACGCGTGGAGGCTTCATGAGGGCTAACTTCGTTATGATAGCGGGTTCATGCGAATACGCGCGAAGAAGCTGCATCCCGAAGCTGTGCTGCCGCATTACGCACACGGACCCGAAGAAGATGCCGGCATGGACTTGCGCGCGGTCGAACGCGTGGTGCTGTCGCCGGGCGTGGCGCAGGGCGTTCCGACGGGCATTGCGATCGAACTGCCCGCGGGTTACGAAGCGCAAGTGCGGCCGCGCAGCGGCATGGCGCTGAAGCATTCGGTCACGGTGAATTTCGGGACCATCGACCCGGGGTATCGCGGCGAGATCCGCGTGGTGATGTTCAACCTGAGCGCCGGCGATTACGTGATCGAGAAGGGCGACCGCATCGCGCAGTTGATCGTGGCGCGTTATGAGCCGGTCGAGTGGGAAGAGGGCGACGAACTTGGGGAATCACGGCGCGGAGCTAGCGGATTCGGAAGCTCGGGACGGTAGAATTACAAGAATGAATGGCGACGTGCTGGCCCTTTTCCCGGAACTCATGTTGCCGAGTACCGACTCGGTCACCAGGGGCATCTTGCCGGTCCAGCGACTGGAAGAACTGGTTGCTAACGGAAATATTCGCGCCAGCACTCCAATTGGGGCGGACCAGATTCAGCCGTCCAGCATCGATTTGCGTTTGGGCAAGACTGCCTATCGCGTTTCAGCGAGTTTTTTGCCCACGCAGTACGCAACTGTCGAACAAAAACTGCAAGATCTGATTGTGGAAAAGGTCGATCTTTCCAGCTCGGCGCTGCTCAAAAAGGGGTCGGTATATATCGCGCTTCTTCAGGAAGAATTGTTCCTTCCGGATTTCATTTCCGGAAGGGCGAATCCAAAGAGCAGCACGGGACGCCTCGACATCTTCACGCGTCTGATCACGGATTATGCAGCCAAATTTGAGGACGTCCGGGCGGGCTATAAAGGGAAGCTGTACGCCGAGATTGCTCCACTCACATTCGACGTGATCGTGCGCGAAGGTTCGAGGCTGAATCAGCTCCGGCTCAGCCGCGGCTCGCCTCGTTCGTCGGACACCATGCTGCGCGAAATGCGACAACGGGAAGACATCGTCTATTCTCCGGATGCTTCGCCGATTGAGCCGATGATCGCGGAGGGGCTGCAACTGTCGATCGATCTCGAAGGTACCGATAGGACCGATATTGTGGGCTACAAGGCGCTGCATGATACTCCGCCGATCGATCTGGCAAAGATAAACCATTACGATCCCAAATTGTTCTGGGAACCGATTCGCAGAAACGCCAAGAAAACGATTGTCCTGGCTGCGGGCGAGTTTTACATCCTGGCGTCGAAGCAGAAAGTCAGCGTGCCGCCGGATTATGCCGCCGAGATGATCCCTTACGATCCCTCGGTGGGAGAATTTCGGATTCACTACGCTGGATTCTTCGATCCTGGTTTCGGGTGGGGAGCGCCCGACAAGCGGGGAACTCACGCGGTGCTGGAAGTCCGTTCGCATGACGTGCCGTCGCTGCTGGAAGACGAGCAAATCGTTTGCCGGCTGGTATACGAGCAACTGCTCGCGCAGCCTGCCAGGCTGTATGGCACGGAAATCGGATCGTCTTACGCGTCGCAGCGGCTCGCGCTGAGTAAACATTTCAAGAAGGATTGAGAGTTTGCAATGAAGTGGGCGTTTTTGCTGGGAATCGCGGCCGCCTCCCTCTCCGCGCAATCCGTTCAGGTATATTCGGAGTTCGCGCAGCTCGATGACTCCGGTGAGGTGGTTGCGCCCGGGAATCCTCGCGAAATTCTTTCGCCGGCGGTAGCGCGCAACGCCTTCAGCTCGTTTCAGGTCGCGATCCAGGTTCCGCGCGGCGTAAAGTTTCTGATCTACATCGGCCAGAACCCGGACAACGCCGCGAAGGTTACGCTCTATCGCCGCGACGGTGGGAAACTCATGCCGATTGTTGTGCCCTACGAGGGGGTTTCGTCACAAGTCTTATGGATGGATGTGTGGGTGGACGGCGACGCTCCGGTACGCCGCGTGAAAATCGAGCCGCAAATCGGAATCGACGGCGAGTGGGTGACCTATCCAATGGAAGTGCGGGTGATGGAACCGGTGGTGCCAGACCATCCGGCTTCAGTACGGGGCGTCGCCGACCCATTTGAACTGATGCGCGCGTTTGTGTGCGGCGGCGAACCGCGTCCGCGTCCCGGCGGGGTCCCGATGGGCGCTGAATTCCGCTTCCGCAACGCCTGGCAGGATATCGCCCTTGCGGCTGCAGGCTCGTTGGCGCTTCGCGCCGAAATTAAGAGCGGGATGGGCGGATGCGACGCCAAGCCTCCCGCCGATCCCGAATTCTACCTGCGCCTTCGCGATTTGCTACTCGTGCCTCGACAAAAGATGCGGCGCGATAAGCCGCCGCGCTAGACTTGTTATTCGCCCCCCGAACGGAGAGATGGCCGAGTGGTTGAAGGCGCACGCTTGGAAAGCGTGTTTAGGGGAAACTCTAACGAGGGTTCGAATCCCTCTCTCTCCGCCATATTTCCGACGCGTGCAGTTGCGTCCTCCGCAAGTGCGGTGCTGGTACTCACAGCAAAATAAATTCTTGTAATTTCCTGCCCGGCAAGTTAGGGTAGTTCCTTGTGGGAATTCCCGGGCGTCCGCTGAGACGTTTCGTGTGCCTCGGTCTCCTCTTCGCCGGCTTGGCGGGAGCGGAAACCGTCGGTAACTGGCGCGCCAATTTTCCACCCTGCAAACAACATTCGGAGTTGCTGAAGCGCGGCCCCATGAATCTGGGCGTGCGGATCGCTACTGCCAACGCGGTTCTGGCGGAGGAATTTCGGGCGGCCATGGATTTCTGGGCCAAAGTCCTGGACCTCGAATGGCACGAAGAGAGCACGCAGAATTGTGCCGTTCAGCTAGTCGACGGAGAGCGCTGGCTGTTTGAGCCCGAGCCGGATAATATGGCAGCGCGTTCGCAGTTTCCAGACCGCCGGGACTTTGAAGGATGGATCGCGTTCAACCCCACCGTTGCTCTTAGCAGAATGGAATCGTATCGGATTTCGGTGCATGAGATCGGCCATATGCTGGGACTGCGCCATAGCGCGAACGTCAAGTCCCTGATGTATGGATTTGACCTGGACGATTCGCAATCGCTGGATGCAACTGATCTGGCTTCCTTGGCGGAACGCCACAAGCTACGCATCGCACCGCTGACTCAGTTCATCCTGCTGGACAAGCCTCGCTAGCGGGCCCTCATCCGCTGCGGCAAATATGATTTGATAGTATCTGCGCAGGGCAAGCCAGTGCCATGCGGAAATGTCCTGCTTCCGGCGCGCCGGAGGTCCGCATGGAGGATCGGGAATGGTAAAAAAAAGTGGCGGCAAGCTACCCCACAAAACAGCGCACAAGACAGCCGGGAGGCCGGCGCCCACATCTTCCATAGCGAAGGCTGCGCCGATTCCGGGCTCTCGGATTCCTCAGCGTCAGCGGAGGGCGTTCCCGATCGTTGGCGTAGGCGCTTCGGCGGGCGGCTTGGAGGCGTTTTCCCTACTGCTGCAGCACTTGCCGTCCAACACCGGAATGGCCTTCGTTCTGATCCAGCACCTGGATCCGACGCACGCCAGCCAGTTGCCTGAAATTCTTGCCAGAAAATCGGGCATGCCGGTGCGCGAGGTGCACGGCGATACCGGCGTCGAGCCGGATCATGTATATATCGCGCCGGCCAGCAACAATCTCAGAATTGAAAATGGAGTCTTGCGCGCGGTATCGCGTCCCACCGCAGCCGGCGTGCGCAATATGGCGATCGACGATTTCCTGGAATCGCTTGCCAAAGAGCGCGGCAACATGGCGTTCGGCATCATCCTCTCCGGAACCGCGTCGGATGGCACTCTCGGCCTGAAGGCCATCAAAGCGGAAGGCGGGATTACGCTGGCGCAGGAGCCGGGGTCGGCGAAATTCGACGGCATGCCGAGCAGCGCAATCGCCGCGGGCGCTGTCGATTTCGTGCTGGCACCCGAAGCTATCGCCAAGCAATTGGTGTCGCTCGCGAGCCACCCTTATCTGAGTCAGCAGCCCGCCGCGGAACCTCAGAAAGAAATCACTCCGGCGGCCGGCGGCGATCTCACGGCAATCTTCACGGTGCTGCGAGCGGCGACGGGTATCGATTTCACTTACTACAAGCACAACACGATCCTGCGGCGCATCGAACGCCGGATGGCGCTTCACGGAATTGAGAGCCTGAAGGATTACTCCCGTAAACTCCGGCATGATGCCGCCGAGGCGAAGGTTCTAGCGCAGGAATTTCTCATCAACGTCACGGCGTTTTTTCGCGAGCCGGAAACTTATAAGACTTTGAAGGACACGGTTTTCCCGGCCTTGCTCGAGCATCGCTCGCAGGACGATCCGATCCGGGTGTGGATTCCGGGCTGTTCGACCGGCGAGGAAGCGTATTCGATCGCGATCGTCTTAACCGAATTTCTGGAGGAACACGGCGCAGCTTGCGGGATCCAGATTTTTGCCACCGATCTCAGCGATTCGGTGATCGAAAGAGCGCGCTCCGGCGTGTATCTCGAAAACGCGGTGAGCGGAGTCTCCCCGGAACGTTTGCGGCGCTTTTTTATCAACCGGGACCGCGTTTTCCAGATCAACCAATCGATCCGCGGCGTCTGTGTCTTCGCCAAACAGGATCTGACCAAAGACCCGCCATTTTCGAAAATAGATCTGATCAGTTGCTGCAATCTTTTAATTTATTTGGGTCCGCTACTGCAGAAGCGGGCGATTTCCTTGTTTCATTACGCGTTGAAGCCGGGCGGATTTCTGGTGCTGGGAAGCTCGGAATCGATCGGCTCGTATGCCGATTCGTTCCAGACCGTGGACCGGAAGCAAAGGATCTATTCCAAGAAAGTCAGCTCGGGTCCCCTGACCTTGGACCTGAGCGGGGGACGCGCCAGTCCGCCCGCGCACTCCGAGGAGAGCGTGTCTCCGGAAGGCGCCGGCGCGTTGAAGAATGTGCAGAAGTATGTGGACCGGATGCTGCTGGCCGAATACTCGCCGCCGGGAGTGATCGCGGACGACGCGCTGCATGTGATCCAGGTGCGCGGCGACACTGGCGCCTACTTGCAGCTGCCCCCTGGCGATCCCACTACGGACTTGACTCGGCTTGTGAAGCCGGGCCTGCTGGCGCCGTTAAAGGCTGCGATTCGCAAAGCCAGGCACGAGAAGACTCCGGTGGTCGAGACCGGGCTCCGCGTAAGAGACGGCGGGCAGACGCGCGACATAGACCTGCGGGTGATGCCCATTCGCGACCCGAACGGCAAAGAAGAGTGCTGGCTGATCTTGTTCGAGGAGAATCCGCGGGGGAGAGCCGCACGGGGTAAAGCGAAGCTGGCGGTTGTTCCCAAATCGAGCCGGGACCACGACACCATCCTGCACCTGGAACAGGAACTTCGGGCCACGCGGGATTATCTGCAGTCAATTATCGAATCCCAGGAAGCGGCCACCGAGGAGCTGCGTTCTGCCAACGAAGAGGCGCAGGCTACGAATGAAGAACTGGACACCGCAAAGGAGGAATTACAGGCCTCCAATGAAGAACTGAATACGGTCAACGATGAGTTGCGCGCCCGCAATCTGGAACAGGGGGCCCTTAATAGCGATCTGCGCAAGCTGCTGGAAAGCATCAACGTGCCTCTGGTGATGGTCGGGAAGAATCTGCAGATTCGATGGTTCACGCCAGCGATGGAGCCTCTCTTGAACCTGCTGCCTACCGACCAGGGGCGGCCGATTACGGATCTTCACTCGGCTGCGATCCCGAATTTCCGGGAGCTGCTGCTGGCGGCGCTCGCGGGTGAGCAGAACAAGAACATCGAGATGGAAAGCGCGGCGGGCCGCTGGCTCTCGCTGCGCATCTTGCCTTACCGCGGACCGGATAACACCATTGATGGCGCCATCGCCACCTTGGTAGATATCGACGACCTCAAGCGCGCGCGGGATTTCGCGGAGGCCGTGGTGGTCACCGTGCGAGAGCCGCTGCTGGTGCTGGATGCGAACCTGCGGGTGCGGACGGCGAACCAGGCGTTTTGCGGGCTGTTTCAAATGGAAAGCAAAGACGTCGTGGGCCAACATATCTACGAGATCGGCGGCCGCCGCTGGGACATTCCTAAATTGCGCGAACTGTTGGAAAATATTCTGCCCAAGCAAACCGTGATGATGGATTTCGAGCTGGAGCAGACTTATCCGGGGATCGGGCTGCGCACCATGCTGCTTCACGCGCGCGAGATTCGCCAGAGCGATGGCGAGCGCATGATTCTGTTGGCGGTCAACGATGTCACCGCGCCGCGACGCGCCAAAGCGCCTGCGGGAAAATGATATAGTCGCTTTCCGGCGGTGAGTTGCGGCGAAGGCTGCGGCCCCGGCAAGACGTGTGGCTTGAGGATCGGATGAAGAAATTAAAAGCAGCGGTATTCGGAACGGGGTTTGTGGGGCGGGTGCATGTCGAGGGCATCCGGCGGTTGGGGAATGTCGAGGTGTACGCGATCGGCGTGGGTCCGGAGGATGACGCCGCAAAGCTGGGCGCCGAGCTCCATGTGGACAAGGTCAGTCAGGACTATCGCAAGCTGCTGGAGGATCCGGCCATCGATGCGGTGCACGTTTGCACTCCAAACGCTCTGCACTTTCCCATCGTGAAGGCGGCGCTCGAAGCGGGAAAACATGTGGTGTGCGAGAAGCCGCTGGCGATGTCGACGGCTGAGGCGCGCGAGATGGTCCAGCTGGCGCGCTCGACGAAACTACGGAATTGCACGTTCCACAACCTGCGGTATTACCCGATGGTGCAGCAGGCCCGCCGTATGTGCGAGGCCGGAGAACTGGGCGAGATCCTAATCGTGCAGGGCACCTATTCGCAGGATTGGCTGCTTTACGAGACCGATTGGAACTGGCGATTGGTTTCGGCGGAGAACGGGGCTTCGCGCTGCCTGGCGGATATTGGGTCGCACTGGTGCGATGGCGTGGAGCATGTGACGGGCCTCCGTATTTCTTCGGTGTGCGCCGACCTGCAGACCTTTTACAAGACGCGTAAACGCCCCAAGAAGGAGGTGGCATCGTTTGGCACCGCGGCGGCGGGAGAGACCGAAGACGTGCCGATCAATACCGAAGATTTCGGCGCCGTGATGTTCCGCATGGGAGAGCGGACGCGCGGAAGTTTCACGGCCAGCCAGGTAAGCGCGGGGCGCAAGAATAATTTCCGCTTTGAGATTTATGGCTCCAAGGCGAGTGTGACGTGGGACGGCGAGCGTCCTGACGAGCTGTGGATCGGACACCGCAACGGGCCCAACCAGATCCAGATCAAGGACCCTTCACTCATGCTGCCCGCGGCGCGTTCTTACGCCGACCTGCCCGGGGGGCACAGCGAAGGTTATGACGATACCT
>Ga0163163_10005421_pt1 | contig 11028 bp, 6 predicted proteins | sample S65metaG_FD_119766 | JGI IMG/M metagenome (GOLD analysis project Ga0163163, IMG submission 119766) | Switchgrass rhizosphere microbial communities from Kellogg Biological Station, Michigan, USA - S6-5 metaG | ecosystem: Host-associated > Plants > Roots > Rhizosphere > Soil | place: USA: Michigan... | reverse complement strand
GTGTTGAGCGTCGACTTCGGTTCGAGCAGTATCACGTGTGTCTCCTGATCGGCGATCGGGAGGTGTTCGACACCGTGCGGGATGATGACATACTCGCCAGGCTTTACAGTCAGTTCGCGTTCCTGACCTTGCTCGCGGATCTTCATCCGCAGCGTTCCGTGGACGACCAGGAAAAGCTCATCTTCCAGTTCGTGCTTATGCCAGATGAATTCTCCGCTGAACTTGACCAGCTTCACATAGGACTCGTTGATTTCACCGGCGATGCGCGGCGACCAGCAATCCGTGAAAGACGAGAACTTTTCGGCGAGGTTTACAACTCGAATCGGCTCCATGCCTGAAAGATGAACCTGGGCTCCGTCGGGATTCACATCCACAAACAACAACCGCGGATCTCTTCGGATGCAGCCATTCAGTGTTTCTGACTGGCTTACATCCGAGAGTCCGCGATTGGTTTTTCCTCCCCAGGAAAACTTATTGTGCGTAGTAAGTCTGGTAAGTCGCGTACACCTTGCCGGCACTGTCCCAGGCTTTCACCCACACGATGTGCGTGGAATTCTTAGCAAAGTTCAGTTCTGCGCTGATGCCGGGTCCGTTGTTGCTGACCTTCTCCACACCATCGACATACACCTTCATCGCCGTGATCGACCTCGGATTGTTCTGAACATCCGCCTGGAGAGTGAAGGAGGTCGGAACGTCGGGGCCAGTGGGCGTATTGATAACAACGCCGGGTGAGCACTCGCCGCTCTTCGGATTGCAATCGAAGTTGTAAAAGGCGCTGAATTTGTGCGATGCCGTAAACACATGTCCTGCGAAATCAACCGCGCGCGCCGTCACTGTATGTGTTCCGGCAGACACGCCTGATCCAGTCTGAATATTGTTCGCCGATTGTCCGACCAGGAATTTGCCGTCGACGTAGATGTTGACGTACTTGATCTTGGAGTTGAGACCCCGCGCAGTGGCGGAAATGGGAACGGCATTATTCGCTTGCCAGCTTCCGGTAAGCGGCCAGCAGAGGTTTACTCCTGGCCCTGTCGGCGTGGCGCAGGATCCTACGCCATAGCCCGTTACATGGAACGACCGGACGGCTTGATACGTGTGGCCGTCGGTATCCCACACCTTTACGGTGACGCGGTTCCAGCCGTTCTTCATGGAACCGTCGTAGAGTGTGCCGGGCAGGTAATTGAAGCCATCGCGCTTTGTGCCGTTGGTCCAAACCTCGACCCTGCTGACGTTGCCACTCGCTGTGTTCACCGCCATCTCAAGGGCGGGCACATACATGACGGAGGAACCTTCATTCGGAAAACAGATCTTGAGCCCTGGGGAGCTAGGCGCTGCGCAGTCAGCATGCGCTACCGCAGCAGGACCAACAACAAGGGATAGCACGACCACGGTAAGCCAATTTTTGTAGGACACGATTGGGACCCCTTCTTTACCAAGCAGACGAATGCTTTCGAACCTGTGAATGAGCAATCGTGGTGCCATGACAAATGCGGCTACTTTGCCCTGCAACAGCTAAGGTTGTGGAAGAAGGTAAGTAGAACAAGACACAACAAAAGCAGAAGTATGCCGAAGTGTGGAGAGACTTGGAACTAACGCTCTAAGGTTCTTCGCGCGCAACTCGATCATTTTGAACAGAGAAAAGCCCCTGGTGAATTTACCAGGGGCTGTAACTTCCAACAGTTGTAATGTGAAGCACTAGTGCCTACTGCAACAAGCTTGGCTCTTCGGCCGCTTCTTCTGGCGGGATGACGACGGCTGCCGCTACTTTGTCTCCACCTTCAAGGTTCAAGAGTCGAACACCCTGGGTGGCGCGTCCAGCCTCGCGAATGGAATCGGTGCCCATGCGGATGATCTTGCCGTACTGCGAGATCAGCATGGCTTCCGAAAGTTCGCTTACCTGAAGGATTCCGACGACCTTACCGTTACGCTCGGTCGTCTTGACGTTGATGATCCCCTTGCCGCCGCGACCGGTCAGGCGATACTCGTCGACCTGGGTGCGTTTGCCGTAGCCGTTCTCGGTGACCGTGAGGATTAGATTGGCGACTGCCTGTTTTTCTTCGCCGTTCTTCTTCTTCCCGTTGGTTTTACCGTTCGCAGCCGGAGCTGACTTCGGAGTGGCTGCCATTCCCACGATGTAATCTTTGGGACCGAGGTTCATACCGCGGACACCGTACGCTGGCCGCCCCATGGGACGAACATCTTCTTCATCGAAGCGGATAGCCATTCCGTCGTGTGTCGCGAGGAAGACGATCTGTTGTCCGTCGGTGATCTGCGCAGCCACGAGTTCATCGTCCTTCTCGATGCCGATGGCGATGATGCCGCGTGCCATCACATTGCAGAAGTCCTTGAGCGGCGTCTTTTTGACCGTTCCCTTGCGTGTTACGAAGAAGACGTAGCGATTCTCTTCTTCGAGGTCGCGGACTTCCATGAAGGCTCGCACGTTTTCGCCCGGTTGGAGCGAGATGAGATTGCCAACGTGCTTGCCTTTCCCGGCGGCGCCGACATCAGGAACTTCGTACACCTTGAGCCAGTAGACGCGGCCGGTGTTGGTGAAGATGAGGATGTAAGCATGGGTGGAGGCCACGAAGAGATGGGAGACAAAGTCTTCCTCACGTGTCTTCATGCCGGTCCGTCCCGCGCCTCCGCGACGCTGCTGTCGATAGGTAGTGACGGCGGTGCGCTTCAGGTATCCCTGGTGGCTGACGGTGACGGCAACCTGCTCGTCCGCGATCAGATCCTCGAGCTGGATCTCCTTGGCTTCGTCCTGAATGATGGTGCGGCGTTCGTCACCGTAGTCGTCCTTAACCTGCTGAAGTTCCTTGGTGATAACACCGCGAAGCTTCTTCTCAGAACCGAGAATGCTTTCGTATTCGGCGATGCGTTCACGAATTTCGCCGAGTTCTTTCATGATCTCGTCGATGGAGAGGCGAGTGAGGCGATGCAGCTGCAGTTCGAGGATTGCGTCAGCCTGTCGCGTGGTGAACGGCTTTTCCGGATCCGTCTTCGGCGCCTTGCCAGTGACATTGATGGTGATCTTCTTGCCGCCGAAGTAGGCGACTAAGTTGTCACGGGCGTCACCGCGATTAGAGCTGGCGCGGATGATGGTGATGACTGCGTCGAGATGATCGAGAGCAGTGGTGTAACCCTCTAACACATGCTCGCGCTCGCGAGCCTTGGCGAGGAGGTAGGCGGTACGGCGACGAACGACATCGATGCGATGATCGATGAAGTGCTGGATCGCCTGAACCAGGCCCATCTCTTTCGGCTGGCCGTTGACGACGGCCAGGAAGATCATGCTGAAGCTCTCCTGCATCGATGTGTGTTTGAAGAGCTGGTTGAGCACAATCTGGGCTTCTGCACCACGCTTGAGTTCGACAACGATGCGCATACCGTCGCGGTCGCTCTCGTCGCGGATGTCGCTGATGTCATCGATGACCTTGTCATTGACGAGCTCGGCGATGCGCTCGATGAGGCGCGCCTTGTTCACCTGGTAAGGAATTTCGGTGATGATGATCGCGTCGCGCTCTTTGTTGATGTGCTCGATCGCAGCCTTGGCGCGCATCATGAAGCGGCCACGACCAGTCTTGTAGGCGTTCAGGATTCCGCTGCGACCGTAGATGAATGCGCCGGTCGGGAAGTCGGGGCCCTGAACGACGGTCAACATCTCCTCGAGCGTAGTGCTGGGCTTGTTCACCAGCATGATGCAGGCTTCGAGGATCTCCGTCATGTTATGCGGAGGAATGTTGGTGGCCATACCGACGGCGATTCCGTTGGAACCGTTGACGAGCAGGTTCGGGAACTTGGTCGGGAGCACGGAGGGTTCGACCGAAGTGTCGTCGAAGTTTGCGGACCAGTCGACGGTTTCCTTGTCGATGTCGGCGAGCATTTCCTCCGCGAGATTGGTCATGCGCGCTTCGGTGTATCGATAGGCCGCCGGCGGATCGCCGTCGACGGAGCCGAAGTTGCCCTGGCCATCCACGAGGGGATAGCGCAGCGAGAAATCCTGCGCTAGACGCACGAGCGCGTCGTAAACAGCGCTGTCACCGTGCGGATGATATTTCTTCAAGCATTCGCCGACGACACCGGCGCATTTCATGTGCTTGCGATTGTGAAGCAAGCCCATGTCGTGCATCGCGTAAAGGATGCGACGATGCACCGGTTTAAGGCCGTCGCGAACATCGGGCAGCGCGCGGCCGATGATGACCGACATTGAATAGTCGAGATAAGACCGCTTCATCTCCTCTTCAATGTTGATGGGCTGCACATTGGCTGCGCCCGGACCGCCGTCACCGCCGAGAGGAAGTTGGGGATTCTGTTCGTCTGCCATAAGAAATTCGGTTCTCAGTTCTCCGTTCTCAGTTCTTCGAAGTGACGAACTGAGGGTTGCAGGCTAATTATTCCTTCCGTAAATCGGGCACACTCTTGGCGCACTTCACGCATGCGCCGGGTGCCGTTCGGTTCTATGTAAATGCTTGCATTACAGGAATTTAGCCGCCAAATGAGCTAATACGATTATAGCACGCCAGAGCACGCAAACTGGGTCGGGAGGAGGCTGGTAAGTATTGCCGTTTGAGGTGCTTAGGAGGGGTCGGGCGAAGGGGGAACGTGAAAGTCGGTACCGCGATCTTCGTTGGCCTTAACAGTGGCGTCGACATCAAGATCGGTGAGCGGAATCTTGCGACGGTCTCCGGCAAAAACATAGACCGTGGTGCCCATGATGGCGTAGTTGGCAATCTCCAGACGACGGCCATCTTTGAAGATGAGCAGAGTGCGAATGTCGTTGGGTTCGTTATCTTCGCTGACCTTTGCGGAAACTGGCGGAGCTGCTGGCGGTGGCTGCGTTTTCGCGGAAGGATCAGGGAGTGGCTCCGAGGAACGCTCGGTGATGGTGCGCTCGTAAAAGTGTCCACCCTGCTCGTCGATCACGGAATCGTTGCCGGCGCTTGGACGGTAATTCGGCGGATACTGCTGCTGGTTTGTGTTGAAGGTACCTGCGCCGGGTAGCGACGAGTTGTCTTCTACAACGACTCCGCCGTAACCGTAAGAGTACGGATAGGCCGGATAGTAAGGAATCGAATAGCCGTTGTTGAAGCGGAAACCCCCATGATGGCGGCCATCGTGCTGCGGAATGAATCCTTTGTTGCCGTGATGCATGACCGGATGTCCGGCAAACGCGCCGGTTCCGACCGGACCGGTGTTATGGATGCGGGGCGCACTGTCTCCCAGACGCTGATTATTTGGAGTGAGAATCGAGGCAGCAGGATAACCAAGATGCGTACCGTTGGTGATGGAAGGTGAGACACCCCTCTGCGCGAGCATCGGCAAAGCAGCGGCAAGAGCTGCTACCAGAGCGGACGTACGCAGAACCTTCTTCATACTCACCAATAATAACCCCGGCGCAGAGCAGGAGTTGTAAACATTTACGCATTGCCGGAGTCACGGATTTACGCCATTAAAGCCAGATAGCAGTCTTATCTGAGTTCCTCAGTTTTCGATTCGAAAATCGGAAATGCGGCAATCCGACAAAACTTATCGGCTGCTTCTGCTTAGATGCGCTAAACCCATGAAACCGGTGACGGCCTGGGTGAGCAGGACACCCATGACAATTCCTAAGGCCCAGCCGAGGCGTGGGTTTTCGAGTACGTCGGTGAGAACTCCGGAAGAAAACAGCATCAGGAAGGGAAGCGCGACGAAGTAGAAGGTCGAGCCTCCGGCTCCGGGCATCGCAAAAGCCAGGAAGAGAAGGAGAAACACCACGAGCAAAGGGGAAGTATTGCCGAAGAAGCGGGCCCGACGCCATGGAATGTAGGCGAGCAATGCGAGCAGGAACAACAGCAAGGCGGCCGCAGCTTCGCGTAGATAGAAGAACGTTGCCGAACGAAAGACGAGCGGCGAGAAGATTGCCTGCGGAGAAATATGCAGCCACTGCGCGGAAGCAAGGCCGTGGCGGAAGTCGGAGAACCGGAATAGATATGCTGCGATTAGAAACACAACCGCAACAGCACAGCTTGCGCCGAGGATGACCAGTGCAGCTCCACGACGATGCGGAACAGCCCACAACATGAATGCCAGTGCAAGCAACAGGAGCCATGCGGTGGTGAACTGCGCACCGACCATGAGGAATATACAGAAGCCGAGCAACAAAATGCGTCGCCAGTTCCAGAGCACGACTTCGCGCGGCGCATAGAGCGTGTGGGCGACGGCGATGGCGGTGAATACCGTTCCGAAGGCTCCCCAGGCTGCGATCACATCCGGACTTGCGAACGACATGTGCGACACAACGGCTGGATTGAAGGCGTAAAGGCCGAGTGCGATGTAGCCGCCAGTGTTCCCGTAGAGACGACGTGCGACATACCAGAGCGAGGCACCGAGTAACAGGCCCGAGAAAACGAAGGGCAGACGAATCAGCCAGCGGTGCGAGTCGAGATAGAACTGGTCGTACGACTTGGACTGCACGTCCGGATGAAGCACGCGAACTGGTAGGCCAGCGAGCAGCGAGATCATCGGAGAACGAACGGTGTCGAAGGTGACTGCCTGTCGCGAAAGGTAGTCGAGACCGCCACGAACGTAGGTTGCCTCCATTTGCGTGAGCGGTACGTAGGCGATGAACCACGCACACTGCACAAAGAGGATGAGCAATAAAACGGCGCCGATGAGTTGCGGCGCGCCGAATCGTTCACGGTTGAAGAAGGAGGACATTGTGGGCGACAGAAATTTGTATCATGCCAGAGCTGTACAGTAAAAAAGGGCGGCCTTAGCCGCCCTAAAGCAAGCGGAGAGCTCAGAGGTTTCCAGGGACTAGCTTTACTCCTGTGACTTCCGACAGCGCCGTGATCTTACTCAGCTTCGACACGGCAACCACACCTCTCAACGATTTGGGGTCTTTGGCCGGCTCCAGGGTGACGCCGATCTTTTCGAGCTTCTTCTTCAGTTCGTCGGTCACCTGCGTGACTTCGATCAGCACGCGGATGCGTTCTCGTGTGTAGTCCTTGCAATCATTGGGAGCGCTTGCATTCTTCGCGCCGAGGACATGGCAATCCCAAATCTTCAGGACGTCTTTGTCAGCTTTTTCCTCCAGCAAGTCACGTTTGGATTTCCTATTGACTGCGGTCGGCCCATTCCCGGGTGGCGGCGGTCCCGGCGTATAGGTGTAGTTAGTGGACGACTCCGTCGTATGGAAGCTGTCCTTCTCACTGGTGACCTCTACAGTCTCAGCCGCAGACGAAATCGCCATCGTCTGATAGGAACGTGATTTCGCTACTCCGCCGAGGACTGTGCCGGGTGCCGCGGGTGATCCGAACACACCTTCATAGCTGACTCCGCGCGGAATTTCTACAGGCACCTGGATCGTCTTCACCTCCCCACCTTCTGTGACGGTTTGTTCTTCGACTGCTACGAAGGAGGTGAATTGCGTCATGAGGCGGTGTTCGAGACCGAGTTGTGTGATCTGTTGTTTGAGATCACCCTTGGGCTCGCCGCCCTGCATGCCGCTCCAGTCCTCCGCCATCAAGTGATCGATCTTCTTCCTTGCCCAAAGGCTCGCGAGTACGTCGTGAGACTTTTCGACTTCGGGCAGATTGACTGCGATTTTCAGTTCGTAGGGAGCACCAGCGCGTTTGCCGCGAACGATGACGGTGCCGCTGCCTGCTTTCGTATAGCGTCCGTAGATGACAATCGGTTTGGCTGAGAAGACATCCGGAATTCGTTCTGGATAGACGTCGGCCACCGCAAGTCCACCCCAGTCGACAGTAATGTCGGTCAGGAGCGGTGACCGCATCCGCTCGAAGAGCCGATTGGCCGCCTTGGCTCCGTCCTGCTCGAGGGTGACATACTCGACTTCGCCGCGTCCGGCTTCGGCCATCTTGTCGAGCAGGAAACGATTGACGCTGCTGCCGATGCCGAAAGAAAAGACCCTGGCATTGGAATGCTTCTTGATCTCGCTGACGATCTCCATGTCGTTCCCGACGAAGCCGTCGGTGACGAAACAGACCACGCGGATGTGATCACTCTCGTCACTGGGATCGAGCGCGGCGCGGATCGCCTTCATCATCTCGGTGCCACCTCCGCCCTGGCGGGAGTCGAGAAAGCGTTGCGCGCGGCTCAGCGTTTCAGGGGTGGCATACACGGGCTCGGGAAAGAGAATCGAAGTGTCGCCTGAGAACGTTATGAGGTTGAAGGTATCTTTCGGATGCAGATGGCTGAGCATCTTTCCGACGAGTTCCTTACCCTTTTCGATGGGGAAACCAGACATGGAGCCGGAGGTGTCGAGCACGAAAACAATCTCTTTCGGAGTGACGTCACTCTCCGGGAATCGTTCCGGAGGTTGAAGGATTAATGTGAGGTATCCCGGCCCATTGCCTTCGCGGTGCGTGAGGATTGCGTCATCGATCTTCGGGCCGGCTACGTCGTAGCGCAGAATAAAATCGCGGTTGAGGATTTCGTTTTGATTCTCCAGGCGGACGATTGCGCTCGACGCGCCGGTGTTCTCGACGGAGGTCTTGTGCTGTAACGTTCGGATGTTCCGGATAGGTACACCGGCATCGATTGTGACTGCGAGCGAGATGTCGTGACCGGCACGCGTCTCTGGCCGGGCGACGGGTGGAGTGATGCGAGAGGCGTCGGGGACCTGGGTCGTGTCGGGAGACCAGCCGCCCGCCTGCTGTCCGATGGCGGCGCCGGGAATGTAGCGCGGGCCAACCACCATGGGGAACATGAATTCGTAGTGACCTTCTTCGTACTTCAAAAGTTCGACGTAGCTGATCATGATGCGGACCGTGGCGCCCGGAACGATATTTGTCACAGATTGGGTGAAGATGTTTGGGCGCTCCTGATCGAGCAGTGCAGCGACATGGCCCGTCTGCTTCGCCTGCTCGTAAATCTTTCGAGCTTCGCCGCGTTCCTTGATAATGCCGCGAATTTTGCGATCGGCTACCTGCATGGTCATGTCGTCAACGGCGGCGTTCTGCGGCAGCGGGAAGACGTAGACCGCTTCGATCTTGTTTTCGCTGGTGTTGACGAATTCCTGGGTGACGGTGACCCGCACGATCGCGCCAGAAACTTCCGCCTGTACGTCGGTGTGCTTTAGCGGGCAGAACGCGGGAGTGCCGTCCTTGCCAACGATCTGCAAGGATCCCGGCGTGGGCGGCGCATCCGACTTCTGTGCGTGCACCGACTTGATGGAAGAAGAAAGAATGAGCAACAGTGAAAAGAGAATTGCGATGCCGGTTCCTGCCTTGATGTGTTGCGATCGTGTCACGTGACACCTCCGAGCTTCTGAACTCAAGACGGGAACGAGAGAAGAATCGTTCGAAAGAAAACGGAACAACGTAAGCCGAAGGACAAACGATCGAGGAAACAGAAAACCGAAGAACCATCGTCTCATCGGACCACGGGGGGTAAGTCCTTTGAGAGCTCCAGTTCTTCGGTTCACCGATAACTACTGTTTGGTTGCGGTTCTCACCAGCTGTAGTGAACGGTGTAGGTCACGACCTTCTCTCCGTCGGGTGGAATCGCGACACGAAACTCGATGTTGCGACTGTCGATCTTCTTGTAGGGATCCGATTGCGCTGCCAGCTTCCAGTTCGTCCACCGATAGAGATGTTCGAGTACGCGCACGTTGACGGCTTCCTTCTTGTGATTGCGGACCTTGATCTGGAAAGTTTCATCCATCCAGCGCTGGTTGCTGTCGACGTGGAAGTCGGTACGCTTGCGCTCACCGGTGATGTCGAAAGAATTTCCGGTGTAAACGCGAATGGTTTCATCCTTCGGCGTGTGGTCGATCGTGTTTTCGCCGGTGAACTCAAGATGACCGTCGGTGTCCCGGCGATAGAAACGAAGACGTCCCTTGGGCAGCGCGATGCCGAGATGATTTGCTTCTGAGTTAACGAACTCCTGCATCACCCAGACTTTGGGATTCGATTGCGTGCCGTACTCGGGATCGTTACGGATCTGCTCGGGCTGGTAGTAGTTGTAGCGGGCGTCAATGCGCGAGCCATCGTAGAGATAGAAGCGCGTGGACTTCACGCCGGTGGCTGAGACAAATTCGACCTGCTTGGTTTCCTGATTGTGCAAAGTCGTCGGACGCTGCAGCGAGTAGAGATGATATTCGTCGAAACTCTTTTCGGTGACGACGGGAGCGGCGGCGTCCATCGCTTTCATCTCCATCATCACCCGTCCGGCCATGACATTCCCTTGTGGCTGGATCTTGTTGACGTCGCCGGCCATCAGCTTGATGCGTGCGTTGTCGAATACCGTACCGGAGTGATTCTGGATGGTTACCCAGCCTGCGAGATCGATGGTGTCGCCCTTCTCGGGTGCGACCAGGTTGTAGTCGGCTTCCCAGCTGAGTCCGCCGGTTACGTAGGAGAGCTCGGCGTCGAGTTTGCCGGGCTTGTCGGTCTGGACCAGCCAGTTCATCGAGGGCTTGAGCACGGTGTCGCCAATGAGCGAGGGGAACATCGGCTGGCCGGGCAAATTGAATTGGAGTTGCCCGTCGACTTCGATGATCGGCGTTGCGCCACCCTGCGTGTACGGATCGTTGTAGTTCACCATGCGAGGTACGTATCCGGCGCGAATGACCTTCCCCTTCACATATTCCTGGTCGCCACCGCGGCCAGTCTTGAACGTGATGGTCTGGCCTTCATAGAGAGACAACAGGAGTTCCTGCGTCACCGGATCGTTGCGATAGTTCTGCTCCCATATCTGCAACTGGCGCGCGCCCAGTGGATCGCGCAACATCACCGAGTCGGGCTCGACATGCGCCGTCATTCCACCGAACCGAAGGGAGTTCACTCCCGAACCGATATTCAACGGCAGCACCTCACGGACGACCGCGAAGTTCGCGTTGTAAATGGTGAGTGCTGGTGGCTCGGTTGGGGTGATGTTCTGCACCGGCTGTGCTGGCTTAGTGACCTCCTGCGCTTTCAGCGGAACGGATAAGCATCCGAGAGTGCTAAGAATTAACAACAGAACGAATCGCTTGCTCATTAAGATCTCCTCGCTTCATGAGCAAAGACGTTCGGAGTAGCT
>Ga0163163_10005416_pt1 | contig 11033 bp, 6 predicted proteins | sample S65metaG_FD_119766 | JGI IMG/M metagenome (GOLD analysis project Ga0163163, IMG submission 119766) | Switchgrass rhizosphere microbial communities from Kellogg Biological Station, Michigan, USA - S6-5 metaG | ecosystem: Host-associated > Plants > Roots > Rhizosphere > Soil | place: USA: Michigan... | reverse complement strand
TTTCGCGACTTGTCACCGAGAGAGTTCAGCTATGACTTCCCGCGCGACGTGGGCTTGGGCGATTTCTCCTTCAGTTGCGAGAGCATCAGTTCCGCGGCTGCGGGCGCCTTAACATCGCCCGCGAAGATCTCCTCGCCTGTTATCTTTTTTCCGTAAAGCTTCTCGTTGTCCCCGCCATCCGGCCCTAGCGACGTCCCAGAGAGCGAGACCCCGCCAAAGACACCTTGGGCATGGGAGTAAGACAGCATCTCGGCGCTCATATTGCCGCTGGTGGAAGCTTCCGCGGTCCGGCCCACAGGACCTGCCGCGATACTGGCGTCACCACCCAGCTTCGCCTTTCCGTGAAGCACCGTACGCGCGCCCTTGTCATTCATCACCAGAATGACATAGTCCGTCGCCTGTCCGCCTGCCTGGAATCCAAAGCTGCCGCCGCTCGACTGCATCATGATCGGCGCGCTCCAGGCTCCATCAAAGTTCGAACCGCTCCGGCAGGTCATGGCTCCCTTGCCGTACTGTGCGCCAACGATAAATCCAGCCTTCTTCACGGAGGGCAGAACGATGACGCACTCCGCCTTGTTTAAAACATCCAGCGGAACACCGCTAGGACCGTTGAACATATCTTTCAGAACATCGCCGGCGGCCTGCAGCCTAGCATCCTGATCTTTACTATCCGCCGCCTTTGCCAGCACAGGCATTAGGAGGCACATCAGAACTGCAAGACCGGCCATCCAGCTCAAACTCGTAAACCGGTAATCATTCGCGTGTTGATTCACAGGAGTCTCCTTTTCTCGATCGGTCGCGGAAAGCACTCTCAAACCACGGTGCATGAACCATGGCACCCGCTAGTGTTCTTCATCATGGGCCCGGGGGGAACTGGCAAATCTGACAGGTCGTTCCAAAATCCTGCGCCAATACTGAACCCGCCAACCATAAACCCGACGGGCAAATCCCGAACAAAAGCGGGCTTGGCGGTCTTTCCAATCCTCTTGGCAGGGACGGAGTTAGAGGAGCTACCGTCCAGCCGCTCACATTACGCCAGGAACCTCCTGCTTGGGAAGCCCCGATCACAACCACGACTCTGAACCAGGCGTCTCAGCTGCAAATTGGCGCCTTCATTAGTGTTCAAGGACTAAAGAACGGGCTATCGGCTGGTGAACCCTCCGCACGTTGGGCGTTTCTCGCTACGGCTGAGGCGGAAAGATCGACTTCCAATCGGTCTTCATATCCACCACCGTCCACCCTTTCGCATTTGCCTCGTCGAGGGCTTTATCGAGCCGGCCAAAATGTGACTGGCGATCATAGGCGTATTCGCGAACCGCGTCCGTGTGGTGTACCAACAGCATGAACCGCGGGCCTTCGCCGGCGGCAGTCCATTCCAGCATCTGCTCGTCGCCATCAGAATTGCCAAAAGCAGCGATGGGGCGGCGGCCAATGAACTGGTTGATGCCCACTGGTTTGCCATCCTTATCGTCGATAAAGTTGATCTCCGGCAGCCGCATAAGAGCGGGCTTGCCCTCCACCACCTCGAATTTCGTCTTGATCGAACTGCCCACCACCTGCTCAGGCGGGATCCCATATGCCTTCTGGGTCCACGGACGCATGAACTCGACCCCGCCCCCCGATACGATGTATGTCTTAAAGCCATTGGCTCGGAGATAGGCCAGCAGCTCAACCATGGGCTGATAAATGCATTGCGTGTACGGGCGCTTGAATCTGGGCTGTTGCGCCCTCGCCAGCCAGTCGCTCACAATCTGCTGGAACTGCTCCACAGTCATGCCAACATGGGTGGCAGCCATCAGTTCCATCAGTCCCTTCTCGCCCGTCGCCGCAACGGCCTTCATATCACCATCCAGAACTCCCTTGAATGGCTGCGTCGTCTTCCACGCTGGATGTTGTGGCGCCAGTACCTTTACGCGATCAAAAACGAAGGCCAGTTGCACGTACATCGGCTGCTCAGTCCAGAGAGTGCCATCGTTGTCGAAAGTGGCGATGCGCTGATCGATGGGAACGAAATCGGGAGTGCCTTGCGCCGTAACTTTCCAAACGAAAGCCACGATAGCCTTCTTGGGCCCTGTATCGTTCCATGAAGGTAGCGGGTCCGTCTGAGCATGCGCGCTAGACAAAACAAGTACAACCAGCACACTACATACCCAGCCGGGCAACAGCTTCTTGCATACTTTGGCCACCTTTTTGCCTCCAATCGCGTTGCCGTCGGCAATCATGCAACGAACAGCGATACATGGTTACATCGCGAAACCTCGCCGCCCGCAGCTAGGGCATCGTATTAGACACCGCCAAGAGGCGAGAACTGTCAGAGTTACCAGTCTCGATGTCAAATTGCAGTCAACCAACAACTATGTGACTTGACTGTGACCGGACGATGCACACGCTTCTGTCATTGGCGGTCAATGTAGATTTTTCGGATTTAGGCGGAAGCTTGAGCGGTCAAGCTATGCGTGACCCGCAATTCGTTGACTTCAGGCACTCACCGAACCAGCACACCCGTCCGCGGGAAGCTGAACGCCCCCGCCCGGTCATCAATCACGTTGACCTGGCAGGTGTACTGGCCCGGCTTGAGGTCTTTCAGCGGTACATCGAACTGGAACGCGATCATGTTGCGCGAAGCGTCCGTCAGCTTCGTCGCCTCCACCAGCGGCGTCTCGAAGACCTTGGTCGATCCCGAAAGAAACTCGATCGAAGTCAGCAGCCGCGGTGACTGCGTCTTCGCATCCGCTGTCTTCGTGACTGGTCCATAGACCTCATACAGCAGATACAAATGACCGTCCCGCCGGAAGACATGCGCCACATTCGGCACCCATAGCTGCCCGTCCTGAATAAGCGGATTTGCCTGCTTGCTCTTCGGCGCCGGCTGTCTCTGATTTGCAAGCAATACGGACGACAGCCTCAGCGGCGCTTTGCTGAGGTCCGGCACATTGATGTCCGTCTCGAACGATCCCATGTGTCCGGTCTCGTTTTCGCGCACCACAAACTTTACGTGATATTTGCCCGGCGGCAGCGTGAAGCTCGTGGTGTACTGCACATTTTTCCTAGAGACCTGCTGCTGCTGGTCGATCGCCAGTTTCACTGTCTGTCGCACCTCGCCCTCGGGGCGGCCGGCCGCATCCTTCACCTCGCCGATGATGTCAATCGTCGCCTTGTCCCGATCGCCGCCCTTCACGAATGGGATCTGCGACCCCGGCACTATCAGCGACACCGGAATGTAGTAGCGGTCCGGCGCCAGTTCAAAGTAGTACGCCGCCATGTATACCGGGACATCGGTCCCTGGAAGATCGCTCTCCAGTTGCTCAGTCAACTGGCGCTCGCGGTCCTCGTGGTTCGAGTGCTGGTAGTCCGCCGGTGCGTAATAGCCGGGCCGGTACTCGAGCTTGACATCCGCGCGATTCAACTTGATCTGTAGCCGGCGGTAACGGCCATCGCGTGCCGGATTCGTGGAGCGGAAGCCGATCACGTAGTACTGTGCGGTGTCGTTCTCCATCGCCTGAAAGGCCGGAGCGAAATCGTTCGAGTCACCGTAGAACTTGCCGCCGGTGTCTGCTGCCAGCGTCGACAGCACCTCCTGCGAATTGAAATTCGCATCCAGATTGTTCTGAAAAGCCTGGCCGTTATACGCGCTCGCACCCCGGATCGATCCCGTCGACGCATCCCCCAGCGGCGAGATCGCCTGCAACCCGCGCATGTCTACGCTGTAAATGGAGAGGTTCGCCCGCACCGCTGAATTAGTCGCCGAACGCAGCGAGGCCTCGTTCTCAATGCCGTCGCGCTGTATGCCGCCCGAGAAGTACAGGAGCGACTTCTTCTGGTTGATATACGCGAGCGACTTAGCGATCTCCGCAATCGCATAGAGCTGACGATCTGTATTGATGTCGTTGTATTCGCTCTCGTCCGGAGTAAAGCTGCTAGCGTCTTCGGTCTGATTGGTCGTCGAGGTTGCGCCCGGCTGGTAGCCCGCCTGCTGGGTATTGTCGTAACGCGATACCGCCGCTAGCAGTGCCTGTTTGTTCGCGGTAAAGTCCTGATCCACGCTGATCGAAGCATCGAGCGACACCGCAGCCACCAGGTCAGCAGGCTGCATCTGCCGGTTGATGTAGTTCTTCGCCGCGGCAACCGAGCGTGAGAGGTCATCCGGCTGCATCGAAGTGAGATCGAAGAAGAGGATGACCAGCCGGTGATTGCGCAACTCATCGCCCGTAACTACTCCTGTGCCGGTCCCTTTTCCCAGCACCAATTGCCCCGCCTTCCCACTCATGGTCGCTTCGTTCAGCGGAGTAGCTGCATCAATGCTCTGGAAATCAAATGTCTGGATCGTCTGCGGCTTCCCGTTCTCAAGCACTGTGAAGTCCTTCGCCGTGAGTCCCCGAACGACCGCTCCCGTGTGCTTGTCGCGCACTACCACGTTGGTCAGCACCAGGTTGCTCTGCACCTTCAAAACGTAACTGTTGTTGTTTGGGTTGCCATTGTTCACTGCGGCCGGCCGCTTCTCCTGCGCCTGCAACGACAGCGTCAGTCCAAAGAGCGTCAGTGTCAGGAACGTACGCATCAGTAACGGAACCTCGCCATCAGCACGAAGGTACGCATCTGCGCAGCCGATGTGACTTGGCCATAGGTATTCGATCCTAGACTCGCGTCTACGCCCGCGTACTGCACTGTGTTCAGCACGTTGTCCGCGGTGCCACGCAACTCCAGGTTGCGCATCTCGCCCAGCCGGATCGTCTTTGATAGTGACGCGTCGAAGGTCAGCGTTCCCGGCCCGGGGATTGAGTAGCGCGACGCCGTCCCATACACCTGGCCCGGCGCGAAGTCGCTGCTGAACGCGTCCGTGTTGAACCAGCGGTTCAGCGTTCCGCCCCCGGCAGTCAACGAAGCTCCCAGCACCCGGTTCGGCCGCAATGACCCTGTGCTCCCGCGCGCCACATCGGCGCTATTCGCGACAAAGCGCGGCGTCAGCGGCTCTCCGGTCGCGAAAGCAAATGTGCCCGAGACAGACACATTTGCCAGCCCGTGCGATAGCCAGTTACCGCCGGTCAGGAAGTGCCCATCCGGTCCGAAGGGAAACTCGTACAGAAAATCGCCCTTCAGATTGTGGCGTACATCGAAGGAAGAATTCGACTCCTCCGCCAGAATGTTCTGCCAGTTCTGCGCGACCACGGCCGTAGTTCCACCATTGCCGCCGATCGCGCTCGCGTTGTCGATCGCATGAGAGTACGTGTAAGTGGCACCCAGAGCTATGCCGTCCTGGAGTCGCTTGCGCAGCCGCAGCGTGCCGGCGTTGTAGTTCGAAAATCCAACCGAATCCGAGTAGTCGTAGTACACGCCGCTCAATGACGAATCAGCGTTACGTCCCGGCGCAGTCAGCACGTCCAACCTCGTGCCCTTCGCCCCGTTCCAGCCGATGTTCAAGACGATATTCATGGGTAGCGTCCGCTGGATGTCGAGGTTCCACACCTGCACGTAAGGCAGCCGGTAATTCTTGTTCACCGAGTAATTGCCCGCCGGCTGCGGGGTGCCGAAGCCATTCGCCAGCGTGATTTTCGCTCCTTGCGTCGCCTGGTTCGTCTGCACATCGGCAAACGGCGGTTGGAATGCGAGGTTCTGGATAAAGCTGATGTACTGCCCGTTCGCAAAGTTCACGCCATAGCCGCCGCGGACCACGGTGTTCTTCATCGCTCTCCACGCAAAGCCCACTCGCGGAGACAAATCGTTGCGGTCTGGATAAATCAGCGTCTTCGGATAGGGTCCACTGTATTTGCCAACGCCGCCGGCCAGCACTGGCGCCACTTGTGCAAAGTCGCTACTGGGATCGATCGTCGCCAACCGTCCATCCTTCTCCGAATACGGCGAGAAGTACTCATAACGCAGCCCCGCCAGAACCGTAAAATTCGAAAGTACCCGCCAGTCGTCCTGAAGGAACAGGTCGTAGATATTCGCCCGCAGGTACGCCTTCTGGTACGGTGCCTGGATCGTCGTCTGCTGCGGAAGTCCCAGCAGTAGATCTGCGAGCGACGACCCCGTAGCCGGCTGTCCATTGCCGCCATTCGTTCCGGTACCGTTCGCGCCGGAGGAGCCCGGCTTCTCCGTCGCTAGCCCCGTAAAGACAAATGTGCCGGTAGAATCCGCCTGCCCGATCATACTCAGCTGAATCCGCTTGTAATCTCCGCCGAACTTCACGTTGTGCTTGCCATGTAACCACGCGCTCGAGTCTGAGACGCCGATCGTCTGGTTCACCTGAAAGTTCGGCTGCTCTTCGTTGAGGCCGGAGAATTGCACGAGAGTGACATTCGGCAATCCATAGTTCAGCGGATTCGCCGCCGCGCCGCTCAGCACATTGATGCCCAGGTCCTTTGCGATGTCCTGCTCGTTGGTGAACAGGTTGCTGAGCTCGGAGTTCGTGCGGTTCAAGTTTGCCGTAAAGTTGTTCGTCAAGCGCTTGATCCCGAGCGTGTAGCCGAGTTGCAGCGAATACTGATGTGTCTGCTGCTTTCCGCCCAGTTCCGGAAACAAATTCACCTCATCAGTCGCGGAGTGGCTGTAGTTGAAGTTGGCATTGATGCTCTGATGCAGACCAGGCGAACTGGCTCCGGTGAACTGGCGGATCATGTTGGAAGTCGCCGTGCCCGCGCCCAAGCTGCGCATATAACGCGCGCCAACGGTTGTCGTGTTGGTCGTTGCGGTAGTCAGCCGGTGGTAATTCTGGCGGTTTGTCGTCGTTAAATTGGGCAACGGCACGTAGCCCAGCAGTGCAGTTGCCTGCGGGCTGATTCTGCTCGTCGGGATCAGGTTGTTGGCAAATGGCTGCCCGCTCTGCGGATCGTAAATCGTCGGTTCCCCGGAGAAGTCCCCCGCGCGAAGCGCCGCATCAGGCACTGTTCCATAGTTATCGAACGGCGACGAGGAATGATTGCCGATCAGCGACAGGAAAATAAAATCCTTCGTATCGTTCTCAATCACGTGGGGTATGTTTGGCGAACCGGCAAAGATCGCGCCAAAACGATTCGAGTTGTAGGCTGGCTGCGGTTCTTCCTGTCCCCGTAACGCAAAATTCTTCGCATCGAACAGGCTGTTTCCCCCCGTCCAGAAGAGGGCGCCGTGCGGTTTGTTCGGATTCATGCGCCGGAAGTTGAACCCGCCGCGACCTCCCCCGCCGGCAAAGCCCCCACCACCGCCAAAGCCTACACCCCCTCCACCGCCGCCGAATCCGCTGAAGGCGCCGCCCGCACGTCCCTGCCCTGGAATCTGCGCAAGCGTCTGCTGTTGCTGCATGCTTTCCAGGTTGTCACGCATCTGCTCCATGTTGACGCCGGCGAATGGATTCGTCGTACCGCTCTGCCCCGTCACGCTCACCGACTCCGTACTGCTGAAGTCGCTGTTGTTCGCCGCCGAAGGCAGTGTCGCCCCGCCCGTATCTGCGCCCGCCGCAATCGCCCCGAGCGCGCCGGCCATCAGCCCTAAGTTCTGCGCGCCCTGGCCGCCCATGTATTGCCGCGGCACGCCTAGCAGCGCCCCATCGCTGCCGCGTATGCCCTGACCTGCGGCCCGCCGCGCCTCCGTCTGTTCGATTTGTTGCTGGCGCGAGGATAGAATCAGCGAGAAGTCCGTTGCGGCCGCCGTTGCTCCTCCGCGGAGCAGCACCTCTTTGGTAACGCCTGCAAAAGCTGCGAACTCGGCGCGCACAACGTATCTACCATCCGCATCAATATGCAAGGCGAACACGCCGCGGCTATCCGTGGCGGTTACGTATTGCTTCCCCGTCAACGTGTTCTTCGCCGTCACGCTGACGCCGGGAAGCGGCGTCTGGCCCGACTTGATCACGCCCTCGATGGTCCCCCCCGCCGTTGCGGAGGAGGCTGCAGGCGCCGGTCCCGGCTGCGACTCTGCGGCTACAGGTGCCGACTGCTGCGCAACCGGGGCGGCCTGAGACGGCCATCCGCAGACCGGCACGGCCAGGAGTGCAACGAGCAAGCCCGCGCACCTCATCGCGCCTCGGACCCGGCATCGAGCCATGGTTCGTGTCCCTTCAGATCAAAAACCGTAAACGTCGTCGCGGTGAAGGTGCCGTTCATTACCCGGCCCTCGGCGCGAAAACCCTCGCCCGGCCGCAGATCGGCGAGCGTCACGGAATCACGCTTCTCCCGGAATGAGGTGTTCTCATCCACCGCTATCTCCTGTTCCACACCATCCAGCCGGTGTACCTGGATCTTAGTTCCGGCGATTGCCGTGATTTTTCCCGCACTCCAGGTCTTCCCCAGGCCCTCGCGCGCCTTGCGCACCTCTTCTGCCGGAACATCGATCAGGATCGCCGCACCCACCGTCTTCTTCTTTGCGTCCAGATTGCCGGCGGCAAAGATCATGTCGCCTGTCTGTATCTCCGTTGCGCGCACCTGGTCGCGACCCCTCATCAGCCGCGTATTCACTCCGTAAAGCACCTTCCATTGCTGGCCGCCGTCCGTCTTCACGGCGAAGCTACCGTCGTTCTTTCCCACGGGAGCGGCCGAAACCACCGTGCCCCGCAACGTGTTCTCTCTCGAAAACTGCGCCCACCCTTGGTCCTCGTCATCCTGGGCCCTCGTCGGAAGAGCCGCGAAGAAGGCAAACATCAGCAGCAGCGCGCTCACCCCAGCCCGAGGCGAGCGCCCGCGACAACCGGCCTTTAACCTTTGCGACATCGGAATCACAAGAGGTGCCTCCATAGACGAGGATACGAGTCCAAAGGACGCGGTTCACGCACGCGCCACCCCGAATTTCACCGGTTCGAAACCGCGTGTTGTGTCCCTTGTTTTGCCCAGGAATACCGCTACTGGGCACTACCGCCGGAGGCCTATCCCGACCAGCCGTTTTCCGGTGACCGGAGAGCAGATGCTCTACACTCCCGCCATGACCAGCCTCTCGGCAGTCCATCACCATGAACGACACTTCGAATCCGGCGATACCGTCCGCGACATCGTTATCGGCATGTCCGACGGACTCACCGTTCCCTTTGCCCTTGCCGCCGGCCTCTCCGGTGCGGTCAACTCCTTGCACATTATCGTGCTCGCTGGAGTGGCCGAGATCGCTGCCGGAGCCATCGCCATGGGGCTGGGCGGCTACCTCGCGGCGCGAGGAGACGCCGAGCATTACCGCAACGAGCGCCTTCGCGAACAACGTGAAGTGGTCGAGCGGCGCAAGGACGAGGAAGAGGAGATCTATCAGATCTTCAGCGCCTACGGCGTCGAGCGGCACGAGGCCACGCCCGTGCTCACTGCCCTCCAACGCAATCCAACCGCCTGGGTCGACTTCATGATGCGATTTGAACTGGGGCTTGAAGAACCGCAGGCCGGCCGAGCGCTTACCAGTGCGATGACCATCGCCGGTTCATACATCGTCGGCGGTCTCATTCCCCTGCTCCCCTACATGGTGGGCACAGTTCACACGGCGCTTCCAGCGTCCGTCGGAATCACTCTGTTCGCCCTGCTCCTCTTTGGAGCGGTCAAGGGCCGCGTCACTGGTGCCGGCGCCGTGCGCAGCGGCTTACAGACCGTCATCATCGGCGGGCTCGCTGCAGCCGCCGCCTTTGCGCTGGCACACCTGCTCAGTGCCCGCTGATTCCCGGCCCGCGGTCATCTGCCCTCCGGAACATGAACAGCGGTCCAGGATCGGATATAGGGAACTCTGCGGTGGTTACCAAATCTTCGAGACCCTAAAGCGCCTCTTGCGCATCCATAGGGGTGCTGCGTAGTGTTCCAGTTTGCCTTTTTTGCTGGACACGCAATTGCCGGCGTTTCGTTAGCAATTTTGTGACAGCGAAATGCTAGGCTGTGCGAGCAACGGAGGAGCCATTGCCGCGCTCCAATTGCGAAGGATCAACAGAACTTTTAGGACACGCAGAGTCAATGACAGCAGCAACGGAACTTAGCGCGCCCGGACTCTTGACAGCATTCGCCGCGACGCGCCGGCAAAGCCTCGCGCTGTCGACTCCGCTGACGCCAGAAGACATGATGGTTCAGAGCTGTCCGGAGGCGAGCCCGGCAAAATGGCACCTGGCCCATACCACGTGGTTCTTTGAAACCTTCGTTCTTCGTGAATACTTCGCCGGCTATCGCCCCTTCCATCCCGACTTCCTCTGGCTCTTCAACAGTTATTACAACAACGTCTCCGACCAGCCGGAAAAGAAGCTGCGCGCCTCCTTCTCGCGTCCCGGAATCGACGACGTTCTTGCCTACCGCCGACACGTAGAAGATGCCATCGCGCGGCTCGACCAACAAGGCTTGCCCGAGGAAGCAGCCGAGCGTATCGAGCTGGGCATTCATCACGAGCAGCAGCATCAGGAACTACTCTGTTACGACATCAAGCATGCATTCTGGAGCAATCCGCTCCACCCGGCATACGCGGAGAACGACAAGTTCCAATCGTGTCGCGCACCGATGCGCTGGCTCGACTTCACCGGCGGACTCACGGAGATTGGTCACCCCGGCAACGGTTTCGCCTACGACAACGAATTTCCCCGTCATAGCGTGTTTCTTCAGCCATTCGCGCTCGCCTCACGCGCCGTCACCTGCGCCGAATATTTCGCATTCATGGAAGACGGCGGCTACACCCGACCCGATCTCTGGCTCTCCGAAGGTTGGGATACCGTGAGCACGCAGCAATGGGACGCTCCTCTTTATTGGCGCCAGTTAGATGGCCGATGGATGATCTACACCATGCGCGGGCTCGTTCCCTTGAGCGAGATCGAAGCAACCCCCATCTGTCATGTGAGCTATTTCGAGGCCGATGCATACGCCCGCTGGGCGGGCAAGCGGTTGCCGACGGAGGCCGAGTGGGAAGCCGCTGTCGCAGAGCGCGTTCCGTCCGTTCCTGCAAATGCCAATCTGCTTGAGAGCGGCCAGCTCCATCCGGTGGCCGCGCCCGACTCTGCCCTCGATCAAGTCTTCGGCGATGTGTGGGAGTGGACGCGCAGCGCTTACCTCGGTTATCCCGGCTACCGCGCGCCCGCGGGTGCGCTCGGCGAATACAACGGAAAATTCATGTGCAATCAGATG
>Ga0163163_10005415_pt1 | contig 11033 bp, 9 predicted proteins | sample S65metaG_FD_119766 | JGI IMG/M metagenome (GOLD analysis project Ga0163163, IMG submission 119766) | Switchgrass rhizosphere microbial communities from Kellogg Biological Station, Michigan, USA - S6-5 metaG | ecosystem: Host-associated > Plants > Roots > Rhizosphere > Soil | place: USA: Michigan... | reverse complement strand
CCGGACCCCGTGTTTCCGAGACCCGAGCCGCGTGTGGAAATGGCTCCCGTATATTTCGGCGGCACCACAAGCGAGTATGCCGCCACGCCTCTGCACATCCGGCCGGGCAGTGATCTTAAAGCGATTGAAATCGTCGCGAAGCGAATTCCAGCAGTCAACGTGACCGGCGTGGTGCTGGGTCTGGATAGCAAACCGTATGCTCCCAATGCCGGCGCCAGGGCCACCGGGACGCCGACGTTCATCACAGGTCCCAATGGAGAAAGGATTCAGGTGCTTCTCAATGGCGCTGCTCCCGGCGGTGCTTCGGTTGTCGTCACACCCGCGGTCAATCAGGCGTTTCTCGCGACTCCCGTGATTACCGTTCTCGGAGGCGTCATGACCATTGCGCCTCTGACTCCCGCGCTGACCAACGCCATGGGACAGTTTCGGACGACGTCTTTCTCCCCAGGCGACTATCTGCTGACAGCCATCGCGAACGACCCGCAGGGTCAGCGGTTTTTCGCACAAACATCGGTGAACGTTCAGGGCGCGAGTCCATCCAACGTGACCCTTTCATTGGAGCCGGCATTTGAAATTCAAGGCCGCATCAGCATTGAAGGCGCACCGGCGGGTGCCGCTCCCGATCTGACAAAGCTCAGCGTTCGCGCGGCAAACACGATTACCTCCCTCGCGGATGCGGTCCCATCCACACCGTCGGCTTCCGGTATGTTTACGCTGAAGAATGTGACAAGCGGCAATTACGTGATTACGGTCCCTCCCGTTTCAAATATGTTTTCGACGGTTGTTCCACTTGCGGCCTGGCAGAACGCGTATGTAAAGTCCATCCGCCTTGGAAGCATCGACGTACTCGAGAATGGCGTGCGGCTGGTGAGCCCACCGTCGACTCCGCTCGAAATTGTTATTTCGGCGCGCGGTGGCTCTTTGCGCGGAGTCGTTCGTGACAACAACCGCACCGCGCTGCCCAATGCCACTGTCGTTCTGGTTCCCGAAGAAGCAAACCGCTTCCGGAAGGACCTCTTTCGCAGCGCGCTTGCCGATGCCTCCGGAAACTATCACATCGAAGGCCTCCCTCCTGGGGGCTACAAGCTGTTCGCATGGGAAGACGTGGAGTCTCAAATGTGGCATGACCCGGCATTCATGCGTGTCTATGAAGACCTGGGAAAAGCCGTGGCCGTCACGGAAGGATCTTCGCAGACTGTCGACCTGTCAGGAATTTCTCCCGTGGATCGCTGAATATCACCGGGCCGCCAATGGTTGTCGTGGCGGAAAACTCACGTGCGGAGGTTCCGCTAACGGTCTGGCAATGAGTCGTGCGATTTTTGCCTCGCTTCCATTGCCGTGTTATGACGATTTCGCGACCCAGGGAAGGGCAAGAACCAAATCTTCTCGCCAACGCTCAGGATCGTGCCCACCTTGGAAGACGCGGTAGTTGACATTGTATTTCGCGTCTCTGAGCGCATTGCAGCCATGCTGACACGCTTCAATTTGACTCTTCTTTTGCAGCATGCCGGATGGTGGGTGAGAGACTCCACGCTCCGTTTCCTGATTGCCAACGCTGACCCAGAACGCGGTGCGTGAGTCTGTTGCTGGCGGCAACGAAGAATACAAACATTCATCGTTCCACCAAAATGAAGGCGACTGACAAATTGCTGAGTGGAACTGACTCTGATGAGTAAGCGCGGCGTACGCAGCGGCGAGCCCGCTCAGACTCAGGCCGACGATTATCATGCGCTCACAGCCGATTTCGCCGTGGCTGTTCAATATCCACGGAACCACGTCTTGAGCTAAGAAGGTTGCGTAGTCCGCATCGCAGGTGTAATCCGAGTGTCGAGCGGCGGGGCTATTGCTTGAAACGAAAACGGCCATGGTGGATGGAATATTCTTTTCCGCATGGAGCTGTCGTAAGACTTGAACCGTTTTGACCTTTTCAAGATAGAGTTCACCATCCAGAAAAATCACCGCGCAGGAAGGGTGTCCGGATTCTGGATACAGTTTCCAGATTCGCCGACCAAAGGGTTTCGACGAACTGCTAACAAAGTTCTCTTCAAGCGTGTCTTTCAGCTTCTTCAGCATAACTGTTAGGGTTCGGGAACATAGAACGCTTGCATGAGAAGCTCGTTTGCGGGGATCGCCGTCCACTGGCTCACGTTCAGTTCGGGATGTCCTTTCAGGAATGACTGGACGATTTGAAAACCGATCGTGTACCCGGCCCAGTGCGGGACGCCTTCCGTTCCACCGAACATGAGGCCTTGCATCAATTGAGCATCGGTCGACTGAAGTCGTCGCTCGATGGTCCTCCACGCAGTTCGCTCCTGCTGACGTGTCAATGCGTTCGTCCACGGTGAATGGCGCAGCGGATCGATGATATTGGCGAACGAGTCGGCGCGCCCCTCGAACACGAGATAGTCGGCGACATTCAGGATCGGATTGTTTTTGTGGTGACGCAGGGTTCAGACACTGTGGTGGTACTCGTGCGCGACGCCATGGGTAATCCAATCCTTCCAGTCGCCACCCGGAAGAATGGTCAACCATATCTTGCCAGCGCCGGCCGTGAAGCCGCCGACGCCGTGCATGTCCTGCAGGTATGTCCAACTCGCATCGGCAGCCAGGACGCAAACGGTGGTGGCCGGCCCGGGAAGGACGGATCCGGATTTCTGCACTGCCGAGCGAACCATCGACTCGATCGAGGAGGATCGAAGCGCAGCGGCTACCGTGCGCAGAGACGCCGTGTCAGCGAAGGGTGTCTTCAGAGGCGGTGCATAGTCGATGTATTCACCACCCGCAGAGCAGCGTTGCCAGTAAGGATCAACGACCTTCTCCTGCCACAGGGCTCGACGGTCAGCGTTCGGATTTGAAGCTACTGCTTCTGCGAAACTCACCATGCATTCATAGACTGGTACCACCGTCACCTCGGGACCCTGTGCTCCCGTACGGACCGGTCCAGCCATCAACCCGAATAACAGGAAGGAATGATTTCATTTTGGAATCGCCTAATCCGATCCGGTCAGATGTAGCCACTTGTTCTGATAGTAGTAGAGAACGACGGATCCCTTTTCCGCAAAAGCATCGTTAATGCCAAGATGATCGATGGGAGGAGGTTTAGGCCCACCAAAAGCCTGGTAATGCTCCCGGATGAAGGCTTCGCCCACGGGTGAAATTTCGCGCGAGTAGCCTATCTTTCCATCACCAACCCCCTGCAGCATATTGAGGTCTTCTTCTTCCTCGAGCTTGAATGCAGTTTGTGGAGATCCAGCTGGCAAGATGAGTATCGACGATTTCAAGCGCACCGAACAAAGCGCGGCCCAGTCCTTCTGCCCTTTCTTCAAAAACTCGCCATTGATCACATTTCCGGGCTGACTAGCGCTCCACACCTGCGGAATGGTGCAGTTCCTCCGTTGCAGTTCCTGCATCACGTTTTTGGGAAGCTGAGTGAAACTGGACGGCGCCAGCCGCACGACTTCGCGGTTTGCCTTTTCCCATTGATCGATTTGAAACAGGGAAAGAAAAACAACTAAAAGGAGATTCATTCGGGAATAGTAGCACTGCCGAGGTGATGGACATTACTCGGCAATCCACCGGTTTCCTACAATTTTGTAGAGCACGCTCCAATCGCTAAATCTATCCAATGAATTAAAGTTGACAGAAGATCCAGCGTGCCCGACGATTGCGGCAAGGCCACGACGGTGTGCGCCCCGCGACAGAGATGTCTTCAATTCCAACTGGAGTTGAAGACTCTTTTTTTTGGACAGCGAAGTCTATTTCGACACTGACGTCCACAGGTTCTCTCCTGGTGAGTGCCTTGTGGGCGTTTTTCATTTCTCGAAGTACCGAAGTACCAAACAAAAGGAGAGCACATGTCTTATTTGAAACGCCGGATGCAACTTGCCGCCATCGGACGCTGCCTTGCTCTGCTCATCGTGATGAGCTTCGCGCAAATCGCCATGGCACAGTCGACTCTGTTCAACATTCCTTCAACGGACGTCGTCGCCGCTAAAAAGGTGTATACGGAGTTCGACTATTTCGCCAATCTGCCGAAACAGGATTCCGGCATGTTCCAGTGGTTTGTTCCGCGCGCTGTGGTTGGCGTCGGAGCCAACATCGAGGCAGGAGCGAATGTCCTGATTGCCCACACGCCGGGCATAACAAATTCCTTCTTTCAGCCAAACATCAAATGGAAGTTCCTCAGCAGCGAGAAGGGTGTGGCCGGCTCGGCTGGATTGATCTGGTATACCCCAATGAATAATCGCGACGGAGTGGACAGCTACGGATTGGTCTACGGAAACTTCAGCAAGAAGTTCATGGGAACCTACGGGCCTCGTTTCACGGCGGGGCCATACGGCTTTGTGGGAACCAATGATGCCTGGTATGGAACCAAAGCGGGCGCGATCATCGGCCTGGAACAGCCGGTTCATCCCAAAATGACGATCGTCGCGGACTGGTTCAGCGGAGTCAGCGGCTTTGGATATTTCACTCCCGGTATTTCCGTGACGCTGCCACACAGCAGCCTGCTGAATGTCGGATATAGCATCGGCAACGACAGCTATGACAGTGGGAATAACAACCGCGCTCTCTTCATCTATTACGGGATCACACTCAACTGATCGGGGAGACCATCGGGCATCCAGGAGGATGCCCGATGGTTCGACATTTGTGTCATCGATCCGCGATTCTCAGACACAAATGAATATTGCCTTTGCAATTACCGGCATGCGATAACTCGGATGGTTGCCGACGCAGGGATAGCAACGGCAATCGAAGATGAGATCCTTCAGCTTCCCCCGAGACTCGAAGGATTTTGACAAGAACGCCCCGCAATGCGTCGCCCCCGTCGCTTTGCGGGGCGTTTTCCTTTTTCGAAAAAAAGGGGTCTGACGGGTCTGGCACCTTTTTCCCGCTGGTCGGAAAAGGTGCCAGACCCGTCAGACCCCTTTTTTTCATATACTGATAAGGATATGGACTCTGTACTTAATTCCACTGTCGGGCTTCGCTCCCGCTTCCTCCAATTTTTTAAGGAGAAGGGGCACGCCATTATTCCAAGCGCCAGCATTATTCCAGAGAACGATCCCACGGTCCTTTTCACGACCGCTGGCATGCACCCGCTCGTTCCGTACCTTCTTGGCGGGAAACATCCCGCCGGTGTGCGTCTGGCCAATGCCCAGAAGTGCGTCCGCACCGGCGACATCGATGAAGTGGGGGACAACCGCCACCTGACTTTTTTCGAAATGCTCGGCAACTGGTCGCTTGGAGATTATTTCAAGCGCGAATCCATCGGCTGGTCCTTCGAGTTCCTGACCTCGCCGCGCTGGCTCAACCTTCCGGCAGAAAAACTCTTCGTCACGGTCTTCGAAGGCGACGCCGACGCGCCGAGAGATGTCGAGTCCATCATGCTCTGGCAGGACGTCTTCAAAACGCGCGGCATCGAGGCCGGAATGAACGAGCGCATATTCGCCTACCCCAAGGCCAGGAACTGGTGGGGTCCCGCCGGCCAGACCGGCCCATGCGGTCCCGATACCGAAATCTTCTTCAATACCGGCCGTCCGCACGATAGTCGCTTCGGCGCGGAGTGTCACCCCAACTGCGACTGCGGCCGCTTCATCGAGATCTGGAACAACGTCTTCATGGAGTACAACAAAACCGCCATGGGGACTTTCGTGCCGCTCTCGCAGCGCAACGTCGACACCGGAATGGGCCTCGAGCGCACGGTGGCGATGCTCGGCGGCTTTCAAACCGTCTTCGAGATCGACACTTTTCAGGCCATTCTCAAGGCCATCGGCGACCGTTGCGGGAAGTCTTACGGCCAGAACGAGACCGACGACATTTCGATGCGCGTCATCGCCGACCATATCCGCACCTCCACCTTCATTATTGGTGATTCTCACGGTGTATCGCCTTCCAACGTCGACCAGGGATACATCCTGCGGCGCCTGATCCGCCGCGCCGTTCGCAACGGCCGCATGCTCGGCATCGAAGGCGTCTTCACCTCCAGGATCGCCGAAGTCGTCATCGACCTCTTTAAGGACGCCTACCCGGAACTCCTCAGGAATAAGGACCGCATCGTCGGCGATCTCGATGCCGAGGAGGATAAATTCATCCGAACGCTCCAGAACGGCCTCAAGGAAGTCGAACGCGTCCGCAAAGAGCTCGGTGAGAACGTACTCGTGCCGGGTGACACCGCCTTCTACCTCTACGAGTCCTTCGGTTTCCCGATGGAACTCACCGAGGAGGTGCTCGGCAGGAAAGTCGATCGCGCCTCCTGGGATGCCGCGATGAAGGCGCATCAGAATCTCTCGCGCCAGGGCGCCGAGAAGAAATTCAAGGGCGGCCTCGCGGACCATTCCTGGGCCTCGACGCGATATCACACCGCCACCCACCTTCTGCACAAGGCGCTCCGCAACGTTCTTGGCGAGAACGTCGAACAGAAGGGGAGCAACATCACCGCCGAAAGAATGCGCTTCGATTTCTCGCACCCGAGCAAGATGACGCCGGATGAGATCCGGAAGGTCGAGGAGCAGGTGAACGATGCCATCGCGCGCGACTTTCAGGTGCACTACGAAGAGATGACCGTAGCCGAAGCCAAGGCCAGGAAAGCCATCGGTCTGTTTGAAGACCGTTACGGAGATAAGATCAAAGTCTATGTCGTCGGCGAATTCTCCGCCGAGATCTGCGGCGGCCCCCATGTTGCCCACACCAACCAGATCGGCAAGTTCAGGATCGTCAAAGAGGAGGCCAGCTCCGCTGGCGTCCGCCGCATCAAGGCGGTGGTGGAAGACGTTGGGCCCGACGGTCACCCAAGAGGGGCAGAGTCCGAACCCGCCGGAAAGAAGTCCGCTCAACCGGCCTGATGCGTTTTGGTGGGTCGCTCTTCCATATATGATCCGCGCAAAACACTACATGGTCCGAGGACGGGTTCAAGGAGTCGGCTTTCGATGGTTCGTGCAGCGTGCTGCAGAACGACTCGGGATAGTCGGTGATGTACGCAATCTGCCGAGCGGTGAAGTCGAAGTTCGAGCGCAGGCGGATGAATCGGTGCTCGATCTCTTCAAACGGGAATTACGGAATGGTCCGCCTTCCGCGCAAGTCGGTGAAGTGGTTGAACAGGATCTGTCAGTGACTGACAGGTATTCCTCGTTTCAAATCAGCTGAGTCACAGGCCGGGTCTTTCGTTTATCCTTTGGTCCACTCCGTGACGTTGTGGACCGTCTGGCCCTGCGCGTTCGTGCCGGTGACGGTTTCCACGCGCGACTTTCCGTCTTTTGCATAAACGGCCTTGATCGACGTCGTCACTTTTCCACCCTTCTTATTTGTAATCTCGATGTTGTAATCATCGATCTTTTTCACCGAGACCGCGTCGCGGCTGGCATCGCCCGTGACGGGATAGTCTTTACCGTCAAACTTCGCGGTCCACTCAAAGTGAACTTTCTGGCCGTCGGCCTCGACACGGTCGGATACCACCTTCATTCCGCCGTCCACGGCGCTGATTACAGCGATCTGGCTTTTGGGTGTCGCTCCCGGACTGTATTTGGATTTCGCGGTGTCCAGTTTCCAGGTTCCCACGAAGGCGGGCTTCGCCAGAGGCTGGGCCAGCGCAGCGGTGGAAGAGAGAGCAATTAACAGAAGCATGCCGCAAGCGAGGGTACGTTTCATCGTCATCTCCTTTAGAAGAATTTTCCGGAACGATGCGAATATTGCGGGGAAGCATAGTCGAACTGGAGAGGACCTTCAATTCTTAAGGTCGGAACTCGAATGCGTTGAACGCGGAGGAGTGAAAGTCATGCAAGGGTATACATGGGAGACGGTACCGGTAGAGCAGCTGACGGACAGCATCCGAAGACGCATGATCGTGGGTAGCAGGGAGATGCTCGTCCGATGGGAATTCCGCAAGGGTGCCGCTGCAGCGCGGCACAGTCATCCGAACGAGCAGATCGTCATGATGATCGAGGGAAAGCTTCAGTTGACGGTCGGAAACAGCAGCACGGCGATGATGCCGGGCGACATCGTTGTCATTCCTCCCGACGTTCCCCACGAAGCCCTCGCCTTGGAAGACACCGTGGTCCTCGACATCTTTAGTCCACCCCGGGAAGATTTTCTTGCCGGCGATCGGCCGAGTTACCTGATTCCGGCGGTTTAAAACACGGCTTATGGATTTCCCGAGAGGTTCGCGGTTATGCTGCCTCGAAAACAGGGATGAGATCAGGTTGGGGACACGGCTTCACCGTCAGATATCCACTCACCTGCGATGTATCGTCAGATTGTTGCCTTCGGCAGCGTTCCCACATAAAATCCGGCTGCGACATGGAGCCAACGAATACTGGATTGAGGCTGTTTATGGTTCCTATCCGTTCGAATCTTGAACCGAATCGCCAGCCACTTGGAGAAATCTGCAATGCGCGCAACCGGGTGTGCCGCTATTCCTTTCGAATTTCGGATTGTCTGGCGCTAGACGCGGTCCGAAAAAGTTTCAACTGTCCTGATAGCTTTTGACGGCGGTTCTCGCCGATAAAGTTAACGAATGCCGATGACGCAAAAGACTCATCGGGAATGCGGGGACAAACACCATGAACAGACGCGTACCAAATATCGGAATCATTTTCGTAATGATGCTCGTTTTGGTCATCGGCAGTTTCCCGTCAACGGGGATGGCACAATCGGTACCATTCATGGCAACCGGGAATATGACGGTGGCGCGATCATTTGCCAGCGCAACTTTGTTGGACAACGGACAGGTCTTGATTGCTGTCTCCGGCACGGCGGATATCTACGAGCCTCGCACGGGGATGTTTACGGCGATTGGATCTCATGGAAGCAAGGTAGCGACCCGACTGGCCGATGGACGGGTTCTCTTTATTGTCTCGGACTCCACCAGCACGAATAGAGCGGAAATATTTGATCCCGCGAGTGGGACTTTCATTCCATCCGGATCCTCGGTTACCGGCCAGACAGGAGGCTATACCACGTTGCTTCCCAACGGGCAAGTGCTCGTCGCGGGGGATTTATTGCCTTCAGGTCCGGTCCCCTGATTTATGCGAACCCTGAACTCTACGATCCTGCGACGGGCACGTTCAGCGCCACCGGATCTTTTGCGCCCACAGGCGGGACATCCTTCTATGTTTCCGGCGGGCCGGATATCTCTGCAGTCGTCCGGTTGGCGGATGGAAGGGTGCTTTTTGCGGGGGAACCCGTTTCTGAACTCTACGATCCACTCTCCGGGACATTCAGTCTGACAGGGTAGATGGCAACACGCTGCAACTCACCCGGCTGGCAGCCGGACTACATATACGGCCGTACGGCAACATTACTCACGAACGGCAAGGTCCTGCTTGCCGGTGGGGAAAACGAGGATTGTGGTCGCTTTCCCGATGCGGAAATCTATGATCCGGCCACCGGCACCTTCACAGCGACAGGCAACATGAGCAGGGGCAGGGATAACCATAGCGCGACGCTCCTTTCCGATGGCACGGTCTTGATCGCGGGAGGCGAGACCGTGGATTGCGCTTTTAACCATTGCTCTTATGCAGGCACCACGACCAGTGCCGAGGTCTACAACCCGTCTACGGGCAGCTTCACCTTAGGAGGTGCGATGCTGGTGCGCCGCGCGGGACACACGGCCACCTTGCTCAAGAACGGAGCGGTTCTGCTCGCGGGAGGATACGGCGATACCGGTGGAATATTTTTAGGACCTTTTGCGAGCGCCGAACTCTACAAGCAGTCTGGAGATCCAGTTGTTTTTGGTACCGCGAGTTCCCTGCGCGATTTTAACGGAGATGGCAAGGCCGACATTCTTCGGCGTGACCACCTCGGAAACGTCTCACTTTGGCTGACGAATGGACGCGCGATCGTGAGTCAAACTTTCGTTGCCAATATATGGCCGGGATGGTCCATTGTCGGCAGCGGGGACTTTAATGGGGATGGAAAGGCCGACATTCTCTGGCGCGACCCGGGTGGCACTGTGGCCATATGGCTGATGGATGGAGCGGCAGTCGCCAGCTACAGCACCGTCGCCACTGTGCCGACAGAGTGGTCAATCTCCGGAGTTGGAGACTTCAATGGGGATGGTAAGGCGGATGTCCTGTGGCGCCATTCTTCAGGCGGTGTGAGAGTGTGGCTGATGGACGGCTACTCCATCGCAGTCGACAATGAAGTGGCAAACATATGGACCGGATGGTCGATCGTCGCCACTGGAGATTTCAACGGCGATCGCAAAGCAGACGTTTTGTGGCGAAGTTCCGCAGGCGAAGTTGCCATCTGGTTGATGGACGGAAGCTCCGTCGGCAGTTGGAGCATTCCGGCAATCGTTCCATCGACGGCCGCCGTCGCCGGAGTTGCAGATTTCAACGGCGATGGGAAGGGGGACATTCTCTGGAGAGATTCGCTCGGGAATGTCTCTCTATGGTTGATGGACGGACTCAACGTCATCCAGAGCAGTCTCATCGCTAACATATGGATCGGTTGGGCAATCACCGGAGTCGGCGATTTCGACGGAGATGCAAATGCCGACATCCTGTGGCGCGACACTTCCGGTCATGAGGTTGTCTGGTTGATGAATGGAAGTACCGTTGTCAGCTATGGTGAAATCTACTGAATGGATCTCCTCTAAAGAACGCGGCGACAACTCGGAGTAGTCCTGAATGGAGACTCCGGTATCGACGCTTGCTAGGCTGTCTTACCTCCAACTGGTGGTTTATGTCCGGCTGTAATTAGAATCTTTACAAAGAGCCGTTTACGGGAAAGCCGCACGTATGGTTCTATGGCGGGGCCGACTTGGCAACAGGTCGGCCAACCAAATCATTGCGAGGAGGCGAACCATTGTGTCGAAAGCAGCAAGAGTAACGGCTTTGTTTATTTCGATCTTTCTTGCCACGACAGCCGTCGCATCGGCAGCAACAGACGTGGTGACGGTGCTCACCGGCGAAAAGATCGTCGGTGAGATCAAAAAGGTTGAAAAGGATGTGCTGACAATCGAAACCACTTATTCGGATTCCGATTTCAAGATCGAGTGGGATCAGATCGTGTCTATCGAAAGCGATCGCCAGTTT
>Ga0163163_10005414_pt1 | contig 11036 bp, 7 predicted proteins | sample S65metaG_FD_119766 | JGI IMG/M metagenome (GOLD analysis project Ga0163163, IMG submission 119766) | Switchgrass rhizosphere microbial communities from Kellogg Biological Station, Michigan, USA - S6-5 metaG | ecosystem: Host-associated > Plants > Roots > Rhizosphere > Soil | place: USA: Michigan... | reverse complement strand
GGCTCCCGACCTACCTCCGCACGGAACGGAAACTGTCGGTGCTGGACTCGACAGGCTACCTGGCCGTGTCGATTGCCGGAGCATTCTTCGGTTACCTAACCGGCGGCATCCTGGCGGACAAAATCGGACGGCGAATGACCTTCCTGTTCTTTGCAATTGGCGCCGGAGCGATCGCTGTTATCTATACAAGTGTTCCTTTCGGTAACGGCGCTATGTTATTGTTGGGATTCCCCTTGGGATTCTTCGCCTCCGGCGTTTTCAGCGCCATGGGACCGTTCTTCACAGAGCATTTCCCGACGCGTGTACGCGGTGTCGGGCAAGGCTTCGCCTACAACGTCGGCCGCGCCACGGGTGCCTTGTTCCCGACCCTGGTGGGCGTCCTGTCAGCAAAAATGGCGCTCGGACAAGCCATCGGAATCTTCGCGGGCGCAGCGTACGCCACCATGGCCGTCGCCGCCTTCCTGCTGCCGGAAACGCGCGGAAAAGCGCTGGAACCGTGAAGGCTTCGGGACTCGCCGCGGTCGGCCTGCGGCTCTCCGCCTGGTTCGAACGCTGGTTCCCCGACGCATTCGCCCTCGCCATCGTAGCGGTAGCGATCGTCGCCGCCGCCAGCGTCTCGATCGGCAATTCTCCCGCCCAAACCGCGCAATGGTTCGGCGCCGGCTTCTGGGATCTGGTCGCCTTCACCATGCAGGTGACCATGCTGATCATCAGCGGCTTTGCAGTGGCCAGTGCTCCGCCGGTGCACGCAGTGATCCGGCGGCTGGCGGGGATTCCGAAGACTCCGCAGAGCGCGGCGGCGTTTGTGGCGTTGTTCTCGATGGGGTCGTCGCTAGTGTCCTGGACCTTCAGCCTGATCTTCAGCGGGTTGCTGGCTCGCGAGGTCACTCATCGCGTCCGCGGAGCCGACTACCGCGCGGTGGGCGCCGCCGCTTACCTAGGAGTCGGAGGCGTGTGGGCCTTCGGACTCACCTCATCGGCAGCCCTCATCATGGCAACTCCTGCATCGCTGCCTCCCGCCATCCTGAAAATCAGCGGCGTAATTCCGCTCAGTAACACGTTGGGCCTGTGGCAGAGCATGACCGTGGCAGGGGCGCTGGTGGTGGTGTCCGTGATCATCGCGTACTCGTCTGCTCCAGCTAAGGAACAGGCGCGCAGCATGGAAGAGATGGGCGTCATCTATGCGGTCGCCGTCGAACCCGCAAGCCGGCCGGAAAAGCCCGGCGAGTGGCTGGAGTATAGTCCAGTGCTCACCGTGCTGATCGCCGCCATGGGCGCCGCTTATTTGGCGTGGGAAGTCTCAACCAAAGGTTTCAGTGTTCTGCTTGAACTGAATCACTACATATTCTTGTTCGTTGCGTTGGGCTTGCTGCTGCACTGGCGTCCGCGATCGTTCATGCGCGCGATTGCCGACGCCGTGCCCTCGGTGGCCGGAGTCCTGATCCAATACCCGCTCTACGCCGGCGCCGTGCGCATGATGACGGAGTCCGGTCTGGCGACGCGCATGGCGCATTTCTTCATCGCCGCTTCCACCGCACACACGTTTCCGATTCTCATCGGAGTCTATTCCGTGGTGCTAGGTTTGTTCGTCCCCTCGGCCGGCGGCAAGTGGCTGGTGGAAGCTCCGTACGTGCTCGAAGCTGGCAAAACTCTGCACGTGCATCTGGGCTGGGTGGTGCAGACCTACAACGCCACCGAGTCGCTAGCCAACCTGATCCATCCCTTTTGGATGCTGCCGCTGCTAGGGATTCTCGGCCTGAAAGCGCGCGACATCGTGGGCTACGCGATGCTGCAGTTCGTCGTGCACCTGCCGCTGGTGTTGTTTCTGGTGTGGATTCTGAACTTGACGCTGCTGCGCTAGTCGATAGGGTTGGTAGCGAAAACGGACAACTCGGTGGTGAAGCCTCGGTCGTCCATTTCGAGAATCGCTTTGACAGCTTGCGCGATTTCTTCGCCGCGCAGCTTGCTGTCGTTGGCTTTCTGCGCGAAGCCCGCGGTGGCCGCGAAGTTCGTCAGCACCTCGCTGGGGTTCACCAGCATCACGCGGATGTTATGTTTGCGCAGCTCCGCGCGCCAGCACTCCGTCATGCCGCGCAGTGCGAACTTGCTGGCGTAATACGCGGTTCCGTTAGCCGCGCCACGCAGACTCGCTGTCGAGGCGATGTTCACGATGTTGCCGCGGTTGCGCTTGATGAAATGCTTGGCAGCCTCGCGGCCCATCAGCATGGCTCCGGTAACGTTGGTGGCGAAGATAGCCTCGAAGTTCGCTTTATCGATCTCGACAAGCGGCTTGAAGGTGCCGATGCCGGCGTTGTTCACCAGGATGTCCAGGTCACCGAACTTCGCCAGCACCTCGCGGAAAGTGCGCTCCACGTCGGCTTCTTTCGCGACGTCGGCTTGGATGGGAGTGACCCCCAGAGCCTTCGCCGCTTCCTCCAGGCGTCCCTTGTCACGTCCGGTGATCGCGACGCGCGCTCCGCTTTCGGCTAGGGTCTTTGCGATCGAATAACCAATGCCGGCGCTACCACCGGTGATCAGAGCGACGGCATTGGTCAGTTTCATGGCGTTATTTGGGCCGGTAGGCGACGCGCGCGACTTCCGCGTAGGGTGCAGGAGCCACCGTGGCGCGGATTTCGGCCTGCTTGTGGCGCTCGACAGTCGGCTTGGTGGAGCCACCGCCTTCTTCGCCCCAGACCAGCGTGACCTGCGCACCAGGTTCGGCGTGGGCCACATCAACCATTGCCAGCGAGATCATCGCGCGTTCGTTAAACGTGTAGCCGGTGTAGGTGGAGACGCCGATGGTCTTGCCATCCTTCACCACTTTGTCGTAGGGCAGGGTCGAATAGTTGGCCAGCGGCATGTCGATGTACTTCACGGGGTCGCCGCCGCTGTGGAACATGGTGGCCATGGCTTTCGCGACATCCTCGCCGTTCCAGACCAGCGTTACTTTTTTACGCTTCTGGTTGTTGACGATTTTCTCGAGAGCTTCTTTGCCGATGAATTCGTGGTCGAACTTTACGAAGTTGCCGTAGCCCAAATCGTAGGGCGTCAGGTAATAATCTTCGATATTATCGGAGTAGAAGCTGCCGCCGAGCGATGCGGTGGCGGGGTAGCTAGTGCCCTTCAGCCATTGGCGGAAGGCTTTGGTTTTTTCGCCGGTGTAGATGGCGGGCAGGGGCGAAGGGATCCAGCCGGATTCCAGGCAACTGGTCGGATACGTGCGGGCGCCCACTTGGCGGATGCCCAAACCCTCACCGGCGTCGATGATCGCGTTGCGGACGATGTCGCGTTCGTCCCAGGGGCCGTAGAGCTCCCAACCAGGCTGGCCGACCATACCGTGGCGCAGGGCGTGCACGGTTTTGCCGGCGATTTTGATATCGCTGATGTTGAAGAATTTGATGTCGGGAGGCGCGGAGCCGATCGCCTTCTCCATGACCTTCAGGGCGTTGGGGCCCTGTACCTGGAAGCGGTACGCCAGGCGGATTCCCTGGGCTTCGGCGGAGCGCTGATCACGAGTGACCTTGGCGTTGTACTTTCCGGTCTCAATGTGGAACTGAACCCAATCGGCTGCGGGCGGACGTCCCACCAGATTGAATTTATTCTCGCCCAGGTAAAACAGAATCGCGTCGCCAATCACATAGCCGTCCGGCGTGCAACATACGAATTGCTTGGCCTGGTTGACCTTGAAAGTCTTGAAGCTGTTGACGCCCAGGTCGGAGAATACCTTCAGCGCGTCAGGCCCCTCTACGTACAGGTCCGTCATGTGGTGCGACTGGTCGAACAGCGCGCAGCCATTGCGCCACGAACTCTGTTCATCTCTCCAGTTGGTGAACTCGTGCTTCACCACCGGAAAGGCATAGGGCCCGATCTGCGAATTCCGCAGCATTTTAACCGGGCTCCCGGCTGCCTGTAACGCTTCTTCTAAGTTTTTATATGCCATATTTCTCTTTCTGTTATTAATTTATTTCAGCGCCGCGAGTTCGCGTGCGCCTTCGTCGATCATTTGCTGGATGCGCGGGCTAGGCTCCGGGCTATCTTCGCGGATAGTCGTGAGCGGCCCGTTCACGGTGAAATACTTTTTGCCGACAACCAGCAATTCTTCAGCAGGGAAGCGAGTGATCACTTCCGCGCCAGTCTCAGTGACCACGATTTCTTCTTCGATGCGCGCCGCGCGCCAGCCGTCCTTCGACGGCCAGAAAGTCTCGAGCGCGAACACCATGCCCGGTTTGATCACATGCGCGTGTTCCATCGACACCAGCCGGCTGATCACCGGCTTTTCCCAAATCGCCAGACCAATGCCGTGGCCGAATTGCAGGGCGAACGCCGCTTCTTCGTTGGGGAATCCAAACTCCTGCGCCTTCGGCCACACCGACGCGATTTCCGCTGTCGTACGACCGGGTTTTACTAAGGCAATCGCCGCGTCCAAGTATTCGCGGCAGCGCGTGTAGGCGTCGATCATTCCTTGCGGAGCGTAGCCTACCGTGAACGTCCGGTAATAGCACGTCCGGTAGCCCATGTAGGAATGCAGAATGTCGTAGTACACCGGATCGCCGGGCCGCAGCGCGCGGTCAGAAAACACGTGCGGGTGCGGGCTGCAGCGCTCGCCGGAAATCGCGTTCACGCCTTCGACATATTCCGAGCCGTTGTCGTACAGATACTTATTCACCAAGCCCACAGCTTCGTTTTCTTTGAAGCCCGGCCGCATAGCGTGATACAGCTCGTGATAAGCGCCGTCGACCAGCATCGCGGAATGATTCAGCAGCAGGATTTCATCCTGCGTTTTGATTTCGCGGATGTCCGACATCAACTGCTGGCCATCGATTACGGTGATGCCTAGTTTTTGCAGCGCGAACAAAATCGGCGGCTCCACGATATCGATGCCGACGGGCTCCTTATGCAAGCCGCGCATCTCGAGTTCGATTTTGATTTTCTTAGCGACGTCTTCCGCGCGCCCCATCTCGGGCGACATCGCACCGCGCAGCAGCGGAATACCCGCGCGCGAACGTTCGCCGAGCCACGGGCAGTTCTGCTGATGATGGCGTGCAGCCGAGCCGAAGTCCCACAGGATGGGTTCGTCGTTCTGCGCCAGCAACGCGAAGCGGCTGATTTTATCCTGCGCCCAAGTGCCGATGTGCGTCGCCGTCAGGTAGCGCACGTTGTTCATGTCGAAGCACAGCAGCGCGCCCATCTCGGACTTTTGTAAAAGAGTCTTGGCGCGGGCCAGGCGCTCTGTGCGGAGGCGATCGAAGTTAATTCGCTGCTCCCAATCAACGGCCATCGATCCGAAATGTTTAATTGCCATGAGTAGTTCTCCCGGAAACTAACCTTTGGAAACGCCTGACATGCGTGCCAGCGTCTCGAACAGAATTGCGAAATCTTTTTCGACCAAGCCCATGCCGCGAGCGGCTGTCAGCATCTCATTGGTTACGGCGGTGGTAGGCAGGGGGACGTCCACTTGGCGGCCTAGTTCGAGGGCCAGCAGCATGTCCTTCTGCATCATGTTTACGTTGAACCACGCTTCGTCGGGCATCTTTAGCACGAACGGGCCGCGATACTGCACCATGGGCGAGCCGATGACGCTGTGAGTCAGGACGTCCACCGCTACTTCGCGCGGGATGCCACTTTTCTCCGCGAGTAACACTCCTTCGGAGAACGCCAGCATCTGCACCGCCAGACTCAAGTTGCAGGAAATTTTCATCACCAGCGCCAGGCCGTTGTCGCCCACATGGGTTACTTTAGGTCCGATGTCTTGGAGTAACGGCTTCACGCGCTCGAAGGTGTCCGGGCGGCCTCCGACCATCACGGAGAGTTTTCCTTGCTGCAGGGTGATTACGCTGCCGGAGACCGGTGCGTCCACCAGGTCCGAACCCTTCTCGCGGACCTTCGCGGCCAGAGCGCGGGCCAGGGCCGGGCTAACCGTGCTCATGTCGATCCACACTTTGCCGGCGCCGATGCCGCTGAGGACTCCGTTGGGACCTTCGGCCACTTCGGTCAACGCTCCGGAGTTCGTCACCATCGAGAGAATCACGTCGGAGGCTGCGCACACCGCGGCGGGCGTGTCCGCCCATTTCATGCCTTTATCGATCAGCCACTGCGCTTTGGACTTCGTGCGGTTATAACCGGTGACGGTATGGCCTTTGTTAAGGAGCCGGTCGACCATCTGGCCGCCCATCACGCCTAATCCGATGTACCCGAGCTTGGCCATGCTTAGAGTTTTCCCTCGATCCAGACGGTCTTGATGTTGGTGAATTCGTGGATGCCGTGGATCCCCAGTTCGCGGCCGTGACCTGACCATTTTACTCCGCCGAAGGGCATGCGCGGGTCCGACGCCACCATTTTATTGATGAACACCATGCCGGCCTCAAGCTCGTTCGTCAGCCGCTCGCGTTCCGCAGGGTCATTGGTCCAGGCGCTGGCGCCGAGTCCGAAGCGAGTGTCGTTGGCGATGCGGATGGCCTCGTCGACGTCCTTTACGCGGAAGAGCGATGCCACCGGCCCAAAGAACTCTTCCTTGTAAGCGGGAGAATCTTTGGGGATGTTCGTCAGCACCGTGGGTTCGAAGAAATGCCCCTTCCCGCCGACTGCCTTGCCGCCTGTGAGCACCTTCGCTCCAGCGTCGACAGATTTCTGAATGTCCGCGCACAAGGTAGTGATGGCTTCGGCGTTGACCAGCGGGCCTAGTTCCGTCGCGGCGTCCATCGGATCGCCCAATTTCAGGGCTTTCATCGCGCTTACGAACCGCCGTTCGAACTCGTCGGCGATGGGCTCGGCTACGATGAACCGTTTGGCCGCGATGCAGGACTGCCCGTTGTTGACGCAGCGCGCTTTCACTGCCGTCGATACCGCGTCGTCCAGATTCGCGCTAGGCATAACGATGAACGGATCGCTGCCGCCCAGCTCCAGCACCACTTTCTTGATGTGGCTGGCAGCGGCGACGCCCACTTGCACTCCGGCGCCTTCGCTTCCCGTTAAGGTTGCGGCGGCGACGCGCGGATCAAGCAACAACGGCTCTACTTGTTTGGCGCCGATCAGCAACGTCTGGAATGCACCTTCCGGAAATCCGGCCCGCACCATGATGTCTTCGATTTTGAGTGCACACTGCGGGACGTTCGATGCGTGCTTGAGCAGTCCCACGTTGCCGGCCATCAGACTTGGAGCGATGAAGCGAAACACCTGCCAGAAAGGAAAATTCCAGGGCATCACCGCCAGAATCACGCCCATCGGCTGGTAATGCACATAGCTCTTGCTGGCGCCCGTGTCGACGATTTCATCGGCCAGAAATTTCTCGGCCTTTTCGGCGTAGTAGCGGCAGGCCCAGGCGCACTTCACGGCTTCGTCGACGGCGGATTTGAAAGTCTTGCCCATCTCTAGCGTCATCAGCCGGGCGACGGCCTCTTTTTCGCTCTCCAGAATGTCAGCAGCCTTGCTCATCATCGCCCCACGCGCGGCGAACGAGAGCTTCTTGAAAGTAGAAAAAGTGTGGGCGGCGAGGGCTAGTTTCGCTTCGATCTGCGAAGCGGTGAGCGGTTCAAAGGTCTTCAGAACCTCTCCCGTGGCGGGATTGGTGGTCGCAATGGCCATTTAGTTTTGGATTACCCCGTTGTCGGTTGCAAAGCTCAAGCGGAAGCTTCCAGAATACCATCCGCCGTGAGATTGCGAAACATTTTTGCACTTTTGGCGGTTGCGCGTTGCGCAAGGAGTCGGCATAATGCCTCGAAGGTAGAGGGCTTTGCTAAGCTTGAGCGTTGTTGGAGGGATACACATGAGGCGGTTCGGGACAGTACTTTTCTTTTGCGCGGCGTTCGCGCGCGGGCAGGCGCCGGTGAGTTACACCGCGGCGCAGGCGGACTTGGGGAAAGCAGTTTACGCGAAGGCGTGCGCGTCATGCCACGGCACTGAACTCGACGACGGCGAATTCGCTCCTCCCCTGAAGGGCGCCCCGTTCATGCAGAAGTGGGGCGGCAAATCCGCCGACGAAGTGTTCACGTACATGAGCACTCGCATGCCTCCCGACCGCCCCAATGGGCTAGGCGGGGAAACCTATGCGCAGGTGCTCGCTTACGTGTTGTCGAATAATCGTATCGGCGTGGGCACGCTCGCGCTACCCGCAGATGCGACTGCGCTCAAGGCCATGAGGATTCCTGGCGGCCCCGCGGCCGGACCCGGTGGTGGACTCTCGCCAGGGGTCTCGCTGCCGCCGGCCCCCAAGAAAGTCAGTCCGCTCGATAAGATCACGCCAGTGACCGATAGCATGCTGGCCGCCCCTTCAGCCTCGGATTGGCTGACTTGGCGGCGCACTTTCGATTACCACGGCTTCAGCCCGCTGAAGCAGATCACCAAGGCCAATGTGAGCGATCTGCGCATGGCCTTCACGTGGACGCTGCCCAACGGCGCCAACGAAGCCACGCCGCTGATTCACGATGGCGTCATGTTCGTCTACGGGTTCGGCGATAAAATCCAGGCGATCGATGCCACCAACGGCGATTTGCTGTGGCAGTATACGCGCCAGCTACCGAACGAAGTGCAGCCGACCGTGAAGCGCAACATTTCGATTTACGGCGACAAGATTTACCTGGCGACTTCCGACATCCACATAGTTGCCCTCGACGCGAAGACGGGGAAACTTGTCTGGGACTCGCCAATTGCAGACCTTAAAGAAGGTTTTCGTTTAACGGGTGGACCGCTGACAGCCAAAGGCAAGGTCATGATCGGCACCGTGGGGCGCGTCCCCGGCAAAAACTACATCGTGGCCTTCGACGCGCAGACCGGCAAGGAAGCCTGGCGCTTCAACACCATCGCCCAGCCCGGCGAACCCGGCGGCGATAGCTGGAATGGGCTCCCGGTCGAAAAGCGCAACGGCGCATCGGCCTGGATCGCAGGGAGCTACGATCCCACGCTCAACCTGACCTTCTGGGGCGTAGCGCAAACCTACGACACGGGCCCGCTCCGCAATCTAGTGAAGCAGCCCGGAGTTACCAACGACGGCCTGTACACCGATTCGACGCTGGCCATCAATCCCGACACCGGCAAACTGGTGTGGTATTTCCAGCATCAGCCAAACGATCAGTGGGATCTGGACTGGGTGTTCGAACGCGTAGTCACCAGACTGCCTGTGAACGGCCAGATGAAATCCGTAGTGCTCACCTCCGGCAAGCAGGCCATCTACGATGCACTCGAGGCCGACACTGGCAAGTACGTTTTTTCGATCGACCTTGGTTTACAAAACATCGTCACTTCGATTGATCCGAAGACCGGCGCGAAGACCATCGATCTGAAACTGGTCCCCGGCGACGGCGAAGCCAAGATGGTGTGTCCGCACGCGGGCGGCGCAAAGAACTGGCTGCCGGAATCCTACAACGCCGAAACCAAGATCATGTACGTGCCGCTGGTCGAATCCTGCATGGATTTAATTCCGGTAGGCCCCGGTGGGCGCGGCAGTCTGTCGACCGGCGTGCGCTGGGCCCTGCGCCCTCGCCCCGATAGCGACGGCAAATACGGACGCCTCGAAGCCATCAACATGGAAACCCGCAAACCAGTATGGACCGAGCGCCATCGCGCCCCCGAATCAACCGGTGCGCTGGCGACAGCGGGTGGCGTGGTGTTCAGCGGATCCATCGACCGCTACTTCCGCGCGTATGACGACGCCAACGGCAAGCTGCTGTGGGAGACACGCTTGGGCGACGTTCCCAGCAATGCGCCAGTTTCCTACAGCGTAAACGGCAAGCAATACATCGCCATCGGCGTCGGCAACGGCGGCGCGCAGGCGGCGACCTTCCCGGTGCTGGTGCCCGAGATCCAGAATCCCGATCGCGCCGCGGCTATCTGGGTTTTCGAGCTGCCCGCGAAGAAGGCGGCGCGCTAAATTACGGATTCTTGCAGGCGAAATTGGCAGCGTCGTCGGTGTTGCCGACGCCACTCCACTGCGCCACTTGCGGATAGGGGCACAGCGGGCGCGTCATATCCACGCGGTTGGCCGCCGTGTGCGCGGCGATCAGTTGGTCGGGCGCGGTGCCGGATTCCACCCAGCGCTCCATGGCTCCGACAACGTTGAATTGATCGGGGCCGGGGCCGCCACGGCAGTGCATCATCCCCGGAGCCATGAACAAGCGGTACCAGTTGCCTTGGTTCGGTCCCATATGCTCAAGCACGCTCGAATAATAGTTGATGCTGTTTTCGGGGGCGATCAACTGGTCGTTCCAGCCGTGATACATCAGCAGTTTTCCGCCGCGCGATTGGAAGGTGGACAAATCGGGTTTGGTGGCATTGATAATGTCGGTCGAATCGGCGAGCGCCGTGTCGCGCTCGGCGTCGAAGGTGCGCCAATCCCACTTTGCGTTCTTGTACACCAGGTACGCGAAGGTTCCGGTGGCGACGCCCACGGGCTCAGGGCCGCCCGCCAGCACCGTCCATCCGAGTTCGCTACCAGGTTGAAGGGTGGGGAAGATGAGAGTACCGCTTTGTGTCTTCACGGGCGAGTAGATTTTCTTCACGGCCTCGACTTGCGCCGCGGTCAAGCAATTCTCGGAGGTGTTGGTCGGGCACAGCAAAGTGGACGGATCGAAGTGGCAGCGGCGCGGGTCCGTGAGCAGGCCATCCTTGACTCCATCCGCCGCATCGCACGCCCCCAGCACCGCCTGATTGATCATGCGCAAGTTTGCAGGTGAAAGATTACTGGCTTTATCCTTGAGCGCAGCCACACCCACCGCAACCGACCACGCGTGCAAATGGGTTTGATAATTCGCGGGCGCGCCAGCGATGATGCCGTCGAAATCCTCAGGATATTTTTGCGCTTCCATCAGCCCTTGGCGGCCGCCGGTCGAGCAGCCGTTCCAATACGACAGGCGCGGGCCGCGTCCATAGAACGAATTGATCATCGCCTTGGCCTTGACGGTCATCTCGTGCACAGCGCGATAAGAAAAGTCGGTGACCTTTTCGGGATGTCCCAGGGCGAAACTGGCGTCCTGACCGTTGCCCTGATGGCCGGTGTCGGTGGACGCTGTCGCGTAACCTTGCTGCAGCGCCAAAGCCATCGCCTG
>Ga0163163_10005410_pt1 | contig 11040 bp, 11 predicted proteins | sample S65metaG_FD_119766 | JGI IMG/M metagenome (GOLD analysis project Ga0163163, IMG submission 119766) | Switchgrass rhizosphere microbial communities from Kellogg Biological Station, Michigan, USA - S6-5 metaG | ecosystem: Host-associated > Plants > Roots > Rhizosphere > Soil | place: USA... | reverse complement strand
GGCCCGGCGATGGTGGCGGGCGTTGCCTACCTCGATCCGGGCAACGTCGCGAGCAACGCCAGCGCCGGCGCCAAGTACGGCTATCTGCTGGTCTGGGTCGTGGTGGTCGCGAACACCATGGCGTGGCTGGTGCAGTACCTCTCGGCCAAGCTCGGGTTCTCCACCGGCCAAAGCCTGCCCGGCCTGCTCGGCCAGAGCCTGCGCCGGCGCGGCGCGCGCTACGCGTTCTGGGTGCAGGCAGAACTCGTCGCGATGGCGACCGACATCGCCGAGGTGCTCGGCGGGGCGATCGCACTGAACCTGCTGTTCCGGCTGCCCCTGATCGTCGGCGGAATCATCACCGGCGTCGTCTCTCTGCTGCTGCTCAGTCTCACCAACCGACGCGGATCGCGCGCGTTCGAACGCGTGGTGACCGGGCTGGTGGTGATCATCGGCATCGGATTCTGCGCCGGCATCCTGTTCGCCCCCGTCGACGGTGCTGCGGCTGCGGGCGGGCTGGTTCCGCACTTCACCGACTCGGGCTCGGTCGTGCTCGCCGCGTCGATCCTCGGGGCGACCGTGATGCCCCACGCGATCTACGCGCACTCGGCGCTCACCCGTGACCGCTTCGGGCGAGTGGATGACGGTCCCGCCCGCCGGCGAGTGCTGCGGGCGACGCGGCTCGACGTGACCGTCGCGCTCGCGGTCGCCGGAACGGTCAACGTCGTCATCCTGCTGCTCGCCGCGTCGACGCTGCCGGGCGTGGATGGCGCGGGCACGCTCCCCGGGGCGCACGCTGCCATCTCGGCCGCGCTCGGACCCGTCGTCGCCACGCTGTTCGCCGTGGGGCTGCTGGCGTCGGGGCTGGCATCCACCTCGGTCGGGGCGTATGCGGGAGCCGAGATCATGCAGGGGCTGCTGCACGCGCACGTGCCGATGCTGGCGCGTCGACTCGTGACGCTGATTCCTGCGCTGGTGGTTCTCGTGGTCGGAGTCGATCCGACCTGGGCGCTGGTGCTCAGTCAGGTGGTGCTGTCGTTCGGGATCCCGTTCGCGCTCATCCCGCTTGTGCGTTACACGGCTCGCCGCTCGTTGCTCGGCGAGGCGACGAACCGCTGGTGGACCACCACCTTGGCCGCGGTGGCTGCGGCACTGCTGATCGGGCTGAACATCACACTGATCGTGCTGCTGGCCGGCTGAGCGACCGCGAGCGGTGACGGGGGTCTGCGCCAGGATGGCGGAGTGACTGATCGCACGCTCGCCCGCCCCGGAGCCCGGCTCGCCTACTCGATCTCGGGCGACGGCCCGATTGTGGTGAGCGCGCACGGACTGACGATGAGCCGGTCGGTCGCCGCCGCGGCGGGACAGGGCTTCGCCGCACTGGCCGAGCGGCACCGAACGGTCGTCGAGTACGACGCGCGCGGGCACGGTCGTTCGACCGGGGCACTGGTCGCCGCCGACTACACGTGGCGGGCGCTCGCTGGCGACCTCCTCGCTCTGCTCGACGAGGTCTCGCCAGATGCCCCGGTAGATGCCATCGGCGCCTCGATGGGCAGCGCGACGATCCTGCACGCAGTCCTGATGGCTCCCCAACGCTTTCGCCGGCTCGTGCTCACGATCCCGCCCACTGCCTGGGAGACCCGCGCCGCCATCGCCTCCGGTTACGAGCAGCAGGCGCGCCTTGTCGAAGAGCACGGTGTCGAGGCCCTGATGCGGCTCGAGGCGACCGTGCCGAATCCGCCTGCCGTGCCGGCCGATCTGGTGCTGCGCCCCGACATCGCCGAGGAGTTGATGCCCACGATCTTCCGCGGAGCGGCGTTGTCCGATCTGCCTCCGCGCGCGGAGCTCACCGCGGTTACCCAGCCGACGCTGATTCTGGCGTGGGCCGGCGATCCCGGGCACCCGCTCTCGACCGCCGAAGATCTCGTCGCGATTCTTCCGGACGCCGAGCTGCGCATCGCCCGGAACCCGGACGACGTCGCGGAATGGGTCTCGGTCGCCGACGAGTTCCTGGGCCGCTGATCCGAGCCTGAGCTACTTCTTCGGCTTGTTCTCGAAGACGCTCGGGTCGAGCATCGCGTCTTCCTCGCTCATCGCGTCGGTCATGCCGGCAGCACGGGCCTTGCGCGCGGCGACGGCCGAGCGGATGGTGTGGAACACCGTCGGGATGACCGCGATCGCCACGGCGCAGAGCAGCAGCAGATCGATGTACGACACGATGAAGTCGCGCAGCGGCGGGATGTAGTTCAGCAGGTATCCGGCGAAGGTCAGGCCCGAGCCCCAGATGACCGCGCCGATCGCGTTGTAGAGCGAGTACCGGCGGTACGGCATGTGCCCGACGCCTGCCGCGACCGGGGCGAAGGTGCGCACGATCGGCACGAACCGCGCCGCGATCACCGCGAGGCCGCCGAAGCGGACGAAGAAGGCGTTGGTGCGCTCGACGTTCCTGCGGCTGAAGAAGCCGCTCTCTTTGCGCTCGAAGATGCGGGGACCGGCTTTGCGCCCGATCAGGTAGCCAACCTCGCCGCCGGCGAACGCCGCGGCCGAGATGGCCAGGCAGACCCACCAGATGTCGACGTGGATGACCTGCTTCGCACCCGGAAAGGCCAGAACACCCGAGATCACCAGGAGGGTGTCGCCCGGGAGCACGAAGCCGACCAGCAGACCGGTCTCGGCGAACACGAACGCGCACACCACGACGAGCGCCCACACCCCGAAGCCCTCGATGAGGTTCTTGGGATCGAGCCACGGAATCAGGCCCGTCACCGGGTGCAGCAAGGGGGCGTGAAGCAGTCCGGGGAGCATCAGCACAGCGTACCCGGTGCCCGTGAACGGCTATGCCCTGGCTCGGCGGTCCATCCGCCAGGCCCGGATGCCGGCGATCACCGAGATGGCGATCACCACCCCGGCGATGATGTACGCCGCCACCCGGACCTGCGGGTTCGAGGCGGCGAAATATCCGATGACCGTGATGGCGACCGCCCAGGTCAGGGCGCCGACGACGTTGGCCGTGGCGAAGCGCGCGTACGACATCTTGCTGATCCCGGCGATCGGTGCGATGAACACCCGCCCCCAGGGGATGTAGCGCCCGATCACGACGGACCACCAGCCGAACAGCTCGTAGAACCGCTCGGTGCGCGCGACGGCCATCTTCACCCAGGCGCCTCCGCGCCGGGTGAGCACCGGCTTGCCGAGCCGGCGGCCCGTCCAGAATCCGACCTGGTCGCCGGCGAACGCGGCGATGCCCACGCCGGTCGCGAGGATCCAGATCGAGATGTGATTCGACACCGTGCCGGCGATGATCCCGGCGGCGAACAGCAGAGAGTCGCCCGTGAGGAACGGGATGATCAGCCCGACGAACAGGGCGGTTCCGACGAAGACGAGCCCCCAGACCGCGAGGTAGAACAGCACGGCACCCGAGCTGGCGAGAAGGTCGGCGAGCTGACCATCGATCGTCGACATCGGAAGAGGGTGCGCCACTCGCTCAGCCTAGATGCCGCGTCCCCGCAGGGGCCGTGGGTGCAGGCAGGGCCGCGTGACACCACTATGACTTGACATGACACCATCGTGGTGTCATTCTTGTGTCATGGAACTTGGAACGTACGTGAACGACCTGCAGCGCCAGTTGGTGGATGCCGCGGCGAACGGCGCAGAAGACACTCGCGCAGTCGCCGAGCGCCTCGCCATCGGACTGGACGCCGCGACCCGGCTCGTGCTGCTCGACGTGCTCTCGGCCGCGGCCGGCGAGATCACCCGCGACCTCGCGCCCGGGTCGGTCGACCTTCGGGTTCGCGGCCGAGAGGTCGAGTTCGTCGTCACCCAGGCCAGCAGCGAGAGCGACGGCGACGGCGCGACCGTCGCCGCGGGTCTGAGCCACGCCGACCTCGACGACGCCAGCACCTCGCGCACCACGCTTCGCCTGCCCGACGCCCTCAAGGCGCGGGTCGACGAGGCGGCGGCCGCCGACGGCCTGTCGGTGAACACCTGGTTGGTGCGAGCGGTCGCCGCCGCGCTCCAACCCAAGGAACGGCGATCGGTGCAGCGCACGCTGCGCACCGGCGACAACTTCGCGGGCTGGGCGCGCTAACCCGGCACTTCGCGCCGCGTGAGCCGCGGCATCCATCACCCCATTCATCAGTCACACACTCACCCAGGAAGGCGTCAGCATGCCCACTTTCACCACTCCCACCCCGATCGACCTCGCGATCAAGCTGCCGTACGGCGCCATCGACATCGTCGCCAGCGACCGGCAGGACACCGTCGTGACCGTGTCGCCCACCCGGGCCGGCAAGCCGGTCGACGTTCGCGCAGCGGAAGAGACCACCGTCGACTTCGACGGCAAGCGGCTCACCATCACCGGACCGCGGCCGCGTTTGAGCTTCGTCGGTCCGTTCGAATCCATCGACATCAAGGTCGAACTGCCGGCCGGCTCGCGCGTGACGGCCGAGAACTCCTCCGGGCCGGTCCGCACCAGCGGGCGCCTCGGCGCGACGCGGATCAAGAGTTCGCTGGTCGACCTCGACGCGACAGGCGACCTCTCGGTGCGAGCCCTGAACGGCAATGTCACGGTCGCCCAGGCGGACGGCGGAGTCGAGATCACAGCAGACCACGGCCAGATCCGCCTCGGCACGGTCACCGGTGACGCGACGCTCAAGGCATCGCACGGATCCGTCGCGATTGCCGAAGCGGCCGGCGATGTCGAGGCCAAGCTGTCGTACGGCGACCTCTCCATCACGAAAGCCCTCGGCTCTGTCGACGCGAAGACCGCCTACGGAAGCATCGAGCTGCTCGAGGTGTCGAGCGGCTCCGTCGACGTCGAGAGCGGCTACGGCCAAGTGACCGTCGGCGTGCTCCCGGGCGTTCCGGCCTGGCTCGACCTGTCGTCGAAGTCGGGGCGCGTGCGCAACGAACTCGAGGGCGATCGCGCCCCCGAGCCCTCCGAGCAGACCGTCGCGGTGCGCGCTCGCACCGCGTACGGCGACATCACCGTCCGGCACTCGCACTAACCGGGGCGTCCACCGGCCACCACCTCAGAACACGAAGGGAAAACCATGTCCACCCCAGCCATCGAAGTCCACGGGCTTCGCAAGTCCTACGGCACGAAGGTCGTGCTCGACGATGTCAACCTGACCGTCGCCGCCGGCACTGTCACGGCCCTGCTCGGTCCGAACGGCGCCGGCAAGACCACGACCGTGCACATCCTGTCGACGCTCGTGCGGCCCGACGGGGGCACGGCGGCCGTCAACGGATTCGACGTCGTGCGCGATCCGGCCGGCGTTCGAGCCGCGATCGGTCTGACCGGCCAGTTCTCGGCCGTCGACAAGCTGCTCACCGGCGAAGAGAACCTGCTGCTGATGGCGCGCCTGCGCCACCTCGGCGCCAAGCGGTCGAAGCAGCGGGTGAGCGAGTTGCTCGAGCAGTTCGACCTGGTCGAAGCGGCACGCAAGCCACTGGCCACCTACTCGGGAGGGATGCAGCGCCGCCTCGACCTGGCCATGACCCTGGTCGCCGCACCCAGCGTGATCTTCCTCGACGAGCCGACCACCGGCCTCGACCCGCGCAGCCGCCACACCATGTGGGACATCGTGCGCGGCCTGGTCGCCGACGGCACCACGGTGCTGCTCACCACGCAGCAGCTCGACGAGGCCGACGAGCTCGCCGACCGGATCGCGGTCCTTGACGGCGGCAAGATCGTCGCCGACGGCACGCCCGCCGAGCTCAAGCGCCTGGTGCCCGGCGGACACCTGCTGCTCAAGTTCGCGGACGCCACGGCTCTCGACCAGGCCTCCGCGCTGCTCGACGGCTCAACCGCCGACGAGTCGGGTCTCGCGCTCACCGTGCCGAGCGACGGAGGAGTCGGCGCCCTGCGCACCGTGCTCGACCGCCTCGATGCGGCTCGGCTCGAGGTCGACGACCTCAGCATCCACACGCCGGATCTCGACGATGTGTTCTTCGCCCTCACCGGCAAGAAGGAACAAGCACAAGGAGAGGAATCATGACCACCATCACCGCGGGAGTTCCCGCCGTCGCGGCAGGCCGCCGCTCGCACGCCGTCTCGGACGCGATCACGATGCTGCGCCGCAATCTGCTGCACATCATCCGCTACCCCGGTCTGTCGATGTTCACCATCCTCGGTCCGGTCGTCATCCTGCTGCTGACCGTGTTCGTCTTCGGCGGTACCCTCGGCGCCGGCCTGCCCGGGGTCGACCCGGCGGGCGGACGGGACGCCTACCTCGCCTATGTGATGCCCGGCATCCTGCTGATCACCATCGCGGGCACCGTGAGCGGCGTCGCGATCACGGTCGCGATGGACATGACCGAGGGGATCACGGCGCGGTTCCGCACCATGGCCATCTCGCGCGGGGCGGTGCTGGCCGGGCACGTGCTCGGCAACACCATCCAGGCGATCATCGCGGTGGCGCTCGTGCTCGGGGTCGGCCTGCTGGTCGGCTTCCGCCCGACGGGTTCGCTGCTCGACTGGATCGCGGTGGCCGGCATCATCGTGCTGATCTCCTTCGCGCTCAGCTGGATCGGCGTCGCCATGGGGATGCAGTCGAAGACCGTCGAGACCGCGAGCAACCTGCCGCTCATCCTGACCGTGCTCCCGTTGCTCGGCAGCGGCTTCGTGCCGACGGCCTCGATGCCCGGCTGGCTTCAATGGTTCGCCCAGTACCAGCCGTTCACTCCCTTCATCGAGACGGTTCGCGGGTTGCTGCTCGGCACGCCGCTCGGCTGGAACCCGGTGCTCGCCATCGGCTGGTCGATCGTCATTGCGATCGGCGGCTATGTCTGGTCGATGGCGATCTACAACCGCAAGTCGGTGCGCTGAGGCGCCCAGCCTCCGCCCAGTCTCCGCCCAGCCTCCGAGCTCACGGAGAGTCTGATGCCCGTGCCGCGACGGCAACCTACCGTCGCGGCATGGGCATTTTGGTGTCGACAGTCCGAGGGGCGACGGCCGGAGCCATCGCGACCCTGGCGATGAGCGAGCACATGCAGGGGCGGCCGAGCGTGAGCGCCATCGGTGAGCCTCCGCCGGCGCACTCTTCGGTCTCGGCGTCTGGGCCGTCGGCTACGAGGCCGTGGTTCCGGCGCTGGGGGTGCTCCCGCCCGCTCATCGCGATGCCGACCCGCGGCGAGCGGCCCTTCTCCAGGCCCACCTGCTCTACGGTGCGATTCTGGGAGCGTTCAGCTGAGCAAATGCTAATCTGACGCCCAGATCGCCCCGGCCACCGGTGGCCCGGGAAAGGACGTCTCAGTGCCCAAGATCTCAGTGCCTCGGCTTGCTGCTGCGGTCGTCGCCGTCGCGCTGGCCGCGGCACTCACCGGCTGCGCGGGCGGGCAGCCGGCATCCCAGGTGTCCCACACGCCCTCGGCCACACCGACGCCGACGCCCACCCCGACGCCCACCCCGGTCGCCACGCCCCTCAGCCTCAGCGTGCGCGAACCCACCCTGCGCGACACCATCTCGGTCACCGGGATCGTGCGCAACTTTCCGATCGACGGCGTCAAGAACAAGGACGAGATCATCCTTGTGCAGGTCTCCGTCACCACGGGCGGCAGCTACTGGGCCGGATGGGACACCACCCGCCTGCTGCTGATCGACGGCGCGGGCAAGGAGTTCCCGCCCAAGACCCTCGACAACATCACGGCCGCGATGACCAAATGGGGATTCACGCCGTTCTCGGTCGCGAACAACGGCACCAGCATCCCGCACTCGTCGACGAGCGCGCCCGGCTGGGTCGCCTTCGACGTCTACAGCGTGACGCAGCCGTTGTACTTCGCCGACCGGCTTGTGCCGGTCAATGGCGGAGCGCCCAGCACCTACACGGTGCAACTGCCGTAGCGGTAGCATCCATTCGATCGCATTCTCCGTTTCGAACTGGCGCGGCCCCTGGACCCAGTGTCGCCGCGAGCTGGGAGCAGGAGTGGGCATATTGTTCTACGGCGCGAGGCGTCTTCCGATCCGGATCGAAGACCAGCTGCTCTCGCATCTCAAGTCGGTCGCGACCGCGAAGCAGCGCCGTGGCGAAGGGTTTCTGCTTTCGTGGAGCGACAGCGCCGAGGTGGGGCGCGGTCGAAGCTCGGTGTGGATACACCAGATGACCGACCTGCACTACAAGTTCGAGGACGGCACTCCAGTAAAGATCGACATGGCCCTGCTCGAGGAGTTGAACCTCGAGTCGACGCGGCCGCGGGGAATCGAGCTGAGTGAGGCCACGTTGATGCGTTGGCATATGCGCGACTGAGCGGAATCGAAGGTGCGGAAGGTGGGACTCGAACCCACACGCCTTTCGGCACAGGAACCTAAATCCTGCGTGTCTACCGTTTCACCACTCCCGCGAGCTAGCGGCAGTCTATTTCGGCGCGCGCCGTCGGCGGTGCGCGGGAGGATGTGCCGATGACGATCGAGTTGCGGGATTTCGCCGAGACCGACGCGGATTTCCTCTTCGAGTGGATGCGCGATCCGGTTTCGGTGCGGATGGCCGCCTTCACCGCGCAAGACCCCGATGACCGTGAGGCCTTCGACGCCTGGTTGGCCCGGGTGCGCGCGAATCCGACCGTCATCCAGAAGATGATCTGGGTCGACGGGTCGCTGGTCGGCTCCGTCTCGACCTTCGAGATGGAGGGCGAGCGCGAGGTCAGCTACTGGCTCGACCGTGCCGTTTGGGGGCGGGGCATCGCCTCGGCGGCGCTGGCCGCGATGCTCGAGCTCGACGCCGAGCGCCCGCTGTCGGCGCGTGCCGCCGCCGCGAACCCGGCGTCGGCGGCTGTTCTTGAGCGAGCGGGATTCGTCGAAGTCGGGCGCAACGTCGACTTCGCCAACGGGGTGCGTGCCGAGGTCGAAGAGATCATCTTCCGGCTGGATTAGCTCCCTGGGGCCGGCGGCCGCAGGCGGAAGAACCAGCTGCGGCGCACGCTCCCGTCTCGGCGGACGAGGGTATCTTGTCTGACCCCGAGATCCTCGGCGCCGAGCTTCTTGATGGCTGCCGCCGATCGCCCGTTGCGCTCGTCGGTGCGGAACTGGATCCAGGCCGCGCCCTGGGCGAAGGCGGTCGCGATCATCAGCTGCTTCACGGCGCCGTTCAGTCCCGTTCCCCAGACCGACGGCGACAACTGGGTGGCGCCGATTTCGATCCCCTCCGGGTCGCCGGGGTCGAACACGAACGAGGTCGTCCCGACGACGGTGCCCGCCTCGCGGATGGTGAACGTCATGCGATTGCCCCGGGCCAGATTCGACTGGATCATGGCATCCAGATCGCCGGCGGTCTGCGGAACGGCGCGCGGGATGTGCTCCCAGACGCGATCGTCAGACAGGGCCGTGAAGAGGCCATCGGCGTCTTCGGCGCCATACGGCCGGAGGCTCACCCGCTCGACCGCCAGTTCCTCCGGAATCTCGAGTGGCCATTTCACGTGCCGAACAGCCCCTCGCCGTGGCGATGGATCGCGTCGTACGCCTCGCGGTAGGTGCGCGGCACCGGTTCGTTGGGCGCGTAGCGCGCGAGCAGCAGGGCCGCGAGGCCGACGCCGGGCGGGCTGAGGGGACGGTCGTCGTCGCCGTCGGCGGTGGGATCGAGGGATTCCGGGTTCGGCGGCGAGTACAACGGGAAGGTGCTCGGCCAGGTCGACGGGGCGCGAGGCGTGCTCAGGGTATGGGCGTTCTGGATGGTCGGCGCGTGCTCGTCGCGCGCGGTCAGGTGCTTCAGCCCGAATCGATGCGTCAGGGTCGAGATCAGCGAGCCGTGGTGCATCGGGTCGTTGATCACCGCGCTGGGCGTGTATGCCGAGATCACCAGTGCCGGCACCCGCACCCCGAGCCGGTCGAAGCGGAAGCCCATCTCGGTCTCGCCGGGCAGCGCGGGAGCGGGGGCGTGCGGTGGCGGAACGTGGTCGTAGGTGCCGCCGTGCTCGTCGAAGGTGACCATGAGGGTCGTGTTGAGCGCGTGCGATCCGGTGGCCGTCGAACTCTCGCGGATCGCGGTGTACACCCGGTGCAGCAGCGCCTCGCCGGCTCGCACGTCGCTGATGGCGCCGCCCTCGATGATGGTGCCGTCGACATCCGTGCGGGTCAGCGGTCCCACCGGGGGATGCATGTCGTTGTGGTCGAAGGTCAGTCGCGGCTCGATGAAGCTGTAGGCAGGCAACGTGCCGTTGGCGACATCCTCGTAGAAGGTCTTCATGGTGCGGAAATGCGACTTCCAGTACTTCTCGAGATGGGGAGCGTGCAGCATCCCGGTGAGCGAGACCAGTTGGCGCTCGTCGTAGTAGACCCTCCAGGGGATGCCCGCCTCCTCCAGCCGGTTGAAGATGGTCGTTCCCGTGTTGTACAGCGGGTCGAGCCACTTTCCGATGCCCGGATGGAAGGCGTTCGTGACGAAGCCGTGCGAGGTGCCGGCGTGGAAGAACGAGCGGTTCGGAAAGGTCTGGCTCGGCACCGCGCAGTGCCAGTGGTCGTAGACCGCGAACTCGCGCGCCAAGGTCGAGAACACCGGCAGCATCTCGGGCGTGAACGAGCCCATGATCTGGCGGTACTCCTCGGGCTGCGGGTCGCGCCCGTGCTCGCCGCGGAACTTGTCGACGTAGTCGGCCAGGAATCCGCTCATGTCGGCAGCCGTGTCGTCGTGCGGCGCGTTGTACGGCGGCTGCAACTCCTCGACGCGGTGGTTCGCGTTCGAGACGGGATCGACGGTGCCGAACAGCTGAGTGTTGACGAAGGGGTACTCCTCGCCCGGATCCGGGTCGGGGCTGCGCATCACCCGGTCGGTCGGCCCGCTGTACGGGTGCACCCCGACCTCGTCGCCCTCGCGAGTGGTGTTGCTGAGCTGCTTGCCGGCGAGCCCCTCGAACTGCTGCCCGCGCGGCACCGGCGTGCCCGCGTCGTCGTCATAGAGGTAGCCGAGCAGATTGTCGAACGAGCGGTTCTCGAACATGAGCACGACGAGGTGGTCGAAGCCTGGGCCCTCGGCGCGCGGTCTGAGCGTGGTTTCGGGGAGGGGGGCGGGATGCTGCTGACCGGCGATCGCGCCGGCCAGACCTCCTGCGACCCCGCCGACGCCGAGGCCG